>WNGB01002316.1_pt1 | contig 75246 bp, 74 predicted proteins | sample 5400681 | NCBI WGS metagenome assembly WNGB01 (sample SAMN13153367, study PRJNA577476) | soil metagenome | isolation source: 115 cm soil or saprolite under grassland replicate 2 | place: USA:California | collected 2016-06-15 | reverse complement strand
CGATTGGTCCTGTTCCGCAAATCAACGCTTGGAACCTGGCCTTACGGGCCGAGCAAGAGTTTCCCCTTCCACCGATCACATTGAAGGTCAATCCGGATCCAGGTCGGGTGAATGTCGACTCGTGGTTCTGGGTCGAGGGTTATGACGGCAGCGTTATTACGCACTCGAAGACCCAGCATGCCAGCCACCTGGAATGCCGGCTGCTCAATGGCGTAACGGACTGCCGTACGATCGACGACTCGGTGACTGTCGTCGTTCAGCTGAATCCCAGGCATTACGCGTGGGCGTTCGGGGACGACAGGAACAACGCGGCGGCATTCGACAATCGTAATGGGCTGGGTCGTGCGTACACCGATCCCGATCCCGTCAATGCATCGCCGGTAGCGCACGCGTACCACTGGTCGAGCATCAACTTTCTCGATCAGGGCGGCTATCCAATCAGGCTGACTGTCACCTGGTCGGCGGAGTTCAGTGCAAATGGCGGTGGCTTCCAGGGCATCCCGGACGTCAATCGCTCGTTCGAGGGTCGCCATCAGGTTCGCCAGATTCAGTCGATCGTCCAGCGGTAGCGAGCACGCGGGAGGAACAGCCATGCAGTCCAGATCACTGTCAGCGGCGCGTTCGGGTGGAGCTGTCTCGCTGCGCGTTCTCATCCCATTCCTCCTCATTTTCAGTGCTGGCTTGTACAGGATCGTCGGGTTGCCGCAAGGCCCCGATCCGCGGCTCGAAATCCCGGACCCCGCCTCGCTCGAGGCATTGCTGCGCAGCTCCCGCCCGCCGCTCGACGGAGCGATCTACCTGATCGGTATCCTCGGCTGGGCCGTTTGGGGCTGGCTCGTCATTAGCTTGCTCCTGCAGTTGGTCGCCGCCGGCGCCGAGCGTGTCGCAGCGGGGACAGCGGCGGTTCGGCGGTTCCGCACAGTCGCAGATGTCCTCAGCGTTCCGCTCGTCCGCAAGGCCGTACAGGCTTCGCTGGCAGGGAGCATGGTGGTCAGGGTGGCCCTACCGGGTTTGCCGGTCGCCGCGGCTGGAGCGCCCCACGACGAGGCACTCGTTGTCATCGTGGGAACTCCACATGCGGGTGCGCCCTGGCCGGCTCCATCGGAAGTCTGGGGAGCGTCAATAGAGCCCGCTGAGGACATCCCGGTTGGCAGTGTGGTGTACACGGTGCAGCCGGGTGACAACCTGGCGAGGATCGCCGACCGGTTCTACGCAGACGGTGACAGATGGCAGGTGCTCTACGAAGCGAACCAGGGTCGACGAATGGAGGACGGCAGAACGTTCGATCGTGCAGGGGTCATCCAACCCGGATGGCGGTTGATCGTGCCGGAGCCCACCGAAGCGATCCACACCGATGTCGACGGGCGGCGCTGGTACACAGTCCGCCAGGGCGACAGTCTGGCAGGGATCAGTGCGCGTCTGCTCGGCGACGAGCAGCGCTGGCCCGAGCTGTTCGCGGTGAATGAAGGCGTGCGGCTTGACGAGCGACGCGTCCTTCGTGACCCGCGGTTGATCTGGCCTGGTTTGCGCCTGCAACTGCCGCAGGGACGCGCCGACTCTGCAGGGGCGCGAGCGGCCACGGTTGAACCCCCGCCCAGCATCGAGCCAGCCAGCGCAACCGAGCAGACGCCGCCAGCGGGTGCCAGCGCTCCCGCCGTTCCAGTAAGCCAGCCCGCTGAAGTCGCCGGCCCATCTCCCGAAGTCGTACAAGCGCCCCCGATAACAAGCCCCATCCCCACCGCAACCGAAGAACGAACCAGAGGAGGCGGCGCGCCTGAAGAGCCAGAGCGTCTAATTTCACCGGCGTTCGGTGCGGCTGCCGGCGTCGTGGGTGCCAGTGCTGCTCTCGCTGGGGGCGCACTGATTCTGCGACGGCGGCATCACAGACCTCGCCGGAACCAGCCGGAGAGCGACGTCACGGTCGCGGCAGGTTTCGCGGAGGCCGATCCAGCCGAGCAACTGGCCCGGGGGCTCTCTGGTGATGACCTCGCCACCGCGGCACTTGTGGCAGCGCGTTTCTCTCGCGCATTGGGTGCCGAGCTCATGCGGCGAACAGCCGGAAATGCCGACGATTCCCCCTTGAGAGGCACCTCACTGGCCGCGGTCCGTCATGGACGCTCATCGACAACCCTGATGCTTCAGCAGGTTCCGATGGCCGCCAGAGCTCAGGTGATCGGATGTTTGTCCGAAGCCGCAACGCGCGCCTTCGGCGAGAGGTCAGATGTGGAGGGGATGGTTTCGCGCGATGGCGACGTGTTGGTTCGTCTGACAGGCGTTGCCCTGGAAGTCCAGCCGGCGGGGCGGGATGACGACCTGGGCGCCTCACCCGAGGCCTGGCCGGCGCCATCCTTGCTGCTCGGATTGGGGCTGCTCGCTGATCGACAGGTCTTCGCGGCCAACTGGGACGCGCTCAGCCACGTGCTAGTAGCCGCACCAGTTGGCCAGGGAGCAGACTCGGTACTCGGCGCGCTCCTGGCGTCCCTCGTCGCCCAGCGCTCGCCCGCTGAGCTGGGACTTGTGGTCGTCGGCAGTCCCCGCGCGCTCCCTGAGGATCTGCTTGGACTGCCTCACGTGGCCGAGCCTCTGGCCGACCCGCTCGACGAACATGGCGCGCTCAACGCGCTGACCTTCATCCGAGAGGAGCTGGAGCGACGGATTACCAGCGGCCAGATGGACGGCCCCGACCTGGTGCTCGTCGTGCCTGAGCTCCATCAGCTGAGTGCTGACCACACTGCCGCTCTCGGTCCCGTGATGCTGCACGGGCCACGCTACCGGGTGCGCGTGCTGGCTGGGTGCGAGCGACGCGCGCTCGAACTGATTCAGCATTGTCCGATCCTGCCGGAGTTCGGGACTAGACTGGTGCTGCGCGCGGCGGATGAGGAGGAAAGCGTCGCACTGCTGGGCTCCGGCGACGCCACGGAGCTTGGCCCCGGTGGCCACCTTCTGGTGCGCCTGGAGCGGCGTGTCCCTGTGCAGGCACTCGGCTACCGTATAGCTCCCGACCGTCTGGCGCGGTTGGCAACACTGATTCGAGGGAACGCGACAGCGGTCGATTGGTGGAGGCCGCACCAGATTGATGATGACACGAAGAACAGCCCAACGGTTGCGGAAACGCCCACACCCAGTACGACCTCCGAGACGCGCGAGACGGATTCACCATCCGGGCAGGAGCCGCCGCTGACCGCCATCGAGGCGCGCCTTGAAGAGGCTCCGGGTCGTGACTTTCGTGGTGCGGTGGGTGAGTTCGAACGGCTGCCTTTGGAGCTGCCGCATGTGCGGGGAACCCCGGAGGCCTCGGATTCGCGCGCGACACAGTCGCCGGAGGTGCCGGTCACGCCACTGAATGGCACAGTGTCCGAACCAACTACGGATCTTGGAACGGCGCCACCAATGCGGCCAGCACAGAGCGTCGAGGATCGGGGTCATGGCGTGGGCGCCGAGGCGTCATCGGCATCCGGTCTCCCAGCGGGGCGGCCACGATTACGTGCCCGGTTTCTGGGCGCGCGCGAGCTGCTGTACGATGGCAAGCTCGTCTGGCCATTACCCGGCGATCCGGACGAGGCGGCAATGGAGCTGCTAGTGTTTCTCGGTGTCCAGGACCCGTCTGGTGTCCGCGCGGAGGTGATCGGCGACAGTTTCTGGGAGGAGGACGACGACGAGGCCCGCGCAGACCGGTTGAAGAAGCGACGCTACCGGTTACGACTGGCGCTCAAGAGGCTCGTTCCCACCTTAGAGGGCGATCCACTTGCTCGAATGGACAAGCAGCACCCGGTGTACCGGTTGAACCCAACGGTGATAGAAACCGACGTTCACCGATTCCTCAAGCTGGTCGAGGAGGCGAGGTCGGTGCCTCCCGACGAAGCGGTGGCACCTTACGAGGAGGCGCTGGAGCTGTACCGAGGCGACCTCCTCGACCGGGCAGATGTGCCACCCTATCGCTGGCTCGACGAGGGCCCGCGGCTTCTTGATTTGCGGGTGAAGTACGCCCGCTTGCAGCAGCAGGCACGACGACGTCTGGCCGACCTGCTCGCAAGCGGGACTGATCGGCAGCTGGCTCGAGCTGAGGAACTGTACATCGGGCTTGCCGAGGACGATCCACTCGACCATCGCCTCTGGGAAGCACTGGCCAGGCTGCACGGCCGACGGAGCGACCTTCTGGGGTTAGAAGCGACCGCACGGCGTTTACGCAGCGCACTCGTGGAGCTGGGGGAGGGCGAAGACCCCGAGAGAGTGCCGATGCCGCCGGCGTTGGAGCGTGTCTTCGTCGAAGTCCGGGCATCTCTGGTCAACGGTCAGGCCGCGTGAGTTGCGCGAGCCATGCATGCATGGCGACCGCCTTCACTCGGGCGCCTTCGCGAGTGCCACTTAACACCGTGTTAGACCAGGAGAGCTTATAGCGTTACTCACCGCGAGCCATACCGTGGGAGCGTGTCGGCGGGCATTTCATCCCATGTGCGCGCGGAACTGGAAACGCGATAGCGCTGGTGAACTCGCCATGACAGAGCCCACGAGCAGTGCGATCATCCTGAGCAGCGCGCTTGCGTGGCGGCACGTTCACGGCCCGGGAGCGCGACGTAGCGGGCCTGGTTCGTCGCGGACTATCCAACCGTCAGATCGCGACCGAGCTCGTAATTTCCGAGAAAACTGCAATCAATCACGTGGGCCGGTACCAAGTTCGCCGTCGCCGTAGGCAATGGGACTAATGCGCTCCATGTGGCGCTCGACATAGGTCCCGGCGACGAGGTCATTACGGTGCGCACACGTTCATCGCCAACGTCGAGGCGATCGTTCAGGTCGGCGCCACGCCAGTGTTCGTGACCTCTCGCCAGTGACGTTCAACACGGACCCATCGTTAATCGAGGCGCGGATTACGGCGCGCACCCGCGCTATCTTGCCCGTGCACCTGTACGGCCGCTTGTGCGACCTCGGCTTCCGCGGGCGCCGCGTGACCTGGAAGATCGGACTCACCCGCTCCACGATGTGGGCGATGTCCGCGGCGCACATCGTCAGCTGACGTGCCTGGTTCGTCTCGCGCAGGACACCCGCGGACCTTCGCGGTCGAGAAGTGGGATGGGTTGTTCGTCGCCGACAAGCGATACGGCAATAAGCCGGTCCAGGACGGCGCGCTGGCTGCCAAAGGGTGGCGTACACGGTGACGGTGCGACGTTGGCCGCCTGGGCGATGGCATCCATCGTGGTGCCGATGTAGCCGCGGCGCAGGAACAACTGGCGGCGGCTTGGACGATCGCCGAAGTGTGCTCGGCTTGCCCCGGCGGCCCGAGCGCATCACGACCCGCGCGGTTCCATGGCTGGAACTTTGTGGGTCGAACTTTGCGGGCAACTTTGTGGGTTTTGCCTTCCTGACGGTCATCGCGGGGGCGCAGGCTGAGCGCCGAAGGAGATCGCTCATGAAGGCACGCAGGATCATCGCCCTGGCCGTCACGACGGCAGCGTGTTTATTTCCGTTGACCGCGGCAGCCCAGGATTTGCCAGCGGGCCCGGACGCCAACCTCACTGTCGAGCATGTCGGATACGCGTTCGCCAGCACCGGATTCCAGGTCGACCAACCGGTCTGCTGGGAGTGGACCTCACCCCCGGTCAGTCGGATAGTGGTTCGCGACCTCACGCGAGGTCGTGTGCTGATGGCGCTGGTGTATCCCTCTACGGCGGCGGCACTCAGTGCTCGTACCCAGGCGCGTGCGGCGGAACCGACACATACTGCTGGCGGACCGTCTCTGGTCCAAGGCTACGGCGAAAGCGTGTGGGTCGGCAACGTGGCTCTCGTCCAGACCACGTTGTCTGATTTGGAAATCCTGAACCAGATGCTCGTCGACCGTGAGAATTGCCTGGATGTGGATCCCGAGCGGCTCGAGGCACTCAGGCATCCACATGTAACAGTCGACGCGGACTTCCTCCAGGCCTTGACTACCAGCTTCGTGAATCTCTGAACGCGGGCTGCGCCAGGTACGAGGAGGACTGCATGAGAGTCGCGATCGCAGGAGGCGGAATTGGCGGGATGGCTGTGGCGTTGTCCCTGGTCGATGCCGGCATCGACGACGTGGACATCTTCGAGTCGGCGCCGGCGGTAAGAGAACTGGGGGTTGGCATCAACGTCCTCCCGCACGGAGTGAGAGAGTTGGCCGAGCTGGGTTTGCTCGACGACTTGTTTGCCGTCGGAATTCCCACGAGCGAGTTCGCCTATTACTCGAGACACGGACAGCGGATCTGGGGCGAACCGCTCGGCCTGGCCGCTGGGTACGGCTGGCCCCAGATTTCAATTCATCGCGGCGAATTGCTCGGAATTCTGTACCGAGCAGTGGTAGATCGTCTCGGTCCGCATCACATCCGTACCGGCCACCACCTCACGCGCTTTGGCCAGGACAAAAGCGGAGGCGCCTGGGCAGAATTTGTCAACCGCGCCACCGGTGCTGCCGTGGAACGGGTTGAGGCGGACCTGCTGGTGGGCTGCGATGGCATTCGCTCGACGGTGCGCCGCGTGCTACAGCCGGAGGAATCTCCGCCGCGCTGGAATGGCGTCGTCATGTGGCGCGGAGTGACGTTCGGTCAGCCGTTCCTGTCGGGTCGGACGATGATAAACGCCGGCTCGAGTAGCCAACGCGTCGTCGTTTACCCGATATCCAAGGCTCAAGAAGATCAGGGCCGAGCGCTCATCAACTGGGTCGCAACACTGCAGACCGGGGCGACTGAAAACATGCCGCCGCAGGACTGGACGTACATGGCGCAGCGCCAGGAGGTGCTCGCGTGCTTCCGGTCGTTCGTATTCGACTTCCTCGACGTGCCAGCGCTCATTCGTGGTGCCGAGGTGGTGTATCAGTACCCGATGACCGACCGCGATCCGCTCGCATCATGGGAATTCGGGCGCGTGACGCTGTTGGGTGATGCGGCCCATCCCATGCACCCGGTGGGCGGCAACGGAGCCTCACAGGCAATCATCGATGCTCGCGTCCTGGCTCGCGAGTTGTCGGTTCAGCCTGCCATCGAAGCCGCGATAGCTGCCTATGATGCCCAGCGCCGACCGGCAACCGCAGCGGTGCTGCAATCGAACCGACGCGCGGGCCCGCATAGGTGCCAGGACCTGGTCGAGCAGCGGGCGCCGGACGGGTTTGTTGACCTGTCCGACGTCGTGAGCCGGCAGGAGCTTGACGAGATTGCCCTGGATTACAAGCGGATCGCCGGCTTCGATGTCGATCGCCTGAACAACCGTCCGTCACTGTCGGTCAGCGCAGTGAATGCACGGTAGCGGGCTAACGGCCAACGCCACCGCGTCCTGCAACGAGAGACGCCGGCCTTCGATCCATACCGTATCCGACGCGCTCTCCCCAAGCATTCCACGCGCGGCGGCGACCCGCTGCTCCAGGCGCGTTCGCTCCATCAGAGACAGCGGCACTCCGAAGGCCGTCCGAATCCGGTCCGCGGCACTCGCGAGACGCAGTGCCATCTCCGGCCGCTGCCGCATACTGGCGAGTTGCGCGAAACCCTCCAAACATCGCGCGATGCCCTGCCGGTCACCCATTTCTCGGCACAGCCCGAGACTCTCCGCCAGCCGCGCTTCGGCTTCGGCGTACTCGTCCCGCTCGATCGCCAGCAGGCCGAGCCGGGCCAGCGTCCAGGCAACCAACCATTGTGCGCCCAGCTGGCGCGATCTCACGAGACCTGCCTGGAGAAGCTCTGTCGCGGCGTCGTAATCGCCCATGTCGTAGGTAACTTCGCCGAGTGCTCGCAGTGCGTGGACCTCCCCGCGCAGGTAGGCCGCGGCCGACGCACACTCCAGCGCCTCCTCGCCATACCTTCGCGCCTTTGCATACTGCCTCTGGTCACGCGCCACATCGGCCAGACCGGCCAGATTGTTGGCCTCGGCCGGGGCGCTTGCAGCGGCACGGCTCTCCGCCAAGCCTTCTTCGAACAAACGTCGCGCTTCGACACGTGCTCCGCGTTGGCGCGCGACCATACCGAGCACGAACAGCACAAATCCCTGTTGTGCCCGATTGCCCAGCTCGTGCCAGATACGGAGGGCTTCACGAAGGGCGGATTCAGCCGCGGCGAAATCGCCGCGCATCATCGCGATCGTGCCGGCTCCGTGCAGGCTCTTCGCCCGGCCGGCTGTGGATTCGGCTGGAGTCAGTGCCAGGACCTGCGCGAGCCAGGCGCTGCCTTCATCGAAGTAGCCATGGAAGAACCAGAACCTGGCGACGCTTCCAGCGAAGCGTTGCACACGCTCGACATCGCCACGCGACAGGAGCCAGCGCAGGGCGGCCCGAATATTGTCCTGGTCACGCGCAAAAGTAGCTTGCGCGACCATCCACCTGGCGCCGAACAATTCGGGCTCGTTGGCTTCGGCCAGCGCCAGGAAGAACTCGGCGTGCCGATCCCTGATCGCGGCCTCGTCGCGATCTTCCAACCGCTCCCGCCCATACTCACGGAGCGTTTCGAGCAGACGGTAGCGGGCCGGGCCGTCTTCGAGGTGCACCGCAAGCACCAGCGACTGCTCGACAAGTTGCTGGAGCAGGTCAAGCACACGCCGCGGCTGGATACCATCTCCCGCACACACTGTCTCCGCTGCTTCGAGGCTCCAGTCGCCGGCAAACACTGACAGCCTATCGAACAGGAGCTGCTCGTCTGGCGCCAGGAGGCCATAGCTCCAGTCAAGGGTGGCTCGCAGAGTCTGGTGGCGGGGCGGTGTACCGCGACTGGTCGCGGTAAGCAGCGCGAAACGGTCGGCCAGACGTTCGGCGATCTGCGTGGGCGCGAGAACCGCCACCCGGGCGGCGGCGAATTCGATCGCCAGCGGGATGCCATCCAGGTGTTGGCAGACCTGCGCCACGGGCGTCCTGTTTCGCTCCGTCAAAATCCAGTCTGGTTCGACCGCTTGCGCTCGGTCGACGAACAGCCGCATCGCTTCGGACTCGGTGAGTACAGGCACGCGCCAGGTGGTCTCTCCACTCAAGCCGAGCGGCTGGCGACTCGTCGCAAGAATCCGGATATCCGGGCAGCTGCGCAACACCGCATCCGCAAGCGCCGAGCACGCCGACACCACGTGCTCGCAGTTGTCCAACACGAGCAGCGCTCGGCGCATCGAAAGCGCGTCGACCAGTACTTCGAGCGCGGGACGAGTAGACTGCTCAGGGACGCCGACAGCTGAGGCGACCACCTGCGGCACGAGACTGTCGTCGCTAAGTGGCGCCAGATCGACGAAGTAGATGTCGTCGTCGGCTCTATCACTTTGACCTCGGACAGCTTCGATCGCCAGTCGCGTCTTGCCAGTGCCGCCGGGCCCCATGAGCGTCAGCAGCCGCGACGTGTTCAGAAGCCGACGTATTTCCGCAAGCTCGCGCTCTCGACCGACGAAGCTGGTCAGCGCAATCGGCAGCCTGTTGCGCGGCTTCGGGTGGTTCGATGCTTCCGATTGGCGCGACCCTGCTATCGTGGCCGGGGCTTTCGGTGCGCGCCGAGCTGCAGCCAGAAATTCGGCGCGCGCATCGGATGTGAGACCGAGCCCATCGGCGAGTTGGATAGCACTATGCGCAAAGGGCTGGCCGCGCCCGCTCTCGAGATGCTCGATCGTGCGTACGCTCAGGCCCGCGCGTTCGGCCAGAACGGCCTGGGTGTGGCCTGCCTGCCGTCGTCCTTCGCGCAGGAGGTGAGCGAACGTGGTCGGATGCGTCGGTCCGTCGTACTCCACGGCTCTCCCTCAGCCCGCCTGGCGAGCGCGAGCGTACCACGGACCGATCGATTCGCTCGGGCCACCGACCACCGCGCCGAGCCGTCGCCCGCCGGCGCGGGGTAGATGAACCACTGCACCGCGTGGATGTACCTGGCCCCGGGCTAGTTGCCGCTGGCAGTCCCGCGCGGCCGATCAGTTGGCTGCTCCAGCCGAGCCAGGAGCCGCTGGAATTGTCGCTCGGCAGCGTCATCCGGCCGGCGGACGCGTGATCCTCAACCAACTTTCACAAGCTGCAGGCTAACGGGGCTGACCTGGTCGACGGGTACCAGCGCCGGACGCACTCCACCGAGGTACGTCAGTCGGCGCGTGGTGGCTCGTGGCTGTGAGACCTTGAGCAGTTGAGACGCCGGCAGTCTGACCGGGGCCGGTGAGGTCGGTGGGGGCGGATCGACAGCCCCACGGGCTCGCCTGTGTCAGGTCGCGACGTGGTGACGCCACTGAGCAGGCGGGCTGGCCATTGTCCGCTTGAACGCTCGGTTGAACGCCTCCTCTGACTCGTAGCCGATCCGAAACGCCACCGCCGCGACGGCGAGGTTAGTCTCGCGCAAGAGACGCGCGGCCAGCTGCAGGCGCCACTCGGTGAGGTACTGCATAGGCGCTTTGCCGAGATGGCGACTGAAGCGCTCGTTGATCGTGGAGCGCGAGCAGGCCACACACGCCGCCAGCTCATCGAGCGACCACTTCCGAGCAGGTTCGCTGTGAAGCGCGAGCAGCGCAGGGCCCACAACTGAGTCGTGTAGATCGGCAAACCAGCCACTCAGTCGCGGCGCGCGTCGGATGTACAGCTTGAGCACCTCGAGGAACACGAGCTCGACCAGGCGAACTTGCAATCCCGCGTCGCGCGGGTTTGTCCCCGCCGACGCATCGAGCGCGTACTGAATGCTCGCCGAGACCCACTCGGCTTTGGGTGGCAGGCGGTCGGACACTGAACAGCGACGGCACGCGCGCACGACGGGATCGAAGATGGGATCGTCGCAGTGGAGGTACCCACAGACAACGCTCGTACGGCAGCCCCCGCCTCCATACGAATGACGGGAAATTCCTGCCACGGCGACGTGGATAGCAAAGACGCAATTGGGACCGGTGCAACGTGATCAGGGCTAGCCATCACGTGCTGCTCGGCGTACGGCAGCACAATCACGTCGCCTGCACTTGCTTGGAGGCGTTGAGCCTTGTCAGTGCTGATCCAGCACTCGCCATCGGCAATGATGTGGAACAGGACTAGCCGCCTCGCGCCAGGCTGCAGGATGGCCGCAAGATCGGCGGCCAGCGGGGATTCATGGGCCCACGGCGCCGTGTATTCGGCGCTCAAGAAGAATGCCCCGTTCAGGCGTACAGCACCCAGCACATCCTTGATCAGATCGACGGGTTGGATGGGCGCGACGGAATTCGGAAGCTCGATCAACTCGCTCGGTAAACGTGTCATGGTGCGGCCAGGGCTGCGCGTCGATACTGCGGACCTGTGGTGATGACAAGCGGGGTACTTCCGAGTGCGCCGCGTGCCGCGTGCTGTAGAGGGTCCGCCCGGGCTCGAACCTTCGCGTCTGCTGCATCCAGAAGAGCTGCAGCTGGCGCTGCGCAACCGTGCGCTCCCGCTCGAGGCGCTGCGTTATGCCCGCACGCCGACCGGCTTGCATGACACGCTGACGCATTACGACATTCCGTTCGTCGGTCCTGCCACCTACCAGCTGAGGGTCGCGGGACAGGTGAACCGGCCGCTTAGCCTGAGCCTGGACGAGCTACGAAGGCGCCCTTCTCGCACGATACGCGTAAGACTCGAGTGCGCCGGTGATGGTCGGGCTCACCTTCAGCCCCGGCCCATCAGCCAGCCGTGGCTCAGCGGCGCAGTCGGCACGGCCGATTGGACGGGCACGCCGCTTCTCGCGCTGCTCGAGGAGGCTGGTCTCGCCGACAGTGCGCGCCAAGTCGTCTTCACAGGGCATGACCATGGCATCGAGGGCAACATTGAGCAGGGCTATCAGCGCAGCCTGTCGATACAAGAGATCCGGCGCGACGAGCCGTTGCTCGCGTGGGGGATGAACGGCGCGGATCTCGAGCCACAACATGGCTTTCCCCTGCGCCTGATCGTGCCGGGATGGTACGGCATGGCCTCTGTGAAGTGGCTTCGCTGGATCGAGGTCGTCGCGAACCCGTTCGAGGGTCATCAGCAGATGGTGGCCTATCGCTACAGCGCAGCCCGGGCGGAGCGCGGAACACCGGTGACGCTAATGAGGGTACGCTCGCTGCTGATCCCGCCGGGCACACCCGATTTTCTGCCAATGAGCCATGGCGGGGCACGCTCCAGGCACGGTCGTGGCACCGTTGGTGGCACGGTCAGGAGCATGTTCGCGGCACGCTAGTTCGCGCAGACTGAGTCCTACTTCCTGGCGGTGTTGGTGACGCGCTGGGACTCAGGCTGAGGAGGCGGAGCCGGTGAACTTGCTGTTCTTCACGGTTGAACTCGAGCGCAACGGGAACGTCGATCGACCACGCAGTCGCCGGTTAACGGCCCAATCTCGACCCAGACCGAGTCGATTTCGCTGGATCGGGTTGGCGATGGCAGTGCTCGTCTGCGTGGCCGCGGCAGGATGCGGCGGATGGTTCCTCGCAGGCGGTGATCCCCTGGTTGCCGTGGTGCCCGACTGGCTTGCGCTGGATGACAGCTCGGCCTTGGCGGGCGCCGGTGACCGGGCATGGCTCGGAATCACCAGCCAACCGGGTGGGGCAGCCGTGTTCATCGATGGCCATCAGAAGGGCAAGACACCGCTCTTCCTGGCCGTGAGCAGGACAACGCACACGCTGATGCTGAAGCACCCGGAGGCGGTGGACGATCGCCGCCAGGTCACGGTGTCGACCGACATGGACGTGAGCGTCAGCATGTGGCGCAGACGCCCCGACGCCGTGCAGCTGCGGCCCGCCTATCCGGGCGCGAACATCAGCGACGCTGTGTTCCTAGCTGATGGGCGGCTAGCGCTGTCAATGGCTTTACCTGTACAGGCCAGTGGTCCGGGCGCGGGTGCACTGCGCCAAGCCTGGATCTTCGATCCCGCCGGTGGAAGCCTCGAGCCATTCAATGCGACGGGGGCAATCCCACGCGCAGCAGTAGTGGCGGTTTCTCCGGACGGTCGCCGGGTGGCTTACCTGCAGCCAGGGCAATCCGAGACCCAGCGTGGAGGTGCAGATCCGCGGCTGAGCGAGGTGTGGGTAGGCGGTGCCGGAACCGATGAGGCTGCAGTACAGGTGCTCGCACTGCCGGCGAGGAAAAATCCAGCCGAGCGAGGTTCGCCTATCGTGGAGGTCGAGGGCGTGCATGACGTGGCATGGACGCCGGATAGCCGTCATCTACTGGTCACTGCGCAGCTGGTCAGCGTGTCGGGTGGATATCCCGCTGGGCCGAGGTCACGCCTGCTGCTAGTTGATGCGCCCGCGGGAGAGCAGGAGCCTCAGCCGCCGCCAATCGAACTGGCAATTCTGCCTGCCAGGATGGTGCGCGGGAGCTACACCTGGGCTCCCGATGGACACTGGGTCGCATTCCTCACGCAGGCCAACGGCGGACCCGGCAGCGCCGACTTCGTGGCGTTGTGCGCCGTAGACACCAGCGGTGGGGGTGCCGTGAGCGGGTTCCGCTACGTGGCGGACCTGGCCCGACAGAGCGACCCAGCGCGTCTGCTGCCGGTTGCGTCGGTCGCGTGGGCGCCGATTCCAGACGGACGACTGGTGTACACGGCCGCAACCCCAAAGATCAGCGTCTCCAATCCTCTTGGCCTGCCCGCGTCATCGGGTGGCGACCCAGGCTTGTTCCTGGCGACGCCGGCTGGACCGGCCCTCAGCGCCGAGGAGGGACGGCGGCTCGGAATCGCTAGCGGGCTGTTCGCACCGGCCTGGCGAGCGACGGCCGATCGGGACGGCCCAGGTCTGTTGGCCCTCTCGCGGTCAGAGCAGGGGACCAAGTCGCTGGTCGTCCGCGGTATCGACTCGGTCGATGGCGCGGCCCAGAACCTTGGGATCGAGCTGCCGCTGACGGTGGGCGGCTCGGGTGCGGTGGCAGCCCGTTGGGATCTTGCCCACGGTCGTGTGTTGATAGTGGCGCATCCCGATGGCCCGAGCGCTGGCATTCTGAAGTACTGGCTGGTTCAGCTCCAGGCGGCGCGGGGAGTCAAGTGATGGAATCGCGCGCCGATCCTGCAGCGCAGTTTTCTCACCAGCGATCATCGACTGCGCGCGTCTGTCTCGCGGGCGTTGTCTGGGCTGGGGCGATCTTGTTGATGGCGCCTGCCCATGGCGCAATCGCAGCCGGTGATCCAGCCCTGGGACAGGTCCAGGTACCACTCCCAAACTTCAACTTTGACCCGACGAAGTGGGTACAGGACGCGTTTGGTGCGCTCCTACAAACGTTCAGTGATGGGATCCGGTCCGGCATGGACGCGCTCTGGGCGGCGAACTTCATTACCCAGACCCCTCGTTCCCTTACCTACGCGAACGAGGAGATACGTGGTCTCCACGGGATCATGCAGCGCGCGGCGAATGCTGCGCTGGTACTGGTCGCCACAATGGGCGCGCTCAACGCGCTCGTTCGACCGCATTTTGGGCTGCGCTATCACTCGCTGAGCGAGTTCGTGCCACGGCTGCTTGTTGGCGCGATCCTGGTGAATACGGCGCTGTGGTGGTGTCAGTTTGCGATCGACGTGAACAATGCGCTGGCCACCGCGGTCGGCGATGCGACCCCGCCGAACTGGAACGCTCTCAATGGGGTGCACCAGACGCTGGTGGATATCGTCCTTGGCCTGGTGTATGTGATCGTTGGCTTGCTGCTCGTGCTACAGATGCTGATGCGTCTGGCTTGGATCGATGTGCTGATGGTGGCCGCTCCGCTGGCGGCTGCGTGCTGGGTGTTACCGCAAACACAGGGCTGGGCGCAGACCTGGAACGAGCAATTCACCGGGGCAGTGTTCACGCAATTCGTTCAGGTGATTGCCCTGAAACTGGGAGGAATCCTGCTGGTGGCGGTTGGTCGCTTCGAGCCGGACGTGACCTGGCTGTCCTTTCTGGTTGGCGCCGCAACCCTATGGCTGACCTGGCGCATCCCAGGCCTGATGCGTGCCGGCGCTGGCGGCAACATCGCCGACATGCTGGCCAAAGCACTTGTCTTGCGGTGGGTGGTCCGAGGGGGTAGCTGATGGCGGCGCTGGCAGCGAGGATGGCGCTGGTAGTGGGCTTCGACATACTGCTGCGGTGGGTGTTCCGCCTGCTGGTCGGCCTTGCGGTTCTCGGGCTGATTGTCACTTTGATCGTGGTGCAAACGGTCGCTGGCGTTCTCACGGGCGGCCGTCCCGGCGAAGGCACGGCTCCCGGGGTGGTGCCCGTGGTCGTGGGAACACCGATTGCTGTGCCTGTGCCCACCGCGGGGCAGGCGCTTTCAGGTGACCTTGGCGGCCGCATCGTGCAGATCGCACGCCTATGGCTGGGCGTCCCATATGTGTTTGGCGGGTGCTCGCGCGCAGGCGTCGATTGCAGCTGCCTCGTACAGAATGTCTACGCGGCTGTGGGGATCCGTTTGCCACGCATCGCCGTCGATCAGTTCAACGCGACAGTCCCGATCAACGATCCACAACCTGGCGATCTGGTGTTCTTCGCTAACACCTACATGCCGGGAGTTTCCCATGTCGGCATCTACATAGGAAACGGGCTGCAGATAAACGCACCAACAACCGGTCAGGTCGTGAGTGTCGCATCCGCGGTCACCGGTTACTGGGGGGCGCACTATGCTGGGGCGCGCAGGGTGCGCTCATAGCATGTCTCTCATGACAATTTCGCTGATGTGAAACGTAGCAATCTGGCTGGGGTGCCGGACGTAACCGCCGACGATTCCGCTGCAGCGCCGGCCCATGTAGGCGTAGTACCCAGCGCCTGGAGAGCGCCGTGGTTACGTTGGTTGCGCCATTCGGAGATCAGCGACGTGTGTAGCCCCATGCGCCGCGGCAAGCGCCCTTGCCGTCGCGGTCACGCCGCTCGTACTCGGCCAGCATGCGGAGCTTGTACTGCGCGCTGTAGGTCCGGTGCGCGGCACATTCCGGGACCTCAGGTTCAGCAGGCTCAGTCACCGGCTCACCAAGCCGGCCGGACACCACGCTTGTCATCACGCTGGCCACCGGTTTCCTTTACGCCGTTGGACCAAATGATTCCAGGCCTCGATCTGCCTCACCAAATGTAGACAGGGAGGGACTTGGTCGGAGCCGTCGCCGAAAGGTTAGGCATACCCGAATGCCCGCAGAAGACGAGCAGTGTCTGGCCCATCAATGACGCAAACGAATGTGCGTAGACACCGGGCAATACATGCCTGGCCTTGTTCCCGCAGGAGCGCGTCAACTGCTGGAGCGATCTCGCCGTTGAACTGGACGATCAACAGTTCTGCGTCCTCACCCGACAGCCGCAAGCTCTGGTCGCCGCGTTTGCCGAGCCCAGGTGGGTAGAGGACAGGACCGATCGCCGGTCTCTTCAGCAGCATCGCCGTGGCGATCCGCTTGCCCTGATACTTGACCCGGCTGGTGTAAAGGTCGCTCTGCTCGCCGCCCCAGTCTTTTTGTTCGAACGGCTCCCCGACGATCTCACGCAGCGCGTCCTTTACGTCGCTTTCGGAAGCTTGCAACAGCCCACCCGGGAGCAATCGCTCACCTCGTCCTTCGTGACGCTGCTCACTCTAGCGAAGCTGTCGATCTCGTCCACTGTTGCTTTCCAAAAGACGCGCTCGACCGCAGTTGGATGCAGGTGCCCACCGCCGCTCCACCTTCGCGAGTATGTCAGCGCCCATCCGCTCGAGCAGCTCAGCTGGACACTCAGGCGGCACTGGCGGCAACGCTGCCGGCTGTCTCGCTGAGCTTGGCGCGAGGCTAGCGCCTATCGTGGCGCACCCCAGCGAGGGGGGTGGCAAGGGCCCCGAGGGAGCGCGATCGCCGACGATGGGATCACTCGGAAACTGCCGTGGCGCGATCTGGGGGGCCCTTGGTTTCCGAGTCTGTTTCCGAGAGTTGTTTCCGACGGGGTAGCGTCACCCTGATCCGAGCCTGGCGCCACCCTCGCTCGATTGGTGCGACCCGTAGCCAACCGTCCCGGGCTGCAGCGCGTTCAGCCACTCATCGACACGGACCCGCGGCCGCTCAACACGCCGGCTCGAGCTCCTGCCATCGCTCCAGCTACTCCAGTCCTCCGTCCAAGCCTGGCCGAAAAGCGCCTCCATCTGCTGCGCGTCGTGGGGGCTGCCCTGACGGAACACCAGCTGCCAGGCCGTGTCCTACAGGACCTGAGGCAGGAGCACGCGGTACGGCTTCAAGGTCGAGCCAGCGTCATGCTTCCTCTTTCCGGATTAGCGTCACTTCCGGATTAGCGTCAGCGTTACCTGCACCACGGGCTTTCCCTCAGGAACTCGTTTGCTTTCCGGGCGTCTCTCGATTGCGTTGCGACGGGTCCACGCTTCTCGTCACCGGTGCCACGGTGTTCATCAGTGGCGGGTAGTTGCCCGACGCCAACAGTTGCGCCTCAACGCGGGCGTCTGTAGCGCGCCGGCCCGCGGCCGCTGGTGGCGAGATGGGTGGCGCGTCTGAAGCATTGCCAAGCCACATCACCCCCATACCGTCGATGCGTAGTCGCAGGTCGATCGTCGCCTCGGGAAAGCCCTCAGCAAGCACTCCGACCGACAAGGCCCAGTCGCCAGGCCCCTGCAATTTAGGCATCAGGCGCTCCGAGTCAGTCAGAGCCATGACGAACGCCACCCCTGGTTTGTCGTCCCACGTCAGTAGCAGGTCGAGCGACCGCTTACTCCGAGGACCGATCACCACGTACGGAAAAAAGACGCCCTCCCACTTCAGCTCGACGGTGTGCACTTCGAGGTCGGTCCCGGTCGAAAGGTTGCGAATGCTCCGCACATAGGCATGGCAATTCGTAGCGGGACGCGAGCGGTGCAGGTTTTCGACGATCAGGTGGTAATACGCCTTCGGCCGGCCGCCGCGTTCGGGCTCTTGCGTCATGTCGACCATCGCGACCCGTTCGCTCACGTCGCGGCTTACGCGAATCAAGTTGCGGTGGGCTCGATCCCAGCCCTGATCTCGGACCGCAGTCTCGGCGACGGCGGCCAGGTTCCGTCGATCACTGAACGGGATGCAGTTTGCCTGAATGACGTTCAGGATGCCGTCGCGGCGTATGCCGTCCTCCTGGAGCACGACGGGCTGCAGTCCGCGGTAAGAAGCGATGGCCAGCTCCTGGTTTGTGAAAAGGGAGCCGCGGTAGACCTTCGGGGCGTTGCTTGCGTCGAAGGCGTGACGCTCGTCGACGACGTACTCGCGGCGAAAGTCGATAAACAGGAAATACTCAGAGGCGCCGAGTTGCTCGTAGATATTCTCGGCAAGGCCGCGCAGGTCTTGAACCTCAACGGCGACGTAGGGATCGAAACCCATCCTTGCCAGCCGCTCGCTGACCTGGTGCGCGATCGACCGCTCTTCGTCACTTGCCTGTCCGCAGCTGATAAAGACCTTTGCCGGCCCCGCCTTCAACTCCACTTCTGGGCCCTCACCGCCATAGCAGTGCCGGGCGAGTCAGCCCGGCCCAACGCAGGATAACAGCACTTATCACGCTACCGGAAAGGGTATGCACATCGCGCGCGAAAACGGCGACTGGATGGGGTTCTTGAATCCGACCGCGGGGACCGCGGCTTGTATGGGGTATCCGGGAATGGGTACGCCTTCGTCTTCGGCTCGTTCCCCAGTGTCAGGCCACCGCTCGTGACGAAGTCGCGCACGTTGTAGGCCCCAGCCCCGGACTGCTACAGCTGCAACCAGCGTCGCTCAGCGTCTGTGCGCCTCCCTCCGCGGTCGCACCCTAGCAGCCGTCGGCCTGGAAGACCCGGCCGCCGGGCCTGAACGCCCACTCCAGCCTCGATCGGGTTGCGGCAGTTATTTGCGCAGCGCCGTCGCCTGCGTCCGGCGCAAGCCCGACCTCGTCCGCGCCAGCATCCGCCACGCTGGCTGTCGGCCGTAGCCGCGATCCGGCGGCCAGTGACCGCGCAGCGGTCGGCCGGACGTGCGGGGGCTGGTAAGATCGCCCGCTGCTGGGCGCGCCCGCCCGCGATGGCGGTGCGCAGGGCCATGAGCGAGGACCACTCCGCGAACTTCGACGTCCGCCCCCGGTGCCGGTCGGCGAGTACGAGGCGACCGCCCGCCGGGTGAACATCGGCTACGAGGTGGCCTTTGAGCTGGCGACGGCGTTGCTGCGCGCGCACTGCCCCGGCGATGCGTGGTTGCTGGTCGTCGGCGCGGGCGGCGGAATGGAGGTGCGGACCTTCGCGCGCGCCGCGCCGGGGTGGCACCTGACCGGCGTCGACCCGTCGGCCGAGATGCTCGCGCTGGCGCGCGCCGCCGCCGACGGGCTCGGCGTGGCCGAGCGGGTAGAGCTCGTCCGCGGCACGGTCGACGACCTACCGCCCGAGCCGCGCTTCGACGCCGCCACCCTGTTCTTCACGCTGATGCACCTACCCGACGATGGCGCCAAGCTGGCCGCGCTGCTGGGCATCCACCAGCGGCTCAGGCCGGGCGCGCCGCTCCTGCTGGCCGACGCGATCGCGGACCAGCGCGCTCGGTTCGCCCCGGCGTGGCTGCAGTACGCCGAAGCGCGGGGCATGCCGGCCGGGGACATAGCGGCCCTGATCGCCCGCATCACGGCGGGAAGCAACACGTCGACCGAAGCGCGCGAAATGGCGCTGCTGGCGGAGGCGGGTTTCCACGACCCGACGCGGTTCTTCGCGGCGCTGCACATCAACGCTTGGACCGCGAGCGCCTGAGGAGCGGCGCTCGACTCCGCCGGCACCGCGGGACAGCGCTGGGTCGGCGCCGGTCACCGCAACGCCAAGCCCGGCTTTAGCAGCCCACGCACCGGTCAAATAGTTTCGCGACGAATCGGCGAAGAAGTCACGCTCGCGGCACCGTCCCGGCACGCTGCAGGGCACGGTCGTGGCACGCCCCGTCAGAAACACTGGCTGATGTCGTTGGTCGCCGGGTCGCCTCCGTGACCCCTGCGTCGAGGCGACACCCGTAGCCCAACAGAAGCTGCCAGGAGGTCTCCGCACCAATGGACGGCAACATCAACACGCTGTTCACCAATCTTGCCACGACGATCCGCAATGTCTCGGTCGCGGTTGGCGTCTTCGCCTTCATGTGGGGAGCGATCCAGTACGCAACCTCTGGTGGTAGTCCGCACCAGCTGGAAGTGGGCAAGTCGGCCATGAAGGCAAGCCTGATCGGCGTGGGCGCCGTGGTGCTGGCGGCCACCCTCGTGAGCATCGTGTTCAGCGCGCTCGGCGGAGGCGCCGCAGCGGGCTGATCGGCCGCATCGCGAACCCGGATGAACGTCCGATGCAAACCGAAAGGATGCAGTCCTCGATGGATGCGACACCCGTTATACGCCTGATTGGCGCGTTTACAGACGCCGGCCGTTCGATCGCGCCAGCTCTGGCCGGCCTGGGGTTTGTCATCAGCGCGCTCCAGCTACTCATCGCGCATGTAATCGGTAGCTCGCGCGGCCAGGAGTTGGGAAAAGCCGGCATGATCGGCAGCGTCGTGGGTCTGGTCGCGGTGTTCTTTGCCCCGCAGATTATGGCCACCGTACACGCCGCGTTCGGGTCCTGAGGAGAACGAACCGTGGCACGCACACACGAGGTGCCTAACCATCTCAACGTCCAGGACACCCTGTTTCTCGGGTTGAGCGCTCGGCAGGTGGCCACCTTTATGGCTTTCGCGTCCCCCGCTTACGGGATCTGGGATCAGCTGACCGTTGTGCCCGTGGCGGCCCGGGGAGCACTCGCGGCGCTCGTATTGCTGGCGGGAATCCTTTTTGCGATCGTGCAACCCGGTAATCGACCGCTCGATGAGTGGGTGTTCGCGGTACTCGCACACGCAGTGAGTCCGAGGCGGCTGCGCTGGTGCCGACCGGAACCTGATCCAGCCGAGTGGCGCCTCGATGGTCAATCCGGCTGGGCGGACCTTACGCCTAGCCTTGGCTGGGGCGGCGCCATGGACCGCGATGGGGAGCCATCGTCATGAGCGACGCCTCCGTCCAGGTCCGCATCGACCTCACGGCCATAAGGGACAGTGTCGCGTGCTTTGGCTCCGGTCGGCAGGCCGAGTACTGCGCGGTGATGGAGGTAGCGGGATCTCACCAGTCGTTGGCGAAGGTCGACGACGCGAAGCAAGAGGAAGTACTCGCGGCGTATGCCCAGTTCCTGAACTCGCTCACGTTCGCGTTCCAGCTCGTTGTGCAGGTCCATTCTGTCGACCTCGGCTGGTACATGGCGCGCGTCGAAGAGCGCGCTCGCTCCCTGTCACCAGCGCTGGTGGCTATCGCGCGAGATCACGCAGCCTTTGTGCAAGGTTTGACGCAGCAGCGAACTCTGCTCGAGCGTAGGACATATGTCGTGGTGCCGTGGTCCGCCAAGGAGCTGAGAAATGCGAGGAGTACCGACCTCTTTTGGCGTCTGCTGCGTTGGATACTGCGGCAGCCCACCATTGACGACGATCGGGCCTTCCGCGACCAGACTATCGGTCGACAGCTCGCCGACCGCTGTGATGCGATCACCCGCCAGCTGAGCCGAGCCGGACTTCGGGCCGCCCGACTGGACGATGTGGGTCTGGCCCAGCTCTATCACCTCAGCTGGGCGCCCGAAATTGCCCGCACCCAGCGGCTGCGGCGCGAGCTCGCCGATTACACAGCGCTGGTAGTCGGTGCCGACGTTCGATCCACGCGCGGTCTCCGTGCGGAAAAGAACGGAAACCGGCCGATCGTTGGCGTGCCTGAGGAGGTGTCTTGAATGGGCATACCTTTTCGTATCCGGTTGGCGCCGCGCAATGGTCGTGTCAGCCGTGGAACCCCACCTCTGGAGGACGAGAGGGAGGCAAATGGGGGCCGCGCCCTCTCCCCCGATGAGCGCCTCTTTGCCCTTGGCACTCGAACGTTGGCCGACCTGATCGCTCCCGCCGGCGCTGAGTTTCGCCGGGATCACGTGCAGCTGGATGCTCAGTACCTGCGGGTTCTGGTCGTGACCGGGTACCCCCGCACAGTTGCCGCTGGCTGGCTCGCGCCACTTGTCGAAGAGCTCGACCTGCCGCTGGAGCTGAGCCTGCATATCCGTCCGCTTGAACCCGGAGATATGGTGCGGGCGCTCGGGCTACAGATCGCGAAACTCGAGTCCTCGCGGCGTGTGGACCTGTTGGCCCAGCGTGTCAACGATCCGGAGCGCGACATCGCGCTCGAAGACGCCGACCGTCTGCGCAGCTCGCTCCAGCGCGGGGACGAGCGGGTGTTTTCGGTCAGCCTGTACCTCTTACTTCGCGCGCCGACAAGGCGATCGCTGGACGAGCTAACCCGTCGAGTGGAGACACAGCTCGACGGGCTCCTCACTCATTCTCGGATAGCGCTGTTCGAGCAGGAGCGGGGATTCCGGAGTTGTCTTCCCGAGGGTCGCGACCGGCTCCTCGTCCCGCGCAACCTCGACACGAGCTCGCTCGCCATCACGCTGCCTATGGCGGCATCGTCGGTCGTCATGGAGCGCGGCGTGCTGTACGGCGTGTCCGCTCAGACGCAGTCGCCCATCATCATCGACCCCTTTGACGGTAGTTTTCTCAATTACAACCTGGCGGTAATTGCGCCCTCTGGCTCGGGGAAGTCGTACTTCACCAAGCTACTTGCGCTGCGGCATTTGGTCGCGGGAACAGAATTCCTCGTCATCGATCCTGAGGACGAGTATCGCGCTGTGGCCGGGGCCGCGGGTGGTCTGATCGTACGCCTTGCGGCGTCCTCCCCACATCGGCTGAATCCACTTGACCTGGTGGCGTCGGAGCCCACCTCCGAGGGCGCGGCTGCCGATCCGCTGGCGCACGGAATTGCGGTCGTGCTCGGCAGGCTGGAGTTGCTGCTATGCGCGGGAGCCGGACCAAGCGGCGCGCCGGGCGTCCTGGACATCTACGAACGGGCGATCCTCGACGAGGCCCTCGTCCAGACATACGCCGCTGCCGGAATCACCGCCGATCCCGCCACGCACGAGCGGCCGGCGCCGCTGCTGGCAGATCTTCACGCGGCGTTGAATCGGATGGACAGCGACATTGCCAGTCGGTTGGCCATGCGGCTGCGGCGCCACATACCAGGGGCCGGTTCACTGGGCGCAGGCGTATTCGCGGGGCGCACCAACGTGGCCCTCGATCAGCCGTTCGCCGTCTTTCACATTCGCGACCTCCCGAAGGAGCTGTGGCCGCTGGCGATTCACCTCATCAGCAGTCATGTCTGGAATACGGCGCGACGCGTTCGCCGCCAGCGGCTGCTCGTCGTTGACGAAGCGGCGATGTTGCTCGCGCACCCGTCCGGGGGTGCGTTCCTGGCCGACGTGGCCCGACGCGCACGCAAGTACTACCTCGGTCTCGTGACGATCTGGCAGAAGGTCGGCGATCTGACCGGGTCCGAGCACGGCGAAACGATCCTGACGAACTCCGAGATGAAGCTGCTGCTGAAGCAATCAGAGGAGATTATCGACGTCGCGGACGCGCGGTTTCGGTTCACGCCGGGCGAGCGCCGCTTCTTGCTCGGCGCCCTTAAGGGGGAAGGGTTGTTGTTGGCCCGAGGCGGCCGGTGGCCCATCAGAATCGAGGCCAGTCCGGCTGAGCACCGGCTTGCAACGACCAACCCACGCGAGCTGGTCGAGCTTGTCGGCCCGAGTCGGCAAGACACATTGCCCGTGAGCATCGAACCGCACAGAGTGAACGGCAAATCACGCGCGGTGGCCAAACCATGACAGCGCTGGAGAATGGCCGCCACTGGGAAATCGCGGATCTCAAGCGCAGCTACCCGCTTCTGGAGGTAGCGGAGCGCGCCGGACTGCGATTGAGACGTTCGGGGTCACGCCGCTGGCAAGGCTCGTGTCCATTCCATGACGATCGGAATCCGAGCTTCTTTGTGGATGTCGAACACCAACGGTTCGTGTGCTTCGGGTGTAAAGCACGCGGAGACGTGATCGACTTTGTCCGTGTGCACGAGCATCTCAACACGCTCGCCGAGGCCTGCGCCTGGCTCACGGGAACGCCACCGCCGGCCCTGAGACGGACGGATGTGCTGCCGCCCGTGACCGGCGCGGGAGCGCGGCGCTCGGACCGACTGACGCTGGAGCAGCAACTCGTGCTCAATGCGGCTGGAGCGCTGTATCGCGACGCGTTATGGCGGAGTCCTCGCGCTCGCGCGTACCTCGCCGAACGTGGACTTCCAGATTGGGTCGTACGCGCGTGCGGTCTTGGCTATTCCGACGGGCGCTCACTCGAGGCGCACCTGCGCAAGCACGGTGGGCTGCGCGTCGCCGAGGACCTCGGCTTGTTGCGACGGCCCGAGCCAGGCGAATACGGACGCATGCTCCGCGAACGCTTCGCGGGGCGGATCGTCATCCCCGAATTGCGGGGCGGCCAACCGATCTGGTTTCTCGGCCGCCATCCTGCGCGTAAGGAGATGCGCGTCAAATACTTGGGCCTGCCCGGTGAAAAGCCGGTGCTCGGCTTCGAACGCGCCGCGGGACGGCGGGAAGTGTTTCTGACGGAGGGCGCCTTCGACTGGCTAACCGCGGTGAGCTGGCACCTGCCCGCGTTCAGCACGTGCGGGACCGATTTTCCGCCCGATCGACTCGGGTGGTTGGCGCGGGCCCGAATCATCTTCGGCGTCCTGGATGGTGATCGGGCCGGGCGCGAGGCCGCTCAGCGATTCGGAAACGCCTTGGGGCGCCGCTGGGTCCCGTTGGACCTGCCAGGCGGCAGCGATCTGAATGACCTGGGCTGCCAACCCGGTGGCCGGGCATTGTTCTTTCGGCTGGTGGCGGATGCTCGGAAGCAAGTGCAAGGATCGGAAAGGCTGCGTGGTGCGGAAGAGACTGACGACTGAGCCGATCCGCAGACGGGGCGCCGTGGGTCGGGTCGAGGTCCGGCGATTGAGAGCTGGCATCCTGCTGCTCGGCGCCTCTCTTGGTTTCAACACACAAGCGGTCGTCGGGTTCAGCGAAGCCATCAGCGGCCAGCGGTGGAGACGCTGCGGAGGCTTCGACCTGGAGCAGGTAGTGACCGAACTTGCCCGGATCGGCGGCCGGATGCGACGCGACAAAGAAGCGCAGTTGAGAGCCCGCTGATGCTGCAGCTCGTTATCAGGCGAAACCGACGCGTCGCACGATCACCAGCGGAGCAGCTCTTGGAAGTGGTCACGCCGCGTACGAACGCTGCCCTGATCAGTCCCGCGGAAAACGTGTGCGGCGCGCTCGCATTGCACACAGCCGCGCCGGGTGGTGGACCTGTCGCACTGGAGATGGTGGGCGATGGCGAACGCAGCCGATTCCTCGTCCGGACGGACACGAAGGCTCAGCAAGCCCAGCTGCGCGGACAGGTGGCCGCCGCCTACCCGCAGGCAGCCCTCCGTTCGCTGGAGCCGGCATCGCTGCCAGGAGGCGACCCGCTGCGCGTCGGTCCCCACGAACAGCTCGCGGGCTACACGATGGAGCTGAGGGCGGGCGACCACCTTCCGATTCGCACGTTCGGCGACCGCGATATGGATGCAGACGCGGGCGCCGCGCAGGCGGACCCGGTGCTCGGCGTGCTTGGTGCACTCGACCATCTACCGCCGGGGTGGCGCGCGGTTAGTCAGCTGGTGCTGCACGAGCCTCCACCGCCGGATTGGGCGCGCGCGTACCAGCGATTGGCGCTGGAGAACCCGGTGGCGGCGGAACGATCAACCGGAAGCAGTGGCGGAACGTCAATGAGTGGATTCCTGTCGCTTCTCGGCATTGGCCTGGCGGCCGTGGTGGGCCTCAACGCCTGGAGCGCGTGGCAGCAGGGCGACTGGATCGCTCTGGTGGGCATGGTCGCTGGATTGGTGGCGGCGATCGGGCTGGGCCTGGCCGTGTACGTGCGATACGCGCGACGCGACCTGCACGACCCGCGGCTCGTCCAGGACAAGCTCAGTCGCGACGCCTGTCGGGTGGAACTTCGCCTCGCGGTTATCGCTCCAGGTCACGCCTCAGCCTCCGCGGTCCGGGCGCGGCTGGAGCGCTTGGCAGCGGCCTATCGACCGTTTGCAGTCGCGGCGGGGAACAGCTTCGTCCCGCGGTCTGTCCCGTCGGGTTCGCCCGATCTACGCATCCTGGTGCCGCTCGCCAGAGGCTGCCTGCTGAACGCCCGTGAGATGGCTGGCCTGTGGCATCTGCCCCAGGCGGCGGACGACGTACCCTTTGTGGAGCGCACGACAGCTCGGCGCCGGCTTCCGCTTCCGTCGACGGTCGGGTTCGGTCCCAACGGCGAGGGATGCAAGATTGGCTCTTCAGAGCACCAGGGGCACAACGTCGAGGTTATCGTGCCACCGGGTCTGCTGCGCCGTCATCTGCTCGCGATCGCCAAGACCCGCCGTGGCAAATCCTCGCTGATGCTCCAGCTCGTCCACCACCTGATGCTCGCGGGGACGAGCGGACATGGTGGCCGAGCGGCGGGACCGCATAAACGGTGCGTCATTCTGGTCGATCCGCACAGCGACCTGGCGACGGCGGCACTGGGCCTGGTGCCTCCCGAGCGCTACGCCGAGGTCGTTTACCTGGACATTGCCAACCGCAGGCGTCCGTTCGGGGTGAACCTGCTGGATGTTGGCCTGGGTTGGAACCGCGATCAGGCCGTCGGCAACGCGCTGCGCGTCTTCAAACGTGAATTCGACGCCTTCTGGGGACCGCGTATGGAGGACGCATTCCGCTTCGCGCTGATGGCACTGTTTGAAGCCAACGAGGTGGCCTGCCACGTTGATCCGATTTCGGGCCGGAGCTCACAACACACCATCCTCGAGGTGCCGGACCTCCTGGGTATTCCGCGGTTTCGGCATGCCGTTCTGAAGCGCACGTCGGATCCCGCGATCAAACACTGGTTCAGCAGCTACTTCGATCCGCTCGAGTTGCGCCATCGCCAGGAGATCATAAACCCGGTCCAGACTAAAGTGCACAAGTACGCGGGCAGCAAGGTCGCCCGCGCGATCGTTGGCCAGCCGCGATCGACGATCGATTTTCGAGAGCTCATCGCCCGCGACGCGATCGTCATCGTCAACCTGCACGCGTTCGAGGTCATCGAAGACACGGCCGCGCTTGTGGGCGGCACGTTGCTGAACCTGGTCGCGCGTGCGGTTTCGTCGCAGTCGTCGTTGCGGCCAGAGGAGCGCGGCAGCGTGACGATCGCTGTGGACGAATTCCACACCATTCCCGGTGCGGACTACGAGCAGGTCTTCGGCGAGCTCTCGAAGTACGGCGCGAACATGATGCTGGCCACACAGACGCTGGCTCGGCTTGATCGCCTGACCGAGGGAGACCGAACGCGCGACCTGCGCGCGGCGGTCTTCTCCAACCTGGACGGGCTTTTCGCGTTCCACACTAGCGCCGAGGACGCGGAGTATCTGGCGGAAGAGCTCGGGGGCGGACTCAACAAACAGGACGTCCTCGAGCTGGGCCACTACCAGTGCTACGCACGGCTGACGGACGTTCGGACGGGCGAGAGGCTGCCAGCCTTTAGCGTACGGCTGGACGCGCCGCCAGTCGGCGATGTGGATATTGCGGCGCAGCTTGCGCGCGAGTCCGCGGAGCGGTACGGGCGCGAGGCGCTGGAGGTCGAGCTCGATCTTCAAAGAGCGGCGGACCGGGTGCACGGTCCGCGAGCGCAGGCCGGCGCGGATGAAGAGTATCCAGCTCGGACCGTTTCCGACGCGAACGCGGCTGGGGCGGTGTCAGCGTCGCGAGCTGCGCTGGGGGCGCACGTGCCGCGGCGCACTCGTGCGCATGGCGAATCAAAGCGGCGTCGCGAAAAGAACGGGAGGGCAGCTAGCGAGCCGGCGACGGGTGAAGACTCGGCGGAGCGAGGGGAGGCGCCGTCTGCGTGATGGGCGATCGCACGACGGCTGTAGTCGGCCGGCGGATGCGGCTCAGGCCGGGTGCCCTTCGCGCGCTGCGGGTGTTGGAGGTGTGCTCGATGCTACCGGCCGACGCGTTCGGTCCCATAGTCGGTCTGGCCTCCCAGAGCGGCGCCTACAAGCAATTGGCGCGGCTGCGCTCCGGAGGTCTGGCTGACGTCCGCGACGAGGACCTCGGCTTCCTTTTCGGGGGTCGTCGTTGCGGTTTGTGGAGCATCACTGACCTTGGCCATCGCATGTTGAACTGCGCGAGGGAACGGGATGGCGTGAACTGGCCACCGGAAAGCGCCGCGCAATCCTTGCCGAAGCGCCAATTGCCACTCCGCGTTGCCTCCTACTGGCTACTCGCCTGGTTTATGGTCGAAGCGCGTGAGCACGGTCAGGCGGTGGCGGTGCAAGCCTGGGAGTGCCCGTGGGTCAGCGAGTTCCAGCCGGCGGAAGACGAGCGATGCGTGCGCGTGAGGCTGCCCGCCGCGGCCTACATCGTCTGGGAGGACGCGCCGCACCCGGAGCCGAGCTCGGGCAGGCGGCTTCTGTTGCTGCCGGACCTCGGCACGGCACCGGTCGCCCGCTATCGAGAGATGCTCCGCCGGGTCCTCGTTCACATCCACAACCAACACCAGCTGCTCGTGGCGACCACTGATCCGGACGGCAGGGGAATTCGGGCCGCTGTCTGGCGCACGCATATCGCGCGTGTGGCGCGGCGGGAGCAACTGGAACGACCGGCGGTGCGGGTCGTGAGCTGGTCTCAGGTCAGCGCGCGTGTTGGCGGCTCGGTCAAGCGCGCTCTCGTCGGCCAGCGGCGCGGGACAACTCCGTCGCCCGTGGGTAGGTCCGGCCGCGATCAGGTCCTCCACCTTGTGGGCCGTCACCCACTGCTCACGGTGAGGCAGCTTGCTGATCTGCTTGGAGCTCCGCGCGGCCGGATCGAGCGGTTCGAGCGTGAGCTGATCGAGCGGGACTTGCTGCGAGCTCTTGACGATAGTGATCTGGGCGCGAGCGGTCTCGATCTCGACGCGTTGGCCTCGTCGCGCTTGGGGCTTGTCGAGGTGACCGATGCCGGGCGGCGCCGTCTGGCCGACATGCTCGGCCTGGATGCGCCCACCGCCAGGCGCTACCACGGCCTGACAGGCTCAGGACGCGCGACGACGGCTCGGCGCCGACGATTTCTGCGGACACTCGCGCACACCGTGGGCACCAACGACATCTTCGTCGCCTTCGCGCTGGCGGCTGCCGAGACTCGGCGACGGGGCGGCAGCGATGAACTTTCGGAGTGGCGCGCTTCGGCTGCATGCGAGCGGCAATGGTGCAAGCCCGACGGGTATGGGCTGTACACGCGCGAAGGCGTGGGGTACGGCTTCCTGCTGGAGTTTGACCGCGGTACCGAATCGGCGCGCAAGTACGCTGCCAAGTTCGGAGCCTACTACCGCTATCGCGACAGCGGCCAGGCAGCGCGGGATTACGACGGCTTGCCGACGATTCTGTTCATCACAACCAGCGTGAGCGCCGAGGATCGGATCGCCCGGCAGGCATATCGTGCCTGGTTCGCTCGGAGCGCGGAGCCGTTACGCGTTCTGCTGACGACGACCGAGCGCATCAGCGGACAACCTGAGGGCATCCTCGGCCCGATCTGGCGATTGCCCGCCGAAGCGCCGGGAGACGGGGCCCAGCGCAGCTACTGGTTGCCAACCCGAAGCTGACCAGCGACGACGTCGAGTGAAGGTCGAGGTGATGGGAGTGAACGTACGAGGAGCTGACGTGGGGCCAGGGGTGGCCCGACTGAGCGAGTCGGCATCCTCGACACCGTTGCTCCTGACGATACCGGAGGTCGCTGACGAACTGCGCGTCGACAAGCGCACCGTATACCGCCTGCTGCGCTCAGGCGAACTCGACCTGCCAGTCATCCGTGTGGGTTCCAGCCCGCGTGTGCGCCGTCTCGACCTGGAGCAACATCTGGCCCGACTCGCGGCCGACGAGGAGGAAGCCGCAGCGGCTCGGCGCGAACGTATGGCGCTGCTGCTGCGGCCGCGGCGACGCCTGCCGACCGCCCAGCGATGAACCGGGTGGCGGAAACCAAAAAAGAGCCTGACAAAGGTAGGACGTGCCACTCGAGCGGAAGCGCGCGGGCGAATAGTTAGCAGGTGGATGTCGAGTTCAGCGCGGCTTGAATCAGTTCTCAGGTTTCGCTCTGTCGGTCACCCACTGGCGAGCGGGCAGTCGGATTGCGGAGGCCGCTAAGAAAGGCACGCACAGTCGCGACTGCCTGCTGCCGCAAGCGCGCCTTCTTCTCCTCATCGGCCGGGTTAGCGAGGAACGATGCGTACGCGTTCGGCCCGTCCTGATTGGCATCGCGAAACCGCTCCTTGAGCAGCAACAGCGCCTCGACGACCTGTGGATGCTGGGCAACTGGACAGGCGGCGCATAGGCGTCCGGCTCCTCGTGGGCCGTCCTGGTGATTGAGCAGGGTAAAGACGAGGTCGTAGGCGTCCTTGTTCTCATGGCGATCCTGGAAGGCGAAGATCTTCAGTACCGTGTAGGGCAGGACATTCGCCACGCGCACGAACACCCCGTGATTGGCCTCCGCCATCAAGGGGCTCTCCCTCGATAGCCTGTTCGACGAAGTCGTCGCGGACGAGATGGGCGCCGCGGACGTTGAAGGCGCCGGTTTGGATCCGGTGTATTCGCCCTTGGGCTTGTAGATGCGTCCCGAGGGCACCTCGTCGGTCTCACAGAGAAATTCCACTAGCACGGTCACGCCCTCAACTTGGCGCGCCCACCTGAAGCTCGGCTCCTGCTGCTCAAAAAGTGCCTTTTCGAGATTGTTCTCGAGAGTGCGATACGTCTCAGGTGTTTCGTCGCCAAGCGCCAGTCCGATCACCAGGTCGACATCGGTGGTGCCGACGTGAGCTGGGACGCCCTCGGGTAGTTGCCCGACAAGATACCGTGGTGCCAGGCCACCTGCCAGGTAGATGCGTTCCCGCTGGTCGGCCTGCTCGCGGCCGCGGCGAGGAGCGCGGCGCAAGTCTACGTAGAGCCGGAACCGGTTCGCCACCCAGAGGTCGTCGATCTGCTCGCGAAAGGCAAGAGGACTGTCGTCGCGGCCCTGAAGGAAGACCACGTTCTGACCATCAGTGACAGGATCAGCGCCTGACGCGGCATAGAGCTGCTCGGGTGAGGCTCCCGCGGGTACCCAGAGCTCCGCGACCGGTACCGCGCTGATAAAGGGCGCCACCAAGCTGCCGCCCGCCGCACCCGTGAGCGCGTAGTCGACATGGCCGCGGGTCAGGTTGCCGCCGAGCTCGTTGAGGAGTTGCTTGGGGGTTCGGGCGAGGACGTGAGCGAGAGTGCGCAGCGGCCGGTCGACGTTCTCTTCAGCCCAGAGATCCAGCAGGGCTGCCGGGTTGGTCACACGGCGAACACGATCGTGGCCGCCGCCCTCGGCGCTGACAACGCCCTCCTCCTCGACGCGGGCGAGTACGCGATGGGCGAGCCCCACGGAGACCCCAGCGGCCTCGGCAAGATCCTGAACCTGCCAGTCATGCCCAGGCTCGCGCAGCATGGCCTGGGCGATCAGGCCCGCTTTCCCGGTGAGTCGAGCCGGGCGCGCCCGCGGGCGACCGGGACGGCCTGCGATGTGGAATAAAAGGCCGGGCAGCTCAATGTGGGCAAAAATACGTCACCTTCGAGACGTGCTTCCCTCGGCACGACCCGTCAGGCGCCTATGGCGTTAACTTCTGCGCAGGGCTCTGGTCATCATAGTCGCCTCGGACGGGAGGAAGTCCCAGGGGATGAACTTCGTCGCGCGCCAGTTTGCGAATCCGCAGGGGCCGCTGGCTGGCTGATCGGGCGGGGCATGGCTCGTTCGAACGGCGACTTCAGTCGGTGGACGGTGCTGCAACTGCAGCTGCATCTGAAGAAGCCTGCGCGCCGGATCGTGAGATCGGTCCCGGTCCGGGCGTCGGACTCGGCGGTAAGTGCCGTCGGTCTGTTCCGCGACAACCTGTCATTCCTGCTCGGCCGTTCGCCGGGGCCAGACCAGCTGGCGCGTGTGGAAGCCGAGGCACGATCGGTCGAGGGCGGTGCTAGGTGTGCACGATGTTCGTGCGAGGTGGTCTCAACAATCCGTCCAGCCCACATGGCCGGTGCGCAAGTCCTCAGTCAGTGGTTTTGGGTCGCCGTTCATCCGGTCTGTTGGCCCCTTTCGTGTGATCGTCAACATCGAACCGAACTGGGAAATCAGGAACACCAGTCGGCGCGCGATCGAGACCGCGACGGCTCCATGACTTTGACGGACAGGGACTCAGTCCAGTCCAGACAGGCCTGAGCCACTTCTTTCCAGCCGTCTTGGGCAATGAGCCAGTGGGTCCGACCGGGGAACGAGCGCAGGTCCGTACGGACCGGCGAGGCGCGGTGGGCGCGGTACATCCGGGTGACGGTCGCGGGTGTCATGGCCCGGTCCGCTTCGCCGGCAATGAAGAGGAGAGGCGCCCGGTTCGGGTTCGCGAAATCAACACGCGCCGGACTCGACCGATCGAGCATCGAAAAGGCGACCTGAAAGAATGGGCGGCCCGAGTCCGGCACGAGCTGCGCGTCCCAGATGGCCCGCGCCTCGTTGAGCGACATCGCGTGAACGAAGGCGTAGCGGAACTCTGTGAAGCTCCACCTGACGACCTTGCGCCAGGCGAACGGGATCAGGAGGATCCGGCCCAGCGACAGGAGCGTCGTCGGCGCGAAGGCGAAGACGCCCTTCGGTGGCGCCGAGTCGATCGCGATGCCGGCCGCACCGAGCCCGCGGTCGAGAAGCAACTGGACGAAGAGCCCGCCAAACGAGTGGCCGATGAGAATTGGCGGCTCGTCAAGCGAGCGCACGATCCGAGCGTAGTGATCGACGATCTCGCCGACACCGAGGCCGATCAGCGGCGACGGATCGGCTCGGATCGCCTCGACCGGCCGGTCCTTGCCCGGCCAGGCAGGCGCAAGGCAGTTGTAGCCCTTCTCCTCGAAGAAGGAGACAAACGGATCCCAGCAAGCTGGCGTCACCCAGCCGCCGTGGATGAAGACGATCGTCCGGCTGTCCATATCAGGCCTCCGTGTTCTCTCTGTCGTCGTTAGGGCCGGCGACGGTTACGGACTCGAGCTCGAGTCCCAGATCGCGGATCCGAGAGAGCAGGCCGTGCAGCTGCGCCTGGTCAGCGACATCGCCAACCAGTTCGGTGGCGCCGGTGCACGGCACCGCCGTCATGCCATCGAACACTGCAGCAAGGCGGTTGCTCAGTCGGCCGCGCACCTTGATGCGAATGCTTTGCATCGTGTTCATGCCCATGACAATCCGGCCGGTCTGCATGAGCGCACATCACGCACGCCCGAATTCACGCAGGTGATTGCGTTTTTCTCAGCGCACGCTACAGTCGCCGTGTGCAGACCGTGGCCACGGACGCGGTCGTCCTCGAGACGAAGCTCACACCACCGCGCATGCGCTCAGAGCACGTCCCGCGGCGGGCGCTGGTCGAGATGTTGCGGGCCGCCAGGGCGCGCAAGTTGACACTCGTCGCCGCTCCGCCCGGCTTCGGCAAATCCACGTTGCTGGCGGAATGGGCCAGCACGCAGTCGGCGGCGGGCGTGGCCTGGCTGTCGGTCGACGAGAGCGACAACGATCCGGCGCGATTCTTCACCTACGTCGCAGCCGCGCTGCGACATGTCGAGCCAGGGCTGGGGGAGCGCGCGCTCGCCGTCCTGCGGAGCCCTGGCGCCGGTCTCATCGATATCGTGCTGCCGCTGTTTCTGAACGATCTGGGTGGCGTCGATCGCGAGCTCGTGCTTGTTCTCGAGGACTATCACCTCATCTCAAATTCCGAGGTGCACGAGGCGGTCGCGTACTTACTCGAGCGGTCGCCACCTGCGCTCCGCGTCATCCTGTCCACGCGTGAGGATCCGCCGCTGCCACTCGGCCGCATCCGCGCCCGAGGCGAGCTGGCCGAGGTGCGTGCGGACGACCTGCGCTTCACAGACGAGGAGGCGAACACTTTTCTGATCGGGAACCTGGGGCTCGAGCTGTCGTCGACGGACGTCGCTCGGCTGCAAGCCCGCACTGAAGGTTGGCCAGCCGCGCTCTACCTCGCCGCACTGTCATTGCGGGGGCGGGCCGATACGAGTTTGGTGATCGAGCTATTTGCCGGGGACGATCGCTACGTCGTCGACTATCTCACCACAGAGGTCCTGGCGCGGCAGCCGGCCGAGCTTCGCTCATTCCTGCTCCGCACATCGATCCTGGGGCGATTGTGCGGCGCCTTGTGCGATCAGGTTGCTGGCATGGTCGGCTCCGCCGCGCGGCTCAGCGGACTGGAGCATTCGAACCTCCTGCTGGTGCCGCTGGACACCAGGCGCGAGTGGTATCGCTACCACCACCTTTTCGGGAGCCTCCTCCGCCACGAGCTCGAAGCGACAGAGCACGGCGTCGTGGCGGACCTGCATCGTCGAGCGAGTGCGTGGTACCGGGACGCAGGCTTCATCGAGGACGCGGCAAGCCACGCGATCGCAGGAGGCGACATTCTGGCGGTGGCCGAGCTGGTGAGCCGCCACTATGACCAGTTCGTCGACCAGGGACAGCTCGCGACCGTCATCGGCTGGCTCGAGGCGATCCCTGAGCACGTCTTTGCCGAAGACTGGATGCTCGGGTTCGCGGGCGGAGTTGTCTACGCTCACGCAGGTCGGTTCGATGAAGCCGAGCAGTGTCTGGCGCTGGCGGCGCGTGCGCCGCGGGATGTCCGCAATGGCCAGGAGCCGGCAGGTCCGCTGGCCGCGCTCGCCGCCTATCTCCGGCTGCTACGTGGCGACCTCGGCGCGTCTGTCGCACTCGCGCGGCGCGCGCTTGCCGAAGGCCCGGCCGCCGATCCGGTCTGGGCCCTCGCGCCGCAGATGGTCCTCGCGGCCGGCTTGTGGTGGACGGAACACCTGGCCGAGGCACGGGCGGTCCATGAGGCCATCGCGCGGACCGGGCGCGCCGCGGCAATCCCGGCGGCGATCGTCTACTCACTCGGGAATCGCGCGGCGATTGCCCTTGACGAACAGGATGAGGAGACGGCGGCTTCGCTTGCCCGCGAGGCGATCGAGGTGATGCACGGCGCGGCACTGGACGATCACCCGTGGGCGTCGATGGCGCATATCTCCTACGGCACGATGCTGCGCCGGCGCGGCGATCTATCGGCTGCAGCCGAAGAGATCGAGCACGGCCTCGCGCTCGGCGAACGCTTGCGGGCGTGGCAGTTGATCGTGCACGGCTCGCTTGCACTCGCGGAGCTCCGTCAGCGACAGCACGAGCCAGCCGCGGCGCGCAGACTCCTGGCGCGCGTGCGCGACATGCTCCAAGTGCTGCCTGACCCGGGCGACGGCCACAGGCGGCTCGAACGGACCGAGAAAGTCCTCCGGCTGCGAGTCCCGCCGGAACGCGACCCCGCGGTGGCCCCGTTCTGGGAGTTGTCGCAGCGGGAGCTGGAAGTGCTGCGCTTGCTCCCAAGCCGGCTATCGCAGCGCGAAATCGCGGCGGAGCTGTACGTCTCGTTCAACACGATCCGCACCCATACCCGCGTGATCTTCTCAAAGCTGGGCGTGACGTCGCGCGCCGAAGCGGTCGTGCGCGCCCGCGAGCTCGGCCTCGTTTAGCTTCCGCAATCACACAGGGTGAATGCCGCCTGCGTGATGACTTCTCACCCATCTGCCTCGGACGCTTTCGTAGTGCCATCCAGACGCACGAGAAAGGAAGCGTTCCATGCAGACGCTAGTGATCTACGACTCGAAGTTTGGCAACACCGAGAAGATCGCTGAAGCGATCGGTCGCGGCATCGGTTCGGTCTCCGAGGTGCGAGTCACGAGTACCGCTGAGGCGACAGAGGCGCTCGATGCGCTTGCGTCGCGGCCCGACCTGGTGCTCGTCGGCGGACCAACCCAGAACCACGGCGCGAGCGCCGGACTGCGGCGGTTCGTGGAGGACCTGCCGGCCGCTCTTCGCGGACTCCCCACAGCGTGCTTCGACACCCGCTACCGCGGCCCGGTCCTGCTCATGGGTTCGGCGGCGGCCGGGGCGGCGAAAGCTCTCGCGAAGACCGGCGCTGAGATCGTCGCGCCGCCAGAGAGTTTCTTCATCGTGCGCCACGGCCCGATGCCGCAGCAGACGCTGGAGGCGGGCGAGATCACGCGCGCCGAGGCCTGGGGCCGAGCGATAGCGACCTCATCGGGCGCGCTAGCGGTGCATCGCTGAATTACTAAAAGGAGTAAGTCAAATGTCAAAAACAACTATCACCCGGCTCTTTGAGGTGGCGGTCGTGGCCGTCGTTGGCGGGATTGTCACGGGGGTTGCGGCCGTGGTGGCGGGGCTGGTGAACGGTGCCGTAGTGCTCGGCGGCTCTCAGGCGGTGACTCTGAATGGCGGCGCCCTCACCTGGACCGTCGGCTTGCTAGTGATCGCATCCGTGGTGACCGCGGCGGGCACCGCAGCGGCGATTGCATCCTGGGTCGGCGCCCTGCTCAACACCTCCCAACTCGAGGACAAGACCTGGTTCGCGGCGCTGCTCGTGCTCGGGCTCGTCAGCCTCGGCTGGCTAGCGATGATCGCCTACGTGTTCGCGGGGCCGGACCGCACGAACGGAAGATATAGGGCCCCTATATAGCGACGTGTGATGGCACCGCCGACGACAAGCTCTAGCCTCTCCTCGGCGGGCCTCGATCGAATGATGTGAAGGGGGAAACAGATATGGTCGCCGAACCGCAAGGTAGGGCGCCGCAAGATACGGCTCTACTTGTTCGTGACGTCCCTGTTTCAATTCTAGTGCGGGCGCGTTGGGTCGCCTGGTTCGCGATGGGCGCGATCGGAGTTCTACTCCTCGTCTTTCTCGCGGCGCAACTCGTGCCCTACGGCCGGACGCACGGCAACCCGCCAGTCGTCCAGGAGCCGGCCTGGGATAGCGCCCAGACGCGGACCCTCTTCGCACGGGCCTGCAACGACTGCCACAGCAATGAGACGGAGTGGTCGCGGCTGAGCAACGTGGCGCCCCTATCGTGGCTGACGCAGTGGGCTATCGATGAAGGGCGGAACGTATTCAACGTCTCTGAGTGGCCGAGCGGAGGGCGCAAGGCTGGGAACATCGCCGGCTCTGTCCAACGGGGACAGATGCCGCCCGAGATCTATGTGTCCCTGTATCCGGAAGCTCGCCTGACGCCAACCGAGCAGCAGGCGCTAATCCGGGGCTTGCGCGCAACCTTTGGGGACTAGGAACCCGGCGGGACTGCAAGTCCTGTCAAGACAAAACCGACAACGACGCTGAGAGTGAACGCCAGGCCAGCAGCGACGTGCAGCGACACGCGTCGTCCGTCGCGGTGTTGCACCGGGGGCACCACGATGGCGATGACCGGCGCGACGACCATCCAGCCGACACTCGCGACGGACAGCCAGTCCGATGGACGCTGGGCGTCCGATCCAAAGACGATCAACAGCAGGACACTACCCGCCGCGAAACCCGTGCCGATAAGTCCGGAGGCAATACTCCAAAGCCGCCAGTGAGCCACAGAGCGATAATGGAGCACGAGTGCGGTCCAGACGCCGGCCACCATCGCGGGCCCGAGGCCGAACGGCACGATGAGTGCGCCATTGCCTCGGAAGGACCATGGCGCATCCGCGCCCCCTTGAGGTCCATAGCGGGCGACGATCCATGTCAAGAGATCAAGGCCCGTTCCAGCGATTTACCTTCTGGCCTGCGCTTTCGCATGGTGGCCGTGGGTCCTGTATGCGCGAGGCTACTCACCGGCGGTCATCATCGGTTTCGGCCCGTTCCTCGCGGCAATGATTGTGCTGGCCATAACGGCCGGTCGGCGAGGCGTCAGCGAGCTTCTGAGAAGAATGTTCCAGTGGCGAGTCAATGCATCCTGGTACGCGGTCGCGCTGTTGCTCCCCATTACCATTTCCACCGCCGCGGCCGGGCTGAACATTCTGCTCGGCGCGGCTCCACCATCGTCTCAACAACTCGGAACGTGGCCTGCTCTAGCTGGCACGTTTGCGTTGCTGTTGCTCGTGCCCGGCATAGGCGGCGCATGGGAAGAGCCGGGCTGGCGTGGCTATCTGACGCCGCAACTACAGGGCCGCCACACCGGATTGACTGCCAGCTTGATAACCGGCGTCCTGTGGGCGTCCTGGCATGTTCCATTGTTTGTTAACGGCATTGTTCCGTGGTCAGACGCATTGACCATCATTCCAACCGCCATCGTCTTTGCGTGGCTTCTCAACGCGAGCGGCGGAAGCGTGCTCATCCTCATGCTGTCTCACGCCATGAACAACACCGTGGGCTGGTGGCGAACCATGTTCTCTGGTGCAGACACAACGCGCGAAGACTTCATTCTTCTGGGACTGTGGTGCCTTGTTGCAGTTGTGGTCACGGCGCTCGTCGGAGCCGAGCGCCTGGGCCGCGGCAACGTTGCAGATGAGTCCGCGCCAATGTCGAGACGGTCTCTCGTGATAGGCGGACGTCCTGGCACGCCGTGACGAGAAGCGGCCGTATGCGGGTGGGCTTGGCTGTGGAGGGTCGGTTTTGTGCCCGTGCTCGACGCTGGATGCTTCGTCGTGGCTCAAGGTCTGGCCGTTGGGCCGTAATGCCGCCAGTCTTGGCGAACCTCAGGGCGGCGTGCCGACTGAACGTGGAGGTCGGTCCGGCCGAATCATGCTCGATGTGTCCGCGTTGAACATGACGCGATTTGACCTCCAGACCCGTGCGGGTCAGACCAGAGTGCGGTTGCCGGAGGCTCCCGGACGGACAACGCTCGCGGCGCACGGCGGCGTCACGACCTCATGGTTCGAGGTGCGAACGGCGTAGCCGCCGATATCGCGATCCTCGATGGGCCGGCGTCACGTCAGATGGACGAGCGTGGTTTCCGCGCATCACCGGCGGGCACTATCCGCTCACCCGATTACGACACAGCCGTCAGTCGCGCGGACATGCAGATCGAGCTCGGGATCGCGAGTCTCACGATCCGCTGAAATCAGCACACACTCAAGGGCCCGCCCTGGCTGACGCCAGAACGGGCCCGCATGCACCGCCCGTGCGTCCGAAGATCAAGCAATAGTCGTGGGCTCCGTCGGCGGCTCCGCGTGTTCCACTTCGATCGTGCAATCAGTCAGTAGAGCGGTGATCGCGCCAATCGCGGCCAGCGCCGGCGCCAGCGCTGCACCCACGACTCCAAAGGTAAGAGGAAACTCGGCGATGGTACGCCCGTCCTGTTTGACAGAGATCTTGCGGATATTGCCCTCGTGCACCAGCTCTTTGATCTTGTCGACGATGTTGCCGCCGCTCGTTTCGAGCGACTGAGCTAATGGGCGATCCTGCGTCTGCATAAGTCTTTTGAAATCTCCTCGAAACAAATGTGATCCGGATCGTGCGTCAGGTACTGACCGCCAGCGACGCGGTCAGGTCAATTGCTGTGGGTGTCGGCTCCAGACCCTGGAGGAAACTCGGCCATCGGGCACCGCCTGCATGTACGCGCATCAGGTCGACGAGCTGCTGCGATGCTTCGCTGTACACCGTCATCAGGTGATTGTCCGCGCTGTCACTGAAGAGTTTCTGTCTCGCCTCTTTGATGTGGTCGTTGTGCTCGATCAAGCCCGCTTCAGAAACGTAGGCTTCCCGGACGTCGCATTCGGCGTTGTCCTCACTGAGATACCAGTCGTAGCGAAGTGTGTGTGTGTCCAGCTCCCTGCTCAGGCGCATCATTTCGGCGGCCTGCGCCTTGAACTTGTCCAGCCGTCCGGTGCGCACCGTCATGTGCGCAGCCACCTCGAATACCACGGAGCTGTGCCAGGGAGGCTGCTCAGGCTCGAGCCCCTGGAAAAACGAATAGAACGTGACGTTTCCCCGTGTTGGCCCGGTGCGCAGTCTCTGCACGAGCTCCGGAGGCGGATCGTAGATGCCGACCCTGTGGTCGTCCGCGAATTCGTTGAACAGCACCGCCGTCGCCTCAGCAGTCTTCATATGCAGCGCGACGAACGCTTGCACGTCCGGGTAAAGCTCGCGGAGCTCACATTCCGTCCCATCCTTGCTGAGAAACCAGTCGTACCTAAGGACCGGAGTGCCTGACTCCTTCGTCAGACGGACGCACTCTGCTACCCGGCGCTTGAACCCGTCCAACTTGCCTGCCCGAACTCTCATTCGAGGAATCACTTCCAAGCTGCTCATGGCGCCCTCCTCGTCGAGTTTGATACCACTGAACCCAGCCTAGCGAGAAGAACAGCGCCTGTCGTCTAGCGACGTTATAGCCGGCGCTATATGTTCCGCCGAGCAGCTGCGCGTGGGCCAGGCAAGACTACCCGTCAGGGTGGGCCGCGCGTGCTGAAAAGGTGGGACAATGCACCGAGGAGGGTGCGTCGAAATGCTCGCCCCGGCCCTGGCGATGCCACGCAACTCCCTGGTCGGGCGCGAGCGCGACTTGGCGGAGGTCGTTGCCCTGCTGCGGACGGGCAACGAGCGGCTTGTCACGCTGACTGGCGTAGGCGGGTGTGGGAAGACGCGTCTTGCGCTCGAGGTCGCGGTCCGCGTCCGAGAAGATTTTCCTGATGGCGTATGGCTCGTCGAGCTCGCGCCCGTGTCCGATCCGCGCCGCCTGCGTCAGCGCGTGGCTGCCGCCTTGTCTCTCAGCGATCGATCGGGCCATGGCCTGGTGCCGTCACTGGAGCATCGAGTGCTGCTCCTCGTGCTCGATAACTGCGAGCACCTGGTGGATGCCTGCGCCACGATCGCCGATCAACTGTTGTCAGCATGCTCCCAGCTGCGCATTCTGGCGACCAGTCGCGAGCCCCTGCTGATTGCCGCGGAGCGACAGCGGCGGTTGACGCCACTGGCAGCACCGGACCCAGGTGCCAAGCCGACTCCCGAGATGCTGCAAGCCTACCCGGCGGTACAGTTGTTCATCAGTCGTGCACAGGCAGTGGCACCGGACTTCGAGGTGACGCCTTCTAACGCCGCGGCTGTCGCACGCATTTGCACGCTCCTGGATGGAATTCCGCTGGCGATTGAACTGGCCGCCGCGCAAACGCGAGTCCTCGGACCTGCGCAATTGGCTGCGCGGCTGCAGGACTGCCTGCGACTCCTTCCGGGAGCCAATCGACTGGCCCCAACCCGTCAGCAGACACTCCGAGCGTCGCTGGACTGGAGCTACGGCTTGCTTTCGCCAGAGGAGCAAGTGGTTTTCAGACGGCTGGGCGTGCTTGTCGGCAACTGGAGCGTCGAAGCCGCCGAAGCAGTATGTGCCGATGAAGGCGCGCACATAGATGTGCTGCCGATTGTCACGGCATTGGTCGACAAGTCATTGCTCGTGGCACAGCGCACCGAAACCGACACTCGGTACCGTTTGCTGGAGCCGGTGCGCCAGTACGCTGCCGACTGTCTCCGGCGGAGCGGCGACCTCGAGCTAGCGGAAGAGCGACAGGCCACGTACTGCACTCAACTGGCGGAGCAGTGCGAACTCCGACTACCGACGCGAGATCAATATACCTGGCTGCGCCGACTCGACGCGGAGCTTGACAACATCCGCGCCGTCATTGGACGAGCCGAGCAAAGTGGCGACGGGCGGACGATCCTGCGCATTGCCAGTCCGCTGTATTACTTTTTGTGGCTTCGCCGGCACCTGCACGAAGCACAGCACTGGTTCGAGGTCGGGCTCGTGAATGCGGAGGGCGTCTCCGCGGACCTGCGCGCTAGAGGCTTGTTCGGCCTGACGCTCATGCGGTCGCTGGTTGGTGAGAACGCGGAGGCAGAAGCAATCGGCCATCAGGCCATCGACGCGTGTCGCGCAGCCGGCGATTCCGGAACGCTCGCACTCGTGCTCGTCATCATGGCCCAGACAACACTCACGCGCGGTGACCTGCAGCGAGCCCGCTGTCTCGCTGAAGAGGCGATCCGGCAGGCAGGTCACTCGAGTGCCAGTTGGCCATTGGGCCACGCGCATATCCTGTTGGGCTACGTCCTGCACCGGCAGGGCGAATCGTCGCGCGCGGTCAAGTCGCTCGAGCAGGCTCTGCGAATCTTCGAAGCCGAGGGCGACGCCTGGTCCTGCGCGTTCGCTCAAGCCAGTCTGGCATCGCTACGGCAACCTGGCTTGGTTGCTCACGTCGCTGCAATCGCTGGAGTGCGCTGGTCCTGGGAAATGCGCGACCTGCCAGCTCTGGCATCGGCGCTCGAATATCTCGCGCTCTACGGTACGCCCGACAACACTGCTTTTCGGATCCGGCTCTGCGCGGCCGCGCAGGGCTTGCGCCAGTCGGCCGGAATTCTGGCGCCGCCAGGCGAGCGAGATGACCTCGAACGCCACATCGCACAGGCTCGTGCAGAGCTCGGTGACGCCGCATTCAGCGAACTGTGGAAGGCCGGCCAGATGGCGTCCCCCGAAGAAATCGTCGCCACCGCTCTGGCCGATCCGCGCTCTCAAGGCGCGGTCTCACAGACTCACTCCGGGCGAGGCGAGGCGTTGACGCCGCGCGAGCGGGAAGTCGCATTGCTGCTGATCCAGGGCGCCACTGACAAACAGATTGCCGTCACCCTGACGATTACGGAAGGGACCGCGGGACTGCACGTCCACCACGTTCTGGCCAAACTCGGGCTCCGCTCGCGCGCCCAGGTCGCAGACCGCGCCGCCTCGATTGGACTCATCTACGAGGTCGATCCTGAACGCAAGATATAGCGCTCGCATATAGCGTCGTGCAATGGCCGGGACGCTAGCGCGGCGTAGGTTGGTTTCACCGGCGGCACTGCTCTTCCGATGAACACCGTCGTTTTTCAAGTAGCCGACACCGCCGCCCGGCCCGAGCCGCCGAACGAACGAACGAACAAGAAAGGATCAGGTCATGACTACACTCGATGAGCAGATCCGGGACTTTCTCTCACAGAAGCGGATTGCGATCGCGGGCGTCTCGCACGACAACAGTCGGCATCCGGTCGGAAATCTCGTCTACCGTCGGCTGAAGGACACGGGCCACGAAGTCTTCGCCGTCAACCCAACAATGGAATCGTTCCAGGGCCAGCGATGCTATCCCGACGTGGAGTCGATCCCAGGCGGCGTGGATGGCGTCGTAATGATTACTCGTCCGGACACCGGCGAGCGGGTTGTCAAGGACTGCGTGGCCGCTGGTATTCCGAGCGTCTGGATGCACCAGTCGCTCGCCACATCGCAGACCAGCGTTTCTCAGAACGCGGTTAAGTTGTGCCGGGAGCGCGGTATTGGTGTCATCGCCGGCGCCTGCCCGATGATGTACGGGCCTGGCGCCGACTTCGGACACCGGTGCATGCGCTGGCTGCTTAGGGTCAGCGGCGGATTACCGAAGGCCGCACCGGCTGAGACGCTTGCCAAGAACTGAATCTCGGCCCGAGATGGCCTGAAAGGGGAATTCACATGGCTACCGTAGCGCCGACGCAGCCTTCGCGAGCCATAGCTCCAGCAGTTCCTGGAAGGTCCGTCACGCCGCTGGCGCGAGTGCGCCGGTTCGCCTGGTTGGCGATTGTCTTCGCCGACGCGGGCTTGCTCCTCTGGGGGGCGCTCACGGTCATTGCGCCCGAGTGCCCGGGCGCGTGCATGACGAACGGCTACGAGACGTTCACGAGACAGTCATGGGCTGATCTCGCGGCTGCATCCGCGTCTACATCGAATTTTCTCTTGCTGCTGTTCCGAGTGTTCGGAGCATATAACGTTGCGTTCGGCTTCCTTGGTATCGCCGTCGCGGCGACCGCATTTCGACGGGGTGAGGTGTGGGCCTGGTGGGCGTTGCTTATCGCCAATACGCTGGCCTACGGGAGCGCCATGACGTATGACCGGATGGTGGGTTTCATTGGGACCAACGAGATGCTGGAGTACGTCTGTCTTGGAGCGGCGTACGCGGCTCTGGCAGTGACAGCGCCGTTTCGCTCTCGCACTGAATAGCGAGGCTGATACCACACACCTTGAAGCGGCGGAGTGATGCGGACAGCGCCTTTTCGCAGGCGGAGGAGCTTTGGCCTGACCTGGTGTGATGGATGTGGACCTGGTCGGCGAAGACGGCGCAAGCGCAACTCGCCGTGGAGCCTATAAAGGAGTTACGCCGTGGCCAGAAGCACGAAGCGGTGAGCACCGATGCGGAAAGTGACCTGACGGGCGTGAGCTCGAGGGGTTGGAACTCGTTGCTGCGCGCGTCCAGAACAAAGAGATCGCCGCGCAACTGGTGATCAGCGAGGCACACCATCAAGAACCACCTCAAGAATGGAGTCCAAACATGTCGCCTCGGACTGCGCTGCCTGCGCGCGCGAGGCCCGGCAGACCCCAGAGCCGCAGTGTGAGCTAGTCTGTCGGTCCCTCCACCAGACATACGCGACGACGAACACGACGGGCCATTCCGCGCCCTTGGGAGCATGGATGTTGGTAAGGGTTACCGCCTGCTTCGCCGCCGGTGATGGACCGTCGATGTCGTCGATGTGCATGCCGATCAGCCAAGTTGCGAAGATCCGGAGCGGACGAGCCCTGGATCACCGCCCGCAGCTCCCTCCAGACGATTGACCCTTCAGAGCGGGCGCATCTGTCGGGGAATGGGCGAGTCGAAGATCGGCGACCACATCCCGCACCTCGGCCTGCGCAAACACAGGTCCGCATCACGACGCACGCTGTACCGAACGCCCGCGGCGCGCAACATGAGCGCTATCACTCGAGCCTGCGCATTCGCGCGAAAGAGCACCGCCACTTCGCCGGGATGGTCGATCTGACCGAATGCGAGCAAGGCGCGAATCCGTGCCGCGACAAACCGCGCTTCATCCAGCTCGTCGCTGGCCGTGTACACGCGTGCCTGCGCGCCCTGGGCGCTGCGTGTCCAAGAATCACGTCCCATGTCGAGTGGTGCCGCGAGCGCATTGCTCAGCGCGACGATCACTCCGGTCGAGCGATAGTTCTGGTGACCGCGAAGACCTGCGCCTCCGGGCACTGTTGCGGGAACTCGAGCATATCCCGGGTGCGCGCCACGCCATTCGAAGCAGGCCTGTGCGGGATCGCCAACAACGGCCAGATTGTGGTGGCGATCGATGATGTGGCGGAGCAGTCTGAATTATGTCTGGCACGTGTCCTGGAATTCATCGGCCATTACAAACCGATACGCATCCTGGACGAAAGAGCAGTGCGCGGGGTTCCGCTTCGAAGAGGCTGAGGGGCAGCTTCAGCATGAACGGGTAGTCGACCGCACCGCGCCGTCGAAGAAGCGCCTCGTATGCCCATCTGAACTACGTACCGCCGCGCTCAAGAGCGATGGCGAGCCCGAACTGCGTTGCGACGTCGCGGAGGACTGCCGTGGCGTCGTCGCGTCCATGCACAGCCGGAACTGCGTCGCCGACACCCAGTTCCTGGCTCCGTGCCGCAGCAGCCCTTGTCTCTTGTGGTCCGATGCCGTCGCATTGCCTCTTCCTGGACCCACCATCGCGTACCCCGTCAACTCTGACCGGCCGCCAACCCGAGTACGACAGCTGGGACGAGAACGAGTGACGGGAGTCCCTCGACGCCGTGCACGACGACCGCCATCCAGTTGCTGCGAAATCGGCTGGGCGGCCACGTGTACGCGAAACTACTCACGAGAATGCTGGGAATCATCCATGGCTTATGCAGGTGATAAAAGCCGAAGAGAACGGAGTTTGCCGCCCAGTCGTACTTGCCAAACACCCCGTGCATCTTTGGCAGGAGTACACCGCGAAAGAGAAATTCCTCGCCCAGGAAATAGTTCAACGTATGGCTGACCAGGACAATCCCCAGGAGCCACCACTGGCCCTTGAACGCGGGACTCACCAGTTGGGACTGATCGGTGAACGACGATGCCTGCAGTCCGGGAAACAGCCAGGCCATGGGCGCGTTGAGGTACGGGGCAAGCACCATACTCACCAGGGCGGAAAACACCAGCGCGGGCAGCAGCCACCAGAATAGCCCTGCATGCGGTCGATCCGTTCCGGGATCACGCGGGGTTTGCAGCCAGGTGCGCCGGCGGATGGCGCTCCAACGCAGTGTCCCTAGCTCACGATAGACGAGTACCAGAGACAGGACACACTCCCATCCCATGCCGACGATGATCAACAGCCAGTAGGTGATGCCGGGGTGCAACGGGCTGTTCGGGATGACCGCGGGAGCGATTATCCAGGCCAGCAGCGCCATGGGCAAGGCGACCAGCGCCCAAATACCGAGGATTTGCCAAAGCGCGTACTGATGTTCCGCGTACTTCGTTGAAACCTTCTCCGTCGCATATGTCTTTCGGAGTTCGGGACCAGCGGCAACGTCGATTTGCAGTGAATGCATGGGATGTCCTTTCGAGCGATCAGATATCAACCCGCTCGGACCATCAACTGAGAACCAGTTTCACTAGCAGCGCGCCAGCCAGCACGCTCTGCGAACTGTGCACGATGATGCCAATCAGCGCGCTGCGATAGCGCCGCGACGGGTAAGCGAGAATCATCGAGTCGAAGAGCGTGAACGGCATCGCCCATGGAGCATGCAGGTGGTACGCCGTGAAAAGCACTCCGTTGGCAAACCAGTCCCAGCGTCCGAACACCCGGCTCATGCGAGGCAGCAGGAATCCTCGGAACAGGAGCTCCTCACCCAGCACGGTGTTGAACACCAGCAGCAACCCAATCACAGCGAACCAGCCGAAGGCACCCGAGAGCATTAAACGCCCAGCGGGCGAACCGAGGAATATGCCCATATCGCGGTCCGCCGCGTGTGGCAGGACGGGCACGAACGCAGGGACGGCGACGAACGCGATGATGAGCGGCAAGAGCAGAAGCCATGACCAACCGCCGCTTCGGCCGCTGCGCGGATCGCGCGGAGCGCGCAGCCACAGCGAGTCGCGCACGATACGCCAGCGCAATGTGCCCTGCTCACGCTGTACGAGCGCCAGGACGAGGACGAACTGCCAGGCCAGGCCAGCCGTGAGGGCGATGATGAGCGCCTGAGTCAGCGCGATCGGCCCACCAATCCGATCGGCCAAGAAGGGGGTCATAATCCAGGCGAGAGCTGCCATTGGGACGGCAGCGGCAGCCCAGATCAACACGATCATGGCCAGGCCGTACTGCGGAATCCAGGTGATCTCGCCGCTGAGCCCGACGGATCGCAGCGGAGCTTCTGTGTCCACTGCGAGTACTGGAGATGCCGATGCCATGAGATTCACCTTCGTGCCCTTTCTTGCCCGTCCTTGTCAAACCGTTGAGGGGTGGGCCTGCAGGGTCCCATTAGCAGTGGTTGCGGCGAAGCGATGCCGAACCGCTCGATCCCGCGACATGTCGAAGAGGATCAGGGTCAGGTTGGCGCCGAGGGCCGCTCCGACAATCGTTGTCACGAGCGCCAGGGGGCCGGCGATAGCGTTGAATCCCAGCCATCCAGCGATCAGCGCCCCTCCCAATGCGCAGGCGAGCCCCGCTCTCCTCGTGGCACCAGACCAGTCGCTGTGTACCCAGGCCCAATAGATGCCCAGTCCGATCGGCAAGCTCACCGACAGCACCACCACTAACTGGTCGTCGACGGGGACGCCCAGAAGAGCGGTCATGACGATCAGGGCGCCGAGAAACCACCCACCAATGCCGAGCACGACCGGGTACAGCGAACGCAGCAACGCGCTGCTCTTGCGTCCGAAGCCGCGTCGCTGGTGTACCCGGCGCGCCATCCACGCCAGCGAGACCACCCCCAGGAGTGCCAGGCCAACCATTGCGCCGGCGAGGCGTTTACCAAAGTCGGTGTTCGTGACCTCGGGGGTGAAGTCGATGCTCACGGGCGTATAGAGAGAGGCGTCAACCTGGCCGCTGTCGAAGAACGTGTTGATCAGCCGACTAGCGGCTTCGGGCTGTACGTTCCAGAACGTAGGCGTGTGCCCGAAGCCGGCCAGCACGACCTCGTGGCCGTTTGGCAGATACGGCAGCAGCTCATTCCTCGCGACCTGCGGCGGCGTCGCCGCGTCCAGCTCGCCGCTGACCAGGAGCGTCTCCACTGTCGACGTGCGCACCCGGCTGTACTCCGCGTCGTCGGGATTGCCTGGCCAGGCCTTGCCTAGACGGCCGCCACCCCACGGGTAGTCAGTTACCGGGTTTCCGAGGATAGAGCCCTCGTGTCCGGCCGCGGCGTAATAGGCGTCGGCCCGCCAGACATCCTGGACAGCGGTGGCTCCGTATTCGCCCCAGACGAACAGCTTGGGGAAGACAACATCGCCGGCGAACGAGAGGAACCAGAACCCGCTGGGGTCGCCCTCGGCCGCGGAGAGCCACGAGTCCACTGTCGTAGGCGCTGATTGCATTTGCGACGCCGTCGCCGACGTCGAGTCCATGAACCCGAAGAAGGAGGCGAGCCGGACGTTGCCCTCCTTGATCGGCAGGAATAGCCAGCGCTCGGGCATATTCGCCGCAGTGCGTCTCATCGACTCGGCGAGGTCCTGGGTACGGTTGCGGCAGCTGTCATCCTGTGCGCACAGGGCCGCGTAGCGGCCGATCTGCTCGTCGGTCGCCTTGGGCTCGGAGACGAAGTTGCCGGGTGGGTTGACCCCGACCATGACGGACCGATGAATGCTGCTTGGGTAGCGCCAGGAGTAGATCATCGCGGTGCGTGTTCCGGCGCTCGTGCTGAGGACATCAATCTGCCCGTAGCCGAGTGCCACGCGCGCGGTATCTAGATCGTCGACGCGCTGCGCCGAGCTGTAGCCGGCGAGATCGACGCCGGCCTCGGTGAGCCGGTTTGCACATGAACGAAAGGCGTCGCCGTACGCCCGGAACGACGCCTCGCCAAGGAAGTCGGTGGAGTGCGCGAGCGCGGATTGGACCTCAGGGCAGTCGAGCCTGACGGAGCTGTCGACACCGCGGTAGCCGACGAGTACGACGTCACGGTCCGCGGCGAATCGGCTGGCAGCTGCGAACTGCATGTTCGTACCGCCCGGTCCTCCCTCGAGCCAGAAGATCGGCTCGGCCGGGTGGGCGGACTTGGCCCGGATACGAGTCACCGGCAGTGCGATCAGTCGCGACTGCGGATTGGTTCGGTTCTCAGGCACGATAAGCGTGCCGATGTCGGCGGCGTAGCTACCGTCTTCGGTAGCGTAGGTGGAGGCATTCACTGTCAAGTCGCCTGCCTGCGCACCGGCGGGCACCGTTACCGATCCGCTGCCAGGCGCGAAGCGGAGGTAGGCGAGTCCGACCGCCAGCACTGCGATGGCCGCGAGGGCGATGGTGCGCGCGGGAGTAAACATCCCCTTTGGCTCGGGGAGGCGAGCGGTTCTCTGTTCGTTCGCTGAAACGGTCATGACCAGGCTCCTTTCGCGCTTATCTCTGAGCGTGCATTCAGCGTCGTTTTCGCGTTGGTTTCGACAAAACGATCATGAACCGACCGATCCCGTGCGATGTCCAGCAGGATGACGCTGAGGTTCGCACCGAGCGCTGCTCCGACAAGCGTGGTGGCAATAGCCACGAATCCGGCTGTGGCGTTGAACCCCAACCAACCACCCACGAGGGCGCCTCCGATTGCCGCAGCGAAGCCGACGATCCTCGTGCTGACGGAGGCACCGCGGCGTATCCCGGCGAAGTAGATCCCCAGACCAATTGGCAAGCTCATCGACAGGACCACCAATGGCTCGTCGTCGAGCGGGACCCCGGGAATTGCGGTCATGACGACCAGTTCACCGAGGAACCATCCGCCGACGCCGAGCACGAGTGGGTACAGCGTCCGGAGCAAGGCGCTGGTTTTTCCTCCGAAGGCGGCTTGCTGCAGCGCCCGGCGCGCCATCCACATCAGCGACAGCACCGCCAGGAGCGCCAAGCCGACCATCGCGGCCGCGATGCGTTTGGCATACCCGGTCTGCGTGACCTCGGGCGTGAACTGGATGCTCATGGGCTGATAGAGCGAGTCGTCAACCCGGCCGCTACCGAGGAACGTATTGATCAGCCGGCTACCGGCTTCCGGCTGCTCGCTCCAGAACGTTTCCACGTGCGCGAAGCCGGCCAGCACCACCTCGTGGCCGTATGGCAGATAGGGCAGCAGTTCCTTCGTCGCCACCTGCGGCGGCGTGGCGAAGTCCAACTCCCCGCCAATGAGGAGCGTCTCCACTGCCGAGGTGCGCACCCGCCTGTACTCCGTGTCGTCGGCACCGCCTGGCCACGCGCGACCCATACGGCCGCCACCCCACGGGTAGTCCGTCCCAGGGTTGCCAAGGATCGAGCCTTGGTCTCCCCCGGCCGCGTAGTAGGCGTCCGTGCGCCACGTATCCTGGACAGCCGTGGCCACGTATTCGCCCCAGACGAACACGTTCGGGAGAAATACGTCGGTGGCGACCGAATTAAACCAGAGCCCGCTCGAATCCCCTTCGGCCGCGGAAAGCCACGAGTCCAGGGTCGCGGGCCCTGAGAGCGGCGGCCCCTTCGAAGTCGACTCCGCCAGTCCGAAGAAGGTTGCGATCCGCACATTGCTCTGCTTGATCGGCATTAACAGCCAACGATCGGGCATGTGGGCGGCAGTGCGCTTCATCGATGCGGCGAGATCGTCGGTTCGCTTGCGGCAACTGTCATCCCTTGCACACAGCGCCGCATAGCGGCCGACCTGCTCATCGGTCGTCTTCGGGTCCCAGAAGAAGTTGCCGGGCGGGTTCACTCCGATCATGACCGACCGGTGGATGCTCTGCGGGTGGCGCCAGGAGTAGATCATCGCCGTGCGTGTCCCGGCGCTCTCGCTCAGGAGATCGATCTGGCCGTAGCCGAGAGCGACCCGAGCAGCCTCGAAATCGTCGACTCGCTGTGCCAGGCTGTAGCCGGCGAGGTCGACTCCGCTATCGATCAGGCGCCTCGCGCAAGACCGTAACGCGTCGGCATAGGCGCGGTAGGACTGCTCGCCGAGTAAGTCGGTGGAGTGCGCGAGCGCGGATTTGACCTCGGGGCAGTCCAGTACCGACGAACCGTCCACGCCGCGGTAGCCGACGAGCACGACGTCGCGGTCGGCGGCCAATCGGCTGGCGGCTGAGAAGTTCAGGTTCGAGTGCCCGGGCCCGCCCGTCAGGTGGAAAACCGGCTCGGCTGGCTGCGCCGACCTCGCACGGATGCGAATGACCGGCAAGGCGATCAGGCGCGACTGCGGATTGGCTCGGTTCTCGGGCACAACCAGCGTGCCGCTGTCGGCGGCGTAGCTGCCGTTCTCGGTTGCGTAGCTGGAGGCTTTCAGGACCAGGTCGCCGGCGTGCGCCCCCGCGGGCACGGAGACCGGTCCCGCCTGAGGCGCGAATCGGAGGTACGCCAGTCCGAATGTCACTACGGCGATGACCGCAAGGGCAATGATTCGCGCGGGAGTAAAGACTCTGGTCGGCTCGACAATGTGACGCCTCGTCTTTTCGTTTGCTGGAACGATCATCACAAGCTCCTTTTGCGGTCATCTCTGAGCGTTGACCGCCAGCGCCAGCAGCCCTATGGAGCCGGTGCTGTTCAACAGCACGTGTACCCAGATGCTGACGCGGAGGTCGCGCTTCCACCACACGACGTAGATCGCCGGCAGCAGCGCGACCACTCGGCTGAAGAACTCCCACGGCAGCCAAACGTGGTACAGCGAGAACAGCGCTGTATTGACGAGAGGTGCCCACCGAGCCAACGCACCCATTCGAGGCAGCAAGTAGCCGCGAAAATACAGCTCCTCCGCCCACGGGACGACCACATTGAGTGCCAGGCTCAAGCCGACCATGGTCCAGACGATGGCGGGGTCGAGTGCACTGAGCTTGACGACCAGGCCGTCCAGCTGCAGCCAGGCTGGCCACCAGCCGAACAGCGTCTGGTGCAACCATGTTGCGACCGGCGTCAGGAGGGTGTAGCTAACCAGGCTCCAGATGAAGAGAAGCGGGATCAGCAGTACCGCCTGGCGGCGTGGAAGTGCGTGCCCACCAGCAATCGGCATCATCAGAGTCGAGGCGCCGTGGCCGCGCTGTGTAAGCCAGAGCACGTACCCGAGTTCCACCGGCAGCGCTACCACCAGCATGGCGAGCAGCAGCGCCAGGTTGGCCGGGGCACCGCTTGGCTCGAGGGCTCGGGCGAGCAGCACGAACGCCGCTCCGATCAGCACCCCTGGCAGCAGGTGCAGCACGAGCAACGATCTCCCATCGAGGACCGTCGCCAGTGGCGCAGTGTCGCTCAGCAGTCGGATCACCTGCGGCTCTTCCGATCCGGTCGTGCGCGCCGTCACTATGTGGGGACCTGAAAGCGCGGCGTTCTCGGGGATGTTCATCCGTTCTTCCTTGGACGGGTGCCTACAAGCCCTTTTGGAACACCACTTCGCCGGTGGTGACCTCGGTCGGTTCGACAGGGGCATTCAGGTGATGGCCGAGTCCTGCCCCGTCCAGCAGCCCGGCGGCCTCGAGGCTCGCCTCGTCCTCGAACAGGCTGACCATCGTCAGCCGGCCGGGTCCGGCGCGCAGGATCACGCACGAGACAAAGCCAGGAGCGCGGTCCAGCATTCCACTCAGCCGTCGCCCAGCCGCGACTACATCATCTGTGGTCGGCGCTGTGCCTACATAGCGCTGAATCATTGCGTGCATCGGGCTGATTGCCTCGTTGTCCACTCACTGCTGGTAATTCACCTGACAGCATGAGACGTCATCAGCGTGGTGTCATCGCACGTCGCTATATGCGCGCGCTATATGTTCCTGGTCGGCGCTCGGGTGGAGGTTGCCAGAACTCCGTCGGCGGCCGCCTGGTGGGTCACCTGAACGCGCGATCGCAGGCCCAGTTTCGCCAGGATATGGTGCACGTGCAGACCGGCCGTGCCCTCGGTAATCGTCAATCGTGCCGCGATCTGACGATCGCTGGCGCCGTCGGCGAGCAAGCAGGCGACTTCCCGCTCACGTGCTGTCAGCGATTCACCACGGCCATGCGGGCGCGGGGTTGCAGGCGGGCTGCCGTTCAGCGCCGCGTAAACCAGCTGCTCCACGGACGTGGCGCAGCTTTCGGCCCACACGGTTTGGAAGGCTGTGTCGCCGAGCTCTGCTCGAGCGAATGCGAGCTGGCGCTGGACGTCCTCCAGCTCGCCAACCGGCGCCGGCGCGCCAAGCGACTGACGCAGCGCATACGCGGCGGCGCACCACTGCACCTGCGCGGTCGGATTACCCGCTTCGCCGTACACGGCCAGGTACTCGAACGCCGCAGCCAGAGACAGGTGGTCACCCAACTCCCAGTACCACCGCACGCCGGCCAATGCGGCGACGCGCAACCCGCAGTTTCGTCGTCTCGAAGCAAGACCCGGGCTGAAACTTGCTCCGCCTAAAGGGCGCACGCGTACTCGTCGGCCCGCGTTGTTGTCGTGGTTCTTCCGCGTACCTATCGGCCTGTACCGCGTGGGCCTGGCGGATCAGCTCGGACGTTCGACGCTACTGCTGACGACCCGCGGCCGCAAAACGGGGCGTTGGCGCACCACTGCCTTGAACTACCTTGTCGAAGGCGACGTGCTGTATGTCGTCTCCGGTATGGGTCCCCGCAGCGACTGGCTGCGGAACCTTCAGGCCGACCCACAGGTGCAGGTCCAGTCGGCAGACGACCCTTCGACGCCAGTGCTGAATCGGTCGTCGATCCCGCCGAACATCGGCGCGTTCTGTGCCTGTGGGCCGACCGAAGCCTACGCACGGCGCCGCCTGCCGCCGTGCATCGTTTGCTGCGTCGAGTTGGCTTCGACTACGACGCCTCTTACCCTGCGTCGAGCATGTCGGCAGATATGGCACCGATCACATACCTGCCCGCCGCATGCGAGTTGCAGCTTGGCCTTCGTCAGCGCCTCCGATCGCGACCGGGTCATAGGCATAAGTGCTCGTTGCGTATGCGGCTTCAGATCGTCCCCCGCCGCGCCGTCCGGGCCCGGACGGCGCGGCGGGGTCGGCCACCAACGCCGTGAGACGCCAAGCTGGTTACTCGGTCACGGTGAAGGCGAAGCGCAAGGCGGGAATCTTGTTGCCAGGGTGATCGTCGGCGTAGGTGAGCTGTGGTAGCCGGTAGAGCTGCTGTCCCTCGGCGGGGCCCTTGTAGATACCTGGGTACAGGTCGATCAGGTGCGTGCCGGGCGCGCCAGCGGCGGTGAAGTTGATCACGACGTCGCCCTGGCTGTTGAAGCCACAGGCGTAACCCATGTAGGCATTGTCGTAATCCGCCACCAGGATGTTGTCGTACTCGGTCCAGCCCACACCCTTCAGGTGGATCGTGATCGGCGTCCCAACCGGGCCAGAGGTGGGTGAGATGCTGACGATGCTGGTCTCTACCACGAAGTAGGTCCTGGCCAACTCCTCGTCGCCGTCTTTCAGCACCACGGCATGTAATCCGCCCAGGTCGTCTGGAATGCTGATGGTCGAGGCGGCCTTGCCCTGACCGTCAACATTCAGAGTTCCGATGGCCGTCTCCTTGGGCGCGAAGCCGGTGTCGCTCACGCGATTGCCGACCATGGTCTGCCAGACGACGGATAGCGTCTTGCCCGCGGGGAAGCCGTCACCGGCCAGCTGTGTCTGGCTCTGCACGGCACCTTGAGACGGCGTCAGCGCTAGCGTTGCGCCAATCGAGCTCTCCGTCGCCGGGATGGGCTGCGTCTGGTATGGCTCGGCGTAGGCCTGCGGCGCGGTCCCACCTGGGGTGGTGCGGAAGACAAATTCAGGGCGGGGGAGGTATGCGGTTGGGGCCTGCTCAAAGTTGAGATAGCTCTGGCCCATGTAGCCGCTGTACACCTTGATCCGGTGATCGCCCGCCGGGCCGGTGGCTCGGAAGCGCGCCACGGCGGAGCCCCTGCTCTCGGCAGCCGAGATCCAGCCAACCTCGACGTTGTCCCAATTGAGGACCCAGACGCTCTCCAGCGTCTGCCAGCCCAGTCCTCGAGCGCGCAGCTCGACAGGCGTCCCAACCGGGCCCTCCTGCGGATTCATCTCGAAGCTCGCCGTGACTTCCACGGCCCCCTGGGCGACGGGCGTGCCGTTCCGCACGACCACGAGGTTATGCATGCCGCCGTAGTCCTCGGGGATGACGAAGCCACCTTCGAGGGCGCCGTCGTCGCTCACCGTGAACCGTGCCAGAAGGGTCTCGGTTTCGGTGTACTTCTTGCCCTCGAAGCGGTAGTAGTCGCGAGTGACCCAACCCCCCTGAACCGTCTGCCACATCAGGTCGACCACGCTGCCAGGCGTGAGGCGGGTCGCGGAGAACGACACCTGAGAGCCCACGGTGGCCTTGCTGGGCGAGGTGGTCATTCTCGCGATCGGCGCCGCCGGGGTGCCGGTCTGGACGCCGGTGGCTGCTTCGTTCGTCTGACTGGGATTCGACGGCTGCGCGTAGACGCGGGCGCCTGCCAGGAGGCCGATCAGGGCAACCACACCCACCAGGCCGGCCCCAACGGAGCGTTTCGAGCGTATGGACTGCACGGATGGTCCTCCTGGGATGAGTGGCAGACCTCTTCCGAGACCTGCCACCTCGAATGGGAATTACGTGACGATGGTGAGTGTCGATGCTTCGATGTCGAACGGCCGCCAGACGCCGGTCTTGCCATCGGCCGTCTTGGCTGTGACGCTGTAGTGGACCAGGCCTGCAGGCGCGTCGGCCGGCACGACCCACTTGCCCGTCCACATACCGGGATGCGGGTTGGTGCCAGTGCCGCGGTAGCGCATCGACACGCTTTCGGTCTGGCCACCGAAGTTGATCGTCACCGTCAGATCCGCTGTATCCGCGACATCGCCGGTCAGCGGATCGAGGGCAGTCATGCGGAAGCCGACTGGCTCCCCTGCCTTGAAGCGACTCTTCTGGGTGCAGTTTTCCGGGTTCTCGCCCCCAGCGAAGACCGCCACATCCCCGTACATCACGAGCGTGTTGTTGGGGTCGTAGCTCCCCGAACTATTTACGGGGGTGGTCACGGGATCGGCCGCGTGGACAACCGCTGTAGCGGCCGCCAGCGCGGCGATGGTCCCCGCCACCAGCCCTCGCTTGAGCATGGGAATTCTTATGTGCATGGACTCTCCGCCTACTTGACGATGGTCAGCATCGACAGCTCGATGTTGAAGGGCTGCCAGGTCCCGCTGCGACCTGTACTGTCCTTGGCTTCGACGCTGTACTTGACGACACCCGCGGGCGCGTCGTCCGGCACGACCCACTTGCCCGTCCACATGCCCGGATGCGGGTTGTTGCCAGTACCGCGGTAGCGCATGGGCACGCGTTCGACTTGGCCGCCATAGTTGACGGTGACGGTCAATTCGGCCGTGTCGTCGACCTTTCCGCTCTGTGGATCGATCGCGGTCATGCGGAAACCGACGCCCTCACCGGGCTTGAACCGACTCTTGATGACACAGTTCTCCGGGTTTGTCTGGTCGGCGAACAGCACCGTATCGCCGTACAGGATTAGTGTGTCCGAGGGTTTGTAACTGCCTGCCGTGTTGACCGGCTTGGTGACCGACAAGGCCGTCTCGGGCTTGGTCGCGGCTGTCGTGGCAGCCGGTTTCGCGGCCGCGGCGGTCGTCGGGGCAGCGGCTGTCGTGGCGGCCGGTTTCGCGGCCGGAGCGGTCGTCGGGGCGGGGGCTGTCGTGGCGGCGGGCTTCGGTGGCGGCGGCGTCGGCGCCGCCGGGGCCGGTGCGCACGCCGAAGCCGCAAAAACCGCGGCGGCGGCGACGGCAAGCCCAAGTCCTCTTCTCAACTGAATCACCTCCCTCGTTGATTCACCGAATCTGTTGAACAGGTAACTGGCGAACGTAGGCGGCGATCGCCGCCAGATCCTCATCGGAGATCAGCGTCTTCGGAAAGGCGGGCATGTCGAAGCCACCCGCCCGCACGTACGTGATGATTTTCTCGTCGCTAGTGTACTGGCGCTTGACCTGGGTTCCCTCGAGGTCTGATCCGATGCCCTCCCGGCCAGCGGGGTGGCAGGAGTCGCAGTATCGCCCGAACAACACCTGACCGCGGTTATCGCTCCGCTCGACCAGGCCTACCGCGGGCCTGGGTGCCAAGGCTGCCGCGGGCCTGGGGTTCGCGAGCCACGAGGTCTGAGCAACACCCATGCCAGCCACCCAGACGAAAACTGCGAGACCCAGAACGACTCCACAAGTGATCCATAACAGACCGAGCAGGTGCACTCTTCTCGGGACGCTGGCGTCCACGCTGTTCACCCGCGCGCTCATCGGGCTGGCGCCTCCTTATCTCCGTCGAGCGTCAGCAGGTACTGCGTGATTGCTTCGACATCGTCGTGCGACAGGGGCGGAATGAGTGGCTTCATCGTGGCGGCCGGGTTCAGCGCATTTGGCCGCTCCATGAAGAAGTGGACGTCGCCTGCCGTCAATCGATCGCCGATGCCATCGAGCGGCGGGCCCTTCCTTTTCTCACCCTCGCCATTGATGACGTGGCAGGACGTGCATCCCTGTTGCCCGACGAGTTGCTTGCCACGCAGCTGCATGGACGTCAGGACCCGGCCACGCTCCACGACCTGGCTGGGAGGCGTCGTCGCGGCGGCCTGGTACGTCAGAAAGCCTGAGAACCCGACGAATGCGGCGACTACCGCCATGCCCAGCGGCCGCCTCAGCGGCCGTCGTTCCTCGCCGCGTGACAGCCATGGCGCGAGCACCAGCAGGAGCAGAAGGAGACCTGGCACGACGACCACGCCAACCCACTCGAGCGAGCCAGGGAAGTACTTCAGCAACTGGAACAGGAACAGGAAGTACCACTCTGGACGTGGGATGTAGGCCGTATCCGTCGGATCGGCCCGATCGTCCATTGGCACGCCCGCGAAGACCGTCAGCGCCACGAGGGCGACGAAGATGAGCGCCGCGAGACGAAGATCCTCCACGATGACTTCCGGCCAGAAGCTCGGGCCTTTGGCCTTGGCCGCCTCGTAGCGCTCCCGGTATCCGCCACTTTCGCGATGCCACAGACCGGGCGGCACGCTGACGCCGTGGTAGATGACGAGCGCCAGGTGGGCCAGCACGAATGCCATAACTAGCGCCGGAAGAACCAGGACATGCACCGCGTAGAACCGGCTCAGGGCGACGGCGCCCAGCTCGCTCCCACCGCGCAGAAGACGCACCAGGTACTGGCCGATTACCGGGACGGTGCCAGCCATATTGGTCCCAACGGTCGTCGCCCAGTACGACTTCTGGTCCCATGGCAGTAGATAGCCTGTAAAGCCGAACGCGAGCGTGATCAGGAACAGCGCCACGCCGGCGAGCCAGGTCGCCTCGCGGGGATAGCGGTGAGCTCCCAGGACGAACGCCGACAGCATATGCAGGAGCACGAGTACGACCATGGCCGAAGCGCCCCAGTGATGCAGGCCGCGGATGAACCAACCGAACGGCACTTCGCTCGTGGTGTACTGCACGCTGTCGTAGGCGTATTCGGGGGTCGGCGCGTAGTTCAGCGCCAGCAGGATGCCCGTCACGAACTGGATAGTCAGCACGAACAGCGTCGCCGCACCCAGGCTGTACCACCACGTGAGACCGACCGGGACGTGACGGAGGAAGATCGCATTGAGGAAGGGATGGAGCGCCAGCCGCTCGTCAAACCAGCTTGGACGCGCTCGCTCCGGAATTACTGCCACCGCGCGCCCTCCCTTAGACAGCCTCTTTGTCCGGTACGCCCAGCCGAAAGTCCTGCTGTAACACGAAAAGTTCGTTGTCCACGACCTGCGCGTCCAGCCGATCCAGGGGCCGAGGCGGCGGTCCACTCAGCACCGACCCGTCCTGATCGTAAACGCCGTCGTGGCAGGGGCAATAGAACTTGCCCGCGTAGCGGCCCTCGGTGTGCCAGCTGAAGGAGCACCCCAGATGCGTGCACCGGCCGTTCAAGACGGTGAACTGACCATCTCCCTCGGCGGTGACCCAGACGGTGCGCGTCTCGGTGAGCCGGCGCCAGCCATCCTGACGGGCAACCGAGACGGCTACCAGCTTCGGCTCGCCGCGGGCGAGCGTGTCGACCTTGCCGAGGCTTAGCCAGGCGGCTGACGCCTTGCTGGCGAGCGGTGCGGCCACGTACCCGATCATGGGCAGGCCAGCCACCATGCCCATGAACGCCGCCAGCGCCCCACCCAGGTACCCGAGGAAGGCCCGGCGATGAGCCGCCGCGCGGGGATCAGTCTCATCGACAGAAGCTCCGACGTTGCGCTCGCCAGCCAAGCCGCTCGTCGACATATGTGAGTACGCCCCCCAATGTGATCGGGTTCAGCTAGAAGCATGGCACTCCCGCGGACAAGCTGACACGCACCATAGGGTGGGAAAACCGCGCGGCGCGGGTAGTCTTCCCATACCCTGTCGGGTAGTAGCCGGCGGGCGATTGACACCCTCCGGGGTGGCAAACGGACAGCTTTCGCTCGGGTCGTCCTGGGCACAGTCTCGCGCGGGTCGTCCCGAATTTGCCCGCCAGCGATCCCACGTTGACAATGCGGCCGGACACCTGGCGACGCATGATCGGCGCCACGGCTCGAACCATCCGGATGATGCCCAGGACATTCGTATCGAACATGCTCCGGACGGCCTCGACGTCAACCTCCTCGACCGCTCCGCGCAGCGCGTAGCCGGCGTTGTTGGCGAGCACGTCGATGCGACCGTATCGCTGCAGCACCGCTTGCACCGCGGCATCGATCGACGGCGCGTCGGTGACGTCCAACCGCAGGGGCCATGGCCACTTCCAGCCCATCGAGGGTTGCGGGCTGCCGCGCAGTGGCGACGACGTGGTAGCCGGCCGAAGTCAGCATTGCGGCTGTACCGCGGCTGATGCCGGTCGAGCAGCCAGTGATGAGCGCGACGTCCTGTGGAACCGGTTCATCACGTGTGGCGGCCGCACCGCGTTCGATGCTGGCGGAGACTCTCATTTGCGGGCGACCTCCACGACCGGAACCATCACAGCCATGCGAAGCGCACGTATCAGGCGCCGCGTATCCGCTGCCGTGGCGGCGGTCGCCGGTCGAATCATCGAGGTTACGCTGGTTTTCACAACACTCCGTTCTGGTGCCAGGGGCGTCGGTGGACGTCAGTGAGCACCAATGCGCGCCGGCGTCAGCTCGTGCGCGATGCTCTGAGCCCATTCCTCGACGTCCGCCCAGTCGGGGAAGTCGCCCTCAACGCCCGGGAACGCCGGCAGGCGTGCGACCAGGCTGTCCGGAAAGCGCAGCCTGGCACGGTTCAGTGCACGGAAGAAGACTCGATGGTCCCGTGGTTTGATGGCGCTGGTGAGTTCCGCGATCTGCCTGGGGACAGCTGCCTCGCGTACGTCCCGGCCGTGGACGTCCGTGACATCGGTGCCGAGCGGACCACTGCTGAACAGCCACACTGCGCGCCTGCTCAACATGGCCCGGTTGTGCTGCGCGAACTTCACGGCTTCCTTCATCCAGGACCCATAGAACACTGCGCTGCCAAGGATGATGGCTTCGTAGCCCGTGAGATCACCGATGGCCTCGACAGACTGTACGTCGACTTCGAGCCCGGTGGCTCGAAGCCGCTCGGCAATCCGTCCGGCGATTTGCCGTGTGGCGCCGTACCTGGTTGCGTATGCGACAAGGATCGACATGCTGGATTACCTCCCAACTTCGGACGGGACCAACCGCACCGGCGGGATCCTGCGGCTGGTGGCTCGCTGACACCTGGCGTAGTCAGGCAGTGTGTGTACGATCTCCGGCCAGAACGCAGCCGCCTCGGCCGGTGATAGCTCCTCCGCACGCACAGTCAGGGTGCGGTCTCCGAGCTCTACCTGCGCAGTCGGCGAGGCCCACAGGTTGTGGTACCAGGGAGGGTGGCGGGGCTGGCCACCGTTGGCGGCCACGATCACGAAACTCTCGCCCTGGGGAAAGTAGGCGAGCAGAACGGTTCGCTCACGACCGGAGCGACGCCCACGAGTGGTGAGCACCAGGACATTGACGCGCACGAGCCGAGCGATGCCGCCCCTCGTCAGCCGATACAGGCCCAACCCAGGCTCCCGAAGGCACGGTCGAGCCTGGGTTCCAGGAACAGTTCGATCCGGTCTCGAAGCGACATCCCCGTCCCGTTCTGGCCGTAACCACTCGGTGCGTCCTCAACGGCGCGGGCGGTTGCGCATGGCACCAGTGCGGCTCCCGGCGACGTCTGGCGGAGGTTGGCGGCAACCTGGCGCAGGGCGATCCAGCGCACGAGGTGGCTGAACGGGCCGATTACGGCCCAGTAGCGCTGGAATCGCTTCAAGCTCACCGCATCGGTGGCGGCGACGCGCGTCTCAAGTGTGAGGATGGACCCGGCGGCACCGTACGGCTGGACCCGCAGACTCAATGCGATCTTGGCGAATCCCGGCTCGGCGAAGGCGGCAAACTCCTCCGGTGCCACATTGGGGCCGATCCCCATCTGCGTCGATTGCCAGGGACGACCGATCTGACCCAGGACCATCTCGCGCGCCACCTCGCCGAGCAGCGTCCAGCTGATCGGCGGTCGGACCATGTCATCAAGGCGGAACGTGCGCATTGACGCATTCGCCGACGCTGCCGCGTGGTGTCCGGAGAGGCGATCCGCGAGCCGGTGCGGAACCGCTCGGAGGTCTAGCAGTGTCCGGATGATTGGCTCGCGCAACAGGTCGAGGTTGCGCGCCGCGCGGTAGCACACCTCGGGCTGGGCATGCAGTACCTCTGCATGCACAATGGCGAGGTCATACCGCGGCAGGAACTGATCAATCAATAGTTCCGGCTGCCGCTCACGCGCTTCATCCGGCGAGCCTGGGCCTTCGGGTTCCACTACTTGTTGGTGGGCCATGACAAATCTCCCATTCAGTTCGGCGCATCGCCGGCGTGCGCGCGCACCGCCCGCGGCTGTCCATCGCGCCACCGATGGCGGTCACCGCAATGAAGGCATCGAGGGCGACGAGCACTGCGCGGATTACACCGCTGTAGCTCATGTTCACGACTCCTTCGCCTGTTGCATCCCAGTGCCGATCAGCCGGAATGCGGGGTGCAGCGGTGCAGCGCGCATGACCTCGGCGTCGGGCGCATCAGGGGCGCTGAGGGTGGTCAAGCGCGCGGTCTGGGACCACCAGCGCCTGAAGTAGGAGCGCAGGACAGGCACTTTGTCCTGATCCGACAACTCCTCCGCGTGAAAATCGGTGACCGCGCCACCCAATCGGAGGCATCCACGTCTCTGCACGCGCAGGTTTCTGACCCATTGCGTTTCGCCCTGCGGAGCAACGAGGTACTGCCATCCAATCAGCTCCAGCACTCGGACCGGGTGACTCGCCAGAGACCGCTGGTGCGGCCTTTGATTTCCAGCACCCGAACGCCATCGTGGTCCAGGCCCAGCCGTCCCACCGCGAAGCGGGTCGGCGGATCGGATCACGTGCGGCATGATCCAGGGCAGCCGCCGATACGACGGTTCGGCCACTCCGGGAGCTATATCCGCGCTCACCGCGCTGTGTGCCGGCTCTGTCGGGGCGGTGGTTTCAACCTGCTTCATGGCGTCACTTCCTTCTTGCGCCGGAACGTCCGTCGCGAGCCAACACCGCCGCCTGCCCAGCCGACGCGGCAGTCATCATCTCTGTCGCACGGCGAGAGAGTCGCCACCCCACCGCGCCAACCCAGACCAGGAGCAGCACTCCGTACACGCCGTAGCCGCCTTCGATCACCGGCCGTAGCGCTTCGCTGGCGATGCCCAGCAGACCGGTGGCGATGCCCAGGTAGGCCACCCATCCGGCGAAGACACCCCGCAGCATCACCAGCGAGACGATCAGCATGCCAACGGTGGTCAGGACGCCCACCGCTGTCGGCGTGCGGTTGATCGCGATCAGCCCTTCGGCAGCCGCGGCGAGCGCCGCGCGTTGCCCAGGATCGCTTGCGGCGGCGTACTGGTCGCTCAGGTACACCAACGCCGGCGCGCCCGTGCTCGTGGTGGGCATGGCCAGCGTGAGCGCCCACGCGACGCCTCCGATGGCGCACCCCAACGCCGCCAGGCTGCGATGCAGCGGCTCGAGCGCCACGTACAACGCCAGGTACATCGGCGGCGACGTTCAGCACCACGAACATGCCCGCCGAGATGGCCCCGACCCGAAGCAGTGGGGCCCAGCGGGAGTCGGGCAGGGGACCGACGTCTCTTCGCCACGCGTTCACGTGTGTCACCCTCCCGTGCCCGACCTTGGTCATGTGCTCGCCGTGCTGTCGCGGTTCCGCCGCAAACAGGGACAGAATGTCACTCATGGCCTGCTCCACCCTCGAGCCCTAACGCTGCGGTGGTGTTGCGACGGGCGGCCGGGCGCACGAAGAAGGCGAGCGGAGCGAACGCAACTCCGGCGAAAATCAGGAGCCCCGTAACTGTCGCCCCGTCACCTTGCGAGCCACTCAACCACGGCTGCAGCGCGAGGATGGCTGCCAGCGCCAGCGGTGTCAGGCCGAACTGAAGCAGCAGCCCGGCGCCGGTCAGGTATCCCAGCCCCGCTCGCCGCCAGAGCAGCACGCCGCCGATCAGCATTGCCGGGACCTCGATAGCGAGGTCCGCGGTCCAGGCCTGCCTCGGCAGCGGCTCGGCCGTGCTCCCGCCACCCAGCGCGGTAGCGACCGCTCCGCCCGCGTCCTGACCCAGCGTCAACAGGGCGAGGCCCACGAGAATCAGGCCGATAGTGCGCGCGGGCACCATGCCGATGAGCCTCGCGCGCACCGCACGGCCATCGATGCTGGCGATCAAGCCGATGATGGTGTACGCGCTCAGGGTTACGAGAAGCACGTACACCAAGAAGAGTGGCCCGAACGGTGCGCCGACGAGGTAGAGCGTGTAGGTGTACAGCACGTAGAACAACCCGCCGGGCCACAGCAGTAAGCCGATTAGCGCGCCGCGACGAGCAAGCCATGGCGTCGCGAGCAGGAGTGGGACCACGACCACCAGGTTGAAGGCGTCGTGTGCGCGGAAGCCAGGTAAGACGATGCCGGCAGTAGATGTGGTAACGCCGGAGGCAGGCTGTGGGTCTGCACCGTAGAGGCCGGCGGCCAATGTAAGACCAGTGACGGACACCACGCCCATCAGGAAAGCAACCACCAGCGACAGCGCATAAACCAGCGCCAGGCTCCTTTTGACCATCCCCCCAGCCGCGCGCTCCGCGCTTGGATTGGCTGGCATGAAACTTGCTTCGCGCTCCGCTCGACCGAGGGCTGCACTCATCTGGTTCACCACCGAACAGCTTGGCGGCTTACGGTTGCCACGCCAGTTGCGCGATGTAAGCGCGACGTTGCGGATCATGCGAGCTTCGGCTGTGCGTGCGCCCTCCCCGGAGTGGAGCCGTCCTTCCGAAGACCGCGTCGCTGAGCCAGTGATGCGCGCCGCTCGGTGCGTCGATGGGCAGGGCGACCGCAGCCGACCGCGTCTGTCGTTGCCAACCCGACGATCCACTACCTGATCGTCGCCGGGCGTGATCCCGATGGCCATCGCAGCGGGCAGACGCTGGGGGCCCTGGCCAATAGTGGGGTGGACGATCAGATGCGAATTGTTGGTTCGATGGGCAAGCGGCCGATTCTCCGCAACGTGACGCGGGAGGAGGTGGAGGCCTTCCGCGGTCAGGTCCGAGTAGCCGACCTTGTCGGCTGTGAAGACATCGAGCAGATCCTCAAGACCATCGAAGAGCTTGCCACGCTCCCGCGCTCTTCCGCCGCAACGGTCTGCGATTGCGGCGGTGTTTGCAGTTCAGCAGCCAGACCGACGGCGTCGCTGCGCGAAGTAATCGTCGCCCAGCCACGTGCGCGGGTCGAGATGGACCGAGCCGGCTATTTTGCGATCCTTCCCGATCCGAACCGCCAGTTCGTCGTCGTCGAGCACTATGCCTACGACAATCAGCTGCAACAGTCGTCGAAGGAACTGAAACCGGCAGTCTGTACTCGACGATCATCGACGCCGGCTGGGTGTCGCAACTGAGCCACGCCGCATACCTGGGTAAGGAGCTGGCCATAGCAGAGCTCTCGCTCAAGTACGGCTTCACGTACGTTCAGGACGGCGCTTGAAGGCGTACTGACGGCGACGCAGCACCACCAGACAACATACGATGACACGCCAGCGATCAGGCCACGCCGACAACCCACCCGCTGAAGCCCACCTGGGCGTAGAGTCGTGACCAGCTGAGATAGCGGGTGTCCCAGCCGCTCGAGTTGCGGATGTGGATGCCACCCGCGTCGTAGCCGAGGCCGACGAACCAGTGCCCTACGCTCGCGCATTCCAAGGCGTGGGTGATCCATCCAACGCGAGCGACCGGGGCGCTCAGGCGCGCTGACGCTCGTCCCGCTGCGCGGGTCAGCTCCTCGACCGCGGCGAGGCCTGCCGACCGCTCGGCGATGAAGCATGGTGGCCGAAACCAAAAAGCCCCCAAGCGGGCGCCGTCCGTGGCAGACCGCGACATCCAATTGGGTTATAGATTGGGTTATTCTTGGTCAGAAAATGGCGATTTTGAACTCGAAATTGCCAGATTTAGTGCGGAAGGGGGGACTCGAACTGCGGAAGGGGGGACTCGAACCCCCACGCCCTTGCGGGCACAAGTTCCTAAAACTTGCGTGTCTGCCGTTTCACCACTTCCGCGTAGGCGTGATTGCGCACTGCGAAGTTTACCGTCTGCGAGTGGCAGTTGGGACACAGGAATCGTAAGTTCTCGGGTCGATAGTCGTGATGCAGCCCATTGATGTGGTCGACGTGCAGCACTAGCGGTTTGTCATTCCAGTACGGCTCCAGTCCACAGTCTTGGCACTGCTGCATCCGACCTAACTCGAGTAAGCTCCGACGCACGGGGTCGACTCGAATTGGTGGCAGGAACGGATCTCGAAGTACCAGGCGCTCCTTCGCTGTCTTTCGGGCTGGACCGCCGCGATGCTCGGGACCGCTGTTAGCACGCGCACCAAGAAAGTGCGCTGTTTCGATCTCGAAGAACGCTAGCCGCCGCTTGATGTGCGCGTGACCACCCCCAGTTATTCGCAGCCCGAGTCTTCTCAAGACTTCGGTGATCGAGTGGCTGTCGCGTACGACTGCTTTCCAGGATCTCCCGCGTATAGCGCAGCCGAGGCACCGGGACATTGTCGCGCAAAGAACCGGGCCGTCAGCCGGTTTTCCCTGGTCCACAGAGGAATAGGCGCCGTGCCGCCCTCTTGAAGACCTGCGCGACTACCGTTGCGCCATTTCCGCGTGCGCTCCTAGTGTACGGCTAGGTCTGCAGGTGGGTTTTGAAGAAGGCGACGATGCGGCGGCGGGCGTCTTCGGCGCTCTGGTCGTGGTGCTGGGCGCCCAATAGGCGGCCGAAGACCGTGAAGAGCAGCGCGGCTCGGTCCTGGCTGTGGTCGTTCAGGAACGAGTGGCCTACTTCGGGGTACTCCTTGACATCGTGCGGAACGTTGTTCGCGGTCAGGGCGGCGCCCAGGCGCTGGGCGGCACCACGGAGCATGCGGTCCTTGCCGCCGAAGCTGCCGACGATCGGGCAGGCGCCGACCAGCAGGGTGTCGGCGTCTTTGGGCACGGTGCCGTAGTTCACGCTCGAGGCGTTGAAGTCGTGGCCAGGCGCTAACAGCAGGGCGAAGCCGCCGCCCATACAGAAGCCGATGACGCCGATCTTGCCGGTGCACTGTGACTGCTCGGTGAGCCACGTCCGCACCGCCTCGACTTCATCGAAGGCGCGGCCGTGACGGGAGCTGACATCGCGGAACGTGGCGCGCAGGCAGCCGATCATCCCGCCCCAGTAATAGAGATCGGGCGCCGCGGCGAGGAAGCCTTCACCGGCCAGCCAATCGGCCTGGTGGCGGAGATCGTGGGACATGCCGAGCACATCGTGGATCACGACCACTCCTGGGCACGCGGTGTCGCCTGGTGGTGTGGCGACGTAGGTGGGCATCTCACCATGGCGGGTAGTGATCTTGACGTCGGTCACGGGGGTGCCGTCGATGCTACCGCCGATCACCCTCGGCTCATGGTGCGCAGCAGATCGCGCTCGATCAGCGGCGACTCGAGCTCGCGGGCGAGCGCGACCGCTCAACCTGGTGCGCATCCTCGGGCCGCTGCGGTTCGCGAAGATGGCGCTGGCACGGGCTGCTTGAGATAGACTGGCCCGCTTGTGAAGCTGCTCTTCTTCGACGATTTTCGACTGGGCGTCCTTGCTGGCAACTCGGTAGTCGACGTGTCTGATGTGGTCCGCGACATTCCGCATACGCGGCCCCACGATCTCATGAGTAGTTTGATCGAGCGGTTCGCGGAGTACCGCGGGCGGCTCGACTCCGCAGCCCGTTCAGGTTCGGGCGTGGCTCTCGAAGACGTGCGGATCCGGCCACCGTTGCCCAGGCCGAACGCCGTTGTGTGTATGGCGGTCAACTACATGGAGGACGGCACGCGGTCGGAGCCGGCGCCGATCAACGCGTTCTTGAAGACAGGGAACACGGTGATCGGGCAGGGCGACACGATGGTTTTGCCGGATGTGCCCGCGACCATCTTCGAAGGCGAGGCCGAGCTCGCGGTGGTCATCGGCAAGCGCTGCTCAGGCGTGTCTGCCGCTGACGCCATGTCGTACGTGTTTGGCTACACGAACTTCATCGATGGCTCTGCGCGCGGCCTGCCACCGCCAGGGAATGTCTTCTACCAGATGAAGTCGCGTGACACGTTTGCCCCGATCGGTCCATTGCTGGTGACTTCCGACGAGGTGTCTGACCCACAGAGTCTGTCGGTTCGGCTGTGGGTCAATGGGCAGCTGATGCAGAACTTCAGCACGTCGGACATGGCGCACAACATTCCGCGGTGTATCGAGTGGGCGTCCGCGATCCACACGCTCGAGCCGGGCGACATCCTGGCCACGGGCACGAACCATCGCGGGCTGTCGCCGTTCATGGACGGCGACGTTGTGGAGCTCGAGTGCGAGGGGATGGGTCGGCTGCGGATCTCTATCGCGGACGCGTTGAAGCGAACGTGGAAGCGCGAGACGCGGCTGCAGCGGCAGGAGCAGGGCTTCGACGGTCCCACGCCGCAGGTGACGGGCAAGTATGCGACCGCGGAGGCGCGGGCCTAGAGGCGCGTGGGGTGGGGTGTAGCGCAGCCCCCACCCGGCTCTGATGGTGTAGCGCAGCCCTCACCCGGCTCCGATTGTGTAACGCAGCCCTCACCCGGCTCGCGGAGCTCGCCGGCCTCTCCCAGAGGGAGAGGCTTAAGAGCCTTAGAGGGTTAGTGGCGGCGGGCCAGGCTGGCGCTCCAGCTCGTGCGCGCGGCGGGGAGGTGCGACAGCACCTGCTCCTGGCTGCGGCACAGGCGGCACACGGTGCGGACGCTCGGCACGAACGTGCACGGCTCGGTGCTGGCGATCGACGCGCTGCAGCGAACGCACGAATGCTCGCGACACACGGAAGCGTTGCACGCCGACTCGACGTGAGCGGCGGCGGACTGCTGGCTAGTGGCGGCTACGGCCATGGGAGTGCTGGACCTCAAACACAAAGGACGTGACGCGGTTCTAGTGTGACTATCGGCCGTACCCAAGGGCTTCAGGCAATCACAACTTTGTTATTTCTGAGCCCATCCCAAGAACCATGACCGATTTCGTTCTCAAAATAGGCCCGCAGGCGCCGGCGCACCACGCGTCGAGCTTCTTTTGAGGTCACCAACGATCACCTAAAACGCGCCAAGCATGAGAACGCCGACCGTTCGGGTGACCAAAGGTGCCGTGTACGGCGCCGCGGTGATGCTGGCCGCGCTGTCCGCGGTGCTCGTCCTGGCCAACCTCACGACGATCAGCGCAGACGCGATCTACGTGCCGCTCGGCTGCGCACTGGCCGTCGGCCTTCTGCTGACGGTGCGCCAGGCGCCCGGCCACCCCGGTGCTGCGCTGATCCTGCTGCCGGCGATCGTCGCCGATGCCCGACTCGGTCTTGCGGCTTTGCCGGCGCTGCTGCTGGCTGCAGTCGCGACCAACCTGGTGCGCGGCGTGCGCGGCAAGCCGATGCTCGTGTCGGCGAGCCACACGGTCCTGGCGTTTACCGTCGGGCACTTCGCCAGCAGCCTTCTCCCCAGCCTGCCCGCATGGGCCACCTTTGCGGTCGGATTCACCAGTGTGCGCTTCGCGCTGTGGCACCTGGCGGTACGCGTGGACGCGGAGTTGAAAGCGCCGAAGTCGGAAGAGCCCGATGTGCTGCTCTCGCTGGCGCTGGCCCCGGTCGCCGTCCTGCCCCTGCTCGCCGCCGATGGCTTCGGCGATGGCGCGCTGTTGCTAGGCATGGCTGCCCTGCTGGCGCTGCTGTTCGTGGTCCGCGAGGCGGTCAACCTGGCAACGCTGCGCGCCGAGACCGAGGCCGAACGCGACCGTTTGGCCCGCGCCAACGCGCTGCAGGATGACCTGATCCACCTGATCACCCACGAGCTGCGCAACCCGCTGACCCTGGTGATGTCGTACTCGCAGATGACTCGCCGCGCGATCCAGGACGGCTCGACCGACTCGATCCCGACGTACATCAACAATGTCGAACGGGCCGGACGCTCCATCCAACGACTCATGGAGAACCTGCTGCACCTGAGCAAGCTCGAGCGCTCCGACTCGCTGCCGGCCGCGGAGCCCATCCAGCTGTCGAGCATCATCAACCAGGTCGTCGTCGATCTGGCTCCGCTGGCGAAGCAAAAGGAGCAAACGCTGGTGGTGGAGCCGACGCAGGTCGATCCCGCGCTGGGTGTGCCGTTTCTGCTGCGCGAGGCGCTAAGCAACCTGGTCAGCAATGCCGTCAAGTACACGCCCGAACACGGCGAGATCACGGTCTGGGCCGAGCGCGGCCACGAGACTGGCACGGTGGTCCTGGGTGTGCGCGACACGGGTATCGGCCTGAGCGCTGACGACCTCGAGCGGCTGTTCACCAAGTTCTTCCGCAGCTCGGACACGCGCGTGCAGCGCGAGCGTGGCTCTGGCCTCGGCCTGGCGCTCACGCACGCGGTCGTCAATCGCATGGGTGGTCGCCTCGACGTCGAAAGCACCCTCGGCCAGGGCACTACCTTCCGCATGACCCTGCCCTCCAGGAGGGCGGCATGAGCTGGCTGAACGTGGGCAATCTGCTCGCGGCCGCTCGCGGTCCGCTGTTGGTGGCTGCCAAGGGCCCGCTGCAGGCGGCCGCATTGACCTACGTCGGCGCGGCTGGGCTGGCTGGCGCGGCACTCGTCGGCGGTGTGATGGTGTCGCCCGCGCGTGAAGTCGTCCAACAGGCGATGGAGCCGGTCGGCGAGCTGGTCCAGACGATCGTGCCGATGTCGCTGGTGCCGGTCTTCGTACCTGAGCCGCAGGTGTCCTGGCCGCGTATCCCCGTCTTCGCTGCGCCTGCGCCGACCACACCGTCCATCGTCGCCGTCGAGCCAGATCCGACCGAGGAGCCGACGGTGCTGCCAACGGCGACGCCGCAGCCGAGCGCGACGGTGCCAACGCGCGCCGTGCCAGCCGTCGCGATCTCGCAGCCGAGCCAGCCGCAGGTGGACGTCGCGCCGCGCGCGACGTCCGTAGTCTCTGCGCCGACCGCGGCGCCAGCCACCGCACAGCCCGCGCGGCAAGCGCCAGCGCAGCAGCCGGTTGTGGTGGCGGCGACCGCGATGCCAGTGCCGCAGCCAACCCCGCGCCCCGCACCGCCCAAGGTCACAGTGCAGAAGAACGATGCCGATGCCCAACAGGCCGCGGCGGCGACCGCGCCCGTCGAGGTGCCAACAGTTACGGCGCAACCCACCAAGGCCAGCGTGCGGCGAAGCGAACCAGCACCGACCGCCCAACCGACGGATGCGCCACGGGTCGATCCCACGGCCACTGCCGCGCCGACCCAAGCGCCAACCACCGCTCCGACGCAGGCGCCGACGACCGCGCCGACCAGTACGGCCGTCCCTGTGGCGTCGCCAACCACGCAGCCCACCGCCGGCGCAACGAAGACCGCCACGCCACGACCGACGCAGACGCCGCAGCCCACGGTGAAGCCAACGGTCAAGCCAACAAATACTCCGGTGCCGACGCAACAACCAACAGTGAAGCCGACGTCGACCCCGACGAAGGTGTTCACCCCGGCCACCCAGCAGCCGACCCCTGTCAGCAGCTGGACGCCGCACATCCCGGTGCCAGTCGGCCGCGACGCCGGCACGCCGTAACCCTCCGAGGATCACCGCACGCTCGACTAAGGTAGTCGCCGTGTGGGGCTTGCCGCGGGCGCGACTCGGCGCGGTTGGCGCCTTGCTCGTGGTATTGCTCGCGGTCGGCGTCGAGGCAGCGCTGGCGCCGTCGCCGGCGGTGAGCCTTGTGGCAATGGCGGAGCTCGGCCCATTCGACGGCTGGCGTTGCGTCCACGAGCTGACCTATGTGTACGAGCCGCGCTGGCCGCGCCTGGGTGGCGGGCTGCTAGCCGAAGCGCCCGAAACCGCGCTGCACGACGTTGAGGTCGACCGGGTCGAAGTGAACCTGCGGACGGGCGAGGCGGTGCTGTGGGCTCGCGTAGAGCGGGACCAGCAGCGCGTCTACGTCCTCGCACCAGGGAGATTGCAGGCGGTCGGGACGAGCTGCGCTGGCCACCTGGCGGAGTGGCAGGTCATTGGCGAGCATTCCATCGGGTAGTTGCTTAGACTTCCGTGGCTACATGACGCCGGCCGATACGTCCTACTACCGCTACGACCCACACCTGGGCAGCCCACGCGACGCATACCGGCGTGTCGACTTCACGAGAACGCCGGCCCATCAGCCTGAGCTGCCGGGTCGCTTCGCGGCGGTAGTCGAAGGCGAGACCATCGTCACCTCGATGTGGGGCCATCGCGTCGTCAAGTGGCGGGCGGAGCCGGGCACGCCCTGCCTGATCCTGGGTTACTGGTCAGACGGGACAGTTCACATCAAGTGGGCAGGTCTCGCGCGCAACTACATGCTCGATGGCCGCTTCCCGCCGTGGGTTGTCCAGGAAGATCCCGACGCGCTCATGGCCGGAGGAGGCTTCGTGCTGCGCGCGAACGACGTCCTGCCTGTGCCGGCCGAGCTGTCGTTGCGGCTCGTGCTGCTGGTCGCGGCGCTGGTATTGCTCGTCGCGCTGCTGTTGTGGCCACCATCGCGCGAGCTGCTCGAGGGCCTGCTGCGCGTGAGCCGCTGAGTGCCTTCGGCGCTGCTCGACCGCCTCGAGCGCTACTACGATCAGGTGCCGCGCAGCGCGGCGCGAGTCGAAACGCTGGGCCCATTCACGCTCTTCGTGAAGCAGGGTGGCGGATTTCCGTACTACGGGCGGCCGAGCCTCGGCGCCCCAACGTTCACCACTCAGGACGTGGACCGGGTTCGAGAGCGGCAACGGCAGCTCGACATCCCCGAGAGCTTCGAGTGGGTCGCCGAGACCACGCCCGACCTCGCCGCGGCCATTGAAGCCAGTGGCCTGTCGGTGCACCGCCATCCGCTGCTCGTACTCGAGCGGCCGCTCTCCGTCGGCGGGGTCGAAGGGATTACGGTGCGACTGCTGAGCGCGGACGACCACGATCTGGCACGCGTCAGCGCCGTCGGCAAGCTCGCGTTTGGCTCCCCTGGCACGGCTCTCGGGGACGTCGGAATTGAGGCGCTGCAGTCAGCAATGCCGGACTCGGTGGAGTTCCAGCGGGAGCGGCTGCGCAGTGGGCGCATGGTCACGGCGGCCGCGTTCACTCGCGCGGGTGACCCGGTCGCGCTGGGCAGTCACCAGCCAGTTGACGCCGTCAGCGAAATCGTCGGAGTTGGCACGCTGCCGGCCTATCGTCGCCGCGGCATCGGCGCGGCGCTGACTGCGCTGCTCATCGAAGATGCACTGCGGCGGGTCGAGACGGTCTTCCTTTCAGCTGGCGACGACGATGTGGCGCGTATGTACGAGCGAGTAGGTTTTCGGCGTGTCGCGACGGCGTGCATCGCCGAGCCATGATCGAGGGCGTCGCGTACTCGGCTGACGCGTGCACGGGACGGCGCGATCGAGTGCACATCACTTCCGGGTCAGATTGGGTGCTGGTCGAGATGGGTATCGCTCGCGCCCGTGTCGTTGGCCGACGCGGGTTGCGCAATGTCGACGATGCCGACTGCCGCACGTTGGCGCGCCTGGTTACCCGACTCGAGTGGGCCGGTGGCGAGGGCCAGGACCCATGCATCGTGGACTGGTTGTTCGATGGACAGCGGTTCACGCTGAGAGATTCCCGGCCCATGGAGGGGTTGCCACGGGTGACGGTCGCGCTCGCACGGGACCAGCTGGTGCTGTGGTCGAACGGCAATCTGAAAGACGCCGTGGCTGGCGTGCCCACGACTGCCTCCTGGAGCTTCATCGCGCCGTACCTGCGGGCGATCCTGTTCGCTCCGATCGAACGGCTCGGGTACCCGGTGCCGCAAGGCATGGAGGTGGTGCGACGCTTCGAAGGTCGAGCGTATTTCGACCTGAGCAGCATGCAGGCGATCTACTTCGATGCGCTGGGCGTACAACCGTCCGAAGCGAATCGCTCGCTGGGCGGTCCGACCGCCTCGATCGCGCTGCCCGCACCTGATCCGAAGCGGGAGCAGCGCTGGCAGTGGGCCCGACTGCGCGCGGTGTGGCTGCTTGTGCGGCACCCGCGCCGATATGCGGCGGCGATCGGTCAGGTGCTACGGACGGCTCGTGCGCTGCCACTCGAGTTCAGCGGCTACTCCAATGCACAGTTGATCGAGCTGTCCGAGCGCATCAGCGAGCAGCAGGTGGCGTTCGGGCCCACCTTTCAGATGGGCAACTTCGAGGCGGGGGCGTGGCAAGCGCCGCTGACGCAAGTGCTGGAGCGCTGGCTCCCTGGACGAGGCGAACAGATCGCGGCGGGGTTGATGGCGGGCAGTGGCCACGTCACGAGTGCCGAGCACGGCTACCGCCTTCTGGACCTCGCCCGCGTTGCACCCACTGATCCGGCGGCGCAGACGTTCCTGTTTTCGTCCGACGCGCGCGATTGGCGCTCGCTGCCGCCCTCGTCACCGTTCAGGCAGGAGCTGGCGCGATTCCTGGACGAGTTCGGGCACCGCGGTGTGTACGAGGCGGAGTTAGCCAACCCGCGGTGGATCGAGGACCCGCGGTTTGTGCTCGACCAGGTGCGCGCGTTCCTGCGCGATGGGTCGGCGCAGCCCTCGCGGGCCACCCAGCAGCGGCTCGAGGCGGAAGCGGCGGTGCGGCGGCTGCCGCTGGGGGCGCGGTTGCTGGCGGCCTGGCTGGCGCGGCGCGCGCGACGCAGCGCGGCTCTGCGTGAGGCGGGCAAGTCGGCGCTGATCGCGATGGCGTTGCCGGTGCGGATGATCCTGCTCGAGTTTGGTCGGCGCCTGGTGCAGGCTGGCGTTCTCGACCAGGTGGATGACGTGTTCCACCTGTCGCGGGCCGACCTGGAGGCGTTTGTCCGCGCAGAGTGGGACGGCAGCGATTTTCGCGCTCTCGTGGTGGAGCGGCGAGCATTGCGGGATGCCCGGCTCGCGGCGGCTCCGCCGCCTGACCTGATCGGCGGCGCGCGTTTGGCAGCGCCGGTCTCGAAGCAGGCCGTGTTGCGTGGGTTGGCGGCTGCGTCAGGTGTCGCGTGTGGGCCGGCGCGGCTGATCATGCACCCTGCTGACTCGGGGCGACTCCAGCGCGGCGACGTGCTCGTGGCGCCGTCCACCGACCCGGGCTGGACACCACTGTTCCTGCGCTGCGCGGCCGTGGTCACCGAGGTCGGCGGGTTGCTGTCGCACGGCGCGATCGTGGCGCGCGAGTTTGGCTTGCCGGCCGTGGTCAACGTGGCTGGGGTGTTGGACGCGCTTACGGATGGCGAAGTGGTGTGTGTGGATGGCAATCGCGGTGTCATCGAGCGCCGTTCGCTACGCTAGACGACCATGCCGCTCTCGCCGGACGACTTCATCGCCGAACTGTGGACCATCGCCAGGCAGGTGCCGATGATCGAGCACCCGTGGTTCAAGGGGATCATCGAGCACCGCTGGACGCGCGAGCAGATCGTCCTCGGGGAGGTGCAGCACTATCTGCGGGTGCGAACCAACCCGATCTTCTTTGGCTATATCGCGGTCAACGCGGTGTCCGAGAAGCAGTACGGGTTGATGGAGGTGGTGCTCGACAACTTCATGGAGGAGCTGGGAGGCGAGCGGACGCACGTTGACATAATGCTGCAGATGTTGGAGGAGGCTGGGATTTCTCGGGCGGAGGCTGACGCCGCTGACGCGGCGCCGGGGACGATGGCGGCGATTGAGATGATCGTGGGGGGCTGCCAGCGGCGCTCTGCTCTGGAAGGACTCGCGTTGTTGAGTTTTGTGGAGGACCAGCATGGTGGGGCTTCTGGCGTAGCGGCGCAGGTCTACCGCTCGCTCATTGGTCACTATGGCTTCTCGCCGCGGGCGGCCGAGACGTATCAGATTCATGCCGAGCAGGATGAGGGGCACGGCGGTCGGCAGATCGATGCGATTCGGCGCTTCGCTGTTACTGATTCGCTTCAGGAAAAAGTGCGGCAAGCGGTCCAGCTTGGGGTGAACGCGTTCAACTTCGAGTGGGACGGCCACGTTCAGGCGATGACGGGCGTGCGCGAGCACTGGGCGGGTGTTGGCGCCCTGGCGCTTCGGCAACCCACGGGGGCGGGACACGGGC
>WNGB01000402.1_pt1 | contig 75384 bp, 62 predicted proteins | sample 5400681 | NCBI WGS metagenome assembly WNGB01 (sample SAMN13153367, study PRJNA577476) | soil metagenome | isolation source: 115 cm soil or saprolite under grassland replicate 2 | place: USA:California | collected 2016-06-15 | reverse complement strand
CACAGCCAACCACCCACCATCCCCAAACCCGGATGGCTACAAACCCAACTCCTGAGCCTCCTCCACATCGACCCCACCCAACCCCGCTGGCCATAACGCGCGGCCACTCAACCCCACCTGCGAAATACGGGGCTAGACCGGTGGGTCGATCAGTTGGAGGGTGCCGTCGGCGCGGCTGGCCACGAAGATGCGTCCCATGTCCGGGTCCACCGCCACCGTGTTGGGCTGCCCGACCGTCGGAAGGCGCACGATTTCTCGCCGAGTACCGCCGGCGAGGTCGAGACCGACGAGCTGGTTGCGGGCGGTGAGGGTGACCCACAGTCGGTCCCGCGCCGGGTCGTAGGCGATCCCGTACGGGGTACCGGGCAGCGGCATCGAGTCGACCTGCCGGAGTTGGGGGACCGTGGTGAAGGTGCGCAACCGGTTGCCGCCGGTGTCGACGACGATCAGCCGACCACGCCGGTCGGCGATGAGGTGGGTGGGACCGTCGCCGGCGGGCACGGCGGCGGTTCGGGTCAGTCGCGCCGGGTCGTAGACGGCGAGCGTGTGGTCGTGTACGTCAACCAGGAACATCATGTTTCCGACGGCGGTGAGCCCTCCGGGTTGGGCCACGTCGGTGAACCGGTGCACGACATGACCGTCCCGCACCAGGACCAGTGCCTTGCCCGGTTCGTCGGCGACCGCGATGGTGCCGTCGGCTGTGGCCGTGGCGTCGTGCGGGGAGCGCCCGATCGGTACGCGGGTGAGCACGGTACCGGCCGGCAGTGCGATGGTGAGCAGGGCACCGGAGTCCTCGTCCGGTACCAGGACGGGGCCCCCGGGTGCGGCCAGTTGCAGGTGACGCAGCGCCCCGGGCAGGGGTACCCGCGCGGTCACCTGCCCGCTGCGCCCGTCGACGAGGGCCAGGCCGGCGGGGTTGCGCACGCCGACCGCGACGAGGTGGGTGACCGGATCGGCGACCACACCCTCGGCCTGCCCACCGACCGGGACCACCCGCCCGGTGGGCGCGACCGTAGGCGTTGGCGCGGTACCCGGCTCCGCCGCCCGTGGCCCGGTGCATCCAGACAGCGCCACCAGCGCGCATACAACGAACGCAGTGGAGGTTTCACGAGCCGCAGTGACACTTGTCCGCATGCGCTTCCGCCTCGCCAGGGTGAGCCCGGCTGTACCGCCGGTCGGGCCTATCCTCGTGCCCTGGACGACCGGTGGGACGGCGGCAGCCCATTACAGTCGGCTTACCTCCTCGCGTCCCCCGCAGGTTGGTCCGCTGTTCCGGTGGGTCGGTGTGCGCGGTCAGCGGAACGTGCTACGGCTGCCGCGTGCGGCCCTCTGGCCCCGTGGACACCGGGCCGACGCCTGTCGTGCTGATGCAGGGCAACGGCGGTGAACCGCGTCCGCTACTTCTATCGCTGCCCCCGTGAGCACCTCCAAATCGGCGAACCGCTCGACGACCGGACTTCTGAGTCTGGATTGTCCGCTCCGCGGGTGACCGCTTCGGGACGCCGACCCGGCCTGTCGCGCGCCCGGGCGGGAGCCAGCCCGGCCGGATAGCGTACCGGCAAGGCAGGTCACCGCGTGGAGGAGGGTACGGCTCGTGAACGCGAGCGAGGTACTGATTGAGGCGTTCGATCGACTTCCCGACCTGGTCCGGTCCGCGGTCGACGGCCTGACCCCGGACCAGCTGTGCTGGGCACCGGCGCCCCGCGCAAACTCGGTGGGCTGGCTCGTCTGGCACCTCACCCGGGTGCAGGACGACCACATCGCCGAGATTCTCGGGCAGGACCAGGTGTGGGTCCGGGACGGCTGGGCCGGCCACTTCGGACTCGACCCCGACCCCGCCAACACCGGATACGGGCACACCGCCGCGCAGATCTCCACCGTCCGGCCAGAGAGCGCACAGCTGCTCGTCGAGTATTACGACGCGGTGGCCGCGCGTACCCGCGACTTGTTGCGCGGCCTGACGGCCAAGGCTCTCGACCGGGTCGTCGACGAGCGCTGGGATCCGCCGGTGACTCTCGGCGTCCGGCTGGTCAGCGTGCTGAACGACGATGTCCAGCACGCCGGCCAGGCCGCCTATGTGCGCGGCCTGCTTCCCCCTGCATGAGACCCGGGATCAGAGGTCCCGGCGCTTGCCGTATACGCCACCGGCCATCGCGGGACCCTGGCTCGATGCTCACAAAAGTACTGAAATGCCTCTGGGCTGACGTAGGCGATAAGGTCGACCGGTGATCCGATCGCGGAGGGTCGCCACGTCGGAATGTGTCTTCCCTGCGATCTGATCGAGGAGTACGGCCAGCGCAGCGGCCATGCCGACCTGCTCCGTAAGGCTGTCGACGGCTGCGTCGGGGAGAAGACCCCGGCCAGGCTGACAGCACGTAGATCCGTTTGAGGAACACGGTGTCGACCGTGAAGAAGTCGCACGCCAAGGATCGTGTGCGCCTGGGCGGTGAGGAACTGCTTCCAGGGAGGTCCCGCCCGCCGCGGCGCTTCCGCCTGAATCCCGCGATGCCCCCCGGGGGGCGTTCTGCGCGGCCAGGCGCAACACCAGCGTGGCGGGGCACCAGGAGTTCGACGTCCTTGGCTCCGCCGTCGAGCCGTACCCCGCCGATGTACTCCGATCAGTGACGGCTCAGGCAAGGAGACCACCATCGGTGCCGCCACCGCGCCGCGAAAGCAGAAACCCGCCGGGGCGGCGGCACGCCGGAGGGCTGTAACGACGTGGGTACATTCTTTCCGTGAGTAGCGTCGAGGTTCCCGGCGTCCGCTTGGCGGTACAGGCGTTTAACGCGGTGCTCGACGCCGCCGTACGCACGCCGGTCACCCTGGGGCCCGCGTGGCCCTGGCCGGCTCGTCCGAGCCGGCTGCGGGTTGTGGTCAGTGTCATCTGGGCGGTGTTGGCCGCGGGCTGGACGGGCAGCGCGATCGCCGAGCTGATCGTGGGCAGGATGGTGTCGTCCGTCCTCGGTACGTTGATCGGGGTCGCGCAGTGCGCGCCGTTGCTGCTCGCTCTGCGCCGGCCGCTGGTCGCCTGGCGGATCATGGTGTTCGGGCAGTTTGCCGGCGTACTCGTGTCGCATCGACACGCTCCGATCTGGCCCTGGTCGGTCAGCGGGTGCCTGGCGATGATCGTAGTGCTGTTCCAGGTATCGGCGTCCTACCCGCGGCGCACCGTGAGCGGCGTGGGCCTGCTCACCGCGCTGCTGATGCTGTTGCCGGCTGTGCCACTGGGCCACACGCCCCCGTGGCTGGTGCTGATCCTGTGTGGCGTGGTAGCCCTGGTACTCGTGCTCGGCGACGCGATCCTCGGGCGGCGTACCGCTGAGGCGCGGCTGGCCGAGCAGGCCGAGCTGCGCCGCCAGGATCTTGCCTGGCAGGCGGTACTCGAGGAGCGCAGCCGAATCGCGCGCGAGCTGCACGATGTGGTGGCGCACCACATGTCGATGATCGCGATCCAGGCGGAGGCGGCGCCGCTGAAGATCGCCGGCCTACCGCCGGCGGCGCAGGAGACGCTCGCCGCCATCCGAGGCGCCGCTCGGGAGGCCCTCGCCGAGACCCGCCGCGTGGTCGGCCTGCTGCGCGCCAGCGACGATCTGCCTGAGCGGGTACCGCAGCCGGGGCTGGACCGGCTCGACGAGCTGGTCGAGGCGGGGCGGCAGTCGGGCCTGACGGTCGAACCGATCGTCGTCGGGGTGCCCCGGCCGCTGGCTGTGGGCGTGGACCTGTCCGCCTACCGCATCGTGCAGGAGGCACTGAGTAACGCGGCGCGGTATGCACCAGGCACGCGGGTACGCGTGGCCGTCCGCTACGGCGCGCAGCGGCTGCGCGTGTCGGTGACCGACGACGGTTGCGACCCACCGTTGATGGCCCAGACCGGCGGCGGGCATGGGCTGGTCGGGATGCGGGAGCGGGTGGCGATGCTCGGCGGCATGCTGTCGACCGGACCGCACGAGGGCGGCTTCGCGGTCGTCGCCGACCTGCCCTACGGCGACGCGCCCCGCTCCGCCTGAGCCGCTGCGCCGGCCTTCTGCCGGTGCCGCGACCGGTGATGCCGGCACCAGCCTGCCCACCGCGTAGGGTACTGAGGTGACCATCCGGGTGCTGGTCGTCGACGACCAGGTGATGATCCGTGACGGCTTGGCCACGCTGCTGTCGGCCGCGCCCGACATCGAGGTGGTCGGCCTGGCCGGCGACGGGCGGGCCGCCGTCGAGCTGTGCGCCCAGCTGTCTCCGGACGTCGTCGTGATGGACGTGCGCATGCCGGTGCTGGACGGCCTCGCGGCCACCGCCGAGATCGTCGGCGGGCGGTCCCGGGCCAGCCTTGGGCGCTGCGGCGCCGAACCGGCCGCGCGGGCGGAGTCCGAAGTGGACGGTGGGAGCGTACCGCCTGGGCCGAAGGTGCTCATTTTGACCACGTTCGATCTGGACGAGTATGTGTACGAGGCGCTCGGTGCCGGCGCCAGCGGCTTCCTGCTCAAGGACGCGTCCGGCGCCGACCTGATTACCGGCGTGCGTGTGGTGGCGGGTGGCGACGCGTTACTGGCGCCGTCGGTTACCCGCCGGTTGATCGGCGACTTCGCGCGCCGGCGCCGGCACGAGCGCCCCAGCCCGCAGGCGGTCGCCACGCTGACCGCGCGGGAGCTGGACGTGCTGCGGCTGGTCGCCCGCGGGCTGTCCAACTCGGAGATCGCCGGCGAGTTGACGCTGGCCGAGCAGACCGTCAAGACGCACGTCGGCAACATGCTGAGCAAGCTGGGGCTGCGCGACCGTACTCAGGCCGTCGTCTACGCCTACGAAAACGGACTGGCGGGCTGACACCGGGCGCGCCCGGGTCTCCGGTACCCCCTCAGGTACCGGTCGCGGCGTTCAGGTGATACCTGAGGACGAGCGGCAAGTCAGCACCACAGCGTGTCGCCCGTTCGGCTGTCCGTTCCATAGCGTCTGTTGGTGGGAAGACGCGATTGCGTCCGGTCTTCGCCCGGATCGACGCCGGCGCCGTGCCTTCCGCGGCCGGGCCTGAGACGAGCCGTACCAGCTGACCCTGTAGCGCGATATCCAGCCAAGGAGAACCGCGTGTCGAGCGTGCCTACTGCCGTGCTGATCCCGCCGGGTGCTCGCGGGAGCGACTTCGCGGCCCTGTCCCAACTCATCGCCGCGGCCGGCCTGATGAAGCGCCGCCCGGGTTACTACCTCGCGCGGATCGGGTTGGTGGCCGGCCTGTACGTCGCGGGTTGGGTGGCGTTCGTCGCGGCCGGTGACTCGTGGTACCAGCTGCTCATCGCGGCGTACCTGGCGATCGCCTCCGCGCAGCTCGCGCTCGTCGCCCACGATATCGCCCATCGGCAGGTGTTCCGTACCCGCCGGGCCAGCGAGATCGCCGGCCTGGTCGCCGGCAACCTCGGCATCGGCATGAGCTACGGCTGGTGGATGGACAAGCACACCCGCCACCATGCCAACCCCAACCACGAAGGGCGCGACCCGGACGTGTCGCCGGACCTGCTGGTCTGGTCGAGGCGGCAGGCGACGCTCAGCCGTGGCGTGGCCCGGCTGGTGGGCCGCTGGCAGGCGTACCTGTTCTTCCCGTTGCTCACCCTGGAAGGGCTCAGCCTGCACGTGAACAGCGTACGGGCGCTGGCCCGGCCCTCGTTGCGAAACCGGTCGATGGAGGCCGCGCTGCTGTTCCTGCACTTCGCCACCTACCTGACCGCCGTGCTGCTGGTCCTGTCGCCCACCAAGGCCATCGCCTTCCTGGCCATCAACAACGCGCTTTTCGGGGTGTACCTCGGCTGCACCTTCGCGCCGAACCACAAGGGCATGCCGACGCTCACCGACGACCGGCAGCAACCGGACTTCCTGCGCCGCCAGGTGCTCACCTCACGCAACGTACGTGGCGGGCGCCTGATCAACGTCGTGCTCGGCGGCTTGAACTATCAGATCGAGCATCACCTGTTCCCGAGCATGCCCAGCGCGAACCTGCGCCATGCCCGGCCCATCGTCCGGGACTACTGCGCGCGCGTCGGCGTGGCGTACACCGAGACCGGCCTGGTGGACTCGTACCGGCAGGCGCTGCGCCATCTGCACGCCGCCGGAGCACCGCTGCGCCATCGGGGCAGCGCCTGAGCCAGGCCACCACGAGCGGGGGGCACCGTACTCGGTCAAGGGCTGCACGACCCACTCGGCGTGGAAGAACGCCCGTCGGCTCGTCACGAGTCCCGCCAGGGCGCTTCTACGACCCGGACCCGCGAGGCGCAGGCGTACCTGTCGGGCTCGTCAATCGGGTTCAGCCGTGTTGACGTGCGGTCCGCGCGAGGTGGGCATCGTGGTAGCTGCTGCGGTGTCAGGTGCTGCAGATGTTGACCCAGCTTGTCGGCGACTACGGGTGCGGGACGAACTGCGAGCGGTCGGCGAAGACGCCTCGCACGTCGTCCGGGATCGCGTTGTCCACTTTGGACAGATCCCAGTCGGTGTGGAACTCGCCGCTGGTGCCGTACCGCCACTTGCCGTCGAGGGTGAGCGTGCCACCGCTTCGCACCATCGTGAACTCGACATCGCCGGCGTCGTCGGCCGGCCGGCGGGTCGGCGCCTCGGTCCACCAGCCGACGACGACAGCGCCGTGCAGCGCGGCCAGGACCCGTCCGTCGTGGTACGTGTACACGACGCTGACGTTGGCACCGTCGACCTCGAAGTAGGCATCGCCATATTGCGCGCTCATCCAGTGCCCGGCCAGTTCGTTGGCGGTGACCGGCACGCCGGCCGCCGCTGTGGCCACCGCCGAGGTCTTCGCGGCGGGCGCGGACGCCACCGGGGCGGGGTCGCCGAGCGTGCGGCCGGCCCCGTTCCCACAACCAGCTCCACCGGCGAGCATGGCGAGCGCGATGGCGGCGGCGAGCAGCGTGCGTGGTGGTCGGCGTGGCACGTTCGGTTCTCCTTTGCTGTGGCGGTTCCAGGCCGCTTCGGCGCGGCGCATCGACGGTACGGACAGTGGCATGGCGGGACCACGCGAATCCGGCAGAAGTGCCGGGCGTTGGACCGTGTTCGTCGTCGTTGACGGCGACCGCGCAGCCGAGGCCCGCGCAGCCGTCCCCGGCGAAGTTGCCATCGGCCCGTGCCGGGTGCACAGTGAGCCCATCCGAGGGTGACCGCGATGTCCCGATTTGCCCGCCTCTGGCTCGTTGTCGCTCTTGCCGCCCTCCTGCTGCCGGCGGCCATGCCGCGCGCAGCGTGCAGTGCCAGACCGGCCGCGCAACCTCGGGGCCGCAGCCCGGCGCAGAACCGCATGTCGGCCACCCAGCCCCCGCTCGCGCGGGTAGCCCGCAGCTAAAGGGCCTCTATTTCGTGATGTCCGTCGGGCCTTCCACCACTGAGGCTCATTCTTTCTCCGGCAGTCGCGCCACATCAGATACCGGTCCGATATGGCCAAGCTTGTCCGGATTGGCCACGGAGCGGATCGCCTGGACCACGCCGTCGGCGACGTCGAGCTCGATCACGCTGACCACGCGCCCTTCGGCGTCGTACATCACGGCGCCCGGCTGGCCGTTGACCCAGGCCAGCCGGAGGGAGGCGCCGAGGGTCCGGGCGCGGCGGAGCCCGCCGATGAGCAGCCGCATGACGCGCTGCCGTCCGGCCAGCGGCTTCCCGATCGCCTGCGCCTTGCCGCCGCCGTCCCCGTGGGCCACCACGTCGGGCGCGAGCATGCCGAGCAGCGCGTCCATGTCGCCGCCCGCGGCGGCCTCGAAGAACCTGCGGGCGAGTTCCTCGCCTTCCGCCCGCCGCGCCGGGGTGGGCGCGCTGCCGCGCGCCTGCCCTCCGGCGGCAATGCGCTGCCTGGCGCGGGCGAAGATCTGCCGGCAGTTCACCTCGGTCTTGCCGGTGATCCTGGCCACATCCGGGTAGCCGTACCCGAACACCTCGCGCAGCATGAACACCGCCCGCTCCACCGGCGAGAGGGCCTCCAGCAGCACGAGGAACGCCATCGACAGCGAGTCGGCCAGCTCAGCGTGCTCAGCCGGCCCCGACCCGTCGGCGGGCACGACGACCGGCTCAGGCAGCCAGTCCCCCACATACGTCTCCCGCCGCACCCGCGCCGACCTCAGGTAGGTGATTCCCAGCCGCGTCACTGCCGTGGTCAGGTACGCCTTCGGATTGGCGATCGCGGTTCCCGCCTGGCGCGCCCGGGTCAGCCCGAGGAACGCGTCCTGCACGATGTCCTCGGCGTCGCCCACGGATCCGGTCATCCCGTAGGCGATGGAGAACAGCAACGGCCGGTACCCGGTCGCGCCCGTCTCATCCGCCGACCCAGGCACGGAATCCCTCCCGCCAGCTCGCGTACCGCGGCTCCCAGCCGAGCTCTTTCCTTGCCTTCTCGTTCGAGGACCCGCGCGCGCTGGTCATCTGGGCCACCATGAACTCTCCGGCGAGCAGCCGCGCGAGCCAAGCGGGCACGCGCAGCGGCGGCTTCGCGCCCGCGACCCTGGCCAGGTACGGCAGCCACTCCGCGACCGGCGCCGGGTCGCTATCCACGATGTTGTAGACGCCAGGCGCGCCGCGGTCGACCGCAGCGACCGTCGCGGCCGCGGCGTCGGTGACCTCGACGAACGACCAGATCCCGGTCCCGCCGCCGATCACCGGCACCTGCCGCTTCCGCACGGCGTCCACCATGGGATCCGAGGCGCCCGGCCCGTAGAAGCCGCCGTAGCGCAACACGATTCCCTCCGGTGCCGCGAGCGGCACCGTCTTCTCCACATGCGTGATCGCCGCCACCATCCGCGCTGCGGACGGGATCGGCCGCGAGGCGAGCGGATCTTCTTCGGTCTTCACCGGGCCGCCGGAAGGCTCGTAGAAGCCCGCGACGCTTTGCGCGATGACCCGGCGGGTGCCGGCCCGCGCCGCGGCCGCCAGCAGGTTGTCGGTGCCCCGAGTCCGCAGTTCGATGGTGGCGGCGCCCATCTTGTCAGGATTGCGGATGTTCCGGGTCCGTACGTCCGCCAGCGCGGTCATCTGGTGCACGATCACCTCCGGCCCGGCGGCCCGCACCGCCGCGATCACCGCCTCGCGATCCAGCCCGTCGACCACCACCGGCTCGGCGCCCGCCTCGCGCAACTGCGCAATCTTACCGGGCGTCCTCGTGGTGGCGGTGACCTCGTGACCCGCCGCGACCAGCCCAGGAACGAGGTGCCGTCCCAGTGCCCCGGTCGCTCCCGCGACGAAGACTCGCATGATCTCTCCTTCCGCGTGGTGCTTTCCCTTGAAGACAAGGCACCACCCGAAGCTGTGACATTCTCCAACGCCGCCTTCCCAACGGCACGGGCTTACTCCCGCTCGCCCGCCTTCTCTCCCACGTTGTTCTCACCCACCAGGGGTATCCGCCACAGCACGGCAGGTGCACGTCGCCAACCCGCTCGCTGACCGCCACGAGCGCGGAGAGCCGGATGAGGCGGCGCGCCGGTCGACGACACCTCAACCATTCCGCGAGCCTACGTGGGCCAGCGGGGGGCCCCGCCCGGCGCGAGGGCGCCGGGCGGGGCAGCCACGCCTACCGGCCGAAGGGGATCGGACCGAAGCCCGCCCACCACGGGAAGTGGACACAGGCGCCGGCGGTGGTGATGACCGACTCCAGCCAACCGCTGAAGACGACGACGCAGACCGCGACGATGAGCACCCACCAACCACCGACCGCCGCGACGGCGGCTGCGACCGCCGCCGAGATCCCACCGGCGGTGGCCGCGGCGCTCGCCGCGCTGGCCAGCGCCGGAGCGCCACCCGCGCGCAGGATGTCGACCAGCCGGCGGGCACCGCGTTCGGTGAAGCACAGGCCCGGTCCCGCGGTCCACGAGATCGTGGTCGGACTGGCGTTCGGCAGGTCCTCCCGGACGAAGTCCTCGACCTGCTGGACGAGACTCGCCGACACTCCGGCGCCGGCATCGCCGCCGGTGTCGTCGCGGGGCCGCTGGCGGGTCGGGTCCATATGGCCACCATCCCCCGCGGGGTCGGTTGTCCGTACCCCTCGGTGCTCAGTCGACCGGTACGGGGCATCGCGGCCCTCGGCGAGTGGTACGGGATCACCCACAGCGTGGCCGCCGCCAGACGCCCTCGGCGCTCGCCCGCGCCGCAACCGCGGCACTGTGATCGCACATCGACCGACTTCGCGGCACTCGATCCAGGCCGCCAAGAGAACGAAAAAACTCAGGCTGGATCGCCGACTACGTGCGGGCCTCGCGAACGGATGCGTGGCCCGCTAAGGGGATGAGGGCGGTACCGTCGGGTTGGGTCGGGGCGGAGTACCGCATCTGGAGCGCCGCAGTTCGCGCTCAGGCGGCGGGTTGTCAGCGGCGGGGCGGTGGCGGCCGCGTGGAGGTCCACTCGGTGGCCCGTTCGTAGGCGCGAGCGGCTCTGAGCACGAGTGCGTCGGCGTGGCGAGGGCCGACGATCTGCAAGCCGGCTGGAAGGCCGCCGGAAGTGAATCCGCATGGCACGCTCGCGGCCGGCTGTTGGGTCATGTTGAACGGGTACGTATAGGGAGTCCAACTGGTCCAGTCCACCGAATGCCAACCCTTTGGTACATCCCTGCCTTTCGGGAACGCGGTGATCGGCAGGGTCGGGGTGAGCAGGAGATCGTAGGTCTGGTGGAAGCGGCCCATCCGGACGCCGAGGTCCACCCGCAGCGCGGTCGCGTCCAGGTAGTCCGCGGTGCTGATGCCGCCGGCCCGTTCCACGCCGCGGCGCAGGCCGGGATCGACGCGCCGCAGGGCGTCGGTTCCGTACGCCTCAAGGGCCTTGGCTGCGCCCACGAACCACAGCACATGGAAGGCGTCGACCGGATCGGCGAAACCGGGATCGGCCTGCTCGACGTGCGCACCGGCATCGGCCAGGACCGCGGCAGCGGCTCGCACCGCGGCCTCGACCTGCGGGTCGTTGCGCGCGTAGCCCAGATCCGGCGAGAACGCGATGCGCAGGCCGCGCACGCCGTCGTCCAGCCCGTCCAGGAACGACGTGGTCGGGGTGGGCAACGCCGACCAGTCCCTCGGGTCGAAGCCGGTGAGGATGTCGAGCATCAAAGCGGCGTCGGCGACGGAGCGGGTGATCGGGCCGGCGTGCGAGAGGGTCCCGAACGTGCTCGCCGGCCACACCGGAACCAGCCCGTATGTCGGCTTGATCGTGACGGTACCGGTGAACGCGGCGGGGATGCGTAGTGATCCGCCGCCGTCGGTGCCGACCGACCAAGCGCCCATGCCGAGCCCGACCGCCGCCGCGCTGCCCCCGCTCGATCCGCCGCAGGTCAGCGCGGCATCCCATGGATTGCCGGTGGAGCCGTGGCGCAGCGAGTCGGTGACGCCCTTCCAGCCGAACTCCGGCGTGGTGGTCTTGCCTAGCAGGACGGCTCCTGTTTCCCGTAGCCGCGCCACCGCCGGGGCGTCCTCGGTCCATGGGCCGCGCTCATCGATCAGGTTGGTGCCGCGCAGCGTCGGCCACCCGCGGGTGTAAAGGAGGTCCTTGATCGAGGTTGGTATGCCGTCGCCCGGGCCGAGAACGCTGCCGCGGCGCCAACGGGCCGCGGACCGCTCGGCGACGGCCACTGCCTCGTCGGAGTCGACCAGCACGAAGGCGTTGACGTCGTCGTTGCCGGCATCGATCGCGGCCAGCGCGGCCCGGGTCACCTCAACCGGGGACAGGCTACCGTCCCGGTACGCGGCGATCAGTTCGGTGGCCGTCAGGCGGGCCAGGTCGGTCATCGTCCACTCCACGCGTTGCCGGTGATACGACCCGAACCGCTCATCGGGGGCCAAGCCCAGAACGGACTCCGCAGCCGATCACCACTATCTCGCACGCCTCGATCACCGAGGCGTGTTCGTCGGTGGTTGAGTTGAGATCGTGAGGAGTATCAGCACCCGGCTACCGCGCCCGACTCGCGGTCCCGACCGCGAACTGGCCGCGCGGACGGCTCCCCACCGGCGAGCGAAGACGGCGACCAGGAGCAGGTTCAGTGATCAACAGGCGTCTTGCGTTTGTCGCGCTGGTCCCAGTCGTGCAGGCTTTATTCGTGACGGTCCAGGGCGAACCGGTATCCGCCCGGTCGGAGGCCTCCCACCGGCGGGGACCCGACGCGCCCGAGCGGCGCCCGCCCGAGGCGCTGTCCCCGCCGCCAGCCACGACGATCCCCACAGCGCCGGCGGTTTCCACGGCCCCCGAAACGCCAGCGGCTCCCGAGGCACGACGGATCACGCCAGGTACGCCGCACGCCCGCCGGCCGCGCGGAGCGGCCGAGCCGACCGGACCCGACGAAGGCCGTGGTACCGGTCTGGACGGGCTGATCGGCGCCCTGAGCGAGTTGCGCGATGCCGTCGCCCGTACCCGGTATACCCTGCGCCTGCCCAGCGCGGACCGGGCTGTGACGACCGCGGCCGCGGTGGTCCACCAGCTCGATGACTACCTGCTTCCCCGCCTGCGCCAGCTGGACGCGCCGCTGCTCGTGGTCGTCGGCGGTTCTACCGGGGCCGGCAAGTCCACGCTGGTCAACAGCATGGTCCGCGCTCCGGTGAGCCCAGCCGGCGTGCTGCGCCCGACAACCCGAGCCCCGGTACTGGTCTGCAACCCGGCCGACGCGCCCTGGTTCTCCTCCCGCGAGCTGCTGCCCGGGCTGATCCGCACCTCCACCACGACGGAGGATCCCCACACCCTGCGAATCGTCAGCGCTGCGGCGCTGGAACCCGGGCTGGCGCTGCTGGACGCCCCGGACATCGACTCGGTTGTGGACGCCAACCGGGCGCTGGCGGTACAGCTGTTCGCCGCGGCCGACCTGTGGCTGTTCGTGACGACCGCGGCCCGCTATGCCGACGCGGTCCCGTGGGATCTGTTACGCGACGCGCGCGGGCGGGGCACCGCGATCGCCCTGGTCCTGGACCGGGTGCCGGAAGGCGCCGCTGAGGCGATCACCGCGCATCTGACCACCATGCTGGCCGCCCAGGAGCTGGCCGAGGCACCGCTGTTCGTCCTTCCCGAGACCCGGCTCGACGGGCAGGGGCTGCTCGCCGAACAGATCATTGGCGCGCTGCGGGACTGGCTCACCCAGCTGGCCCGCTCGGCCGCCGCCCGGGCAGAGGTGGTCCGCCAGACCGTACAGGGCGCCATCAGCGCGCTGTCGACCTCGGTGACGTCACTGGCCGTGGCCGCGGAGGAGCAGGTGAGCGCGGTCCAGGCGCTGACCATCCCGGTGCATGCCGCGTACCGGGGTGCTCGATCCGCCGTCGAGCAGGGGATACGCGACGGAGTACTGCTGCGCGGCGAGGTCCTGGCCCGGTGGCAGGAGCTGGTCGGTACCGGCGACATCATGCGGGCGTTGCAGGCACGCATTGGCCGCGTGCGCGACCGGGTCGCCGCGGCGATCACCGGGCGTACCGCGCCGGGCGAGAAGTTCACCGTCGCGCTGGAGTCCGGCATCGTGGCGCTGGCACGCAGCGCCGCCGCCGACGCCGCGGAGCAGGCGTCCACCGCGTGGCGTCTGCACCCGGCCGGCGCCGCGCTGCTCGAGTCCGCCGCCGACCTGGGCGCGCCGGCGCCAGACCTGCCCGAGCGGCTGGAGCGGATGGTACGCGATTGGCAACGCGGCGTGCTCGAGCTGGTCCGCCGGGAGGCCGGCAACAAGCGGGCTCTGGCCCGGGCCAGCGCGTACGCCGTGAACGCCATCGGGCTGCTCGTGATGATCAGCGTCTTCACCGCCACCTCTTTCATCCCCACCGGGGCCGAGATCGCGGTCGCCGGCGGTACTACGATCGCCTCCCAGAAGGTGCTCGAGGCGATCTTCGGCGACCAGGCCGTACGCGCCCTGGCCGACCAGGCCCGGGTCGATCTGCTGGATCGGGTCTCGGCGGTGTTCCGCGCCGAGGCGGCCCGTTTCACCGCGATCCTGGACCAGGCCGGCGTCGACGAGGGGATGGCGCGGTGGCTGCGCTCGGCGGCCGAGCGGGTCGCCACGGCCCGCCGCGCCTCGCCGTTGCCGCCGCCCGAGGGCGGCGACGGCGGATGACCATCGTCAACGGCTCCCGACCGGCGGTACCCCGCCTCGATCAGCACGCCGTGGCCGACCGTGTCGACGGGCTGCGCCGCTTCCTGCGGGCGGTGCAGGGCCGCCTGCCAGAGCAGAGGCTGGCCGCGGCACGCACCGTGGTGGATCGGGCCGGCGAGCGCCTGTCGCTGTCCCGCGACCACACTGTCGTGGCGCTGGCCGGCGCGACCGGTAGCGGCAAGTCCAGCCTGTTCAACGCGCTCGCCGGGTTCGAGTTGTCGCAGGTGGGGGTGTGCCGGCCCACCACGGGCGTGGCCCACGCCTGTGTCTGGGGCGCCCCGGCGGGTGCCGCGCCGCTGCTGGACTGGCTGGACGTACCCCCGGCCAAGCGGTTCAACCGGGAGAGCGCGCTGAACGCCGACGGCGAGGCGGCGCTGCGCGGTCTGGTACTGCTGGACCTGCCCGACTTCGACTCGGTGGAGGAGTCCCACCGGGTTGAGGTGGACCGCCTTCTCGGCCTGGTCGACCTCGTGGTCTGGGTGCTGGATCCGCAGAAGTACGCCGACAACCTGGTGCACAAGGAGTACCTGGCCCGGCTGCGGCACTACCGTGACGTCACGGTGGTGGTACTCAACCAGGCCGACCTGCTGGCCCCGGCCGACGCCCGTCGGTGTGTCCTCGACCTTCGCAAGCTGCTCGACGCCGACGGGCTGGGCGGCGTACCGGTGTTCGCCACCTCGGCGGTGGCGCCGGGCCGGCTGAACCAGCTGCGGACACTCCTGGAGCGGACGGTGGCTGCCCGGCAAGCCGCACTCGACCGGCTCGCCGGCGACGTGGCCGACGTGGTGACCGACCTGGCGCCGCTGGTGGCGGCCGACCCGCCGGCGCAGGCGTTGGAGCGGGACACCGCCACCCGGTTGGCCGAGGCGCTCGCGACCGCCGCGGGAGTACCGGCGGTGGCCGCGGCCACCGAGCGGGCGTACCGGCACCGGGCGGCACGGACCATGGGCTGGCCGGTCATGCGCTGGCTGCGCCGGCTGCGCCCGGATCCGCTGCGCCGGCTGCACATCGGCACCGGGTCCCGCGCCACGCAGCCGATCCCGGCCACCTCGGTGCCGCCGCCCAACTCGACTGAGCTGGCCACGGTGGCCCTGGCGGTGCGTACCGTCGGCGATCGGGCCGGGCAAGCGCTGCCGGCGCAGTGGCGGGCGGCGCTGACCGCGGCGGCGCGCTCCCGGCAGGCGGATCTGCCCGATGCCCTCGACGTCGCGGTGGCCAGCACCGACCTGGGCCTGGCCCGGGTGCCGGGGTGGTGGCGGGTGGTCGGGGCGTTGCAGTGGCTGGCCACGCTGACCGCGCTGGTCGGGCTCGGCTGGCTCGGGGTCCGGTTCATGCTGTTCACGCTCGGCATGCCGGCGATGCCCGGCACCACCCCGGCCCTGCTCCTGCTGGGTGGGCTGACCGCCGGCATGATGATCGCGGTACTGGTACGGCCGCTGGTGCGCTTCGCCGCCGGCCGGGTCCGGCGGCGCTGCGAGTCCCGGCTACGCTCGGCGGTCGCCGCGGTGGGTCAACGCCTGGTGCTCGACCCGGTAGGCCAGGTGGCGGCCAGCTACGCCGAGGCGCGCGCGGCGCTGTCCGTCGCGGCCGGCGGGCCCGAGGACACCGGCCCCAGACGGGCCCGGCCTACCCGCGAGCGCAGCCGAAGTCAGGTACCACGGGACGGCGTCTAACAACTCACCAGCCTCCTGGCCGGGGCGTGCCGAGCGGTCAAGCGCGCGGGGAAGGGATGCGCTTCCGGCCTGCTACCCGCGGGCCAAGGGAGGAGGACCCGTCACGTGAGCGCTCCGAAGCGGTTTGGGTCGGCCGTCAGGACGGCCCGGAATTCGTCGGGGGGAGGTCGACCGGTCTGCCGGCCGGTTGAGTGGGCCGTCGAGGTGTTCCGGGTGCGGTTGACCCGCACCCCTGGGCGTGCCGGACCTGCCGGGTACGAACGGGGAAGCCAAGCGTCGCGGCCCATACGGTGAATAGATGGGACCAGGTGAGCGTGTCGTCGCGATCGAGATAGTCGAGGAACGCCGCCTTCAATGACCCAGCCTGCCGCCCGGCTTCCCAACCCTGCCACCCCACCTTCCGACCCTGCCCTCAGGCTTCCCGACGCCGCCGGACTTCCCCGCGCCGCCCGGGTTCCCCGGGCGGTGTCGACGCACCGGACGAATGGACCGGCCGATGAGGACGGACATGCTCGACACCGCCGCTGCCGAGCGGTTCACCGCGCGGCTCAAGGCAGTTCTCCTGATCGCCGGCGTGATGTCCGCGTGGTACGGCGTGGAGATCCTGATCGACGTGCTCGCCGCCCTGATCGACCCGGGTACCTGGGTCTATGCCGACCTGGCCTGCCTGGGCGCCGGCCCGAACGTCGTCGTCCCGTTTGGCCGCCGGCCCCGCCGGCTATCCGCCAACCAGCGCGCGGCCAACCGCAACCGAGCCCGCAACCGGGCAACCCGGCGAACGCGCCGTCGCGATCTCTGGTTATCAGCCGGCCAGGCTGAACCGCTCGGCGTGTATCTGGGGGCGGGGCACGTTCAGCGTGCGGAGGCTGCGGAGTACCGCCGCGGTCATGGCTGGCGGGCCGCAGACGAAGATGTCGCGGTTGGTGATGTCGGGCACCATGGTGAGGAGGTTCCGCGGGTCGAACGGCTGGTTCGGTGGTGAGCCGGCTCCGGTACGACCGGTCAGGAGGTGCAGCTGCGCACCGCGGTCGTGCGCCAGCGCCTGCAGTTCGGGGAGCAGGACGGCATCGGCCATGCTGTGGACGCGGTAGAGCACGATCGCTGTGCCGTCTGACTCCTCGAGGAGCGCTCGTATCGGCGTGACACCGACGCCTCCGGCGATGAGAAGCGCGGACTCCCGGATCTGTTGTTGCGCCGTGAACGCGCCGTAGGGCCCTTCGGCGAACACCCGAGTCCCGACCGGTACGTGGCGCAGCCTGGCGCTGGTGGATCCGACCGCCTTCGCCGTCAGACGCAGCGAACGGCCGTTGGGCGCCGCCGACAGCGAGAACGGGTTCGCCTGCCACCAGTGGTTGTGTCCAAGGAACCGCCAGATGAGGAACTGGCCGGCGCGCGCGGGCAGGCGGTCGAGACGGCGCCCGGTTATGTGTACCGACACGACGTTGTCGGACTCGGGTACGACGGCTGCGACGCGGAACCGGTGGTAAGCGTTGCGCCACAGCGGTATGACCACCCGGCCGACGATGAGGCTTACGAGGACGAACGCCCACAGCGTCCACCAGTACGCCGTTGCCAAGGCGGAGGACTTGAACGTGGTGCCTTCTAGCGCCTGGTGGACGAGTCCGAGGAGGATGGCGAGATAGAGACAGATGTGAAGCGCGTGCCAGGCCTCGTAGGACAGGCGTCGCCGGATGTACCGGATCGACAGCGTCGCGATCAGGACGATGATCGCGGCCGCGCACATCCCGAGCAGCGAGGCGGTTACGCCGGCCAGGCTCAGGAATGTCTGTACCACCGGCTTTCCACCGAGTTTCGCGTACCCGAGGACGACGAATGTCGCGTGCAGGACGATCGTCCACAGCAGCGTGAAGCCGATCCAGCGATGCCAGGATGTGAGGCGGTCCATGCCGATCCGGCGGTCCAGCCAGGGCAGGCGCGCGACCAAGGTCAGCTGCAGCATCATGATCAACGCCGCGTGCAGGCCGAAGAACTTCGCTACGGTCAGTACGGAGTTCTTCCCGGCGCCCTCGGTGACCAACAGCACCTCGACGACCAGCAGGTTCACGAACACGGCCGTCCAGAGCGCCACCCGCGCCATCGTGGCGGGCGGTGCGACGGTCCGGGTGCGGGGCCGAGTGGTGACCGTCATCGCCGTGTCCTTGTCGTCGAGTTCAGCGTCTACACGACGAACCGCCCGCTGCGGTTCACCCGGGGGAGGGCAGCCGGGTGCGCAATTCAGCCGGCCCTCGCCGGAGCACCTGATCACCACTAGGACGTCCTCATCCTGACCAAAGGCCTCCAGCCGGGATCCGAGCCGGCGGGGGAGGGGCGGTCATGACGGCCCCGACGTTGCGGGTGCCGTCGCTCGGGGCGGCCGTGCAAAGCTCAACCCTGCTCGTCCTTCTGCGTACGGAGCGCGTCCCCAGCTTCGACGCGGCGATCTTCGCCGCCACGGTCCAGGCGGCGGCTGCGGCGGGGCAGGTCGGGCGTAGTGCCGACGCTGAACACCCGGATCGTGTCCAGCGCCACCTGGAGCGGGCCGGCGGCCTCGGTCAAGCGCCACCATGACCGGGTTCGCCCAGACCACGACTTCCCGGAAGTCGCAGCGGTGAAGGGGGTGGTGGCGGCGGTCGTCGTACCACCGGCGCGGGCCGCCGCCGGGCAACAGCGCAAGCGGCCAGTCCTCGGCGCTCCGATTCCCCCGGACGGCGCGAACAGGATGACGATTCCGTAGACCGTCGGCTACGTCATCCAACCTCACCATGACAGTCATCATTCTATCGGGATTACGTTCATCACGTCTTTTGACGATTTGTTGATCCGATTGTTTTCAGTAGCGATACGGCGGGCAAGCGAAGGTCTCCGGAAAGACTGGACCGTCAATCAAGGAGATTGCGATGCGCCTCAAGCTCCGAGTCCTCGCCACCATTCTCACCGGATCTCTGGTGGCCCTGACCGCCCTTTCCGCCGGCCCGGCGCAAGCCGCCGACAGCGTGATCGACAAGCCGACCGTGCCCATTACCGGAGTCGTCGAAGGCGGTAGCGGAACATTCGTCGGCACATTCAGCCCAGACGAGTTCGTCGCAGACAACGACCAGGTCATGGCCGTCGGAACGCTCGACGGGACGCTGACGGACGCGACCGGAAATAACGTCGGCACGGTTTCCGACATCCCGGCGACGTTCCCGGTCACGGTCGCCCAGGCCACGTGCACCGTTCTCGACCTGAACTTCGGTGGCATCGCGCTGAACGTGCTGGGGCTGCTGGTACAGCTCGACCCGATCCACCTCAATATCAGCGCCGAGGAGGGTGGGCTGATCGGGACCCTGCTCTGCCTGATCGCCGGCCTACTGGGCGGTGGCGCTCCGTTGCCGGCTGCGGTGGATCCACTCAACCAGATGCTGCCCATGCTTTGAGATCTGCTCTGTATCCGCATCGGCGGAACACGGAGGGGGCCGGGCGTGGTCCCCTCCGTCCGCGTGTAAAGCGCGACCTTGCGCCGGAACACGATATTTGTCCCTTCTTCCCTCGGGATGCCGCCATCGAGGCACGTGACTACGTTCGGAAATGAAACCGAGGGCGGAGCGAGACGTTGTTGGGATTGGTGCTGGGGAGCGCGACGCGCGTCATCGAGGTGCCGTTCGTCCGGCAGGCGGTGCGCCTCGTACTGTTGACCGGCGCCACGATCGTGGTGTATCTACTGATCGGGTTGCTCGATCGTCCCGCCCACGCCAGTGCGGTCGGGGTCCCGCCCGACCCGCTGTCGAGCGTGGCGGCGCCGTTGCCGACATCGCCGGTGAAACCAGGGGTTTCGGTTCCGGCCGCCGCCGGCACCGCAGCGCCGGCCCTTGCAGCGCGGGCCGGGACCACAACGCCGGCGGTCACCACAGCGCGGGCCGGGACCATAGCGCGGGCGGTCACCACAGTGCGCGCGGTCACCGCGGTGGGCGCGCCCGCGCTCAGCTCCGCCTCGGCAGTCGTCGACGGTGGCGCGCAAGCCGTGTCAGGCGCCCTGCCACCCCCGATCCGGGCCGTTGCGCGATCCGGGCTCCTTTCCGGCACGCTCACCCCGGCGTCAGCTCTGGGCGTACCCCGCCTGCTGGCAGCCGACCCGCCTCTGCTCGACCTCCTGGCGCCCGGCCTGCGCGCCCCCGAGGCCCCGCTACCGTGGCTCGTCGCCGCATCCGGACGGGACCGCCCGCCGGTCCCGGCGCGTTGCGCCGCGGGCGCCGCCCGGGCTCCCGCCGCCGGCCGGTCGTTCGGAGTAACCCCTGCTCGGCCGGGGCCACCGGGGGTACCCACCCCGGGGCGGGATCGGGCGCCCTACGACGCGGCGCCGGCTCACGCGCGCGGTGGCGCCGGCGACCAAGGCCCGGTATCCGCCGCGATCGCGGCGACCTGGCAACCCGAACGCGCCTTCGGCGGTGCTGCCAGGCCGTTGAACCCGAGGGGTTCCGGCCGGCCCGTCCACGACGGCCGCCTGCCCGGATAGTGCTGCCCCGCCGCGACGCCCGCCGCTGCGGTGCGACGGCGCGGGGCACAGGTGGCTGGATCGCCCGGTCCGGTTTGCCGATGCTGGACGGCTGACACCGTGCAGCCACGCAGGGCCGGACCCGCTCGATCCGACATTGTCCCGTTGTCCATCCGGCGGTAGGTCCGCTCGCGGCGTCCGGACGTCCGAGTACCTGTCGTAACCGAGTTCCGGAGGACGACGTGATTCGTATCCTGCTCGTCGCGCAGACCGGCCTCTGGCGCAAAGCGCTCGCCGCGGTTCTGTCGTACCAGGACGATATCGAGGTGGTCGCTGAGTTGACGAGGCTCGACGGGGCGGCCGCGTCCATCGCGCACGGCAGCCGACCCGACGTGGTGGTATTCGACATCGACCCGCTCGCCGGCGGCGCTGACCTCGTCGACACGCGTGACGTCAACGATGCACTGTCCGACTGCGCCCTGCTTATCCTCGTCGACCCGGTGGCACCGAGAGCGATCCGCGATGTGCTCGGTCCCCGCGTGCGGGGCGTCTTCGGCAAGGATGGCGGACCGTACGGGTTGGTCCAGTACATCCGTTGGGTCGCCGAGGGCAGGCGGGTGATCGACCCGACGCTCTCGGTCGCCGCCTTATGCGCACCGGCCAACCCGCTCACGACCCGCGAGCGGGAGATCCTGCGGGTGGCCAAGTCCGGCGTGCCGTCCAGCGAGATTGCCGCCCGGATGCATCTGGCGGTCGGTACGGTGCGAAACCATCTGTCGACGATCATCCGCAAGACCGGCAGTCGCAACCGGATGGAAGCGATCCGCGCTGCCGAGGCCGCCGGCTGGCTGTAGGACATGTGCTGGTGACCGGCACCGGTCCGCGCCGGTGCCGGTCTGCCGGGCTCAGGGCGACGCCTCGGGGTCAGGCATCGATGTCGGCAAGACCCACCACCTCTCCTCCCGGATGTCCGGTACATTCGCCGGCGAGGGCAAGACGGACGCACGCGACGCGCGGGTCATCGCGCAGACCGCCCGGGATGCCCACCGACCTGCTGCGCCTGACCCCGACCGAGCCGGTACGAGCGGAGTTGCAAGCCGGCCCTGTGACCTGAAGGAGAGCAGCACCATGCGCATACCGAGGAGCCGCAACGCCTTGCGGAAGTCTGGCTCGGGGCGGCACCGCGACATGCTGTCCCCGACCGGCTCGCAGAGTGCACGGAGCCGACGGTCGCGGGTGATGAGGGCGGCCACGGCCGGTTCGGCACCACCCGACCGAGGATGTCCAGGTCGGCCGATGGCGGCCGACCTGGACATCGGCATCAGGCGAGGTCGAACCGATCGAGGTTCATGAGCTTGTCCCACGCGGCCACGAAGTCACGCACGAACCTCTCCTTCGCGTCGTCGCATGCGTAGACCTCCGAGATGGCTCGCAGCTGGGAGTTCGAACCGAAGACGAGGTCGACGGCGGTGGCGGTCCACTTGACCTCGCTCGTGGCGCGATCCCTACCTTCGAACACGTTCTCAGCCGAGGCGGATGCCTTCCACTCCGTGCCCATGTCGAGCAGGTTCACGAAGAAGTCGTTGGTCAACATCTCGGGCCGGTCGGTGAAGACGCCGTGTTGGGATTGCCCGAAGTTGGCGTTCAGGGCCCGCATGCCGCCGATCAGAACCGTCATCTCGGGAGCGGTCAGCGTCAACAGGTTGGCCCGGTCCAGCAGTAGGGTCTCCGCCGGCAACTTCTGTCCGGCTCGGAGGTAGTTGCGGAACCCATCTGCGGTCGGTTCGAGCACGGCGAACGACTCCACGTCGGTTTGCTCCTGCGAGGCGTCCGTGCGCCCCGGCACGAACGGGACTGTGATGTCGTGCCCGGCGTTCTTCGCCGCTTGCTCGACGGCCGCGCACCCGCCTAGGACGATCAGGTCAGCGAGCGAGACCTTCGTTCCGCCGGACCGTGAGAGGTTGAAGCCCTGCTGGATCTGCTCGAGGGTCTGCAGCACCTTGGCCAGTTCGGCCGGGTCGTTGACCTCCCAGTCCCTTTGCGGCGCAAGGCGAATCCGCGCCCCGTTTGCCCCGCCACGCTTGTCGGTGCCGCGGAAGCTTGCCGCCGAGGCCCAAGCGGTGGAGACCAGCTGGGAGATGGACAGTCCCGACTCGAGGATCTTGCCCTTGAGGGCAGCGATGTCCTCGTCCGCGATCAGTTCATGATCGACATGGGGGACGGGGTCCTGCCACAGCTGCGGTTCGGGAACCCACGGGCCGAGGTAACGCGAGACGGGTCCCATGTCGCGGTGCAACAGCTTGAACCACGCCTTGGCGAACGCTTGCGCGAGCTGGTCCGGATTCTCGTGGAAGCGCTTCGCGATCGGCCCGTAGATCGGATCCATCTTCAGCGCCAGGTCCGTCGTCAGCATCATGGGGGCGTGCCTCTTCGACAGATCATGAGCATCGGGCACAGCGCCCTGGGCTGAAGGATCCTTGGGAGTCCACTGCTTGGCACCGGCGGGGCTCGTCGTCAGCTCCCAGTCGTACTTGAACAAGTTGTCCAGGTACCCGTTGTCCCACTTCGTCGGCGCGTCGGTCCATGCCCCCTCTAGCCCGCTGGTGAGCGTGTCGGCGCCCTTGCCGGTGCCGAAGGTGTTCCTCCAGCCGAGGCCTTGCTCCTCGAGGGGGCAAGCCTCGGGTTCCGCACCGACGTACTGGGCATCCACTGCACCATGGCACTTGCCGAACGTGTGGCCGCCGACGATGAGTGCAACCGTCTCCTCGTCATTCATCGCCATACGATCGAAGGTCTCTCGAATGTCCTTGGCGGCAGCCAGCGGATCCGGGTTGCCGTTGGGCCCCTCCGGATTCACGTAGATCAGGCCCATCTGCACGGCGCCGAAAGGACCGGCGAGTTCCCTGTCGCCGCTGTAGCGCTCATCTCCGAGCCACGTGTCCTCAGGCCCCCAAAAGATCTCGTCGGGCTCCCAGATGTCCTCTCGTCCGAAGCCGAAGCCGAACGTCTTGAACCCCATCGACTCCAGGGCACAGTTGCCGGCGAAGACCAGGAGATCGGCCCAGGAGATCTTGCGGCCGTACCTCTGCTTGACGGGCCAGAGCAACCGGCGCGCCTTGTCGAGGTTCGCGTTGTCGGGCCAACTGTTGAGGGGGGCAAAGCGCTGAGCGCCGGTGCCGCCACCGCCCCGGCCATCGGCGATGCGGTACGTGCCTGCGGCATGCCAACTCATCCGGATGAAGAGTGGCCCGTAGTGGCCGTAGTCGGCCGGCCACCAGTCCTGCGACGTCGTCATCACGTCGAAGATGTCCTGTTTCAGCGCGTCGAGGTCGAGGGTCTTGAACTCCTCTGCGTAGTTGATGTCCTCGCCCATCGGATTGGACCGGGGCGAGTGCTGGTGGAGAACCTGCAGGTTCAGCTGATTCGGCCACCAGTCCTGGTTCGTCCTGGGCCGAGTCGGCGTGGGAGTCGGGGAGGAGATTACTGGGTTCTCGCTTTCGCTGCCGCGGTCAGACACGTCGGTCCATCTCCTGTCTCGCTGCTTCCTTCTGATGGCTGGTTGCTCTGCTGATGTCGAGCGCTGCGTGTCTGCGATCAGCCGCCGGACGCGGCAGAAGTTGCCGGGACACACGAGGGACATGGCCTCGACAAATGCCTCCGGCTTCGTCGATCTCGTAGCCCGAGTCGTCGGCGGCCGTGAGGCAGGCGGTGTGGCCGACCGCGCAGTCGACATCGGCGATCCGGGTGGTCGTGCACCGCGGACAGCACCGCTACCCGAGGACGCGTCACACGCAGAGCAACCCCGCACAACACGCCCTCGAAGTCCAAAGTCGTTGGCACACTCCGAAGTCTGGCCCACTTTCTGGAATCAATCAAGTATCAGGTGTCGGCGCTCGACCTCATATTCGGCCCGGGAGAGCACGCAACGTGGCCGGCCCGGCTGCTGAAGGCACTGGGTTCACGATGCCTCGTGTCCGGGCGAACGCGGCCGCGATTCGGCGGGGGCGGTGTCGCGGCTGGTTGCCGGACCAGACCGGGTAGAGGGGGTGCCGTTGTGCCGTCCGCGCTGCCCGGCTGACCGCCGTCAAGGCGCACACCGCGGCCGCCAACGCGCTGATCGGCATGGTCCGTACCGCCCCGGAGCCGCTGCGGTCCCACCTGCTCGACCTGTGGCGGCCGGGCAGCTCGCGCCGGAGCTGCTGGAGATGAGCGCTTGCGGCATTGACGCCGCCGCCCGGGTACTCATCACCGCCGGGGACAGCCCTGCGCGTGCGCAGCGAGGCGGCATGTGCCACCCGGGAGTAGGCCGAACGGCGTCGCGTTCAGGGGCTGTCCACGAGGGACATTGTCCGCTGCTTGAAGCGCTACCTCGCCTGCCGGATCTACCCGATCATCCTCGACTGCCTACGTATTCGACCAGCACCCTCACCGGCCCTGGCTGGGATCTGACCGGACGGAATCGTGCACCCTGGCGGAAGCGGGTCGCGCGTTGACGGTGCCCGTGGTGAGCAGATAGTCGTCAGCCTCGGGGCTCCGCTGGAGACTGACTGCGCCACTGGTGGCGGCCGCTTTACAGAACTGCAGGAAGGTGCGGTAGCCGAGCTTCTTCTCGTTGAAATCCGGCCGTACTCTGCGAAGCTGGTTCTTCAGACCGGAAAGCGCAACCGGGCCTTGGCCGCCACCGACATCCTCCACCACGGATCGCAACAGCGAGAATGCGGCCTCCTGGTCGCCGTGCTCCGGCAGGGAGACCTCAGGATCGCCCCTGGCGGGGCCCTCGGCTAGCTCAACCACATTGCGCTGCGCCAGGTGTCGTAGGAGTTCCCCGAAGGCGCGGAATCCGTAGTCCGACTCGCTGAAGGTCGGATCCTTCCTGAGCAGCGTCCGCTTGAGCGTCGACGCGGTCACCTCGCCGCTGGAGCTGCCCTGGAGGCCCGCCACCGTCTGGGCGATGAGGACAGCGAGCGTGTCGACGTCCCGTGCCGGCTCGTCGACCGCCGGTTGGGGTTCGGGTTCCGGTTCCACTTGTGGCTGGTCTGGCCCGGAAGGCCGTACCGGGCGGCTGCGGCGGGTACGTGCCGAAGGGATCTCAACGCCCTCCAGGCGGTCGTAGTAGAGAAACTCGTCGCACGCGGGCGGGAGCAGCGCCGAGGTGGACTTCTCGACTCCGACGCCGATGACCCGCTTGTTGAGCCCGCGAAGCTTGTCGACCAGCGGGGTGAAGTCGCTGTCCCCGGTACATATCGCGAACGTCGAGATGTAGGCGCGCTCGAAGGCCAACTCCATCGCATCGACAGCCATCTTGATGTCAGCGGCGTTCTTGCGCGAGGTCCCCATCCGCTGGGGCATCTCGATGAGCTCCACGTGCGAGCGGGTCAGCATCCGGCGGTCGTCGTCGAAGAACGACCAGTCGGCGTACGCCCGCCGCACCACCACCCGGCCCCGCTCGGCGAGGGCGTCGGCGATCGGGCGAAAGTCGAAGGCCATGCCGCCGAGGTTGTCGCGTGCCCCGAGCGCGAGGTTCTCGTAGTCGAGGAACAGGGCGATGCGCTCTTCTTGATCCACGTGCGCCAGCCTACGCCCGGCGGTCCAGCTGCTCATGCGCCCAACCTTGTCCCGATCAATCCGACAACATGCCGCCCAGGGGAGGTACGTGACAACTGACGGTCTGGTCGAAAGGGGAACGTCGGCGCTGGGGGTACCGGGTCAGAGCTGGCCGGCCCGCCGTACGTGGAGCACCGCGGTGCCCGCCTCGTCTGAGGCGGCTAGGTCGACCTCGGCGACGATGCCCCAGTCGTGGTCGCCGGCCGGATCGTCGAAGATCTGGCGTACGGTCCAGCGGTCCCGCTGGGTGTCGATGACGAGCAGGGCGGGGCCGCGCGCGTCCGGTCCGGTACCGATCCGGTCGTGCTCGGCGAAGTAGGGCTCGATCGCGTGCGTCCAGGCGTCGGCGTCCCAACCGCTGTCGCCGTCCAGCGCGGCCAACTCGCCGTAGCGGCGCAGCGCCGCCAGCTCGACTCGGCGGAACATGGCGTTGCGGACCAGTACCCGGAAGGCGCGCAGATTGCCGGTGACCGCCGGCGGCGTGACGTCGATGGCGGCGTCCGCCTCATCGGTCGGGTTGCGCAGCCGCTCCCATTCGTCGACAAGGCTGGAGTCGACCTGCCGGACCAACTCGCCGAGCCATTCGGTGAGGTCGATAAGCTCCTCGGTTTTGGCGTCCTCGGGCACCGTCTGCCGCAGTGCCTTGTACGCGTCGGCCAGGTACCGCAGCACCAGCCCTTCCGAGCGGGACAGCCCGAAGTGACCCACGTACTCGACGAACGTCATTGCCCGCTCGTACATGTCGCGCGCCACGGACTTGGGCGCGAGCGGGTAGTCGGCGACCCACGGGTGGCCCTGCCGGTACATCCCATACGCGGCGTCGAGCAACTCGGCCAGCGGCTTGGGATAGGTCACCGACTCGAGCAGGTCGAGCCGGGCCTCGTACTCGATCCCGTCGGCCTTCATCTGCACGACCGCCTCGCCGCGGGCCTTGAACTGCTGTGCCGACAGCACCTGACGCGGGTCGTCCAATGTGGATTCGATGACCGAGAGCACATCTAGTGTGTACGTCGCCGCCTCCCGGTCCAGCAGTTCGATCGCGGCCAGGGCGAACGGCGACAGCGGCTGGTTGAGCGCGAAGTCGAACTGCAGGTCGACGGTCAACCGTATTGAGCGCCCGACCGCGTCCGGCTCGGACAGCCGCTCGACCACCCCGGCGGCGAGCAAGGCTCGGTAGATCGCGATCGCCCGCCTGATGTGCCGGCGCTGGGCGGGACGGTCCTCGTGGTTGTCGGTCAGCAGGTGCCGGGCGGCGGCGAACGCGTCGCCGGGCCGGCCGATGACGTTGAGTAGCATGGCATGGCTGACCGCGAAGGACGACGCGAGCGGCTCCGGCTCGGCCGCGATGAGCCGGTCGAAGGTCGGCCGGCCGTACCCGATCGCGCCCTCCGGTGGCTTGCGGCGTACCACCTTGCGCCGCTTCTTCGGGTCGTCGCCGGCCTTCGCCAGCGCCTTCTCGTTCTCTACCACGTGCTCGGGCGCCTGTACGACCACGATGCCGACCGGGTCGTACCCGGCCCGGCCGGCCCGTCCCGCGATCTGGTGGAACTCGCGCGCCTGCAGCAGCCGCGTCTTCGTCCCGTCGTACTTATACAGCGCGGTGAACAGCACCGTGCGGATCGGCACGTTGATCCCGACGCCGAGGGTGTCGGTGCCGCAGATCACCTTCAACAGGCCGCGCTGGGCCAGCGTCTCCACCAGCCGCCGGTAGCGGGGCAGCATCCCGGAGTGGTGCACGCCGATGCCGTGGCGCACCAGCCGGGACAGCGTGCGCCCGAAGCCGGCGGTGAAGCGGAAGTTGCCGATCGTCTCCGCGATCGCGTCCTTCTCCGACCGGGTACACACGTTGACGCTCATCAACGCCTGTGCCTGTTCCAGCGCCGCCGCCTGGGTGAAGTGCACGACGTACACCGGGGCCTGCCGGGTGCCAAGCAGCTCTTCCAGCGTCGCGTGCAGGGGCGTGGTGACGTACGAGTACAGCAGCGGTACCGGCCGCTCGGCGTCGTTGACCAGGGCGGTCGGCCGGCCGGTGCGCCGGGTCAGGTCGCTGCCGAACCAGCTGACGTCGCCCAGCGTCGCGGACATCAGGACGAACTGCGCCCGGGGCAGTTCGATCAGCGGTACCTGCCAGGCCCAACCACGCTCGGGGTCGGTGTAGAAATGGAACTCGTCCATCACCACCTGGCCGACCTCGGCGGCCGCCCCGTCGCGCAACGCCAGGTTGGCCAGCACCTCGGCGGTACAACAGATGATGTCGGCGTCGGCGTTGACGCTCGCGTCGCCGGTCATCATGCCCACGTTCGCCGCGCCGAACATTTCGCACAGCGCGAAGAACTTTTCCGACACCAGCGCCTTGATCGGTGCGGTGTAGAAGCTACGGCGGCCCTGGGCCAGTGCGGCGAAATGCGCGCCGGCCGCGACCAGGCTCTTGCCCGACCCGGTCGGCGTGCTCAGGATGACGTTCGCCCCGGAGACGACCTCGATGAGCGCTTCCTCCTGGTGCGGATACAGCGTTAGTCCCTGTTTCGTCGCCCAGCCGGCGAAGGCGTCGAAGACCGGGTCGGGGCCCGTATCGGTGGGCAGCATGTCGGCGAGCGTCATGGCCTGTCCATCCTGCCCGCCCGGGACCGCCACCGCCACTCCGCCATGCCTGGTCAGGCCGCGAGCGTGTCCAGGATACCGGCCGTGCTTGGCCAGCTTGTTCTCCCCGGACGCCGCTGGCCCGGCGCCAGTGCCACCCCGGTCGCGGGACGGCGGCGCCGGTTCTCCCGGTGCGCCGCGCTGCGGCATCAGCGGAGGTTGTTGGTCGGTGACGGTCAGCACTGTCGGCAGGCCGCCGGGTCGGCTTTCCACCGCCCAGATTATGTGATCTTGGCCATCGCGGCCCGAAACTGCTCGCGGTCGTGGGGTGCCAGCGGCGATAGGAGCTGGGTGAGTTCTGCGGTCATGTCGGCGTGGAATGCGGCCGCTGTGCGGCGGCCGATGTCGGTGAGCGCCACCCGCATTGCGCGCCGGTCGCCGGGGACCGGCACCCGCTTGGCCAGTCCCCGCCGTTCGGTCCGGTCCGCGAGGCCGGTGAGCGCGGCCTTCTCGACACCGAAGCCGCGTGCCAGGTCAGCCATGCCTCGCGGCCCCTCGACGAGGGCGCACAGCAGCCTCGCCTGGACGGGCGTCAGGTCGTGGCGCTGGGCGACGCGCGCGAAGGCGTCCTGCACCAGGGCGGACAGCTGAATGAGCGCGGCGGCGTCTTCAAGCTGGTTCGCCTCGGCCGCCGACCGTCCAACCAGCGAGGATCGCTGCGCAGCCGCCGCGGCCGACGCCGCGGCGGCTTCCACCCTCCGGCTCATGGACGTACAGTACTCGAGGGATATAGTTTATGTCGCGTACAGTCTGTTCCGTAAACCGTCCGTCAGCACCTTGCGACCGCGTAGTGTGGCGCCCGAGGAGACCCGTGATGAGCTTCAACACCGCCACTGGAAGCCGCGGCCGCCGCCAGCCCGGCGGCCGCTGGGTCCGGTGCCTGAACAAGTGGGCGATGAACCGGATCCGCCGCAAGGGCGGGTGTGACCGCCGAGCAGCTGCACGGGGCCGAACGCGGCGAGGCGTGGCAGCAGATCACCACCGCCGCACCGCGGTTCGCGAGCTACCAGAAGGCGACCGACCGGGAACTGCCGGTCATCCGCCTGACGCCTCGCGCCAGCTGACAGCGCCGGCGGGACCACGACTCGAACCGAGGAGACGCAATGTCCACGACCTTCACCCCGGCGCAGCTGGACTACCTGCGATCCCAGCGGCTCTGCCGGCTCGCGACGGTCGGCGCGGACGGCCGCCCCCACGTGGTGCCGACCTCGTTCCGCGTCAACGACGACGGAACCGTAGACATCGGCGGCCACGACTTCGCCAAGCGGAAAAAGTGGCGCGACGTCGCGCACAACACGTGGGTCAGCCTCGTCGTCGATGACCTGCTCCCACCCTGGCGGCCCCGCTTCATCGAGATCCGCGGACAAGCCGAGCGGCGCGAGACCGGAGGAACAGACCTCGGCCCCGGCTTCGATCCGGAACACTTCCACATCGTGGTCGAGAAGGTCGCCAGCTTCGGCATCGAGTGACCCTCCGCGGAGCCACCAGTCCACATCATCGACGCGCGGCGGCGCTGTCCCGGCCGGCGGCGACCGCCGGTGCCCCGGCGATCACATGAGCGGAGGCCGCCCCGAGAGCAGAAGGGTCGTTCGGCGGAACGAGAGAATGTCGGGCCGCCCACGTAGCAGCAAACGACCACTCATCGGCTATGAGACCGCCTTGACCGGACGTGCCACGAGATTGGGGTGTCCGCGTACTACCTGGCGTGCGCTGTGGGGTACGGGTGAACGTGCACAGCTTCAGGCGACGGTTGCTGCTGGGGTGGTGGTGCCCGGGGGTCGATGGCGTAGAGGCGGTTCTTTAGGCGGTAGCTGGGTCCGTTGATGGCGATGCCCTCTTGTGCCAGGTGGCCGACGCGGGAGCCTGTCGTGGCCAGGCCGTGCGGTTCGCGGCGTCGGTGCGCGGCGATCTCCTGGCCACCGGGCAACGTGGACTGCCGGGCAACCTGGACTTCAGCGACGACGGCAGACCGGTCGAGGGCGGGGCCGTCAGCCCCGCCTTACCGTCTGCCGTTCCTGTCGCGCAGCCAGCGCTCGAATTCGACGGCGACGATGCGCTCGTCGTGCACGCCGGCCGCGTCGTCAGACGCCAGCCAGACGATGGGCGGTCCCATCACCGCGGGCTCCAGGAACCCCTGGCCCTCGGGCACGGCGTCCAGCGGCAGCATCCCCGTGACGGTCGCGCCCCCGGGCAGCAACAGGTTGACCGTGACGCCCGTGTCCCGCAGGTCGGCGGCCATGATCCGGGACAACGCCTCGCTGCCGGCACGCGACGGCCCGTAGGGGACGAACCCGGCTCGGTGCATGGTCGAATGGCTCACCGAGATGTTGACGATGCGGCCGCCGCCGGCGGCCAGCATCCGCGGCGTGACCTCGCGCGCCACCAGGAAGTAGCCGGTCAGATTGGTCTCGATCACCGCACGGAAGCCACCGACCGGCACCTGCCAGAAGCCCTGCGGGTGCGTCATGAACCGCGGGTTGACCGTGCGCATGCCGATCCCGGCGTTGTTCACCAGCATGTCGATGCCGCCGAGCCGGGACCACGCCTGGTCAACCGCCCTGGCCACCGACGACTCGTCTCGCACGTCGAGCTCGATGCCGACGGCCCCCGGTAGTTCCGCGGCGATCGAACTCGCACGCTGGCCGGATCGGCCGGTCAGCGCGACCGTCGCCCCCGCCGTGGCCAGGGCGCAGGCCATGGCGAGTCCCAGTCCGCTCGTCCCGCCGGTCACCAGCACCTTCATCGGGATACCCCCGTCCCATCAACGGCCCGCCCGCGCTTGCCGGCCGTGGCCTTCGGCAGCGTTGAAGCACTCATGACCACGATGCTCGGATTTAGAGCATGCTCAAAGTCAAGCTGCGGCAGGTATCCGGGAGCGCTTCCGGCTGACCACCAAACCAGCCCGGAAGTCTCACCCAGCAGCAGTTCGAGCCACGCACAACACGCCACCACGCTGTGCACGTTCACCCTGGGGCTGGTGCGCCTGCCAGGTGTGATCACTTCGTGCGCTCGAGCGTCGAGCAACGCCGTGTCCCCGGTGGCGGGTCGCCGTCCTGCTGCGCACTGTCCGGCCAGTACCGCAGCGCGGCAACCGCCGCGAGGGCGATCACCCCACCAGCCAAGCCGGCACCTCAGGTGACAGCCGGCCGAACCGTTCTGCTCGGTCCGGCGCCGCTGGCCGGCATCGTCCGGCAAGGGGTGCCGGACCACCGGGCTTCGATGGCCGTGATGGGTGGGTCGGAGCGGATCACTCCTGATTCGCGACGACCTTGGCGCAGCCATAACGCGGCGTCGAACTGTCCCGCGAACAGGTGTTCCAGCTGGTCACCCAACCGCCGCAGCGGTTGAGCATGGAGTTCGTCGCTTGGCCGGGAAGCCCGGCCAAGCGACGCCCTCCGTTGCGGGTTCCCCCGCGCCCCCCTGTGACCAGGATCGGCGGTGCGGAGGTAGGAGAAAACCCGACAGACCCCCGCCCGATGGTGGGGATTACCGGAACGCGACTCGGGGATAGCCGCAGACACATCGAGGTTCACCAGGGCAAGATGATGGGCGTGCACTCGTCCGTCGTGCCGGACGACCACCGGAGCAGCCGGCCGGTCGTCCGGCTCTCGCCCGCCGGGGTGGGATTCCCGACCCCCCGGCAGGCGCTCACCATCGCGGTGACCGGAATCGCGGTCACGTGGTTCGCCGGCTTCATGATCGCCATCGGCTGGCGGGGGTACGGCCCGTCGGTCTGGGCGTTCTGGCTCTCGGCGCCGATCGGGCTGTCGTTTACCGCGGCCGGCCTCACCGCGTGGTGGCGGTGGCCGGCCAACCACACCGGCCCGCTCATGGTGCTCGGCGGCGCGTGCTGGTACCTGAGCACCCTGCAGCAGTTCCATCACCAGGTGCTGTACGCCTTCGGGTACTGGCTGGCCTACCTCGACCTCGGCATCTTCCTGCAGGTGACGCTGGCCTACCCCGAGGGGCGGCTGACCCGCCGGGCGGACCGCCGGCTGGTGTTCTCCACCTACCTCCTCTACCTGGTGCTGCAGGGCATCCGGTACCTTCTTGAGGCCGACCGTGGCCCGGTCGGCCTGCACCCGGCCCCGAGCACCGCGTTGGGCGACCTCATCAGCATCGTCGCGGTGACCGTCAGCGTCATCGCCTGCGGGCTGCTGCTGCGCCGGTGGTCAGCGGCGAGCCCACCGGCGCGCCGGATCCACGGCCCGGTGTGGCTCGGCACGGTGCTCAGTGCGGTGATCATGCTGCTCGCCGCGATCGGCAGCGTCCTGCGGCTGCCGCAGACGCTGCAACTGGTCCTGCTGGTCGGGTACGGCGCCTGCCTGCTCGCGCTGCCCTTCGCGTTCCTGAGTGGGCTGGTGCGCATGCGGCTGGCCCGGTCCCGGGTGGCCGACGTCCTGGTCGAGCTGGAACGGACCGACGAACCGGCGCGCCTGCGCGACCTGCTCGCGTGGGCGCTGGGCGACCCGTCGCTGGTCCTCGGGTTCTGGTCGGCCGACGCGGGTCGATACCTCGACGCGCAGGGCGGACCGGTGTTCTCCGACGCCCTCGTGGAACGGTCGGTGACCGTGGTGGAGCGAGGGGAGCAGCGGCTGGCGGTGCTCGCCCACGATCCCGCCCTTGCCGACCAGCCGGCGCTGATCCACGCGGCCGCCGCGGCGGTGCGGCTGGCGCTGGAGAACGCGCGCCTGCAGGCGGTACTGCGGGCGTCGGGGCGCCGCGCCGCACAAGCCGCGCTGGAGGAGCGCCACCGGATCGAGCGCAACCTGCACGACGGCATCCAGCAGCGCCTGCTGCGCCTGACCTGGCTGGCCAAGCGGGCCCGGAGCATCGCCACCGAGGGCTCGGCCTCCGGTATGGTCGGGGTGCTGGACGAACTGGCCGAGGAGGCCCACGACACGTTCGTCGAGCTGCGCGAGGTGGCCCACGGGATCCACCCGTCCCTGGTCACCGAGCGGGGCCTGGCGGTGGCTGTGGAGGAGTATGCCCTGCGGGCCCCGGTCGTCGTGACGGTGGACCTGCCGCCCGGCCGGTGGCCGACGCCTGTCGAGATCACCGCGTTCTTCGTGGTCAGCGAGGCCGTGGTGAACGCGGTCAAGCACGCCGGGATCGACCGGGTGGCGGTGTCCGGCCGGGAACGGCCGGGGTGGCTCACCGTCGAGGTGTGCGACGAGGGCCGGGGCGGCGCGGACCCGCGCCGGGGCAGCGGGCTGCGCGGGCTGGCCGAGCGGGTCGGCGCCCTGGGCGGGACGCTGACCGTGGACAGCCCGGCCGGCCAGGGTACACGCGTCATGGCGGAGCTACCGTGCGGGTGACAGTCGCCGACGACTCCGGCCTCTACCGGGACCTCGTGGCCCAGACCCTGCGGGCGGAAGGGCACACGGTCAGCACGGCGGGCAGCGCGACCGAGCTGCTCAGCGTCGTCGAAGCGACGAGACCTGAGGTCGTGCTCGCGGACATCCGCATGCCGCCCACATACACCGACGACGGCCTGCGCGCTGCCGTACAGATCCGCGAGCGCCATCCTGGCATCGGTGTCGTGCTGCTGTCCAACCACCGCACCGTCGCCTACGCGATGCAGGTCGTGCAGACGCTGCGTGACCGGGCCGGGTATCTGCTCAAGGAACGGGCCACCGGCGCGCGCGAGCTGCTGGACACCCTCGAGCGGGTGGCCGCCGGCGGCCTGGTCATCGACCCCGACATCGTCACCCTGCTCATCGGCCAGCAGCGGCCGGACAACCCGCTGCGGCTGCTCACCGATCGGGAGCAGGAGACCCTCAAGCTCATGGCGGAAGGGCTCGGCAACGCCGCCATCGCCCGGCAGATGCGGGTGACCGTCTCCACCGTGGAGAAGCACGCGACGGCGCTGTTCCGCAAGCTCGGGCTCAGCCCCGACCCGGGTGGCCCGGTGAGCGCGGACAACGCCCGGGTCCGGGCGGTGCTGACATACCTGCGGCACAGCGGGCGGTTGCAGCCGTCCTAGCGCTCATCCCGTGCGCGTCCGGCGGGCCCGCTCGGGCCGCTCCCAGTCGTTGCGGTACGTAGCGGCCAGAATTTGAGTGGGTCGGCGTCCCGGCGTGGGCCTCCGCCGGGCGGGTGTTGCAGGTCAGGCAGGGGCGGAACATTCCTGGCGAACCCGTCACAGTGGCGGGCAACTGCGATCCCGCTGCAAACTCGTGCACGACCGCATCGCTATCCGCCGATGATAATCTCGGGTTCGTTCGCGTTCGGAAGTGGGGTTATGGTATCGATCCGCCCACTGACACGAACCCCCCACGCGGCGACAGCCAACGATGGACGCCGGGCAACGCCGATGACAGGGGAGCGTCGCGATGACTCCTAGGGTCGGGATGCAGGCGACTGAAGTCGTTCCGGCAGCCCCATCGGACGGAGGATCTCTGTGTGTCGGTAAGACGATCACGGTGCCTCCCGGGTCTTCTGGCACGGGGCCGGTTTCGGAGGCGATCCGAGAGCACGTCGGGCAGCCGCGCGTGGCCGGCCGCGCCGCGGCCACTACCATCTCACCAAATGCAACACCCCGCAGCCGGACAGGACGGCCAGCACGGCGAGTGCGTCCAGCAGCAGTCGCGCATCGCTCCCTAGTGGACGGTGGTCAGCAGGTGCTGGTCGGTCAGGATGCGTTCGAGTCGCGGGCCCAGCACCACCGCGGCGGTGTTGGTGAGGTGGGTCTCGTCCCGGTACAGCAGGATGCCGGAGATCACCGCCCAACAGGTGGCCCGCGGGCACAGCACGTCGACGACATCGACGGCGTGGGTGTCCGGCCAGCGCCGGTCCGCGATCGCGGCCATGACCGGATCGTGCCCGAGCGCGGTGTCTCGGGGGAACCCGCAGGCGCCCCAGTTGTCCAGCGAACCGGACAGGCACGCGGGTACGTCTCGGCCGGGCAGGGGCGTGTCGCGCAGGTACGCGACGGGTACGCCGAGCCCGGTCAGCCGGCGCATCGTGGTGTCCCAACCGCTGGCCAGGGTGGACGGGTCCAGCCCGTAGTGGTTGAGGCTGGACACCAGGATCAGCCGGGGTCTGGGCTCACCGTCCAGCCGGCGCAGCGTCGCCTCCCGCCAGGCGTCGCACTCCCGGTACTCGCGGCCCAGGTGCGGGTCCACAATGGACACCGTCGCGACCGGGCAGCCCGGCTTGACCAGCACCTCGACCGCCCAGTGCCGCCGCTGGGCCAGGTACGCCACCGCCGAGTACCACTGCCCGGCGTGCGAGTCGCCGAACAGCACCACCCGGTCGGCGCCGGCCGGGCCGAACCGGCAGGGCGGGCTCTCGGTGGCGGTCAGCGGGATCTCGCAGCCGCTGTCCGGCGGATAGTCGGTGCGCGCACGATCCGGGGTGGGGCGCACCGGCCCACCGGTGCCGGGGTCGGTGACGCCGGCGAGCAGCGCCGGCCCGTCCGCCGCACCGGCGGGCAGCGGACCGCCCGCCCAGGCGGCCGGCCCGGTCATCGCCCGGGTGGCGGAACTGCCCATCAGCAGCGCGGCGGCGACCGGCACCAGGATCGCAGTCGCGCCGAGCGCCAGCCCGCGCCGGGGGCGTACCGACAGCGTCGGGGACAGCCGCAGCGGCCGTTCGACCAGGCGCATGGTGAGCGCCGCCGGTACCACGGACGCGACCACCAGGGCCGCCTTCAGCGGCCAGTCGAGCGGCCCGACGCGGGCCTCGACGAGGACGAGGACCGGCCAGTGCCACAGGTACCAGGCGTACGACAGCCGGCCGATCGCGCGTACCGGGGCCGCACCCAGCGCGTGCACCCGACCGGACGCGATGACCGCGGCCGCACCCAGCGTCGGCACGAGCGCCGCCGTGCCCGGGTACGGGGTGTGCACGCTGAACGCGGCCGTGGCGTACCCGATCGCGGCGAGTCCCGCCCAGCCGACGGCGGCGCGGGCCGTACCCGGTAGTACGCGCCACGCCGCCCGGGATGCCAGTGCCACCAGCGCACCGACGCCGAACTGCCAGGCCCGCGATGGGGTACCGAGGTAGGCCAGGGGCGCCGTCGTCGCCGTCCAGTACAGCGACAGCGCGAGCGACCCGGCCGTCAGGACGACCAGCGCGACGGTGATCGCCAGCCACCGGACCCGGCGCAGCAGCAGCCCGAGTACCAGCAGCAGCGGCGCCCACACCAGGTAGAACTGTTCCTCCACAGCGAGCGACCAGTAGTGCAGCAGCGGGCTGGGGGCGCGGTCCGCGGCCAGGTAGTCGATCTGGCCGGCCACGAACCGCCAGTTGCCGGCCTGCAGGGCCGTGACGATCGCGTCGTAGGCGACGTCGCGCTGCCGCAGCGGCGGCAGCAGTAACCAACTGCCGAGCACCGTGGCCAGCAGCGTCACCGCGGCGGCCGGCAGGATGCGCCGGGCCCGGCGCGCGTAGAACGCGGCGAGCGACACCCGCCCGCGCTGTGCCAGTTCGGCGAGTAGCAGGCCGGTGATGAGGAAGCCGGAGATGACGAAGAAGACGTCCACGCCGACGTACCCGCCGCCGAACAGCGGCGCCGACGCGTGGTAGCCCAGGACGGTGAGGACGGCGACCGCCCGCAGCCCCTCGATGTCCGGCCGGAACCGGGCCGTGTCGGCGGGCCGGGGCGCCGGGGCCGGAACCGGCGGGCGGGCCAGGTCGACGGCCGCGGTCATCGCGCCCACGGCAGCATCGGGTCCACCCACCCGGAGGCGAGCAGGCTCAGCACGGCCAGGGCGACGGTGAGGGCCAGCGCCTCCGGCCAGCCGAGCCGGTCCGCGTCGCGTCCGCGCACGGGTCGGGCTGTTCATGGCTTCTCCAGACGGGTCAGCGCGGCCGGCCGGCAGGCCCGCCACAGGTCGACGATCAGCGGCACGGTCAGGTACGAGCCGATGGCCACGTAGCCGGCGACGCCCCAGTACTGCGACGGCCCGTAGCGGGCCACGTCCCAGGCGAGGCACAGCCAGGCCGCGACCGTGGTGGCCGCGAGCCAGGCCAGGGCCAGCCGCCCGACCCGGCGGGCCAGCCGGGACCGGGCACCGGACTGTCCGGTGGGCGTCCACGTCGCGCTGCGGCGGCGCAGGGTGTGCCAGACCGCGGCGGCGGCGGCGAAGCTCACCATGAGATGGGCCCGGATCACCTCGACCCGCCACCGGGTCCGCGACACGGCCGGCAGCAGCACGAACCACACCCATGCCGGTGCCATCAGCGGCAGCACGTGCCAGGGCCGGATCTCCGTCGGGAACCACACCATCATGACCAGCGGCGGCAGCGGCGCGGCGAACACGTTCACCGCGGCCAGCAGGTAGCTCAGCACGCCGTTGCCGTAGGCCACCCGCAGCGCCAGCGGGCCTGCCAGCCGGCGCAGCCCGCGGTACGTCAGCAGGTGCAGGTTGCCCATCGCCCACCGGTACTGCTGGTTGACGAACGCGGACAGGTTGTCCGGCGACAGCCCGGTGGCCAGCAGCACCGGCACGTACCGGGTGCGGTAGCCGTGGCGCAGCAGCTCCAGTCCGGTGTACATGTCCTCGCTGTGGTCGAGCCGGGCGAATCCGCCGATGCGGTCCAGCGCGGCACGGCGGTAGACGGCGTTGCTGCCGCAGCAGATCGCGGCGTCGCTGGCGTCGCGGGACGGTTGCAGCCAGCGGAAGAACCACTCCTGGGCCGCCCCGGCAGCGCGCTGCAGCCAGTGCATCGACGGTTCGGTGTCGAAGTGCTGCGGACTCTGCACGATGCCGATGTCGGGCTGGTCGAGGTACGGCACGAGGTGGCGCAGGAAGTCCGAGCGCGGGCAGAAGTCCGCGTCCAGGATCGCCACCGCCTGGGCGCGACTCACGGTGAGCGCGTGGTTGAGGTTGCCCGCCTTCTTCAGGTGTCCGCGGTCGGGGCGTACCACGTACTCGAAGCCGTACGCCTCGGCCAGCGCCCGCACCCCCTGACGGTCCGCGTCGTCGAGGACCCAGACGGTCAGCGGGCCGGGCCAGTCCAGGGCGGCCACGTGCCGGTACGCGTTGCGCAACACGGCCAGCGGCTCCCCGCAGGTCGGCAGGAACACGTCCACGGCGGGTACCCGCACCGGGCGCCACGCACGCACCAGCAGCTCGTGCCCTTCCCGGGTCAGCCGGCGGGCCCGCTGTCCGTCCACAAGGGACAGTGCGAACCCGGCCGCGTTCAGCGCGAGGACCGCCAGGAACGCCCACAGCGCCGGGTGGCGCAGCGCGAACCGGAACAGCGACACCGCGGTGAACGAGTACGACAGCGACACCGCGATCAGGACCCACCGGCGCTGCGGTCCGAAATACCAGTACAGCTCGTCGTCCGACGGCGGTGACGGCAGGTACGGCCCATTTTCGCTATCGGTTACGGCGACGATTTCGTGGTCGGCGGTGGCGGCCGACATGACAACACTCCGATCAGATTCGGTGACGGCGGAAACAACGCCGCGACAATCGCCGGGAAATGGCCGGTAGCGCGTCGTGGACGGCGCGCGGCACCGCGATATCAAATCGCGGGCACAATTGTTTGCTTCCCGTTTACCGGCAGCCTCCCCAGTCCGCCGCGGCAGCACCAGCAAATCATGGAACAGGGCGCGCCGACAACGACAGACGGCCCGATGTGCCACAGTTCACTTTCTTTACAGCAGGTTCGAATAATGCGCATCGATGAAACGGAGAAATGAAAGTCCGTCTATTTCCCGGGGTGGGCTGGGTCAAGTGGCGCAGCCGCGCTGGCGTCCACTGCGGCGGTGCTAGCGACGTCCATACATCGCCCAGCGTCACCCCTCGAAAACCCCCCATTTCGGCCGGTCGCGACGGCCCGTCGCAGCCTCGGGGTGCGCACCGCGGCGTTGGCCGGAGCGGTGGCTGAGGGCTTCACCAGGCGTGACCAATTTCCAGCGGCCCGAGGACGGAGCGGGGGATCCCGGCAACCCCAGCGATTTCTACGTCGTCACCACGTCGTCGTTCGGTCCGCTGCCCGCCGCCGGCTCGTCGAGCTGGCACGGCACGACCCCGACCGGTTCACCCCCGGGGCTGCGGGGTTCCTGACCCCTGGTGCTCATCGCTTGGGTCCGGGGCACGGTCGTGGTTGGCACCAGACCAAGGACCCGTCCGACGGGTCGCCCCGATGCCTGCGGCGGCGTAGCCGACCACGGCGACGGTGTGGAGAAGGCGCGGGCGCGATCCGGATTCTTGTCGAAGATCCGTAACCGCGCCCCCTTGCCCCAGACGACCTCTACGGATGCCGCTCCGATCGAGCACCCCCAGCGGTCGAGCGCGATCTGACCAGTTGCTAAAGTTTGCATCTGATGGATGACCTGATGCTATGCCGGGTGGGGGCGGGTGGGTGAGCCGGCCGCTGTACCAGGCGAAGGCGGAGTTCTTCAAGACCTTGGGGCACCCGGCCCGGATCCGCGTGCTGGAACTGCTCTCCGAGCGCGAGCGCTCGGTGGGCCAGATGCTGCCCGAGGTGGGTGTGGAGGCGACCAGCCTGTCGCAACAGCTGGCGGTACTGCGCCGCGCCGGGCTGGTGACCTTCCGCAAGGAAGGCTCGACCGTGTATTACTCGTTGACCAGCCCGCAGGTCGCCGAGCTCCTGGCCGTGGCCCGGCGGATCCTCACCGAGGTTCTGGCCGGTCAGGTGGAACTGCTCGCGGACCTGCAAACGGCCGCCCCGATGCCGCGGCCCTCACCGCGGTCATAGGCTCCAGCACCGTATCGAGCACGCGGTCACTGTGCCGTTGGCCGCCAATAAATGTCCACCGACCCCGGAGTGACGCAAGACGATGGCCATGTTCAAACTGTGGCGAAAGATCCGCCGGACCGGGCGGGTGGCCGAAGCGGCCGGACCCCGCCCGCGTGGCCTGTCGTGCCCGAAGGCCGCCGCGTTGGCCGGGTCGGTGCAGCTGCGGCACGTGGACGCTGGCTCGTGCAATGGCTGCGAGATCGAGATCGGGTCGGCGTTCGGGCCGGTGTATGACGCCGAGCGCTACGGCGCCCGGCTGGTCGCCTCGCCCCGGCACGCCGACGCGCTGCTGGTTACCGGTCCGGTGACCCGCAACATGGCGGTACCACTGCGGCGCACCTTCGAGGCCGTGTCCGAGCCGCGGATCGTGGTGGCGATCGGGGACTGCGCCGTCAACGCCGGTGAGTTCGCCGGCGGGTACGGGGTGCAGGGCCCGGTCGGCGAGGTGGTGCCGGTCGACGTGCAGGTGCCCGGGTGCCCGCCGGAGCCGGAGGCGATCGTCGCCGCGCTGCGGGGGTTGACCGGCCGGTGAACGTGATCGCCTCGGCATTGGCGGCCGGGTGCGTCCTGGCGGCGGTTGGCGTCGTTGCCGCGAGCTGCGCACCGGCGCGGGCTCGCGTGGGGCTGGTCGGCGCCGCCACGGCGGGGATCGGGGTGGCCGGTCTGGTCGCGGGCGTGGCCGCGCTATGCGGCCAGTCGTTCGTGGCCCGGCTGCCCGGTGTGCTGTCCCTCGCGGGGGCGCAGGTCGCGATCGACCCGTTGGGCGGTTGGTTCATCGCCCTGACCGGCGGGGTGCTGGCGGTGGCGGCGGTGTACGGCATCGGCTACGCCGGCCGTGTTCACGCGGGGCATGGCCACGGCCTGAGCGGGCGGGGGGTGCAGGCGGCGCTGCCGGTGTTCGCCGCCACGCTGCTGCTGGTGCCGGCCGCGGCTAGCGCGTCGACGCTGCTGGTGTTGTGGGAGCTGATGGCGGCCACGTCGCTGGTGCTGGTGCTGGCCGAGCATCGGGCGCGTCCGGCGGTGGCCGAGGCGGGCTGGTGGTACGCGGTCGTGACCCACCTGGGGTTCGTGGCGATCCTGGTCGGCTTGGTGCTCTACGCCGCCCAGGCGGGCAGCGACTCGTTCGTCGACCTGCGCGCCGCCCACCTGTCCCCCGGTGTGCGCGGTGTGGTGTTCGTGCTGGCGTTCGTGGGGTTCGGGTCGAAGGCGGGCCTGGTACCGCTGCACGTGTGGCTGCCGCGGGCACACGCCGAGGCTCCGTCACCGGTGTCGGCCATGCTGTCCGCCGCGATGGTCAACCTCGGCGTGTACGGGGTGATCCGGGTCGGGTTCGACCTGCTGGGCGGCGGTACCCGCTGGTGGTGGCTGCTCGTCCTCGCGGTGGGCGCGGTGTCGGCGCTGTACGGGATCCTCCAGGCCACGGTCGCGGCCGACCTCAAACGCCTGCTCGCCTATTCGACAGTGGAGAACATGGGCCTGGTCTTCCTCGGCCTGGGCGCCGCCGGCATCTTCCACGCCGCCGGTGCGCCCACCCTCGCAGCGCTGGCCATGGCGGCGGTGCTGCTGCACGTGCTCAACCACGCCGGGTTCAAGGCGCTGTTGTTCACCGCCGCCGGTTCCGTGCTGCGCGCCACGGAGACCCGCGACCTGGACGCCCTGGGCGGGTTGCGCTCCCGGATGCCGGCCACCACCGCCCTGTTCGCGGTAGGGGCACTGGGTGCGGCGGCGTTGCCGCCGGGCAACGGGTTCGTCTCCGAGTGGCTGCTGTTGCAGTCCCTGGTCCATGCGCTGCCGGCCGGGGGCGTGGTGACCGCGGTCGCGATGCCTCTCGCGGTGGCCGTGGTGGCGCTGACCGCCGGGTTGGCGGTGGCCACGTTCGTCAAGGCACTGGGTGTCGGGTTCTTCGCCCGCCCCCGCAGCGACGCGGCGGCGTCGGCGACGGAGTCCCCGCCGGTGATGCTCGCCGCGATGGGCGTCCTCGCCGCAGTCTGCGCCGGGTTGGCGCTGGCTCCGACCGCGCTGGCCTCGGTACTCTCCCCGGCGGTCGGCACGGCGATCCATGCCCCGGCCAATGTGGTGGGTGGTGGGGTGAGCCTGCACCTGGCCGGGATCGCCAGCACCATGTCCCCGCTGCTGATCGCGGTCGCGCTGGTCGCCGCGACGGCCGGTACCGCCGTCCTGGTCCGGCTGGTGACATTGCGGGTCACCCGGCGCCGCGCGGTGGCGTTGTGGGACTGCGGCGCCGGCCCGCCCACGGCGCGGATGCAGTACACCGCCACCTCGTTCGCCGAACCGTTGCAGCGGGTCTTCGACGATGTCCTCGCCCCGGAAACCGACGTCGACGTCACCCCGCACGCCGAGTCGCAGTACCTGGTGGCCAGGGTCGCCTACCAGGCGCGGGTACCCGACCGGGTGGAACACGCGCTCTACGCTCCGGTCATCGCGGCGGCCCGCCGGCTGGGCCGGCTCGGGCCGGTGCTGGCCAACGGCAGCGTGCACCGCTATCTGGCCTACGGCTTCTTCGGCGTCACCGGCCTGCTGCTGGTCCTGGCGGTCACGCGATGAGTGGGAGCGCGCGGCAACGGTGTGAACCCCGACGGCGGCCGCGCGCCGAGCGCGGGAGCGGGGGCAGGCGATGAACCCCTCCAACCTGATCGCCGTGGCGTTGCAAGTCGTCGTTGTGATGGCCGGTGGGCCGCTGCTGGTCGGCGTGATGCGCCAGGTCCGCGCCCGCCTGGAGGGACGTGCCGGCGCCGGTGTCGGACAGCCGTGGCGGGACCTGCGCAAGCTCCTGCGCCGCCAACCCGCCACCCCGACCGGTACCGGCTGGGCGTTCCGGCTCGCCCCGCTGCTGCTGATGGGCACCTCGCTGGTGCTGGCCGCGGTGGTACCGCTGCTGACCACCGCCTCACCCCTGGATCCGGCCGCGGACCTGTTCGCCGTCGTCGGGCTGCTCGCCCTCGGCACCATCACCCTCGCGCTGGCCGCCCTCGATACCGGTACGGCGTTCGGTGGGATGGGCGCCAGCCGGGAGATCACCATCCTGGCGCTGGTCGAGCCGACCATCCTCGTCGCGGTCCTCGCGCTGTCCGCCCGGGTGGGCTCCACCAACCTGGCCGCGATCGTCACCGCCACCCAGCACGACCCGCTGCGGGTCGCCTCCCCGGCCAGCCTCCTCGCGGCCGCCGCCCTCGCGATCGTGGTGGTGGCCGAGACGGGACGGCTGCCGGTGGACAACCCCGCCACCCACCTGGAACTCACCATGATCCACGAGGCGATGGTGTTGGAGTACGCCGGAACCGACCTGGCACTGGTCGAGTGGGCGTCCTCGATCCGCCTGACCGTCCTGCTCGGCCTCCTGGCCTCGCTGTTTGTGCCGTGGGGCATTGCCGGGGCGAGCCTCGCGGCGCTACCCCTCGCCCTACTGGCCTTTCTGGTCAAGGTGACGGTGCTGGGAGCCGGGTTGGGCGCGGCCGAGGTGTTCATCGCCAAGCTGCGCCTGTTCCGGGTACCCGAGCTGCTTGCCGGCTCCTTCGTCCTCGCCCTGCTCGCCGTTGCCTCCTCCTTCTTCCTCGCCTGAAACCATGAGAAGCCCGACGTGACCGACACGACCTACCCCCTGTACCTGGACCTGGCCGCCGGCCTGTTCCTGCTACCCGCGATCGGCGTGCTGTGGCGCCACCAGATCGCCCCGATGATCAGCCTGTTCGGGCTGCAAGGCGCCGCGCTGGCCGCCATCGTCGCGATCCTCGGCATCCACCAGCACAGCATCGAGCTCATCCTGGTCGCCGGCGGGCTGGGCATGCTGCGGGCCGGTGCGCTGCCGTACCTGGCTCGCCGGGCCCTGGGCAACTCGCCCGCCGAGGCACGCGAAACCCGGCCCCTGGTCAACACCGCTGCCTCCCTACTCGCGGCGGCCACCCTGACCCTCCTCGCGTACGCCGTCACCCGACCACTCGTCGCGCTGACGCCCTCGCCGGCCACCACGATCCTGCCCGCCGCGGTGGCCGTGGTGCTGATCGGGTTCTTCACGCTGGTCACCCGCCGTCGCGCGCTGTCCCAGGTGGTCGGGTTCCTGTTGCTGGACAACGGGATCACCGCCACCGCGTTCCTGGCCGCGGCCGGTGTCCCGCTGATCGTCGAACTGGGCGTCTCCTTCGACCTGCTGCTGGTCGTCCTCGTGTTGCAGGTCCTGACCACCCGGCTACGTACCGCATTCGGCAGCAGCGACCTGGACGAGCTGCGGGAGCTGCACGACTGATGACCATCCTGCTCCTGCTCGCCCCGATCCTGCTGCCGCTCGCCGCCGCCGGCCTCCACGCTGCCGCGGGCTGGCGTCCCCGCACCAGCGCCTGGACGGGCGTCGTGACCACTGGGTTGCTGGCCGTCGACGTGATCGCCCTTGCCGTCACCGTCACCCGTCACGGACCGGTCCACACCGCCGGCGGCCTGATCCGCGCCGATGCCCTGTCCGCATGGATGCTGCTCGGGGTCGCGGCGGTGGCGCTGCTGGCCTGCTGGGCCTCGCCGGCCTACCTGGTCGCCGGGCGCGAGAGCCGCCGCCGGTCCCGCTGGTACGGCATCCTGCTGCACCTGTTCATCGCCGCGATGGCCACTGCCGTGCTGGCCGGCAACCTCGGCGTGCTGTGGGTCGCGATCGAGGCCACCACCATCGTTACCGCTTTCCTGGTCGGCCACCACCGCAGCCGTCCCGCCCTGGAAGCCGCCTGGAAATACGTGGTCATCTGCTCCGCCGCCATCGCCGTCGCGTTCCTCGGCCTCGTCCTGCTCTACTACGCCGCCAAACATGCCGGCCTCGCCGGTGAAGACGCATTGGACTGGGCCACGCTGACCGGGCACGCCCACCACCTGGACCCGGCGGTCACCCGCATCGCCATCGGCCTGGCCGTCATCGGGTTCGGCGCCAAGGCCGGCCTCATCCCGCTACACGCCTGGTTACCCGACGCCCACTCCCAGGCCCCCGCCCCCGTCTCCGCGCTGATGTCCGGTGTGCTCCTGCCGGTCGCCCTCTACGCCGTGCTGCGCGTCAAGGCCATCGCCGACCCCGCGCTGGGCGCCGGCTACCTGCGCACCCTGCTGCTGATCCTCGCCCTGGGCACCCTCGCCCTGGCCGCGCTGCTGCTGATCGGGCAGCGCGACTACAAGCGGATGCTGGCCTACTCGTCCATGGAACACATGGGCCTGATCGCCCTGGCCGCCGCGATCGGCAGCCCACTCGCGATCGCCGCGCTGCTGCTGCACATGGCCGGGCACGGCCTGGCCAAGACCGTCGCCTTCCTGTCCTCCGGGCACATCCTGCACCGCCACGACAGCAGCCAGATCACCGACGTGCGCGCGCTGGCCACGCGCGTCCCACTGCTTGCCGGGCTGTTCGGCCTCGCCGTGCTCGCCCTGCTCGGCTTCCCACCGGCCGCGCTCTTCGCCAGCGAGCTGGGCATCGCCCGCGCCGGAGCGGCCGCCGGAATGAGCTGGGTAACCGCCGCGGCATTCACCCTCGCCCTGGCCGCGTTCGCGGCCATCACCGCGCACACCGGGCGGATGCTGCTAGGCCCCGCACCCGTCACCTCGACGGTCGCCGCCGCCCAGGCGAGCGATCCGCCATCCGCATTCACCCTCGCCGCAGCGATGCCGCTGATCGCCGGACTGCTCGGGGTGGCCGCCCTCGGCATCACCCTCGGGCCCGTCGCTGACCTGCTGCACGCCGCGGCCAGCACCGTGGTTACCCCATGACCGACAACGCCGCGACCACCAGCCCGCCCCCGCTGCCCGGCGGGCAACCCGCCGGCTACCACCGCGTCGCCATCCCCACCACCGCCGCCACCCTGGCCGAGCACGGCGGCGCCCTCCAACGGGGGGGCTTCCGCCTGGCCCTGGTCGCCGCACACGACGACCGCGACACGCTGCGCGCCGTATACCTTTACACCGCCGCCGACCCGGACCGGCGGGTGGAACTGCACCTGCCCGTCGACCGCAGCGACCCGGCAGTGCCGACCCTGGCCGGGCTGTCGTTCCCCGCCGGCCGCTTCGAACGCGAGATGCACGACCTGTACGCCATCCGACCTGTCGAACACCCGCTGCCGCGCCGGCTGGTCCGGCACCAGCACTGGCCGTCGGGTTGGTACCCGATGCGCCACGACGCCGGCCCGCCACCGCAGTTCGGTGACACCGACGAACCGTTCCCGTTCCTCACCGTGCAAGGCCCCGGGGTGTACGAGATTCCTGTCGGGCCAGTCCACGCAGGGCTGATCGAACCCGGCCACTTCCGGTTCTCCGTCGTCGGCGAGACCATCCTCAAACTCAAGGCCCGCCTGTGGTACGTCCACAAGGGCATCGAGAAACTCTTCCAGGACCGCGACGTTCACGGTGGCCTGCCCCTGGCCGAACGCGTCTCCGGCGACACCGCCGTCGGCCACGCCATGGCCTACGCCCAAGCGGTGGAGGACGCCCTGCACGTACGGGTACCCCTCGCCGCGCGGCGGATGCGCACGATCCTGCTGGAACTGGAACGCCTCTACAACCACATCGGTGACATCGGTGCCCTGTGCAACGACGTCGGCCACAGCGTGCTCAACGCCCACGCCCTGCGCATCAAGGAAACCCTGCTGCGCCTCAACAAGGACGCCACCGGGCACCGGCTGCTGCGCGGCGGGATCCTGCCCGGCGGCGCCGCCCTCCGGCGCGTCCCGACCCCTGAACAACTGGACGCTATCGGAGCGGACATCCGCGAGATCGTCGAACTCGCGCTCGGCAACTCACTGGTGGCCGAACGCTTCACCGGCACCGCCGTCCTCGCCACTGGGCAGGCCCGCGACCTCGGCACCCTCGGCTACGTCGCCCGCGCCAGCGGCATCGACATCGACGCCCGTCGGGACCACCCCACCGGCATCCTCACCGACGACGGCCGGCAACTGGGCGACCTGCTGACCGTCCCTACCCACCCAGGCGGTGACGTCCTCGCGCGGTTTCAGCAGCGCGCCGCCGAAATCGACGCCTCCCTAGCCGTACTGAACATCCTCGTGCCTACCGTCTCAGCGGGCACCGTCCACGGCCGGCCCACCGCCGACCGCACGCCCCCATCCCGGCACATAGCGTCCGGCGTCGGCATCGTGGAGGGCTGGCGCGGCACCATCGTGCACCGCGTTGAAATCGGCCCCGACCAACGCCTGACTCGGGTCAAGGTCGTCGACCCGTCGTTCTTCAACTGGCCCGCTCTACCCGTGGCCCTCGCGGGCACCATCGTCCCGGACTTCCCGCTCGTCAACAAGAGCTTCAACCTCTCCTACGCCGGCAACGACCTGTAGCAGCACGCGGGGTGGTCCCGCGACCAGGTCTGCGCTACGGCGCCTCGTCGGGCGTCGGCCGTACCCTCGCCAGGGTCAGCTCGTCGCCGGTACCGATCTCGATCGAGCTGGCCAACGTCTCGGCCGCGATCCAGTCGCGGTGCCGGTCGAGCAGGTCCGCGTCTTCCTCCGGCAGGACAAGCGCGATCCGGTCGGTGATCCCCAGGTCCGCCTCACGCCGGTTGGCGTTGACCAGATGGATCAGGTCGTACACGCGTCCCTCCTGGCGCAACTCGTCGTCGAGAGACGTGTCGACGGCGACGGTGACGCCGTCCTCGGCCGCGACCGCCCAGCCCTCCTTCTCCAGGCGCTCGACGAGGACCTCGTCCGGCCCGAGCACGTGCCCCGCCACCTCGACGCTGCCATCCCCACGCAGCGTGTACTCCCCGGCGGACAACGCGGAACGCACCGCCGGGACCGCACCGCCCAGGCGGCGCCCGACCACGGGGAGATTGGGCCGTACCCGCAACTGTGTGGTCTCGACGCGCCCCAGCCGCACGTCCTTGACCCGCAACTCGTCGGCAATCTCCGCCAGGTAACCGTCCAGCGCCTCAACGCCCTCGACCAGCAGCAGCCGCAGCGGCTGGCGGAGCCTGAGCTGAGCGGAGACGCGGGCGCGCCGGCCCAGGTCGACGACCTTGCGGACCATGGCGATCTCCCCGAGCAGATCCGCATCCACCGGCTGCGCTTCCGGCCACCCGGCGAGGAAGACCGAGCGCGGCGCACTCGCACAGGGCGCGACGACAAGGCACTGCCACAGGTGCTCGGCCAGGAACGGCAGCACCGGCGAAATGACCCGGATCCCCTGCACCAGGGATGCCCACAGCGACTCCAGCGCCGCCTGGTCACCGTTCCAGAAGCGGCGCCTCGAACGGCGCACGTACCAGGTCGACACATCGTCCACAAAGGACTCGAAGGACCGCAGGACGTTAACGGTCAGGGACTGCTCGTAGGCCCCGGTCGTCTCGTCGACGAGTTGCGCCGTGCGCGCGTGCAGCCAGCCGTCCAGCGGATGCTCCTTGCCGCCCCCAGCCCCGAGCCGGTCCAGGCTCGGTTGGAATCCCGCGATGTTCGCGTACTGGACGAGGAAGGCCGTGGTGTTCCACAGCGTAAGCAGCTTGCGCTGGATCTCCTGCCCGGGGCCGAAGCCGAAGAGCAGGTTCTGGTTCGGCGGCTGCATGCAGTACTGCCAGCGCATGACGTCGGCACCCATGCGCCGAAACGCCTCCTCCGCGCCGATCGTGTTGCCCCACGAGCCGTGCATCTCCCGGCCATGTTCGTCGAGCATCTTCTCGTAGCCGAGCACCTTGCGGTATGGTGCGCGACCGGTCAGGGCCACCGACATGAACAGCTGCGAATAGAACCAGAGCCGGATCTGTTCCCGCATCTCCGACACCCAGTCGGCCGGAAACCACTGCTCCCAGAAGGTGTGGTCGGGTAGGTCGGCCGTGGTGAGGCCCTTCGCCGCGCCGGTGCCGAACCCCTCGGGGACCGCCTGCGGGTTTTCCCAGCCGAGGGTCGAGAAGGGCACGATACCGGCGTCGAGCCAGACGTCGCCGACCTCCTTGACGCGCTCGACCTCCGCTCCGCACGCGGTACACCTGATCTTGATTCTGTCGATCCACGGCCGGCGCAGCTCCACGAGGCCGTCCAGCGACGTGGTGGCCCGCTCGGCAAGCTCCTGCCGGGAGCCGATCACCGTCAGCTCTCCGCAGGCGCACGGGTAGAACGGCAGCGGCAGCCCGTAGTAGCGGCGCCGGGAGATGTTCCAGTCAGCCATGTTGGTGAGCCAGTCGTCCATCCGCCGGCCCATGTACGCCGGGGTCCACTCCACGGTGCGGTTGGCCTCTCGCATCGGTCCCCGGATCTCCTCCACCGAGACGAACCAGTCATCGGAGATGCGGAAGATGAGCGGCGTGTGGCACCGCCAGCATTCCGGATAGCGGTGCGCGACGGTACCGGCGGCCAGCAGCAGGCCCTGCTCGCGCAGCCGTTCGACGATCCGGTCTTGCGCCTCGTCCGTGGACACGCCGGCGAGCCACCCGTACTCGGCGTAGAACCGGCCCGACTCGTCGACCGGAGTCAGTACCGGGAGGCCGTTCGTCCGGCCCAGCTCGAAGTCCTCCGTACCGCAGCCGGGTGCGATGTGGACGATGCCGGTGCCCTCGTCCACGGACACCTCGTCCCAGGGGATCACGCGATGCTCGACGCGGCTACCGGGATCCAGGTCGTCGAAGGGACCCCGGTAGCGCCAGCCGACCAGGTCGGCACCCGGAAGCGTCTCAGTGAAGGCCTGGCCGCCGCCGCGCTCGACCGCGATCCAGGCGCCGCTCGCCAGCCGGCCGTACCTGGTCTTTGGCTGTACCGCCGCGGCCACGTTCGCGGGTAGTGTCCACGGCGTCGTGGTCCAGACAGCCAGGGCCTCTCCCGGCCGGTCGAGCAGCGGCAGCCGCACCGTCAGAGACGCGTCCTCCCGGTCGACGTAGCTGCCGGCGAGCTCGTGCGCTGAGATCGAGGTGCCACAACGCGGACACCACTCGGTCGCCCGGTGACCCCGGTAGAGCCAGCCACGATCCGAGATCACCCGAAGGAACTTCCAGATGTACTCGATGTTGGTGTCGGCGAAGGTGAAGTAGTCGCGACCCCAGTCCATCCATTGACCAAGCCGGATCGAACCCTTGATCAGCTCCGCCGACGACCACTCCACCACCTCCCGGCACTTGCGCGCGAACGCCTCCAGGCCGTACTCCTCGATCTCCCGCTTCGAGTTGAGGCCCAATTCCCGCTCGACGCCGACTTCGATCCACAGCCCCTGGCAGTCGAAGCCGTTCTGGTACCGCTGGTGGTAGCCGCGGAGGGCCTTGTACCGCTGGAACACGTCCTTGAGTGTCCGGCCCCATGCGGTGTGCACGCCGAGCGTCTTGTTCGCGGTGACCGGTCCGTCGATGAAGCTGAACCGCGGCCCCTTCGCGTTCTTCTCCCGCAGCTGCTCGAAGACCCGTTCCCGCTCCCAGAAGTCCAGGATGGCGAGTTCGAGTGAGTCGGCGTGCGGCTTGGGCGGAAGCGAAGGGAACACCCCGGGCATTTTACCCGCCGCTGGCGGGGTGCGGACGGCACCGAGCGACTCGCCACCGAACCAGCAGCGCTGGTGGAAAGCCGCTCGCTGCAACCGCCACGCCGGCCAGGGCACAGCCGTGCCACCCACCGTCGACCCCAACGCCGCTGACGGCCGCCGTCCCTTCCATCTCGGGCGCGTCGACCAACGCGCCCACGGCCGTGCACGTAGTCTTGTCTTCGCCTTCACCATCCAGCGACACCCTCGCGCGCTCATCGGCCAAGAGCAACTTCTGACCCGGGTGACGGCCAGCAAGATTTCGCTCACCCGGTCATTGTCGTCCAATCGCAAGGTAGCCTCGCGGGAGAATGGGTTACCGCTGGGCAGCGCCCATCCAGCGGCAAGAGAGGATGTCTTCTGCGACCCTGACTGAAGGCACTACGGTATGAGCGTGGCGACCCTTGACGACGTGGCCCAGATGGCCTTGGAGCTGCCCGAGGTTGCCGAAGGTGAACGTCATGGCAACCGAACGTGGTCAGTTGCTGGTAAGGGATTCGCGTGGGAGCGACCCTTCAGTAAGGCGGACCTCAAGCGTTTTGGCGACGTACCCCCGCCAGAAGGACCAATCCTGGCTGTTCGGGTCGAGGACCTCGGCGAGAAGGAAGCGGTGCTCGCCGCACAGCCCAAGGCCTTCTTCACGATCCCGCACTTCGATGGCTACTCTGCTGTTCTCATTCAGTTGAGGAAAGTCTCCAGGAAGGCGCTGCGAGATGCGCTTGTTGACGGCTGGTTGGCATGCGCACCACCGAATCTCGTGGAACAATATCTCAAACGCGTTAACACAATACGGAATGCAACCGAGGGGTGCGTCGGGGGTGCGTCGTAGCCGGTCCCGGCGATTGAGCTGGCGTCATGACCGCCTCATGACCCGATAGCCCAAGCCGCCCGCAGCACGTCGGTCCGTTCCGACCTCGCTTGACCCGACCGAACAACCCGCTCGCCGGCATGAATGCGACTCGCGGCGGATCCAGGCCGACCGGACTGCGAAGTCCGCTCGGTCGGCCGTGCAGGATGTTTGTTCAGCGTCGGCGCGCGGCGGCGCCGATGTTGGCACCGCTGGCCGCGTAGCGGGCAGGGTGCGACGGAGACGTGGCGCTTGAAGTGGCGGGTAATGGCTCCTGGCCCGGCGCTTGGACGGGCGTTAGCCTTGGGCGATGGCGTCGGGGGGTGTTGATTCTGCACGTCGCGGCCCGCTCGGCGAGGACGAGCGCACCGCGATCGGGGCATCGCATCTGCGCTCGCTGCCGCCCGAGGTGATCGCCGAGCTGACCGCCGATGCCTCGCGGCTGCGTGTCCCGGCGGGATCGATGCTGCACCGGGAGGGCACGACGTCGCCGCACTTGGAGATCGTTGTGACGGGCCTGGTCCGGGTGTACATAACGGCGCCCGATGGCCGGACGATGACCGTCCGCTACTGCCGGCCGGCTGCCCTCATCGGCGTGGTGTCGCTGTTCGCGTCGCCCTTCTTGCTGCCCGCAACGATCCAGGCGGTGACCGACGCCGACCTCCTGGTGTTGCGGGCGTCGCTGGTGCGGCGAGCCGCCGAGCGCGACGTGCGGGTGGCGCGGGCGCTGCTCGACGAGCTGAGCGAGCGCGTGCTGTCGTTCATCGCCGAGATCCCGAGTGCCTTCACGACCGTCCGCCGGCGCGTTGCCCGCCACCTCCTCGACCTTGCCTCCGAGAGCCAGAGGGACTCGGAGCTGGTGGCGGCGATCGGGCAGCAGGATCTGGCTGATGCCGTCGGCACGGTGCGCGAGGTCATCGTTCGAGCGTTGCGCGAACTCCGTGAGGATGGCCTGCTTCGGACGGGGCGCCAGGGGATCGTGCTCATCGACCCCGAGCAGCTCGCCGTCGAGGCCTATGGCAGTCAAGTTGGAACGCAGGTCACGGGCCACTGGAACCCAGGTCGCTGACAGTAGCGCGCGCCTGTGTGAAAGTCCCGGTCATGCACGCGCAGAGGAACACCCCATCCGTCGGGGGCGCGCACCCGTTCCAGCCGACCGACGGTCCGCTCCTGCCCGAGGAGCTGCAGCTCGCCTTCCGCAACCGCGGCATGCCGCTGGAGGCGATGGGCTACGACCTGACACCGACCGGCCTCCACTACCTCGTCGCCCACTGGGACATCCCGCAGGTCGACGCGGCGACCTGGCGGCTCAGCATTGGCGGGCGCGTTCGCGAGCCGGTGGAGCTGACGATCGACGAGCTCCGCGCCCGCTCGCGGCGAACGATCCCGGTCACGCTCGAGTGCGCCGGTAACGGGCGCGGCTGGCTGAGTCCCCGCCCCGTCAGCCTGCCGTGGCTCGGCGAAGCGATCGGCACGGCGGAGTGGACCGGCACCGCGCTCGGGGCGGTGCTCGAGGAGGCGGGGCTGTTGCCCGACGCCGTCGAGGTCGTGTTCTGGGGCGCCGACTGCGGGATCCAGGGCGAGGAGGAACAGGCGTATGCCCGCAGCCTTCCGATCGCCGAGGCAATAGGCCCCGAGGTGCTGCTCGCCTACGGGATGAACGGGCATCCCCTCGAGCCGCAGTACGGCTTCCCCCTGCGTCTCGTCGTCCCCGGTTGGTACGGAATGGCGAGCGTGAAGTGGCTGACCTCGATCGAGGTGGTGGCGGAGCCGTTCGACGGCTTCCAACAGGCGGTCGCCTACCGGTACCAGCGGGACGCCGACGATCCGGGCGAGCCCGTTTCGCTGATGCGAGTTCGGGCGCTGATGATCCCGCCCGGGCTGCCGGACTTCTTCTCGCGCCACCGGTTTGTCCCTCCTGGTCCCGTCAAGCTCTCCGGCCGTGCCTGGTCCGGCAACGGGTCGGTCGAGCGCGTCGAGGTCGCCGTGGACGGCCGCTGGGCAGAGGCGATGCTCGGATCGCCTGTCGGCGCGTTCGGCTGGCGCAGCTGGTCGCTCGACTGGGAGGCGACCCCGGGCGAGCACGAACTCGCCTGCCGTGCCACCGACGCCGCCGGGAACCAGCAACCGCGCCAAGCGCCCTGGAACTACCAGGGCATGGGCAACAACGTCGTCCAGCGTATCCGCGTCACCGTCCGCTGAAGGGGATGCAGCGCGATGCCGGGTGGGTCGCGTAGCGGCGGCTGGGGCATCGGGGGCAACGCTTGAGAACTGAAGGACGTCCGCCCAAATAGGTTGCTGGCGGGCCGAGCCTCTGTTGTCGTGAAGGCATGTCGATCCTGGACGACCCCGGGCTCTTCGGCCGGCAGTGGGCGGCCACGTACGACAGTCCGGGCAACCCCGACCCCGCGCCCGCGGTGGAGTTCCTGGCTGGCCTGGCGGCCGGCGGCCCGGTCCTGGAGCTGGCCATCGGCAGCGGCCGGGTGGCGCTTCCGCTGGCCGAGCGCGGCATCGCCGTCGAAGGCATTGAGGCGTCGCCGGAGATGGTGGCCCTGCTGCGCGCCAAGCCGGGCGGCGACGCGATCCCGGTCGTCATCGGCGACATGGCCGATGTCGGCGTGACCGGCCCGTACCCGCTGGTCTACCTGGTCTTCAACACGCTGTTCAACCTGACCGGTACCGGCCAGCAGGAGGATTGTTTCCGCAACGTCGCCCGGGTCCTGGCACCCGGCGGTGCGTTCGTGATCGAGGCGTTCGTGCCCGATCCAGCCGACTTCGACCGCGACGAGCAGCAGGTCCAAGTGCGGTCGGTGACCGAGGACTCCGTGACGGTCCGGTTGCACCAGTATGACCGGGCGGCGCAGACGTTCGTCCGGCAGACGATCACCTTCAGCAACGGCGACGTGCAGCTCAAGCCGTTCGGCATGCACTATCGATGGCCCGAGCAGATCGACGAGCTGGCCGCTGCGGTGGGCCTGCACCTCGAGGCCCGGTACGCAACCTGGCAGCGGGAGCCGTTCGGGCCGGGCAGCAGGGACCACATCTCCGTCTACCGCAAGCCCTGACCCTGCCCCGGCGACCACGACAGCGCGCAGCTGGACCTTGCCGGCGGTCACCGGGACGACGCCGCGGCGCGGCTGGGCGGGGTGCTGGCCACGGTCGACGGCGTCGGTACGCGGGGGCCCAGAACGTCCGGGCGCTGTTGCGGGGTCGCCGAGACGGAATCGTTGTGCTTGACTCTCATCGACAGGTCACTGACCACGGGGGACAGCATGTGGCTTCGCCGTGCGTTCGTGGTGGTTGTCGCCGCCGCGATCGTTGTACCCGCCGCGCCGGCCGCGGCCTCGGCAACTGATCTGTTCCGTCCTTTTGAGACTATCCGCACGGGTTCGGATCCCGAGAACGTCGCCATCGGCGACGTGACCGGCGACGGGCGTGCCGACGTGCTGCTGTCGACCAGCGAGTACTCCGATCCCGCCAACGACGACAAGCTGTTCGTGTTCCCGCAGCGGGCCGACGGGTCGCTGGGCTCCGCGGTCCGGTACCCGACGAGGATGACCTATTTCGACCACAGCGCCGGCGGAATCGCCCTTCTGGACGCGAACGGCGATGGCCGTCGCGACGTCGCGCTCGCCACCCTGGCCGGCGTGGAGATATTCCACCAGACGGCCACGGGCACGCTGGAGAACCGGGGAGTCCTGCCAGGTACGGCTCCGGCGAACACGATCGTCGCCGCCGACGCCGACAGTGACGGCGACGACGACCTGGTCGTGGGCCGCCGGGAAGAAGGGGCGACCGGGATTGTCCAGCTCACTCAGCAGGCGGACGCAACGTTCAGCGTGTCGGTGGTGACTACCGAGCCGACCGCGGAGGTGGAGGTCGGCGATGTCGACGGCGACGGTCGCCTGGACATCGTCGGGTTCTGGGCGCGCGAGCTCTATGTTTACCACCGCACCGATGACGGGTGGCGCCGGACCAGCCATACCCCGGCCGGTGGATACAGCAGGTGGGTCAACGGCATCGAGGTCGCTGACGTCAGCGGCGACGGCCGCGCCGACGTCATCGCCACGGTCGGCGGAAACTTTCCCAGCTCCGTTGTCAACGTGTTCGTGCAGACCGACGCGGGTGCCCTGGCGTCTGCCGCCGTCTACCAGACCCCCGACATCCCCGATCCGGTCGAGGCGGCCGACATCGACGGCGATGGCCGCACCGACGTCGTCACCGCACACGCTGGCTGGTACCAGATGAGCACCCTGCTGCAGTTGCCCGACGGCACGCTGGACTGGCCGCTCACTTCCGCCTTGCCCTACGCCAGCGACTATGAAGCCCAAGGCCTGGCCACCGGCGACATCAACGGTGACGGCCGGACCGACATCGTGATCGCCGACTACAACCACGGTCTGGTCGTGCTCCGCAACGCCGGCACCGCGACCTAGGTGTAATGCTCAGGGACGTTGGTTGAGATCGGTCGCGTGCCTGGGGGTGACGCGCGTCAGCCGGCGCCCAGGAAGCGCAGCACTGCGAGTACCCGCCGGTGGTCGCTGTCGGCCGGGACGCGCGCTTCGGCGTCGAGCAGGACTCCCTACGTCCCGCGCGGTACACCGTGCTGGGGGCCTGCGTTGCCCGTCGTATCCCGGATGCCGTCGGCTGACCGATGGCTCCGGCCGGCATTGTGGCCACGATTGCGGTACACGGCGCGCACAGGCGTGCTCCGACACCATTGGGAGAGCAAGATGTTGACGCAGCTGGCGAGCTATACGGCGGCCGCCGATGAGTACCTGGGCTGGCACGACGGACACGGACCGTGGAGCGGCGGACCGGGGTGGTGGTTGGTGTTTCCGGTGCTGTTCTGGGTGCTGGTGCTCTCCGCGGTCGGGTACCTCATCTACCGCGGATCGCCGCGGCGGTCGGCGCGCTCGCAGGCCGAGCGCACCCTGGCCGAGCGGTACGCCCGGGGCGAGATCGACGCGGACGAGCTGCGGCAGCGCCGGAGCGTCCTGCGGGGTAAGCCGTAGCGCGAAGGCCGGCGGCGTACGTCGGCTGACGTATGCGCATCGCCGCGTCTGAACGGACGCCGCCGGCCGTCGCCGCCAGCACAGTGGGTCGCATGGAACCTATCGTCACGCAGGGACTGACCAAGCGGTACGGCCAGCTGTTCGCCGTGCGCGACCTCGATCTGACCGTGCGGGCCGGGGAGGTGTACGGCTTCCTCGGGCCGAACGGTGCCGGCAAGACCACCACGCTGCGGATGCTGCTGGGCCTGGTCCGCCCGACGGCCGGCCGGGTGATGCTCCACGGCCGTGCGCCCGGATCGCTGGACGGAGTCGGCGCGCTGATCGAAGGTCCGGCGTTCTATCCATACCTGTCCGGCCGCGACAACCTGCGGGTGCTCGCCCGGCACGCGGCCGTGCCCGGCAGGCGGGTGGATCTGGTCCTGGACCTGGTCGACCTGTCCGCTCGGGCCGGCGACCGGTATGCCATCTACTCGCTGGGCATGAAGCAGCGCCTCGGGGTGGCGGCGGCGTTGCTGAAGGATCCGCGGCTGCTGATTCTCGACGAGCCGACCAACGGCCTGGACCCGGCCGGCATGGCCGACATGCGGGCGATGATCCGCCGCCTCGGCGCGGCCGGCAGCACGGTGCTCGTGTCCAGCCACCTGCTCGGCGAGGTGGAGCAGATCTGCGACCGGGTGGGCGTCATCTCCCGCGGCCGGCTGGTGGGCGAGGGCACGGTAGCCGACCTGCGCGGTGCCGCCGACCTGCGGGTCGTGGCCGCCCCACTGGAGCGGGCGGCCGGGCACGCGCGGGCGCTGCTGGGGCCGGACGCGGTGAACCTCGTCGACGGCGGCCTGCACCTCGCCGTCGGCGCGGACCGGGCCGGTGAGATCAACGCGTCGCTCGTGTCGGCCGGAATGACGGTCACCGAGCTGCGGATGGTGGAGCGCGATCTCGAACAGACATTCTTCGAACTGACGCGAGGTGAGGTACATGTGGGGTAACTTCTCGGCCGAGATGATCAAGTTGGTGAAGCGGCCGGCGAACTGGTTGCTGCTCACCGTGGCGCTCGTGCTCGGCCTGCTGTTCACCTATGTCATCCCGTACGCCGGGTATGCCGGGGGCACCGGTGGCCCGACCGCCGACCGCGGTCTCGCGGCGCTGGTGCCGGCGCAGCTGGTGGGCAACTCGGTCGTCGGCCTGCCGGTGTTCCTCGGCGCGATCATGGTGATTCTGGGTGTGCTGGCGGTCGGCGGCGAGTACGGCTGGGAAACGTGGAAGACGGTGCTGACCCAGGGCCCGTCACGGCTGGCCGTCTACGCCGGCAAGCTCGGCGCGTTGGCTGTGGCGGCGCTCGCGGTCGTGGTGGCGCTCTTCGCGGTCGGTACGGCCGCCAGCATGCTCATCGCCGCGGCCGAAGATCAGGCCATGGCGCTGCCGCCGGTCGGTGAGCTGGTGGTCGGCCTGGGCGCCGGCTGGCTCATCGCGGCCATGTGGACCGCGTTCGGCGTCCTGCTCGCGGTACTGCTGCGTGGCGTCGCGCTGGCCCTCGGGCTCGGTCTGGTCTGGCTGCTGGCCGTGCAGAACCTGCTCGCCCTGCTCGCCGCTCCGCTGCTGGACTGGGTCGCGCAGGCGCAGAAGGGGCTGCCGGGGCCGAACACGGGTGCGCTGGCCGCGGCCCTGGGCAGCGCGCCGGACACGCCGGGCGTCGACGCCGTCGTCGGCGGCGGCCAGGCGGCGCTGGTCGTCGCGGCGTACCTGGCCGGTTTCGTCGCCTTGGCCGCGGTGGTCCTGCGCCGCCGTGACATTCTTTAGTTTCGTGGACGTCCAATCGGTGCGCCGGTGGCTGAGCGACGGCCTGCTCGCCGGGGTGCTACTGGTGTTTGGGCTGGTCGCCACCGGGTTCGCCGCGGAGAACCAGCCCTCCGCGGCGCGCCTGGACGCGGTGGGCCGGGGGCTGATCGCGATCGCGTCGCTGGCTCTCGCGGTGCGGCGGCGCTGGCCCGTCGGCGCGCTTGCGGTCATCACCGCCGCCACCACGGTGTACCTGGTGCATGGCTACGCCTACGGACCGATCCTGATCGTCTTCTCGATCGCCGTCTACACGGTGGCCGTCGGGCTGTCGCTGCGCCCGGCCGCCCTGGTCGCCGGTGCCGCGCTGGTGGGGTTGACGCTGCACGTCTTCGTGCCACCCGACAGCGACCCCGGCCTGGGCGGGCTCGCGACCGCCGCCGCGTGGGTTGTCGTACCCTTCGCGGCGGGTGTCACGGTGCGGCTGAGCCGGGAGGCGGCGGCCCGCGCCCGTACCGACGCCGCCCGGCGCATCGCCGACGACGAGCGGTTGCGTATCGCCCAGGAGGTCCACGACGTGGTTGGTCACGGCCTGGCCGCGATCAACATGCAGGCGGAGATCGCTCTGCACCTGCTGCACCGCAAGCCGGCGCAGGCGGAGGCGGCGCTCACCGCGATCAGCCGGACCAGCAAGGAAGGACTCGACGAGTTGCGGGCGACCCTGGCGGCGGTGCGTCGCGGCGGCGACCGCGCCCCCACGCCCGGGCTGGCCCAGCTGCCGGCGCTGCGTGACCGGCTGAGCCACGCCGGCCTGCCGGTGACCCTGTCGGTGGTCGGCGTGCCGGCCGGCGGGGAGTTGCCGGTCGCGGTCGATCTGGCCGGCTACCGGATCGTCCAGGAAGCCTTGACCAACGTACTGCGCCACGCCGGTGCGACAACCGCGCAGGTGCGCATCGAGCACCGAGCGGACGCCGTGGAGGTGGAGGTGACCGACAGCGGCCTGGGTGGCCCACCGTCGCCGAACGGCACCGGCATCGCGGGCATGCGTGAGCGGGCGACCGCGCTCGGCGGCGAGCTGCAGGCCGGACCGCGGCCCGATGGAGGCTTCCGGGTGCACGCCGTGCTGCCCCTACCCCGCGAGACCGCACCATGATCGGCGTGCTGGTCGCCGATGACCAGGACCTGGTCCGCATCGGGTTGCGCGCCCTGATCGAGGCCGAGGAGGACATGCGGGTGGTGGGCGAGGCCGCCGACGGGCTGGCCACGGTCGCGCTCGCCCGCCAGACCCGGCCGGAGATCATCCTGATGGACGTACGGATGCCCGGCATCGACGGGATCGAGGCGACGCGCCGGCTCGCCGCCGATGCGACGATGAGCGCCACCCGGGTGATCGTGCTGACCACGTTCGAGCTCGACGAATACGTGTTCGACGCGCTGCGCCACGGCGCCAGCGGATTCCTCACCAAGGACACCAAGCCGGGGGAGCTGCTGCGGGCGATCCGGCTCGTGGCCGCCGGTGAGGCGCTGCTGTCGCCGTCGGTGACCCGCCGCGTCGTGCGCGAGTTCGCCTCCCGACCGTCGCGGGCGCGCAGACCCCATCCCCAGCTCCACACGCTCACCGAACGGGAGAAGGAGATCGTCGGGTTGGTCGGCGAAGGGCTCAGCAACGACGAGATCGCCGAACGACTCGTGGTCAGCCCGGCCACGGCCCGCACCCACGTCAGCCGTGCGATGGTCAAGCTGGGTGCGCGGGACCGGGCGCAGCTGGTCGTCTTCGCCTATCAGTCCGGGCTGGTCGAGCCGTAGCCGGTGCGGGAGCCCATGGCACGACCGGCGAGCGCCGCCTCCGGCACCCCACCCCGGAGGGCGACCAGCACGAGCACACACAACCCGACGGTGAGCACCAGCCTGACCAGGACCCACCGGTACCGGACGGTTGAGGTTCCTCGCGAAGCGGCGATGGTGAGATTGCCGTCTATGAGAGCCTGCAGCGTCAAGCGGAGCGTGGCGTCACTGAGGATTTTGCGAACGGTCGTCTAGGCCGGCGGCATTGCGTACACCGACACCGTGATCTGGACCCTGCATTGACAATCGGGTGGATGTGGCGAAAGCCCTTACCCCACACCAAAAAACGTCGACGGCTAACGATGGGTCAGCCGTCGAGACCGTTACCGCACCCGCTCCCCTTGACACCGATTTCGCCTCGGGAGGAGTATTCGCTTCCAGCGACGGCGAGCTGCTGTCCGGCGAGGCATCCACGTGGCGCGAACGTGCGGCGCGGGGCCGGATTGTCGAGGGTGACATGCGGCGTATCGAGGGTGCTGGGCGGTGGCGCCGGCTGGTCATCGCGGCCGTGGTGCTATTGAGCACCGCGTTCGTCACGCAGGCGCATCCCGGCCCGGCCGGGGCCTCGACGCTGCCGACCGGGTTCCGCGATTCCGTCGTCCTGAGCGGACTGACCAACCCGACGGTGCTCCAGTTCGCGCCCGACGGACGGATCTTCGTCGGCCAGAAGAACGGCGTGATCAAAGTATTCCAGAGCCTCACCGACACCAGCCCGGTCACCGTCGCCGACCTGTCGGGCAGGGTCGACGACTACTGGGACCGCGGCCTGCTCGGCCTGGCGCTGGACCCCGCGTTCCCGGCAAGCCCTTACCTGTACGTGCTCTACGCGTACGACGCCCCGATCGGCGGGACCGCACCGACGTGGAACGACGGCTGCCCGACCCCGCCCGGCCCGACCACCGACGGCTGCCTCGTGTCGGGGCGGGTGTCCCGGTTGCAGCTCAACGGGAACGTCATGACCGGCACCGAGCAGGTCCTCGTCAACGACTGGTGCCAGCAGTTCCCGAGCCACTCGATCGGCACGCTCTTGTTCGGGCGCGACGGGTACCTCTACGTCAGCGGCGGTGACGGCGCCAGCTTCAACAACGTCGACTATGGGCAGTACGGTGCCACCTACCCCGGAGATGCGGCGAATCCCTGCGGCGACCCGCCCGGTACGATCGGCACCGCGCTGAGCCCACCCGGGGCCGAGGGCGGTGCGTTGCGCAGCCAGAGCGTCCGGCGTACCGATGGCCCGGCCACCCTCGACGGTGCGGTCCTGCGGATCGATCCCGCCACCGGTGCGGGGGTACCGGGCAACCCGTTCTTCTCCTCGTCGGACGCCAACGCCCGCCGCATCGTGGCGTACGGTCTGCGCAACCCGTTCCGGATCACGCAACGGCCCGGCAGCGACGAACTGTGGATAGGCGACGTCGGCTGGAACACCTGGGAAGAGATCGACCGGGTGGTGTCGCCGGCGAATACGACAGCGGCGAACTTCGGCTGGCCCTGCTATGAGGGAGCGTCACCGCAGAGCGGATACCAGGGCGCCGGTCTCAACCAGTGCGCCTCCCTCTACGCGACACCCGGTTCGGTCGTCGCGCCGTACTACACGTACAACCACAGCACCTGTGTCGTGAGCTACACCGGATGCCACACGGGCGGCTCGTCCGTCACCGGCGTGGCGTTCTACCAGGGCGGGACGTACCCGGCGCAGTACAACGGTGCGCTGTTCCTCGCCGACCACACCCGCAACGAGATCTGGGCAATGCTCCCGGGCACCAACGGGTTGCCCGATCCGCAGAAGCTCCAGTCGTTCGTCGGCGTCGACGCGACGGGCGGTGCGGCCGGGCATCCCGTCGACCTGAAGATCGGCCCCGGCGGCGACCTGTTCTATGTGGACATGGAGGACGGTACCGTCCGCCGCATCACCTACACGGCGGCCAACCAGCCGCCGACCGCGGTGGTCACCGCGAACCCCATCAGCGGTCCGGTCCCGCTGGCGGTCAGCTTCGACGGTACCGGCTCGGCCGACCCGGAGGGTAAGCCGCTGACCTACGCGTGGGACCTCAACGGCGACGGGGTATTCAACGACGGGACCGGCCCGACGGCGTCGTTCACATACACCACCGCCGGTGTGTACCACCCGAGCCTGCGGGTCACCGACGACCAGGGCGCGACCGACACGGCGTCGGTCACCGTCACGGCCGGCAACACCGCGCCGGCCCCGGTCATCGACACGCCGGCCACGAGCCTGCTGTGGAAGGTCGGCGACCCGATCAACTTCTCCGGCCACGCCACCGACGCGCAGGACGGTACGCTGCCGGCTTCGGCGCTGAGCTGGTCGCTGATCCTCCATCACTGCTTCACGCAGACCGACTGCCACACGCACGTGACGGAGACTGTCAGCGGTGTGTCCAGTGGAGTCTTCACGGCGCCGGACCACGCGTACCCGTGCTGGCTCGAAGTGCAACTGACCGCGACCGACTCGGGCGGGTTGGTCGCCACGACGAGTGTCCGGCTGGACCCGAGGACGGTCGTGCTCACCTTCAAGACCAACCCGGGTGGGCTCGTCCTCACCAACCTGGTGGTGAACGAGGCGCCGCGGACGACGCCGTTCTCGGTGACCGTGGTGGTCGGATCGGCGAACTCGGTCAGCGCCCCGTCGCCACAGACGTTCAACAAGTCCACGTACTTCTTCGTATCGTGGTCCGACGGCGGCCCGCAGAGCCACACCATCATCGCGCCCGCGACGAACACGACATACACCGCGACGTACCGCAAGCGCTGAGATACCTCGACCGCGGCCGGTCGGCTTTGAGGCGCGCGTCCCGAGCCGGATGCGGGTCGTCCGCGCGGCCATCGCGGCCAGCAGCGTCCAGGCGTCCCCCCCGACAGTTCCCGCCGGCCGTCCTGTCGTACTTCCCGAGACGACCACCTTCTAGACCACCTCGCCGAACTTGAGGCGCGCCTGGCGGGGCAACCTCCCCTGCCCGACCAGTGGCACGCCTCCGCTATCACCACTCCGGCAGACCTCGCCCCCTTCACACCTGAAGACCTGGACGAGGCCCGAAGCCGCCTGACCCGCCTGGCGCAGATCTGGTCATTGCGCCTGCGGGCGCTCGACGACGAGCGCCTCGACCGGGTCGAAGGAGACGCCTGGACGTTGCGCCAGGTCGCCTTCCACCTCGACAACACCTTCTACGCCGATGCGGTCGGTGACCTCAGTTCACAACGCGAAGTATGACCACTGGCATGCGTTCAACTACTTGCAGGGCGCCGGCGTGAGCGGTGACCGGAACAAGCTCCTCTGCTCCGCGGGCTCCGGGCAGAACACCTCGTCCAGCGACCCGGTCCGCGCCTGCGGCCCACGGGTGCACAGCGCCTTCGACCGAACAGTACGTCCTACGCGTGCGGGCGTCCCAGGGCCCAGGCTTGATGAACGTGCGCGCCGTTCGCACGACCCGCATCACCATGACGCCCATGTCGAGGGTGTATCCGGTCTCATCCCGGACTCCGATGTGCAGGCCGGGAAGGTAGGGCGCGAGTAGCTGGAGCGCGTCCTCGTCTCGCGGCGTCTAGTGGAGCAGCGCGGCCAGTCGCGGCAGCCCGGGTGGCCATCTTGCCAACAGCTGCATCCGAATCAGTAGACTCGGCCGCCAGGACAGCGCCTAGCATGGTGGCATGACGGAACCTTCGTTGCTACCCAAGCTGCGGGAGGACTGGCAGCGCGTGCTCTGCGTCGCGGCGCACCCGGATGACCTGGAGTACGGGGCCGCCAGCGCGGTCGCCCGGTGGACCGCACAGGGCAAGCAGGTGACGTACCTGATCGTCACCCGGGGCGAGGCGGGCATGGACAAGATGGACCCCCGCGAGGCGGCCACGGTCCGCGAGGAGGAGGAGTGGCAGGCCGCTCGGGAGGTTGGGGTCGACGTGGTGGAGTTCCTCGACCACCGCGACGGCGTCGTGGCGTACGGGCTGCCGCTGCGTCGTGACATTGCCCGGGTCGTGCGCCGGCACCGGCCCGAGGTCGTGATTACGAGCACGTTCGAGGTTGTCGCGTCCGGATTCGTCAACCAGGCTGACCACCGGGCCGTGGGCCTGGCTACCTTGGACGGCGCGCGCGACGCCGGCAACCGATGGGTCTTTCCCGAGCTGGGCGAGGAGGGCTTGGAGCCGTGGTCCGGGGTGCGGTACGTCTGCTTCGGTGGTGCGTCCGCGCCGAACTGCGGCGTCGACGTGACGGACTACCTTGAGCGCGGCATCGCGTCCCTGCGCGCGCACCGGGCCTACTTCGACGGGCTCGGCGACGGCACGTCCGACCCGGCGCAGATCGTCACCTGGATCGCGTCCGCCGGCGGCGCCCGCATGAGTGTGGCCGCGGCGGCCCTCTTCGAGGCGTACTCGCTCGATCCGGGCGGCCCGCCGTGGGTGGTGCCGGACAGCCCTCCGGGCTGAGGCTCCGGCGCCCGCGTGCGCTGCCGGGTTGCGGGGCCGTTGGGCCGCCCGGGTTTGTCCGGCGGGCTCAGCGCCGCAGCGCCCGCCGGACCGCATCGCCCAGGTGCGCCACAGCGAGCGGCGCGGCGTCGAACAGCGCCGACTTGCGGTGGAAGTTGTGGTTGAGGCCGAGGTAGCGCACCGCGACGGTTGGCACGCCCGCCGACGCCAGCGCTGCCGCGTAGGCCTCGCCCTCGTCGCGCAGCACGTCGTACTCCGCGGTGAGGACGAACGCCGGCGGCAGCCCCGCCAGGTCCGCGTTGAGCGGCGCGAGGTCGGGATGCGCGCGGTCGACCCGACCGAGCGGCGCGAACGCGTCCCAGAAGAAGCGCATCTCGTCGCGGTCGAGGCCGTACTCGTCGAGGTCGGGGTAGCGCATGGCTGGGTCGATGACCGGGCAGGCGAGCACCTGGTAGGCGTACGCCTCGCCACGGTCGCGGGCGCGGCGGGCGCCGACGGCGGCGAGGTGCCCGCCCGCGGAGTCGCCGGCGATGGCCAGCCGGTTCGCGTCGAGCCCATGCTCGGCCGCGCCGCCGCGCCGCAGCCAACCGACGGCCCGTTCCAGGTCCTCGAAGGCGGCCGGATACGGGTGCTCGGAGGCGAGCCGGTAGTCGACGGCGAGCACCGCGCACGACGACCGGTCCGCGAGCAGCCGGCACAGGCCGTCGTGGGTGTCCAGGCCACCGAGTACCCAGCCGCCGCCGTGCAGGTACACCACGATCGGGGACGTGCGAGAGTCCGGGAGGTACAGCCGGGCCGGGACGCCCTCCGCGTCGACATTCCGCACGGCCTTGAGCGGCGGTCCCTGGAGCACCTCGGTGTCCAGGGCGTCCACCATGCTCTGCCGAGCCTCGCCGAGCCGGTCGAGGGTGAGGACCACCTTCTCCTGCGCGCCGATCGCAGCGCGAGCTTGTGGGTACAGCGTCATCGCTGCAGCCTATTCAGGCGGGCGGCTGCGCCTGCCTGCCGGGGAGAGGGGTTGAGCTAGCCGCGCACGGATTGGCGCAGTGCCAGCGCGGAGAGGGGCCGTTCGCAGAGTTCACGCTCGGGTGCACCGACGCTGTACACCGGCGCGATGCTACGAGATACGAGGTCAAGCGAACAGCTCTGTTCCACCCGCTGACGCCGACACCGGTCGGACTGGTCTTGCCCCGTCTCACCTACGGCGGTCGTGGGTCGAGACTCAGACCGGCCTGGGCGGGGAAGCCATCGTCGTCCCCGAGCCGCGGTCCGCGGGGTGGTCAAGACAGGTCGAGGTCGGTGTAGATGAGGGCGTGGTCGGAGCCGGCGTGCACTTCCCGGGTCATGGTGTCGTAGATGGGCCACAGGGTGCCGCGCCGCCCGCCCCACACGCCTTTGCGGAAGATGCCGCCACCGGTGGCGCGCGCGAACAGCGCCGGGGACAGCAGGACGTAGTCGAGTTTGTTGCGGGCGGTGCAGTATCCGTAGGTGCCTGGCCGGCCGGCGTCGTCGAAGGCGGGATGGGTGGAGATGTCGCGTAAGTCGGTGTCGCGCAGCAGCGGCGCGAGCGGCTCACTGTCGGGTGTGTCGTTGAGGTCGCCGAGCACGGCGATCCGGGTCAACCCGTCGTCGAGCAGGTTCTGGTAGATCTGTGCGATCCGGTGGGCCTGCCGCCGGCGCATCGCGTCGGAGGCCGCCTTACCGCCATATCCCTTGCTCTTGAGGTGGTTGACCAGGACGACCAGCGGGTGGCCGGTGGGCGTGCGGAAGTGGTACTCGGGGCAGTCGCGGCTGAATATCCGGCCCTGCGCGTCGGTGTCGTCGACGTGGCTGCGCTGGGCGACGAGCGGGTAGTCGGCGGTCGCCAGGATGCCCACATGGATGCCCCGGTCGTCGTTGCCGTCGACGACCATGACGTGCGGGTACCGGGGTCGGTCGGCGACCAGCAGTCCGGCGTCGGTGAACCGCTTGAGGGCGATCCGGCTTTCCGCCTCGATCACGCCGAGGATGTCCGCGCCGGTGTCGTGGATGACCCGGGCGGTGTTGAGCATCGCCTGCTCGTCGACCCGGTCGGTGGTCAGCTCGACCCAGCCGATCCAGTCCCCGCGGCCGCCCGCGACGATCCGTACCGGACCGGTGCGCGGACGTCGCAGCAGCCGGCCACGGTTCTGCCGGAGCCGGGCGAAGCGCGCGGTGTCGCCGGTCCACAGGTCGAGCCGGCGCAGTTGCCGCTCGATGCCCGCCTTGACCTCGGCGGTGTAGACCGGCTCTTCCAGGAGTTGGCAAACCTGCTCGTAGGCTTCCAGCGCCGGCCGCCCGGCCGACCAGGTCCGCTGGTCGAGGACCCTGGCCCGGTTGAACAGGTTCTCCACGTTGTAGGTGGCGATCCGCACCCCGACCTCCCTGGTCAGGTGAAGTACGCGCTGGGCACCGGGTCGGGTGACCACATCCGGTCAGGCCGCGAGTCGGCCCACGGCCAGGCCCGCGCCACCGCGCCGGCGAACGACTGCAGGTCCGCGTCGGCGTCGCCCGGTGCCGGCTCGTCGGTCTCCGTGGCGGTAGCGTGCTCGACCAGGATCGAGCCGGTGGCCCGGTCACGCGGTCGTCCGAGGTGTTCGGCATCGAGTCCGCGCAGGTCGTACGCCACGATAACGGTGTCGGTGCGCCCTGGTTGCCACGGCTGCGCCGGTAGGCCGAGTACCGTCGCCGTCGCCAGGCCGAGGATCCGGCTGGACCGGTCCGGCAGCAGCGACACGGTCGTCGTCGAACCCGGCGATCGTCGCGGCGCGGTGCAGGAGAGCCGCGACCTCGGGCAGCGCGGCCCGCTCGGCGTTCATCCGCAACAGGCGGACGGCGGCAGCGACATCACCGGCGTCGAGCAGACCGGCGATCCGCGAAACTTCCTCGGTCACGAGCGGCAAGCATAACCACGCGCCGGCTCGGTCAGGCCGCCGGTTCCGACGTCCCCGTGGTGAGATCGCGGCCTTGAACAACCGCGCCCGCGGTGGGCGCGACGGCGGCCAGCGGCAGTCACACCGGCAACCTCAACGCGAACCACGTGCAGGATCGGGCGCGGCAGGATCGGAAGCGGCAGCGCCTGCCCGTCCCCGGTAAGGGGACTCCGCCAACGATTGTCGGTCATTGATCAACCGGTGCCGGCCACCGACGGCCTGCCCGCGGGACTACGGTTGAGCTTCGGTGGCCTCGGCGAGCCTGCGCAGCGTGCTCAGTTGGCGGTGCATCATGAACAGATCCCCCCAGGCCAAGGCCCGCCGCCGGGCGCGGCGCAGGAGGCCGTCGCCGCGCTCGCCGACGTTCAGCTTCACCATCAAACGGGTACCGACGGAGCCGGTGTCGCGTACCGCGTAGGTGAGCGCCAGCGGCCCGAACAGCGCCAGCGCCCTCGGCGCGGTCATCCGCAGGGTGAGCTGCTCGTCCGGGCTGAAGTCCACGAGTTCGAAAATCGTCATGAACCGCTGGCCAATCGCCAGCCTCTCCGCGCCGGGGGTCAGCGTGCGCGGGCTGCGCCGGCCGTAATTGTCAAGCAGGTCGTAGCTGTATGGCGCGTTCTTGAGTTGGCACAGCCAGCGGAACACAGCCGCCCGCGGCGCATGCACGCTCACCGCGCGGAACCAGACCTCCGCCGGATTCGGGGCGACCTGGTCGCACGGGTACATGGCGACCATCTCCGCGGACTCCATCCCCCAGGCCGTGGCGACCGACATGATCAGGCCAGGGCGAGGTCGAGGAATCCCGGCACGATCCCAGGGTACTCGTCGCCTGCGGCCGGCCAGGCGCTGCGGGTGCGTCGTCCCAGGAAAGCCGTCCTGTATCGCGACGCGGTCGCAGACGCCCGGGCCGTCACCGCGATGCGATCGAGCATCGTCGACGGCCAGATCGCCGCCCCCACAAGCGGGCATTTTGGCGACTTCCACTTCACCGGCCGCACCAGAGGCGGCGTCCTGTTCGTCAACGCGCTGATGGCCATCTACTTCACCGTTAGCCTCGACGCACCGGCCAGCCGGTGCCGGTATCTGGACCGGCTGGAGGACACCTATGGCATACGCCAGGTCGCCAGCCGCATCGAGCAGTTCCCCGCCGGGGTCACCACTCGCCCGCCCCGCGCGTTTCCGCACTGAGCCGGCCCTGGTTATCGCATCGCACGGGCGCGGTCCCTGAGCCTGGTCAGGTTTCGGGTGCGGCACGTGACGTCTCGCCAGTCCGGGGCCGCCACCGCCGCTCGATCTCTCGCAAGGTTGGCGGGTAGACGATCAGGTGGCGAAACGGCCTGATCGCGGCCATGTAGGTCCTCCCGAGCAAACCATTCGGGTTTACCAACACCGCCATCTGGCCGCGGTAGCCGCCGGTTCCGTCCGGGACCCAGCCGAGGTGGAGGACACCGTGCATGGTCCGGTTGGCGATCTCGGCCGCGAACTCGTCGTCGATCAGGTACAGCGGGGTGAAGGGGAGCGCCTCGAAGTCCGGGCCTGGGGCATTGCGTAGATCCGTCGGCAATCGGTCGCGCAGCGTGGGCGTCCTGGAGCCGAGGCCCGTCTGCGGGCGGTCCCAGCCGAGTAGCTCGCCGAGCTTCCAGCGGATCGCCCAGAGCGCTCGGGCGGCGCGGGGGGAGCCTCGGGCGGGGTCACCGGCGGCGATTGCCTGCACCAGCCGATGAAAGTCGTCGGGGCCGCCTGGCGTCTGCAGCGCCCACACGTCCTCTAGGCGGAACTCCGGCGTCAGCTCGTGGATCCGCCACGGCTGGGAGGTGTGCGCCGTGTTCGGCAGCCTCATGCCCGCGCCAGTTCAGCAGCCATGCGGTCGCGTAGAGCCATGGCGGCTGTGAGCGGCCTGACCATCACGGTCAGTTGGACGACCCGCCCGCTCTGGTCGTGGCGCAAGAAGTCACAGCCCTGGATGTCTTTGCCGTCGACACGAGCGCGGAACATGAGCGCGTGGTCACGACCGTCCTTCGACGTCAGCTCGCCCTCGTAGGCAAAGTCGTCGAAGACTCGCAACACCGCCGGGAGCACCGCACACGCGGCGGACCTCCCGATGTACGGCTTGAAGACGATCGGGCTGTGGAAGACGACGTCGTCGGCGAGCACGGCGGCCGCCGCTTGGACGTCGTGCGCCTCGACCGCTGCGCGGAAGGGATGCATCGGGACCTCCTCTGGTCAGGTCCTCATGACTATGCGATGATAACATACGTACATGCATGTACGTATGCCGGTGGCGGGCACGACGGCGCAGGCCGGTCGCGGGCGTTCAACGCAGATCGAGCGGAGCGCGCGCACGCGCGGCGCGTTACTGGAGGCGGCCGCGAAGGGCCTCTCCCGTTACGGCTACGGCAACCTGGTGCTCGAAGAGGTGGCGCGGGAGGCGGGCTACACGCGCGGCGCCCTGTATCACCAGTTCAAGGACAAGGAGGATCTGGCCCTTGCAGTGGTCGACTGGGTCGACAGGACGTGGCGGCACGAGGTGGGTGAGCTGGCGGAGCGCCACCTCGATCCAGTGGCGGCGCTGATCGCGCTGGCGCGCGGCCACGCCGTCTTCTGCCGCCGAGACGTTGCCCGCGTGATGATGGCGCTGAGGGTAGAGTTCAGCGGTCAGGATCATCCCGTCGGGCGCGAGGTCCAGCGGATCTCAAGGACGTTGGTCAAGCGCTGCGCCAAACTGATCGAGGCGGGACGCGGGAACGGGTCCATTCCGCCCGGGCCGCCGGCCAAAGCGGTTGCGCTGGCCTTTCTGGGGGCGGTCGAAGGCGCGGTGATCGCGCTCGCTGGGCAGGCACCGCACGACGAGCTACTGGTCGCCCGCGCGGCCGCGGGGGTGCTCGGGCTGGACAGCCCGCAGCCAGGGGCATGACGGACCGGCGGGGGAATCGCCTTCGCCGCCCTCCTGGCCAACCGGGCGACAAGCACGTCGCGGGCCGGACTGCGACTCGTCGATCGTGGGTCGGTAAACGGCGGCACATCGGCCTCGGACAGGTCGAGGCGCAGCCGGCAGGTGGTCGCTGGCGGGGCCGGGATGCCGACCGGGTGGAACTACCGGACGCAGACCACGATGCAACCTTGACCAGAGCCGACGACGGGGTAGCGGTCGGTCACCGCCGACACGTTCTGGACCGGCTCGACAGGCGTATGTTGGACCACGGCATAGCAGCTGGTCGAGCGGTTGCGCGCCGCTATCGTGTCGACGATCAGGGGGATGGGCGGATCAGTTCGGGCAAGATCCAGGCCGCTCGCGAACGAGAACGCGCTACCCCACGGCGGCGAGACCACGTAGACCGTGCAGTCAACATCGAGCGGATCATCAAAGTATGACGACCAGTCGCCATGCCGCATGGGCGTTGGTGCGTCGATGATGCGCAGATTGGCGGTCGTCTGCCTCCATACGGCCTCGTCCGCGTCAAGGCCGCACGCCTCGGCGGACAGCGCCTGCGCGATATGCAACATGAGGTTGCCCGAGCCGGCGAACAGATCGACCACGCCAACCCTTTCGCGACGGCCGAGCAACGCATGCGCCGTTCGTGCGATCGGCCGCGCCGTCACGTCGGGCGTGGCCTCAACACACGTCCGACCCAACAGCCGGATACCGCGGGCGTACCACGCGGACGGCGCCAACCCGTAGAAGGCCATGCCCTCCGGATCGCCGGTCAACACCCGACCAGCCTCGATGACGTCGCCCAGGCTAAGCACGTCGTACTTCCTCGGACCGAGCAACTGCGCGCGAAGACGGTCGGAGCGGACCCTGTCCCGCACGATGTGCAGGCTCGCCACCTCCACTCAATCCTGCGGCTCTGCGAATTCACCCCGCTTGGCCGGCACGGCCGACCTGCTCGACGGGGCCGTAGCGCCTTTCCCGCTGACTGCGGCGGCGCCTGCCGTACTGGAAACCGCGACCTCGAACACGTCCGGGCGGCCCTGGTCGCGGGCTGCGCCACCGGCGTCGGGATCGACCGGCAAACAGGCCACCTTCCTGGCAGGCCGGCTCCTGGCTGGCGGTACCGCGTTCAGCCAAGGCTGGTACCCCACGGACCCATGCCACGGATACGGGTTGGGCTGATCCGGATGATGTATCCAGGGGGCGGGTCGGGCATGGGCGGGAAATCCGTGCCCGGGCCGATGTAGCGCTGGGCGAGCCGGTGCAGCAGCGCCGCCGCGCCGCCCTCGTCGATGCGCGCCGTGCCCTCGACGACCAGGTAGTGCTGCACCCCGTGCTGGTGGCCTTCGGCCTCCAGCGACACGGACACCCGCGGGTCCCGGCGGATGTTGCGGACCTTCTGGTCGACGAACAGCTTTCCGACGACAATGTCGTTGCCGTCCAGCCCCACCCATACGATCGTCACGTGCGGGCTGCCGTCAGCGTTGATCGTGACCAGATGCGCGAGGCGTCCGGACTCGATGACGGCCCGTGCGGTTGCCGGAATGTCGACCATGTAGGCGCCCTCCTGGACGCACGGTACGGCGAAATCCGTTGACTAACAAGGACGTCGCGCTACGGCCCGGGGTTCGATCCAGAGCGGGGCAGGACCGGCGCCACATCGGCAGACTGGATGGCGGACCAGGCGCCGTGAACAGGGAACGGGACGCTCGTTGCACTACCTACGGTGCCGTAAGCTACGGTACCGTAGGTACGACGTGAAGGGAGTTCGGTTCGATCTCTGCGCGCCGACGCGTGGTGGGGCTGCACCTGTGGGTGTCGGATCCGATCGGTGCCGCCGCGCACCGGTCGCACCCGTTGATGGGAGGACGACGGTGACTACCACCGCGGGTACGTGCGGGGAGCGCGCGACGCCGTCGCCTACCTCGACACACCGGACCAGACCGAAACAGCCCGGTCCCCGCGGAAACCGCTGAGCGGCAGGCACCGACATCGAGTCCAAGGAGGCGCGGAATGAGTCGTAGCCAGGAGATCCGCGCCGTGGGGCGGCTGGCCGGTGACGTACTCGTGGGGGTGGTGGACACTGTACGCGACGTCCACCGGGCGGTCGCGCGGCGGGTGTTTGCGGCGGTCGGACCGGTGGCGGCGCCGGTCCGGGTGGTGCATGACAGCATCACCAGCGGGGTGTACGGGGTGGTTCGCGGCGCCCATGCCGCGCTCCCGCGGGGCGCGACCGCGGTGGCTGCCGTCGGCGCCGGCCTGGCCGACCAGTCGCCGCTGTCGGACAGCCCGCCGGCCGGGCTCATCCTCGGCGTGCTCAACGGCCTGTGGGGAGACACCCTCGCGCAGCGACATCCCGAACTGGCGCTGACGATGAGCGTGCGAGCGCTGGGCGGCGACGTGCCGACCACCGTCGGCGGGCTCGCCGCTGCCTACCCGGCGGCGACCTCGCGGATCGCGGTGTTCGTGCCCGGACTGTCCGAGACCGAACAGTACTGGTCGCTATCCGCGCGTCGGCACTACGGCACCGAGCACAGCACGCACGGCTCGCGCCTGCAGCACGACCTCGGATACACCCCGGTGTACGTGCGCTACAACAGCGGCCTGCACGTCAGCGACAACGGGGGTCGCCTGGCACGGCTGCTCGACGAGTTGGTCGCGGGCTGGCCGGTGACCGTCGACGAGATCGTGCTGATCGGGCACTCCATGGGCGGGCTGGTCGCCCGCAGCGCCTGCCACCACGCCGCCTCCGGCGGGCACCCGTGCACACCGCTCATCCGCCACGTCTTCTGCCTGGGTACCCCGCACCTGGGAGTCCCGCTGGAGCAGGGGCTCAACGCCGCCGCCTGGCTGGCGGCCCACGCCCCGGAGTCCCGGCCGCTGGCCCGCCTGGCCAACCGGCGCAGTGCCGGGGTGAAGGACCTCCGCTATGGGTCGCTGGTCGAGCAGGACTGGCGCGACTGTGACCCCGACGAGTTCCTGCGCGACCGTTGCACCGAGGTACCCTTCCTGCCGCACGCTGCCTACTACTTCATCGGCACCACGGTGACCGCCGACCGCGACCACCCCGTGGCGAGGATCATCGGCGATCTGTTCGTGCAGCTTCCCAGCGCCTCGGGTACCGGGCGGCGCCGCCGTATCCCGTTCGCGCCGGACAACGGACGCCACCTCGGTGGCTTGCACCACTTCGACCTGCTCAACCACCCTGACGTCTACCAGAAGCCATCTCGACGGATTAGATCTTTAGTCCAAGGTCATAAAGTTTAGGGATCGTCCTGCTTTGTCAAGGTCGGTTGGCCTGCGAGGATGTCGATGCGTAGGGTCGCCAGGTAGCTCTTGCGATCGATTCCCAGACTTTGTAGGCGTAGCGGGACAGTGGCCGTTTGACCGCGCGAGGGCTGACCCGTAGCCGACGGGCTGGCATGAGGTTGTCCAGGAGCTGGCGTACGATGGTACCGATCAGGTCGATGGTGGTTTCCGCGATGACGTTCGCGGCTTGCGCGATCAGGTTCCGGGCGGTCTGTACCGCGTTGGTGAAGCTGGCCCGGTCTGGATCCACGCCATCGGTTGCCTCAGCGGCATCCGTGATCGCGATCCGCACCACCTGGTAGATGGCGAGGAGGGCGTAGATCTCCTGGGCGATGAGCGCGGGGTTGGGTGAGCGCAACACTCGCCGACCCAGCAGCGTTGACTTGATCTCCAAGTAGGTGGACTCGACCTCCCACCTCTCGTGATACAACTTCACGATCGCGAAGGCTGGAAACCGTTGCGGGTCAAGCAGTGTGGTGCCCAGCCGGTAGATCCCGGTGTGGTTGCCGGCGGTGGTGGAGATGGTGATCTCACACTCGTTGACCCGCACCCGCAACCCGCCGATGAGCGTCAGGTACGAGCCGTCGCGGTAGCGGCGCACCACCCGGGTTTGCGGTTAGCGCCCAGCCGGACCAGAAAGTCCGCGTCCGTGGCGGCAACGGCGGCCATGAAGTCGTTGCCGTCAAAACCCCTATCCAGCAACACGATCATCCCGGCGTGCAGGCTGCGCAGTAGCCGCATCGCCTGGGTTGCCTCACCGGCGCTCTTGGGGCCGAACACCACGTCGATGACCGCCCGGGTTCCGCACGGGACCAAGGCCACCAGGCGGATCTGCGGATACCCGGCGGTGCCGTGCTGGCTGCGGTTCTTTCCCAGATGTGCGGTGTTGCCCGGCGAGTCGGGCACATCCAACAGGGTCCCGTCGATCGCGGTTACCAGCAGTCCGCACCACCACACCCCGGCCGTGCGGATTGCGGCGGCCGGCCCGCGCAGCAGATCGAACAACGCCCGCAACGGTGCCACACCGACCCGGATCCGGGCCTGCCACACCGCGGTCCCCGACGGGCGGACCAATCCCAGCCCATCCAGACCCGCAACGAGCTTGTCCCACACCCCGAGGTAGTCCACCTCGGCGAACAATCCCGCGGCCAGCAACAGATACACCACCACCCGCGAGGGCAGGACCGGACCCGCTGTTGAGTGCGACCGGTTTCGGCCAACACCGCATCGACCATCTCGAACGGCACGATCCGGGTGAGCTCTCCGAGATGACCCGGCGCGAAGACACCCTTGGCGACCGTGATCACCCGGGTGATGACAGAATGCTCGGACAGCGGGGCTCCCCGGTAGCTGGCTGGTCTTGGTCGACAAGCCGTTCTACCCGAGCCCCGCTGCCTCGTCTGCGGCGCCCTGCCTCATCCCGCGACAGCCCTTGACACCAGGCCAAACTCCCTAAGTTGATGACCTTGACCTTTAGTCCAGTCCGGATCGTCATAGCGCGAATGTGCGGCCGCGGGGTCTGCAGGATGTGTAACGTGCTGCCGGCGCCCGGCGCAACGCCCAAGCGTTCCACGTCATCGCTCGCTGGTCGGTGTCCGACTTGACGGGCGGACCATTGCGCGGCGGCCGATCACGCG
>WNGB01000349.1_pt1 | contig 75535 bp, 72 predicted proteins | sample 5400681 | NCBI WGS metagenome assembly WNGB01 (sample SAMN13153367, study PRJNA577476) | soil metagenome | isolation source: 115 cm soil or saprolite under grassland replicate 2 | place: USA:California | collected 2016-06-15 | reverse complement strand
GGTATACGGACCCTGAGGGGTCGCGGGTCGGCCTGGGCGCGCTCCTCGGCGGCGTCCATGAAAATGGCCGTCTGGTCTATGTCGGCAAGATCGGGACGGGCTTCTCCGACAAGACCCTGCGCGATCTCAAGACGCGCCTGGCGTCTCTCGAGCAGGAGAGGTGTCCGTTTACAACGCGTCCGGTTGGAGTCGGGCGACCGCACTGGGTGAAGCCTCGCCTGGTGGCGGAGGTGGCCTTCAGCGAGTGGACCGACGACGGACGGATGCGTCACCCGGCTTTTCTCGGCCTGCGCACCGACAAGCCCGCAACCTCGGTCGTGCGGGAGCTTCCCGCTCCCGTCGAGGCCATGGAACGGACGCCCCGCTCCACGAAGAAGACACGGCCGAAGCCGCCCCGGACGAGAGCCCCCCGGAGAAAATCGACGACACGGCCGTGAGGGGCGCCGAGCGGCGTGGCATCCGGCATGTCGATTGCACCCTCCGAGGCCAGGCGGAAGTCATCTTCACGAAGGAGGATGGAGAATGGCCGCGAGGAAGTCCGGGAGGCGCAAATATAGCCGGAGCGCAAGCAAGGACGTGGCGAGCGCGATGCGCAGGAGGAAGCGCGGCACGCTCCGCAGTGGGAAGGGTGGGAAGGGCGGCAAGGTGAAGAGCCGCGAGCAGGCCATCGCGATCGCGCTATCCGAGGCTCGCAAGAAGGGGAAGAAAGTTCCGCGCAAGCGGGGATGACAGGCTACCGCGACCCCCGGCGCCAAGAGCGCCGAAGGTCGCGTCCCGCACGCTACACGGTGACTGATCCCTAGACCTTGCTCGACGCGGACGGGTGATACTGCGTCGCTCCCGGCACGATGACGCGCAGATGATCCGGGATATCGGGCAGCACGCAGTTGCCCGGGACCGCCTCGACATGGACGCCCGCGAACACGTGCACCACGCGCACGTTCGGCTGAGGGAAGAGCCGCCCGAGCCGATCCGGGGCGAGACGGCCGAGCGCGTCCTGCAGACGTTCCGCGACCTTCGCGGAAAGGCTCCACGCGCGGTGCACCACGTCGGCGTCGGCGAGGGGCACGTGGACCGCGCTGCCGCGCGCGTCCGTGCGCTCCCACGCCAGCCCCTGATCGAGGCGGACCGCCCGCCGCGCGTCCTCCGGCCCCGTTGCCCGTTGGAGCAAGGTCATCATGGGCACGCGCAGGGCGTCTTCGTCGCCCGCCCGTAGCGAGCTGGTGAAAGCCGTGCGGACGCGAGAGACGGCAGCCGCGGCGAGCGGAGCCGCGATGCTGGCGGAGCGCAGGGTCGCGAAACGCTCCGCGAGGCGCCCGGCCGACGGGGCCGGCCGCTCGGCCGGATCCAGGTCCGCGACGATGGTGGCAAGGCCGGCCCGCGCGCCCACGGGTACCGTGGTGACCTCGTAGCGGTGGAAGACGGGCATGAACCGCAGTTCGAGCGAGCGGTCGAGATACGGGTTGCCGAAGGTTCGTTGCATCGTCTGCTCGCTCTCCGTGGAAGTGGTCACGTTCGTCTCGCGAAGGTGGCTCTCGCTCTCCGAGCGCTCCACCGTGTCCACCACCTCCGAGATCTGCTGCACGGTGCCCACGATGCCCGCGGCGGCTCCCGCTCCGGCCGCGCCTCCCACCACGTTGTCGACGAGATCGCTGATGGCATTGCCCGCGGCGGTTCCTATTCCCGCGACGGTTCCCGCCACGCCGCCGACCACGGCGCCCACCGCGCCACCGATCGCGCCCAGGGCGTCGCCGAAGATGCTGCCGAACTTGCTCACGAAGATCGGGACGAGGTCGATAGCCTGCTCTGCTCTTGCCGCGCCGAAGTCCGCGATCTTGTTCGCCTCCCGTCCCACCTGTTCCCCCACCTTGTCGGCGAGCTGCTCGACGAAGCGGCCGGCCGGGCTGGCGCCGGCCTGCTCACCGATGGCACTGACGATGCCGCCGATGAGCCCGCCGATACCCGCGGCGCCTCCCACGGGCTTTTGCGCCGGTCCCGTCTCCCGATCGCTGTGCGATGAGGAGCGCGAGCTTTCCGCGGCGTCCCGGATCAGGCTGGAGAAGGTTCGCGTGCTCCGCGTGCGGAGCCCGACCGTCACCACCTCCCCGGGGGCGAGACCCATCACCGAGGTGGCCGGTCCCTGGCAGAGGCCGGTGGAGCGCCAGCGCACCTCGAACAGGAGGTCGAGCACCCCGCGGAGCGCGGCACCGCGGGTGGAGAGGCCGGCGAGGGGCACCGTGCCGGGATCGAAGGCGAGCTGAGGACCATAGACGGAGCGCTGCATCAGGAGCTTGCCGTCGAGATCGTTGCACGGGGCGAGTGGGGCACATGGATCAGCCATGGCTACCTCCAGATTGGAGACGAGGGAACGGGCTCGCTGCGATGCGCCGGCTGACGGGCCGCCGCGAATGACGGCGCCGGCCGGCGCGAGAGGGATCGTGCCTCCGGCGCCCCCGCCTCGTCAAGACCGTCGGGACGGCGTCCCCCCAGCGTTCCCGCCGCCTCGATATCTGTCGCCGGTTTTCTTCCGTGACCGTCGAGGAGCGGGGTCGGCTCCGGGATAGATGCCTAGGCGGGGCGCTTGATGCCGAAGGCGGGGAAGACCGTCTCGACGAAGGCCTGGATCGCCTCGAAGTCGTACGGGCCCTCGCGGAAGGCGAGGTTCACGCGCTGGACGCCCACCGCCTCGTACGCCTGGCACATCTCGAGCGCATCCTTGGCCGTGCCGCGAAAGAATCCCTTGCGCTCCGGATTCTCGCCCCAGTGCGACTTGAAAATCGTCTCGCCGCGCGCGACGCCCTTGGCGTCGGCCCCCATGTAGAAGCCGACGTTCACGGTGCGCGCGACCTGGTTCGGATCCCGGCCTTCCTTGGCGCACCAGTCGTCGAGCACGGCGTTCTTGGCCTTCCACGCCGGTGCGTCGATGTAGGGCGCGTTCCAGCCGTCGGCGTACTTCGCCGCGGTGCGTATGGTGCGCTTCTCGCCCTGGCCGCCCACCCAGATGGGCAGCCGCTTCTGAAGGGGTTTGGGATTGCACCGCGCATCGTTGAGCTGAAAGTAGTGGCCCTTGAAGTCGGAGATGGGCTGGTCGAAGAGCATGCGGAGGATCTGCACCGCCTCCTCGAGATGATCCTGCCGGACGCCGATGCGCTCGAAGGGAATGCCGAAGCCCTCGTACTCGTGCTGATGCCAGCCCGCCCCGATGCCCAGATTGCCGCGGCCGTTCGAGAGGTGATCGATGGTGCAGATGGCCTTGGCGAGCACGCCGGGGTTCCGGTAGTTGACGCAGATGACGAGGGAGCCCACGCGCACGTGCTTCGTATCGAGCGCGATGGCGGTCATGGTGCTGATGGCCTCGAAGCAGTCGCCGTTGCCGTCGCGGTACGGCGACTCCTGGAAGTGGTCGGCGGAGGAGAACCAGTCGAAGCCCTGGGCATCGGCGAAGCGCCACAGCTTGCGCATCTCCGCCATGGGGCCGCCCACATGGCCCAGGTGCATCCCGAAAGTCATGGTCATCGATCAGGTCTCCGGTGAGAGTTATCGCGTGGTGATCGTGAGTCCGCCGTCCACGACGAGGGTCTGGCCGGTGACCCAGCGCGCCTCGTCGCTGGCGAGAAAGACGGCCGCCCAGCCCACGTCCCAGCCTTCGCCCTCGGTGCCGAGCGGGCTTGCCTTGCGCCGCTTCTCGCGCAGCTCCGGCCCCACGTTCTCGACCATGGGCGTCCAGACCTGTCCGGGCGCGATCGCGTTGACACGCACGCCCTTGGGGGCGAGCTGGGCCGCGCAGGTGCGGACGAAGCCGATCACGCCGGCCTTGGCGGCAGCGTAGGCCGTGCGGCCGTGACCGCGCAGCGCGGCCACGGAGGAGACGCAGACGATGGCGCCGCGCCCGCGCTCGACCATGGGTTTCGCGGCGGCCTGGGTGGCGAGGAGCATGGACTTGAGGTTCACGGCCATGACCTTGTCCCACTCCTTTTCAGAGGTCTCGAAGAGAGACATGCGCGACTCGATCCCGACATTGTTGTGGAGGATATCCACAGCGCCCCAGCGATCCAGCGCGGCCTTCACCATCGCCTCGCAGTCCGTCTTTCGCGTCACGTCGGCGGCGAAGACCGCCGCCTCACCGCGCTCCTGCGCGATCAGCTTTGCGGTCTCTTCCGCGTTCTCGGCCTTGAGGTCCACGCAGAGCACGCGCGCGCCCTCACGGGCGAAGAGGATGGCCGCGGCCTTGCCGTTGCCGACCCCGGGCCCGCGTGACCCCGCGCCCGTGACGACGGCGACCTTGTCCCTGAGCCTTCCCGGCATGGTCAGTATCCCCGGACCTCGTCAGATCGCTGGTCGATCGCCAGCGGCAACGTGAACGTGAAGGTCGAGCCAACCCCCACTTGGCTCTCCACCCAGAAGGGCCCGGTAGCCGAATCCGATGAGCATGTCCCGGATACTGCTCTGGTAGGCCCCCGGCCGGGTGATATCGGCGATTTCCGGAGGGGCGCCGCCCGGAGGACCTGGATGAACTCCGCGTCGTGAGGATGGGTCGCGCACAGGTCGAACTGCCCGGCGCTTTCGTCGAACTCGTAGATCGAGCAGCGGTCGGCGCCGGCGAGCTGGCTGGAGCGCGAGACAATCATGTTCAGCACTGTCTCGACCTCGAGCGTCGAGCTGACCGCCCGGCTGACCTCTCCCAGGGCCTTGAGCTCCTCGACCGATCGTGTCAGCTGAGCGGTCCGGGTCTGCACCTCTTCGAAGAGGCGCACGTTCTCGATGGCGATCACCGCCTGCTCGGTGAAGGTCTTGAGCAGATCGATCTCCTCGACTGAGAAGGGCTTCGGTCCGCCCGTCGGGTCGCTCCGAGCGACCGCGATGGCTCCGAGCGCGCGTCCCTCGCGCATCATGGGCACCGCGAGCACACTGCGGTAGTTGGCCGAGCGAGCCAGCTCACGGACGGCCTCGGAAACATCCTCGTTGAGCAGAATGTCGTGAATGTGGACGACGGCCCCCCGGAGCATGGCTTGTGCCACTACGGTACGGCCCTCCGACAGCCGGTGGGAGAACGTGCGCTGGAACTGCTCGAGCGCCTCGGCCGGATAGTTGTGGTGAGAGACGAGGTGAATGACTTCACCTTCCCGGCGAAAGACGAGGGCGAACCGCGCGTCGCACAAGCGGACCGCGCTTCGCACGATGCTGTCGAAGACAGGCTGCACGTCCGTCGGCGAGGCGCTGATGACGCGCAGGATCTCGCTCGTGGCCGTCTGCTGCTCGAGCGCCTCGCGGACCTGAAGCCTCAGCGCCTCGTTCTCGCGCTCGAGTTTCGCGTACCGCCCCTGCTGCGCCGCTCGGCGGGATCGCGTGGGCGTCCCCGCTGATCGCGGCCTCTTGCGTTCATTAGGACCCATGGTGGCCGTACCCTCCGCACTCTTCTACGTCTTGAATGACCCGTCGATGCGGACGTCCACGAGGTAGGGGCCGCCCGAGGCGAGCCCGCGGTGTATGGCCGGCCCCACGTCGGCCGATTTTTCTACCAGCTCGCCCGCCACGCCCATCGCCTTGGCGAGGCCGACGTAGTCGAGGCGCGGATTGACGAGGTCCATGGCCACGTACTTGTCGTCCTCGGCCGAGAAACCCTTGAGGGCGAGCGTCCGCTGCTTGAGGATGCGATACGAGGCGTTGTTGAAGATCACGTAGACCACGGCGATCGAGTCGTGGGAGGCCGTCCACAGGGACTGGATGGTGTACATGGCGCTGCCGTCGCCCACCAGCGCCACCACGGGACGCGCGGGCTGCGCGAGCTTGATGCCGAGCGCCGCCGGCAACCCCCAGCCGATGCCACCGCCGCGGAGCCCGAAGAAGCTTTTCGAGTCCCGCGACTTGAGGAGATCGCGCAGCCCGCCCCCCGAGGAGATGCTCTCGTCGACCACGATGGCCTCGTCGGGCACCGCGTCCGCCACCCCGGCCACGAGGGCGAGCGGGGTGATCGGCGTGAGCCCGGCTTCCGCCTGCGCGCGGTGGCGGAGGCCGGCGATCCTCGCCTCGCGCGCCTTGCCGAGCTCTCCCGTGCGCGCCTTCGCGGATGTGAGCGCCTCGGGGGAGAGCCGGCGGCGCAGCGCTTCGGCGAGGTCGGGCAGGGTGGCCTTGGGGTCACCCTGGATGGCCACCTTGGCCGGATAGTTCTTGCCGATCTCCCACGGGTCGAGGTCCATGTGGATGAGAGGCAGGCCTTCCGGCATGGGCTCGACGTCGGAAGGGAGCGAGAGGGTGAAGATGTCGCCGCCCACGCTGAAGAGCAGGTCGTGCTTCATGAGGAGCGCGCGGATGGGTGGCCCGAGCCGCGGGAAGGCCCCTGCGTAGAGCGGATGCGTGAAGGGGAAGGAGCAGGTCGAGGGCACACACTCGGCATAGACGGGCGCGCCGAGGAGCTCGGCCACCTCCGCCATCTCGGCGATGCCGTCCCCGTGCGCGACGGCGTCGCCCGCGATGATGACAGGCCGCTGAGCCTTGACGAGGAGATCGGCGGCGGCCTCGATGGCCGCCTTGTCACCGCGGATGCGGGGGGCGATGCGCGTGGTCTCGAGAAGATCGATCTGGCGCTCGGCGTTGAGCACGTCCACGGGCAGCGAGATGAAGACGGGACCGGTGGGATGGGCGCGGGCCGTCTTGACGGCGCGGCGCACGGCGCGGGGCAGATCGTCGAGGCGCGTGATCTCGTGCGACCACTTCACGTAGGGGCGGGCCACCGGCGGCAGATCGGACCAGAGTATCGGCTCGGTGAGATTCATGGCCTGGTCGTGCTGCCCGGCCGTGAGGAGGAGCGGCGAGCCCGCCTTCATGGCGTCATAGAGCATGCCCATGGCATTGCCCAGCCCAGGCGAGGTGTGCACGTTGACGGCGGCGATCTTGCCGCTGGCCTGGGCGTATCCATCGGCCATGGCGATGGCCACCGACTCCTGGAGGGCGAGGATGTACCGAATCCCCGGCTCGCGCGCGAGGCCGTCCATGAGGGGCAGCTCGGTGGTGCCGGGGTTGCCGAACATGATCTCGACGCCTTCCTGCTTGAGGATCTCGAGGAAAGCTTGTTTGCCGGAGGTGAAGGGCATCGGAGGCTCCTCTCACGGGTGACGATCAGGATCGCGTTCGACGCGCCAGACGGCGCATCGACGCCGCATTCTACGCCGCCTTTCTTGACTGCGCCAGAGGCGGCCTGTACCCTCGGCGGCGATGGCAGCGCCCTCGGTGTTTCTCGATGCATGCCGGCGGCGGCCGACCGCCTACACTCCCATTTGGCTCATGCGTCAGGCGGGCCGCTACCTGGCCGAATACCGGACCATGCGCGAGCGCTGGGGGTTTCTCGAGCTGTGCAAGAGCCCGCAGGCCGCCGCCGAAGTGACGCTCCAGCCCGTGGAGCGGCTCGGGGTGGACGCGGCCATCCTCTTTGCCGATATCCTGCTCGTGCTCGAGCCGCTCGGCGTCGGTCTCGAGTTCACCAAGAGCGGAGGTCCCCACCTCCACCGCCCGGTGCGGAGCGCGGCCGATGTCGCGCGGCTGCCCGCGGTGGCCGTGGACGACGCGGTGGGCTTCGTCTTCGAGACGGTAGGCCGCGTGCGCAAGGCCCTCGCCGATCGCGTTCCTCTCCTCGGTTTCGCGGGCGCGCCCTTCACCCTCGCCTCCTATCTCATCGAGGGCGGCCCCTCGCGCGAGTTCCTGCGCACCAAGCGCTTCATGCGCGCCGAGCGCGAGGCGTGGCACGCGCTGCTGGAGCGGCTGGCCGGGATCACCACCGCGTATCTGAATGGCCAGATCGCGGCGGGAGCGCAGGCGGTACAGCTCTTCGACTCCTGGGTGGGCACGCTCTCGCCCGCCGACTATCGCGAGTTCGTGTTGCCCCATAGCCGCGCCGTCATCACGCGCCTGTCGCCGGAGGTGCCGGTGATCCACTTCGGCGTGGGCACCGCTACCCTGCTTTCCTCGATGAAGGAAGCGGGCGGCGACGTCATCGGTCTCGACTGGCGGGTGGAGCTGGGGCCTACGTGGGAGTGGCTCGGCCACGATGTGGCGGTGCAGGGGAACCTCGATCCGGCGCTCCTCCTGTCGAGCACGGACGACATCCGGCGGGCCGCCCAGGCCATCCTCGACGGAGCGGCGCGCCGTCCCGGCCACATCTTCAACCTCGGCCACGGCGTGTATCAGGAGACGCCGGTGGAGAACGTCAGGGCGCTGGTCGAGATCGTGCACGAGTTATCCGCGCGATGATGTGGGACTCCGTCCTCCTGATCGCCTTCGGAGGGCCGGAGAAGCCCGAGGACATACGGCCCTTCCTCCAGATCGTGACGGCGGGGCGCCGGATTCCCGCCGAGCGCATCGACGAGGTGGCGCACCACTATGAGCTGATCGGCGGCCGCTCGCCGCTCAACGAGCTGACCATGCGGCAGGCGGAGGGTCTCCGCCGGGCCCTGGGGCGCGGCGGGGTGGCGGTGCCGGTGTACGTCGGGATGAGGAACTGGCACCCGTTTCTCCACGAGACGCTCGCCGCGATGCGCGAGCGCGGCCATCGACGAGCGCTCGGGATCATTCTCTCTTCCTTCCAGACGGAGGCCTCGTGGGAGCGCTACGTGGCCGACGTGGCCGCCGCGCGTGGCAAGGTCGGGAGGGGCGCCCCCGAGGTGGCGTACGCGCCGCCCTGGGCGGACCATCCGCTCTTCATCGAGGCCCTGGTGGCGCGCGCCTGCGAGGCGCTCGAACAGGTGCCGTCGACCACGCGTGCCGATGCCCTCCTCCTCTTCACCGCCCACAGCGTGCCCGTGGCCATGGCCGAGGGCTCGCCCTACCCACGCCAGATCGAGGCGGCCGCGCGGGTCATCGCGGGGCGCCTGGGGCATGGGCGCTGGCAGATCGCCTATCAGAGCCGGAGCGGCTCGCCGGGCGATCCGTGGCTCGAGCCCGACATCTGCGACGTGCTGCGCGGCCTCAGGGGCAGCGACATCCAGGACGTGGTGGCCGCGCCCATCGGCTTCGTGGGCGACCACGTCGAAGTGCTCTACGATCTCGACGTGGAGGCGCGGGCCGTGGCCGCCGAGGTGGGCGTGCGCTTCCATCGGGCGCAGACGGTCAACGATCATCCCGCGTTCATCGCCATGCTCGCCGACCTCGTGGAGCGGGGGGCGCCGTGAAGCTCGCGGTGGTAGGTGGCGGCGTCGCGGGTCTCGCCGCCGCCCATCGCGCCGTCGAGATCGCGCGCGAGCGGGGTGTCTCGCTCGACCTGGCGCTCTTCGAGGCAGGGGACCGAATCGGCGGCACCATACACACCGAGCGTCACGAGGGCTTTCTCGTCGAGGGCGGCCCCGACTCCTTCCTCTCCGAGAAGCCGTGGGCGCTCGCCCTCTGCCAACGCCTCGGCATCGAGCACCGGCTGATCCGTACCGACGACCGCTTCCGGCGCACCTATGTCGCCTTCGGCGGCCGGCTCCACCCGCTGCCCGACGGCTTTCAGCTCCTCGCGCCGACGCGGCTCGGCCCCTTCGTCCGTTCCGAGCTCTTCTCGTGGGCGGGCAAGCTCAGAATGGCCATGGATCTCGTGCTCCCGCGCGGCGGGGACCCCGACGAGAGCCTGGGGGGATTCGTGTCTCGCCGGCTGGGCAAGGAGGCGCTCGAGCGGGTGGCGCAGCCGCTGGTGGCCGGGATCTACACCGCCGATCCCGACGTGCTCTCACTGGCCGCCACCATGCCGCGCTTCCTCGAAGTCGAGCGCAAGGAGCGGAGTCTCATTCTCGGGCTGTGGCGCACGAGCAGGCGGGCGCCCGCCGTCGCCCAAGGCGTGAGCGGCGCCCGGTGGTCGCTCTTCGTCACGTTCGCCGAAGGGATGGAGGAGCTGATCCGTGCCCTCGCTTCCCGGCTGCCCTCCGATGCCGTTCGGCTCAAGGAGCGCGTGACGAGCGTCACGCGGGAAGGCGAAGGCTGGCGCCTCGGCATGGCCGACGGCTCCGCCGCCGCGGCCGCCGCCGTGATCGTCGCCACGGAGGCGTATCAGGCCGGGCGCATGCTCCGCTACACCGATCCCGCGCTGAGCCACCTGCTCGACGACATCCCGTATGCGTCATCGGCCACGGTGACGCTCGGCTGGCGCCGCGCCGATATCCCGCACCCGCTCGACGGTTTCGGCTTCGTCGTGCCGCAAATCGAACGGCGCCCCATCATCGCCTGCACCTTTTCGAGCGTGAAGTATGCGGGGCGCGCCCCGGACGGCTTCGCCCTTCTGCGCGTGTTCCTGGGCGGGGCGCTGAACGAAAGCGCGCTCGAGGGCGACGACCCGACCCTCACGCGGGTGGCCCGCGCCGAGCTCGGCGAGCTCCTGGGTATCCAGGCCCCACCGCTCATCAGCCGGGTGAGCCGCTATCCCAAGGCCATGCCGCAATATCACGTGGGCCATCTCGCCCGCATCGAGGCCATCGAGGGATGCCTGCGCGCTCACCCCCGCCTCGCCCTCGCCGGCGGCGCCTATCGCGGCGTCGGCATCGCCGACTGCGTCCGGTCGGGGGAAGAGGCGGCCGCGCGGGTGCTCCCGTCCACGTAGAGCGGACGCGGCGCTAGCGAGGTGCCATGGCCTCCATCACCTCGAGGGTCCGCTCGAGGCTCACGCCGCGCGGGTCGAAGTTGGCTTCGAGGAAGAGCTCGGTCAGTCCCGCCTCGGCATAGCGTCCAATGTCTTCCCGAATCTCTTCGAGACTGCCCCAGAGCGGGCGCCGCTCCTTGCCCCGTGGACTCGTATGGAGCTGGAAGCTGCCACGCGAGACGATGTGCAGCGCGCCGGGATCACGGCCCGCCTTGGCGGCCGCGGCCTTGATCTCCGCCACGAGCGGCGACACCTGCTGGAGCGGCACATTGCCGCCGTTGAAGCCGTCGTAGGCGACGGCCCGCCGGATGACCGTGGGCCCGTAGCCGCCGATGGTGATGGGCGGATGCGGCGTCTGCACGGGCCGGGGCTCGACCCTGGCGCGCGGCACGCGATAGTACTCGCCCTCGAACTCCACGGGATCCTCCGTCCAGATCGCCTTGAGGCAGCGCAGAAACTCGTCGCCGCGCTTGCCGCGCCCCGCGTAGGGCACGCCCACCGCCTCGAATTCGTCCATGGACCAGCCGAGACCGAGGCCTACATCGAGCCGGCCGCGCGAGAGCACGTCCAGGGTGGCGAGCTGCTTGGCCAACATCACGGGCGTGTAGTACGGCATGATGAGCACGCTCGTACCGAGCCGGATGCGCGAGGTCACCCCGGCCACGAAGGCGAGTGAGATGAGGGGGTCCATCACCCGCTCGAAGGACTTCGGCCATGGCTGCCCGGGCAGGGGCGGGTAGTCATTCTGCGGTTTCACCGCGTAGAGCAGTCGCTGGAACACCCAGAGGGAGTGGTAACCGAGCGTCTCCGCGCGCCGGGCAATCAGCACCTGATTGTCGGGGGTGGCCCACGGCCCGGCCATGGGCAGCGAGAAACCGAGCTTCATGGAGTGGCCTCCATCAACGAAGGTCGCGGAAGAAGGCGCGCACGTCGTCCACGAGCGCGCGGGGTTCCTCGAGGGCGGCGAAGTGGCCGCCGGAGGGCATCACCGTCCAGCGACGGATATTGTAGACGCGCTCCGCCCACGCTCTCGGCGGCCGCACGATCTCTTTCGGGAAGGCGGCGTAGGCGGTGGGGACCTCGACGCGCTGGCCGTCGCCGATCGGCCACGGCGCGTGGTAGCGCGCGTAGTAGGGCCAGAACGACGAGTTGATGGCCCCGGTGACCCAGTACAGCGTGATGTTGGTCAGGAGCTCATCCTTGGAGAAGCGGCGCTCGACGTCGCCCCCGCAGTCGCTCCACGTCCTGAACTTCTCGACGATCCACGCCGCGAGACCCGCGGGCGAATCGGTGAGGCCGTAGGCGAGGGTCTGCGGCTTGGTTCCCTGGATCCACTGGTAGCCTGTCTCCTCGCGGAGCCAGGTGCCCAGGTCGTCGATGTATGCGCGCTCCTCCGGAGTCGGATTCGCGGGACGAGGCAGGTCGCGGCGGAGCGAGAGGAGGTTCACGTGGATGCCGGCCAGCCGATCGGCGTAGGCGAGACCGAGACGGGAGGTGATGAAGCCACCCCAGTCTCCCCCCTGCGCGGCGAAGCGACGATAGCCCAGGACATCGGTCATGAGGGTGGCGAAGGCGTCGGCGATCTCGGTGATGCCGAAGCGCGGCTGGCCCGGGGCGAACGAGAAGCCGTAGCCGGGCAGCGACGGCGCCACTACGGTAAACGCGTCGCGGGGGTCTCCGCCGAAGCGCGCGGGGTCGGTGAGCATGGGGATGATGGTGTGAAACTCCCACACCGACCCCGGCCAGCCGTGGGAGAGCAGGAGGGGTAGCGGCGCGGGCCCGCGGCCCTCCGCGTGGATGAAGTGAAGACCGATATTCGCCACGGGCGCGGTGAACTGGGGGAAGGCGTTGAGCATCGCCTCGTGCTTTCGCCAGTCGTAGTGGTCGCGCCAGTACGCGCAGAGCTCTTTCACGTAGGCGAGGTCGGCCCCGAAGGCCCACGGGGCTCCCGGCGCCTGATCGGGAAAGCGCGTGCGGCCGAGCCGCTCGCGGAGATCGGCCAGGGTCGCCTCGGGAACCTCGATGCGGAACGGGGTGGGCGTCATGGGGTCGTCGTTCTCTCTCCTCGATGCTGCGGGCGGCCGGCCCGCGCGCGGCCAGTGTACCGGCGATGAGGGCACCCGGCCAGCACCTCCTCACCGCCGACCATCGGGGGGCCGAGTTTTCCGCTAAGATAGCCGCCTCATGAAAGACGCGGCCCTGCCCTGGGACATAACGCGGATCCTCTTTGCGGTGGTGGCGATCGGCGGCTTGATCGCGGCGAGCTTCTGGGTGCTCAAGCCGTTTCTCCCCGCGGCCATCTGGGCCGTCATGATCGTGGTGGCGACCTGGCCGGAGATGCGATGGGTCCAGCGGCGCCTCGGCGACCGGCGCGGCTTCGCGGTGGCCGTCATGACCGCGGCCATGCTCGCCATCATCCTCGTGCCCATCGGGCTCGCGGTGGCGGCGCTCGTCGATCGCGCCGACGAGATCGCGGCGTGGACGAAGTCCCTGACGCACCTCTCGGTGCCCCCGCCGCCTTCCTGGGTGAGCGATGTCCCCCTCGTCGGCACCCGGATCTCCACGTGGTGGAAGGGGGTCGCGTCCACGCCTCCGCAAGAGCTTGCCGCCCACGTCACCCCGTATCTCGCGGTGATCGGAGGCTGGCTCCTCGCTCAGGCGGGAAGCTTCGTGGCCCTGCTCGTCCAGCTCTTGCTCACCCTGGCCATCTCGGCAATCCTCTATGCCAAAGGCGAAGCGGCCGCGGAGTGGGTCCTCGCCTTCGCGCGCCGTCTCGCGGGCATGGACGGCGAGCGCGCGGTCCGACTTTCGGGGCAGGCCATACGCGCCATCGCCCTCGGCATCGTGGTCACCGCGCTGGTGCAGTCTCTGGTGGGTGGTCTCGGCCTCGCCGTCACCGGGGTGCCGCATGCCGCGGTCCTCACCGCCGTCATGTTCCTGCTCGGCGTCGCGCAGATCGGGGCGATGCCGGTGCTGGTGGGCGCGGTGATCTGGCTGTACTGGCAGGACCAGACGCTGTGGGGCACCGTGATGGTCGTGTGGTCCGTGATCACGGGCACCCTCGACAACTTCATCCGGCCCGTTCTGATCAGGAAGGGCGCCGATCTGCCCCTCCTCCTGGTTTTCGCCGGAGTGCTCGGCGGGCTATTCGCCTTCGGTATCATCGGCCTCTTCGTGGGTCCGGTGGTGCTCGCGGTGAGCTATACGCTGCTCATGGCCTGGGTGGGCGAGGACCGCGTGCCCGCGGAGTAGTCCCCGGGCACGGGGCGACGTCATCGGAGACGTCACCCCGTACCGGTTCGCTTCACTCAGTTGGCGCCGGTGCCCTCCGTGAATTCGAGGGACTCGACGTCGACCCGGTACGACGAGCTCTCAGGCATCTGGACGTCGAAGTAGCCCCGGCCTCTGGCCGGGACCGTGTCGCTGATGTGTCGGATCGCCGTACTCACCGGCTGACCTGCCGAATCCAGGCCCGTGATCAGGACCTCGATGTCCTCCGCGGCCTGCCCATAGTCGTTGTAGACATACCCGGTGATCCTGGACATGCCGGATCGCCCCTCGCGGGCCGTCCACTCGACGTGGAAGAGCCGCTCGGCCAGGCTCCTGTCCTGTTCACACTCCTTCACACGAACTTTACTTGCACGAAGCGGAATCGGGGCGTAGCCTCTCTCGCATGCGTGGCCGGATTACGCTCGTGCCGTTGCTCGGGGGGGCGTTGCTCACCTTGGTGGCGTTCGCTCACGCGAGCCCGCCCGATGAGACGTGGCGCTCCGGCATCTACGACGAAGGCGATTTCGATGACGTCATCGACCTCATCGTCTCTCTGAATGGCGCGATACCGGACTCGTCCCCGCGGATCTTCCAACGCGCCCCTGTGGCCGCCGCGGCCGTGGTCGGTCTCGAGCCGCGCGATCTTCCGCCGCGGCTGCTCCGCCCGAGCGACACCCGCAGCCCGCCGTCCTCTTAAGTTCCACCTGACGTCCTGACGCACGGGGGGCGCGGGCCGAGCCCGCACCCCGCCCGCGTCCGGCCGGTCGGGTCCTGAGCGCATCTTCTCGGAGCCGCTCGGGCGGGGCTCGCATGGTCGGCCTTACCCGAGCACGAGTCGTGACGCGATGTGATCCCATGAGGGAGAGTCCATGAACGGGTCCGTCCTGGTGGCACCGTCGTCGCTTCCTGCCGGTATCGAGCCTCAGCGGAACGGAAATCTCTGGGCCATCGTTCTCGCGGGCGGTGAAGGTCTCCGCCTGCGACCGCTCACGCGCCACTTGTACGGGGACGAGCGTCCGAAGCAATTCGCGGCCGTGGTGGGCGCCCGATCCCTGCTTCGCCAAACGTTGGATCGGGTCGGTCTGCTCGTGCCTCCGGAGCGGACGGTGGTCGTGACGCTGGCGAGCCATACGCACTTCGTGGAGGCCGAGCTTCGTGGCGCTCCGCGACCCCATGTCCTCGCCCAGGCGTATGATCGGGGCACCGCGGCGGGTGTCCTCCTGCCCGCGCACTGGATCAAAGCGCGGGATGCCGAGGCCGCGGTGGTGGTCTTTCCCTCCGACCACTTCATCCTCGAAGAATCCGCGTTCATGTGCCACGTGGCCGATGTGGCCCGGGCGGTCCGCCACCGTTCCGAGTCCATGATCGTTCTCGGCGCGGAGGCGACGGATGCCGAGCCGGAATACGGCTGGATCGATCCCGGGGAGACGGTGGCCTGGACATCGCGAGGTCCCCTGCGGCAGGTCCGCCGCTTTCTGGAAAAGCCACCCCGGCTGGAGGCGGAGGTTCTCCTTCAGGCTGGCTGCCTGTGGAATATGTTCGTGTTCGCGGCCAGAGTCACGGCGCTGGTGGAGGCCGGCCGCGCCTGCGTGCCGCTCCTCCACGATCGATTGAGCCGCATGGAGCTTTTCCTCGGTACCCAGCACGAGCCATGGGCGATCCGCCAGGCATGCATGCTCGCGCCCACCGCGAACTTCTCGCGCTCCGTGCTCGGGGATGAATCGCTGTCCCTCGCTGTCTCCAAGGTTCCCGAGCTCACCTGGTGTGATCTGGGCACACCCGAGCGCGTGGCGCGGACCCTGCGGCGCCTCGGTGTGCCCCCGGCCTGGCTCGCGAGCTAGTGGCGTGTAAGAACTACAAGCGGGACGCGTAAGAGCGGCGTGTAGTTCTTTCGCTGGTATCGGCGCGCGCGCCGGTCGCGCTTAGAGATCGACGGATTCCGGCCGGGGAGCTGCTCTTCGTAAACAGGCACGCCGGTTGCTTGTACGCGGAGGCTATGGCGGCATGCTGTCACGGAAGACCCGGCAAGGGATGCCGCGAGCCTTGAGCCGCTCTCACCTGGGAACTCTCGACTTGGCCATAGACCTGGGGACCTCGAACACCAGAGTCTATGTGCCGGGCATCGGTGTTGCCTTGGACGAGCCGTCCGTCATCGCCATGCAGGGCAATGTCGTGCTCGCGGCGGGCCGGAAGGCCAAGGCCATGATCGGCCGCGTCCCGGAGAGCGTGCAGGTCATCACACCCCTTCGCCGTGGGGTGATTGCCGACGTCAACGCGGCCCGCCACATGCTCGGGCACTTCATCAGGGGGGTGGTGGGACGCTGGCATGTGCGGCAGCCCCGGGTCTCCGTCGTCGTGCCGTACGGGACGACGCAGGTGGAGAAGCGGGCCGTCGAGGAGCTCGGGCGGAGCGTGGGCGCGCGCAGGGTCTATCTGATCGAAGAGCCGGTGGCTGCCGCCCTCGGCGCGGGCCTCCCCGTGGCGGAACCGGGCGCTCACGCCATCGTGAACATCGGAGGGGGCACCACCGAGGTGGCGGTGATGTCCCTGTCAGGCATCGTGGGCTGCGAGTCGAGACGGTTCGGAGGCGACGACCTCGACGAGGCGATAGTCCAGCACGTCAGGAAGGGCCACAGCCTCCTCATCGGTCCGCTGCAGGCTGAGGAGCTCAAGATGGCGGTTGGATCGATGCTGCAGGCGGAGGCGAGAACCGACGACGCGTCCCTCGTCCGCGAAGTGAAGGGTCGGAACCTCATCAACGGCCTCCCCAAGACCATCAGCGTATCCATCCAGGAGCTGCGCGAGGCGCTTCACGAGTCGATGGCGGCCTTCCTGGAGGCCGTGCGCTCGTGTCTCGAGCGCATACCGCCGGAGCTGGCTGCCGACGTGCTCGATTCCGGAATCGTTCTCACGGGCGGGGGCGCCCTCTTGACCGGACTCGCGGCGGAGTTGCGCGCGGTGACCCACCTGCCGGTGAGAGTGAGCGAGGAGCCGTCCCGGTGCGCGGTGCTGGGAGCCGGCCGCGCCCTCGAGGAGCCCATTCTTCTTCGCGCCATGTCGGTCTCCTCGTCATGAGCAGGAAGAAGATTCGCGAACCGGCCCTCAGACTCAGGCCCGGCCGCCCATCCCCTCGGGAGACGCGGCCGGGCCCCCCGCTCTAGAAGACCGGCGTTTCGACGTAGGCGCCGAAGACGGCGCGCAGTCGGACGACGATCTCGCCGAGGGTGGCCCGGGCCTTGACCGCCTCGATGGTGAGGGGCATCAGGTTCGCGGCGGGATCGCGCGCCTCCGTGGCGAGCCGATCGAGGAGCGATCGCACGCGGGCGCCGTCGCGGCGCCGGCGAACGTCCTGCAGCCGCGCGATCTGGCGCGTTTCCACGGCGGCGTCCACCTTGTGGATGGGCACCGGCACGGGCGCGGCCGGCTCGGTGAAGCGGTTCACCCCGATCAGGGGCTGCTCGCCCGAGGCGCGCCGCCGGGCCGTGTCATAGGCGGAGTCGGCGATCTCCTTCTGGAAATAGCCTTCTTCCACCGCCTTGATGGTGCCGCCGAGCGCGTCCACCTTGGCGAGCGTCTCGAAGACCCGCCGCTCGATCTCGTTGGTCAGCGACTCGACGAAGTAGGAGCCGCCGAGGGGATCGATGACACTGGCCACCCGGCTCTCCTCGGCGATGATCTGCTGCGTTCGCAGGGCCAGCTTCATCGCCTCCTCGGAGGGGATGGCGTAGGCTTCGTCGAGCCCGTTGGTGTGGAGCGACTGCGCCCCCCCCAGCACGGCGGACAGCGCCTGGAGCGCCGTGCGCACCACATTGTTCATGGGCTGGGCGCGGGTGAGGGTGGCCGCCGCCGTCTGACAATGGAAGCGCAGACGCATCGATTCGGGCTTCCGCGCCCCGAATCGCTCCTTCATGATTCGGGCGTAGATGCGCCGGGCGGCCCGGAACTTGGCGATCTCCTCGAAGAAGTCGTTCTGGGCCACGAAGTAGAAGGCGAGCCGCGGCGCGAACTCGTCCACGGGGACGCCGGCCCGCGTGACTTCTTCGACGTAGGCGATGGCATTGGCCATGGTGAAGCTCACTTCCTGCACCGAGGTCGCGCCCGCCTCGGAGATGTGATAGCCGCTGATGTTGACGGGGTTGTACCGCGCCATGTTCCTCGCCGACCACACGATCATGTCGCGCATGATGCGCATGGACGGGCGAATGGGGAAGATCCATTCCTTCTGGGCGATGTATTCCTTCAGGATGTCCGCCTGCACCGTGCCGGACAGGCGGTGCAGATCCAGGCCGCGGCTCTGGGCCAGCGCGACGTACATGGCGAGGAGAATCCACGCGGTGGGGTTGATGGTCATCGAGACGGAGATCCTCTCGAGGTCCACCCCGCGGAAGAGGGCCTCGACGTCGTCGAGGGTATCCACGGCCACGCCCTCGCGCCCCACCTCGCCGAGGGCGCGCGGGTCGTCCGAGTCGTAGCCCATCAAGGTCGGCATGTCGAAGTCCACGGACAGCCCCGTCTGCCCCTGCTCGATGAGATAGCGGAAGCGGCCGTTGGTGTCCTCACCGGTGCCGAAGCCCGCGATCTGGCGCATCGTCCAGAGCCGTCCGCGATACATGGTGGGATAGGGCCCGCGCGTGTACGGATACTGGCCGGGCAATCCCAGATCTTCCTGGTGGAGATCCGCGAGATCTTCCGCGGTATAGACGCGCCGGAGCGGCACCCCGGACAGCGTGCGGTACTCCGTGCGCGACTCGGGCTGACGCTCGAGGAAGGCGCGGAGCTCTCCCGCCTCCCACGCCTGGCGCAGCGCGGCTGCCCTCGCAATCTCCTCGCGGTCGAACATCTAGGCCTCCTTCCTGTCGAGCGCGTGCCGGTAGAGATCGCGGTCGTCGATCACCCGCCGGGCCTTGAACTCCGTGCGCGGCATCGTGCCGTGGGGGACGATCTCCACGATGGGATGCACGCCGAGGCGCGTGCGCAGCCGCTCGCGCATCCGGGCGCTCAGGGCGGCGGTGTCTGTCACGTCGGCGGCGGCCTCCGCGCGCACGAGCAGCTCGTCCATCGTCTCCCGCCGCGAGACGATCACCCGGAATTCGCCGCCGAAACCTTCGATGGCGCGCAGGGTGTCCTCGATGGCGCTCGGATAGACGTTCTCTCCGCGCACGATGATCATGTCGTCGAAGCGGCCGTAGAGCCCGCCGGGGAGACGGGGATAGGTCCGACCGCAGGGACAGGGCTCGTCGGTCCAGCGCGCGCGATCGCCGGACACGAGGCGGATCATCGGCTGCGAGGTGCGCTCGAGGTGGGTGTAGACGGGCGTGCCCTCGGCGCCGTAGGGGACGGGCTCGAAGGTCTCGGGGTGGCAGACCTGCGTGTAGACGAGATCCTGCCAGAGGTGCATGCCCGTGCGATGCCGGCATTCGGCGTTCGTCATCCAGGGGCTCATCTCGGCCATGCTCCCCATGTCGACGCAGATCCCGCCGAACGTCTCTTCGATCAGGCGTTTCGTGGCGGGGATGCCCGCGCCCGGCTCGCCCGAGAAGAAGAGGATCCGGAAACCGAGGCTGCGCGGATCGATGTCTTCCCGCCGCGCCATTTCCGCGAAGTGCAGGGCGTAGGAGGGAGTGCCGTAGAAGGCGGTGGGTCGGAGGTCGCGTGCCCACCCCACCGCGGCCCGCGTCTGTCCCGCCACGCCGGCCCCGAATGGAAACGCGGCCGCGCCCAGCCGCTCCACGCCCGCCAGCGCGCCCCATGAGCCCATGTAGAGGCTGAAGAAGGAGCAGATCATGACGCGATCGTCAGGCCGAATGCCCGCGCCCCAGAGAATGCGGGCATGCGCCTCGCCGATGCGGATCCAATCGTCCGCTCCCACCCCGAACACGGTGGGCCGCCCCGTGGTACCGCTCGTGCCGTGCACCCGTGCCACGTCGCGCGGCTCTATCCCGAGGTAGTCGCCGAAAGGCGGATGGGCGGCCTGGGCCGCGCGCAACTCGGCCTTCTCCACCACGGGGAAGGCGGCGAGATCCGCGAGGCTCGCCAGCCTGTCGGGCGAGACGCCCGCCGCTTCCCATTTCCCGCGATAGAACGGGCAGCGCTCCCACGCGTACCGTACCTGCTCGCGCAGCTTGGCCAGGATGAGCGTGTCGCGCGCGGCGGGTGGAGCGCATTCGATCTCGGGCAGCCAGCAGGGATCATCGGGGGCCGGGGCGTAGGAGAGGTCGTAGTGCGGCGGCCACATCCCGAGATCCACGCCACGCGCGCGCCGGATGTGGTCGAGGTCGAGAGCGGCCATGGGACGCTCGGCGCCGATCAGCCGGCCGGAGGCGAGGGCACGAGCGCCCGCACGCGGGCCACGATCTCGTCGGGCGGCGTGTCCTGAAGGATGACATCGCTGACGCCGAGCGCGCGGAGCTCGGGCACGTCCTCGTCGGGCACGACCCCGCCGACCACGAGGCGGACGTCGTCGGCGCCCGCCCGACGCATGAGCTCGAGCACCTTGGGGACCAGCGTCATGTGAGCGCCGGAGAGCAGGCTGACCCCGAGGACGTCCACGTCTTCCTGCACCGCGGCCGCCACGACCTCTTCGGGCGTCCGGTGCAGGCCCGTGTACACGACTTCCATGCCCGCGTCGCGCAGGCAACGCGCCACCACCTTGGCCCCGCGGTCGTGGCCGTCGAGGCCGACCTTGGCGATCAGTACGCGGAGAGGACGCACGGGCATGCGCGGGACCTGAGGTGGCCGCTAGACGTGCGAGCGGCGGCCCGGGCCCAAGTCTTCTGCGCGCTGCACGCGGGGTCCGGCGGCCGCCCCGACGGTCGGCGCCGCGCGGCCGCCGTAGGCGGTCACCCCGGCCGCGGTGCGCGGAGGCGCGTCGAGGACCTCGCGGACCTTGAGGGCGAGGGCATCGGGCGTGAAGGGCTTGGAAAGGAAGGCGATGCCCTCGCCGAGCACACCGTGGCGAACGATGGCGTCGTCGGTGTAGCCGGACATGTAGAGCACCCGCATGTCGGGACGCACCGGTTGGAGCCGCTGCGCGAGCTCACGGCCGCTCATCTGCGGCATCACCACGTCCGTGACCATGAGCTGAATGGGCCCACGATGACGCTCGCTGATCTCGATGGCCTCCGCGCCGTGGCGCGCCTCGAGCACAGTGTAACCGTTCATCTCGAGGATCTCCCGGACGACCGCACGCACGCGCAGCGCGTCCTCGACGAGAAGGATGGTCTCGGTGCTCACGGGGGGCGTCTCAGACACCCGGGCCGGCTCGGGCGGCGCCGCGGCGTGGAGCGGCTCGGGGAGAATGGGCGCCGGCGGAGCGGACGGCGATCTCAGCGGCACCGCACCCATGGGGGCCGGAGCGACGAACGTCGGCGGCGCGGGCGGTATGACGGTCGGAGCTGGACGGGCCACCGGCGCCACAGGGGCAGGCATCTCCACCTGGGGCAAGTAGATCCGGAAGGTCGTGCCGTGGCCCACCGCGGTTTCCACGGTGACGGAGCCGCCACTCTGCTCGACGATGCCATACACCGTGCTGAGGCCCAGACCCGTGCCCTTGCCCGGCTCCTTCGTGGTGAAGAAGGGCTCGAACAGGTGCGCCCGCGTGGCCGCGTCCATCCCCGTGCCGCTGTCCGTGACTTCGAGCACAACGTGCGGTCCCCCGGCCCGGCTCGGCGCGCCGGGCAATCCCGGCGCCTCGCCTGCCCGCACGTTGGCGGTGCGTACCACCAGCCGCCCACCATCGGGCATGGCATCGCGGGCATTGACGGCGAGGTTCATGATGACCTGCTCGATCTGGCCCGGGTCGGCCTTGATGCGTCCGAGCGCCGGCTCGGGCACGGTGACCAGATTGATCGTCTCGCCGATCAGCCGCTGGATCATCGTCTGCATGCCCGATACGATGCTGTTGAGATCGAGCACCTTGGGCGCCAGCACCTGCTTGCGGCTGAAGGCGAGGAGCTGGCGCGTCAGGGTGGCCGCCTGATCGGCCGCTTCGCGAATCCCCTCGGCATTCTTTCGCAGGGGGTGAGCGAAGGGGAGACGGCGCAGGATGAGATCGCCGTCGCCGCGGATGACCATGAGCAGGTTGTTGAAGTCGTGCGCGATGCCTCCGGCGAGCTTGCCCACCGCGTCCATCTTCTGCGCCTGCCGAAGGTGGTCCTCGCTCTGCCGCAGCGCCTCGTCCGCCCGCTTGAGCTCGGTCAGGTCCACGGTCAGCCCTCGGAGCTGGCCGGGTCGGCCCGCGGCGGCGGGCACGACATGCACGATGTCACGCAGCCACACGATGTTGCCGGTGGCCCGAACCGCGCGATACTCGAGCTCGTGATCCTCGCCGCGAGCGAGGGCGGCCAGGCAGGTGGTCATGACCTTGGCCCGGTCCTCGGGATGGATGCGCGTGCTGAAGAAGTCCGCTTCGGCGAGCCACCGCTCCGTGGGAAAGCCGAGCATGGTCTGGGCGCGCTGGCTGACGAACGAGAAACGCAGGGTGGCCGCGTCCGCCTCCCACACGATGGCGTCGAGGCCCTGCACGAGATCCTGAAAGCGCTTCTCCGACTCCTTCCGCGCGGCCTGCAGGCGCTCTTCCTGGGAAAGGTCCTCCACGATGAGGAGCAGGCGGGCGCCTTCCTGCTCCTCGATGCGGATGCTCGTGATGGTGACCCGCACCGGGCGGGTCTCGTGACGGTGAGGCAGATAGAAGTCGAAGGGCAGGTCGCTCTGCGCTTGGCCCGAGTGCATCACCTCGCGCGCGCGACGGGCGAGGCCCTCGGCACGAACCAGATCTTCGAGCCCGCGCCCAATCGTATCGTCGCGGCGCAGGAAGAAGGACTCGAGGAAGGAGCGGTTCGCCGAGAGCACGCGCAGATCCGCGGCGAGCACGAGCAGCCCCGAGGGCACGGAGGCCACGATCTTCTCCGCGTACCCCTTGAGGTTGAAGATGGCGCGCTCCTGCTTGATCTGCTCGCGCAGGAGCGTCGCGCGTTGCCCCTGGCGCCAGAGACTGAACAGGAGGCCGGCGAGGGCCAGGGTGAGAAAGCCGGCCGCGAAGCCGGCCAGCCGTCCCGCCTGATAGAAGTCGGCGAGCGCCTCCTCCCGGTCGACCTTGACCACGAGCCCCCAACCGGGCGGCACGATCCAGCGTGTCGCCGCCAAAGAGGGCGCCGCGCGATAGTCGAGCATCTCCCCGAACGTGTCCCGTCCGTTGGCCGCGCGCTTGGCGAGGGGCGCCAGGGTCTCGAGCGAGCGATCAATCGCCGACCAGCCGGCGGAGTCGCCCTTGAGGGGGGAGACATAGGAGGGCTTGAGCCCGTCCAGGCGGAAGAGCAGTGTCTCCACGGTGCGCGTGGGCACGGTGTTGTCGGTGAGGAGGGGGAAGAGGCGGGCCTCGGGCCGCATCGACAGGGAGACTACGCCCATGGGCGCACGTGATGGATCGATGCCGCCGTCGGCGAAGACGGGCACGCTCATGACCAGGTATTTGTGCGCCGCCTCCTCCACGAGGTCCACGTGCATGGACCGGCTCTTGGCCGCCACCACCGCGGCCTCGGCGTTCTCCCGTCCCGGCTCGCCCGCGCCGGTGGAGCGCGCGAGAACCTGTCCCTGCGTATCCATGAGGGTGATGCCCGCATAGCCGTAGGCCGAGGCGACCCGATCGAGCTGCGCCACGATCTGCCCGCGAACGTCCGCGCCGCGGCCGCTGTCGAGCATGAGCGAGCGCACGGCGGGAGTGGAGGCGAGCACATCGGCGTCGGCGCGACGCCCTTTGAACCAGTCCGCGACGAGGCGCGCCCGACCTTCGGCGATGGTGGTGACGCGGGCCTGCCATTGGGCGAGGGCGGTCTGCCGCTCACCCTCGATCTGGAACCAGATGAACGTGGAGATCAGAGCGGTGCCGAAGAGGAAGGCCGAGAGATAGCCCCACGGGAATCGCTCTCTGGCCGGGCCACGCGCCGGACGCGAGAGGCGCGGCAACGTCCCCGCGGCGCCGGGCGGACGCGACAGGTCGTGGCGGCCTTTCATGCCAGAAGATCCAATGAGCTCACGCGCTTGCGGAGCCTCCGCGTGATTCCACGGCCCCGTCGGTTCAGGTTACGAAAGTTTGGCCGGCTAGGCAAGGTTTATGCCGTCTCTACGCGCCGGAGGGGGGAGGGGGGCGCCTCCGTAGACCACGCTGAGTCGCGTTCCCGTTGTGGAGTCTCTGGGAGGGGGACCCCAGTCTCTTCAGACCTGATGGCGGAGCATGAGCTCCTTCGGGTACGGCGAGAAGTAGATCTGGTCGGCGACATAACCGACGCCGAGCCTCGCCACGTGGTGATTGATGAGCGTCATAGGCGCCACCAGCGGCACCAGGCCCGCGGCGAAGTCCTTGAAGAGATCGCCGAGCTCCCGCCTGTCCGCAGCCGAGAGACGCCGCGTGAAGAATCCCACGATGTGCTGGAGCACGTTGACGTGCTTGCGCGAAGTCGCGCTGACCGCGAGGGCCCGCATGAAGCCGTCCCCATAACGGGCGAGCCACTCGGCGCGTGGCAGACTCGTGAGATCGCCGAGGAGCCGTCCCAGTGCCGAGTAGTGGGCCGGGCTATGGGCGAGGAGCAGCAACTTGTGCGCGGTGTGAAAGGCCACGATGTCCTTCGCTCGAGGGCCGCTTTCCTCGAGGGCGCGGAGCCGCCGATAGGCGAAGACGCGCGTGATGAAGTTGTCGCGAAGCCGGGCGTCGGCCAGGCGGCCTTCTTCCTCCACGGGCAGGAGCGGATAGGTGTCCATGAGACGCCGCGCGAAGAGGCCGCGCCCGCTTCTCGAGGCGATGCCCGATTTCGTGTAGACCTTCACGCGCTCCATGCCGCACGAGGGCGACGCGCGCTTGAGGATATACCCCGAGAGCCGAAGGGTACCGAGGCCGCCCACGCGCGCCCGCGCGTAGGTGTTCATGGCCTCCGTCAGGTCCGTCCCGCTCCGCGTGGCCACGAGCCGCGGCTTCGCCGCGTCTCCGACGAGGCGGATCGTCTCGCGGGGGACGCCCAGCCCCAGCTCCATCTCCGGACACACGGAGACCCAGGTGACATGGCGCGCGAGGGCGCCCGTGACATACGAGTCCTTCTGATGGCCGCCGTCGTAGCGGACGGTTTCCCCGAGCAGGCAGGAAGAGATGCCGATCCTGATCTCGAGGTCGGGCGATCGCCAGGCGGCGGGTGACAGGGGCTCGCGCGCGTCCTTCATCGTGCGGTATTGTATCGGACATGCCAACCATCGACTCCGGCCGTCTCGAGAGCACGGCGACCCGCATCTTTGAGGGACTCGGCGCGCCGCCGAGCGATGCTGCCTGGATTGCACGTCTGCTCGTGCTGGCCAATCTGCGCGGGCACGATTCTCATGGCGTCATCCGCATCCCGCAATACGCGGAGGGCGTGAAAAACGGGTGGGATCGACCCTCAGTCGCCCATGACGGTCACGGCGGAGACGCTGGTGACGGCCCGGCTCGATGGCGGCCGCGGCTTCGGCCAGGTGGTAGCGCGGCGTGGCACGGAGATGGCGATGGCCAAGACCAAGGCGTCAGGGCTGGCGGCGGTCGGACTCTCTCGCACCACCCATGTGGGACGGCTCGCCGACTATGTGGAGATGGCGGCGCGGGAGGGTCTCGTGGGCATGCTGTGGGTCAACGCCGTGCACGGGCTCAACGTCGCCCCGTGGGGCGGCGCCGCGCGGCGCCTGGGGACTAATCCGCACGCTATCGGCATTCCGGGCAAGGACGGCCCCGCCATGGTGCTCGACTTCGCGACGAGCGTGGTGGCCGAGGGGAAGATGCGCGTGAAGAAGAACCGGAAGCAGCAGGCGCCTCCGGGATGGTTCATCGACGCCGAGGGGCGCCCGGCCACGGATCCGGAGATCTTCTACGGGGACCCGGTGGGCTCGCTGCTCACGGCGGGCGAGCACAAGGGCTTCGGACTGTCGCTGGCCGTGGAGATTCTCGGGGGCATCCTCTCCGGCACGGGTTCCGCCGGTCCCGGGCCCGGCCTCTTCGCCAACGGCACGCTCATCGTCTGCCTCGACGTGGAGCGGTTCGTGCCGCTCGCCGACTTTCACGCGCAGGTCGCATCCCTGTTCGCCTTCGTCAAGTCGGCTCCGCTTGCCCAGGGCTCCAAGGAGATCCTGATCCCGGGCGAGCCCGAGGCGCGCCTCGAGGCCGAGCGGCGGCGCGACGGCATCCCCATCGAAGACGAGACCTGGAACCAGATCGAACGCGTCGCCGCCGAGGTTGCCTCCCGCTAGGTTTCAGGTTTCACTGCGCCGGGCGGGGGGAGGGGGACACCTCCGTAGACCACGCTGAGTCGCATCCCGCGTGGCCACTCGAGCCCGCCACGAGATCGGGGTTCGCGGCTTCGACTACACGCAGAAGATACGGGTCTACGGAGGTGCCCCCCTCCCCCCACCCAGCTCGCCGCGTGGTATCCGAGAAGAATCTCGATTCGAGTCGCTGACGGAGCGGAGAGGGTGGGGTTGGGGGGCTTCCCTCCCCAGACCCGTATCTTCTGGGGAGATTCTTCGAAGCGCAAAACCACTCTCTCGTGGCGGGCTTGAGTGGCCACGCGGAATGCGACTCAGCGTGGTCTGGGGAGGGAAGTCCCCCAACCCCGCCCGTGTATTCACCTGCTAAGGGAAGAGGCGCTCGAAGTTCTTTGAGGCGATTTTTTCCGCGACGTCGGGGGGGAGCTGCTGGAGGAAGCGGCGCGCGTCGGCGGCCATGCCCACGACTTGCTCCCAGCGTGACGTCGTCCACGTGTCGCTGCCCAGCATGAAGCGGTCGGCGTGGCGGATCAGAAGCGCGCGCCAGGCCGGGTCGAGCGCGCCGCCCGGGGCCACGTCTCCGTAGCGATAGGAGAGATCGGCCCAGAGATTGGGCTGCGTGTCCATGAGAGCGCCCACCGCCGCCGCGCCCGACCCCATGCCCGCATGGGCCCAGATGATCTTCGACTTGGGCTCGATGGCGAAGAGCTCGCTCACCGCCGCGTCGTCCGAGTGCGCCTGCAGGTAGAGATCGCGCTGCACCGCGATCTCCGTGATGCGCTTCAGCACGGGATTGCGGTTGTTCGAGCCGTGAAGGTGGAACTCGCCGATGCCCCGGTGGATGCCCCGGGCGAGACGCTGCTCGAGGTAGGGGATGATCGACGGATCGCGCCACCACGTGCTCATGTCGTCGCGGGTCCGGTATGGGCGCAGCATGGGCACCACGCGCTTGGGATCGCGGTCGTAGAGCTTGAGCGTGCCGTCGTCGGGCGTGCTCGAGACCAAGGCGCGCGAGATGCCCGCCTGGTCGAGGATCACCATCACCTGATCCGGCGAGTAGACGCTCCAGTCGGGAGCGCTGTAGTGGATGTGCGCGTCGGCGAGCGGCGCATCGGCCGCCGGCGCGGCGCCGGCCCGCCAAGCGAGCATGCCCAGCGCGATGAGGAGGACGAACCAGCGCCTCATTGACCCCGAGGCTACCACAACTTACGATGCCGTCGGGGAGGGCTCGATGCTCGACGCGGTCGGCATGAACGAGATCAACAAGATCTTTGCCGTCATCGACGCCATGGGCGTCCATCGGGAGCACGTCGTCATTCCGCTCGGCACGGGCAAGGGCCGGGTGCGCCGGATGCCCAGCGGCAAGCTGGAGATCATCGTCGATGCCGAGATGCCCATCGACGAGTGGTTGAAAGGACTGCCTGACCTGATTCGCGCCGCCCAATCGGCGTGAGGGCGGCGCCCCGACGCCTGTCCTTCCTTCCCCTGCTCGCCGTCGTCTTCTTCAACGTGAGCGGCGGACCCTACGGCGTGGAGGATGCCGTGTCCGTCTTCGGGCCCGGCCTGACCCTGCTCCTTCTCGCCCTCACCCCGCTCCTCGTCGCCCTGCCGGTGGCCCTCGCCATGGCGGAGATGGGCGGCGCCCTCCCCCAGGAGGGCGGTTACGTCACCTGGGTGCAGCGCGCCTTCGGGCCGTTCTGGGGTTTTCAGGTCGGGTGGTGGAGCTGGCTCAATAGCTTCGTCGACGTGGCCGTCTACCCCGCGCTCTTCGCCGATTACCTGCGCTTCTGGCGCCCCGAGATGAGCGCCGTGGAGCGCGGGATGGTGGCCCTGGGCTTCGTCTGGCTGCTCACCGCTCTCAATCTGACCGGCGTGCGCATCACGGGCTGGGGTGCGGTCGCCCTGGGCGTGGGAGCGCTCGCGCCCATCGTCGCTCTCACGGGCATGGCCGCGGCCCGGGCTCACGTCGCCCCCTGGTCTCCCTTCGCCGCGCCGGGTCAGGGACTCGTGAGCGGCCTCGGCCTCGGCGTCGCGGTCATGATGTGGAACTACTCCGGCTGGGATACGCCGAGCACGGTACTGGGTGAGACCCGGCAGCCCGAGACGACCTATCATCGCGCGCTATGGTGGGCGCTGCCCCTCATCGCCCTCGCGAACATCATGCCCGTCGCGGCCACGCTGGCGGCGACGGGGGACTGGCAGCGATGGCAGACGGGGCAGTGGCCGGTGGCGGCCGCCACCGTGGGCGGACCCTGGCTCGCGCATGCCGTGGTGGCGGGGGCGGTTACCGCATCGGCGGGACTCTTTCTCTCCCTCGTGCTCACCAATTCCCGCCTGCCCTACGTCCTCGCGGTTCAGGGTCAGCTGCCTCGCTGGTTGGCGGCCATACACACCCGAACCGGCGTGCCGTGGGCGGCGGTGCTCGTATCGAGCGCCGGCTACAGCCTCTTCGCTCTCGCGTCCTTCAAGGATCTGATCGTCCTGAACGTGTGGCTCTACTCCCTCACGCTGCTCCTGGAGCTGGCGGCATTCGTGGCCCTCCGCCTCCGCGAGCCTTCGCTCGCTCGGCCCTGGCGGGTTGGCGGGGGCCCGCTCGGGCTCTGGCTCACCGCGGCGCTGCCGTCGGCGGCGGCGCTCCTCGCCATGGCGACGGCCGGCTGGAAGAATACCGCGGCCGGCGTCGCGACTGCGCTCACCGGGCCCGCGGTGTGGTGGTGGCGGGCGCGCCGCGGTTAGCGCCCGCGCTTCCGCGGGCCGCGAGCCGGGCGGCGGCCTCGAGCGCGCTCATCCGAGGGGCCATCGGCGCAAGACTCAGGCCGAGCCCGCTTGCTGCCCGCCAGACGAGCGCGCGATAGGCGTGATCGTCGAGAAGGGTGCCCGCCCAGCTCACCGTGGTCGGTTTGGTGAGGCGCGCAGAGCGGACGGCGGCACGGATGCCCAAGGCCAGCGCGGAGCTCCCGCGAGCCACCGCGAGCCGAGCGGGGCCGTCGCCCCGACGGGCGAGACGAAGAACTCGAGGCGCCAGGGCGGCGATGCGCGCCACGGCGTCCGGCGACCTCGCGAGCCGGCGCGCGCGTGACGGATCCGCGACGGCCAGCCAGTCGCGGCCGAGGGCAAAAGCGGAGCCGCCGTCGCCGAAGAGGGGACCGAGCCCGCCCGCGCGAATCCAGCGTCCCCGCGCGGTCCGAGCAAGCACGATGGAGCCAGTGCCCGCGAGCACGAGGAGCCCTGAGCGCTCCCCGATGGCACCGCGATACGCCGCTTCGACGTCCGACAGCACGCTGACGCGCCTCCCGAGCCCATGGAGCTGCCTGCTGGCGGCCCGGCGCTCCGCGGCCGTCCAGACTCCGCGGGCGGCAACCACGAGGTGCACCACATCCGCGCGGCCGAGTCGCCGGCGCCGCCAAAGCGCACGAAGCATCGCGCCGAGGTCGCGCGGAGCGCGCTCTTTCATCGTCCAGCGCCGCCCGCGATCATCCGTCGCCATCACTCGAATCCAGGTGCCGCCCGCGTCTACACCCACCGTCCATGTGCGCGTCATGTGAGGCATTTTCGCCCGGCCGCGCGGGTCTTCGCAGCGATATTTCGGTCGCTCGCAAGCCCCGGTGTTCTGTGCGAAACTAATAGGGCTGTTTAGAGATCCTGGCGATACCTGGAGAGGAGAACAGGAACATGCTGAGCATCATGGTGGCGGTTCTGCTGGCGGCGGCCGAGCCCGGGGCAATGACCGCAAGCCCGACGCAGACAGTGCAGGGAGCGGTGCAGCAGGTTTTTGCCGGACAGGACGGTTCGGCAGTCAAGAAAGTCTCCACCTCGGAGCGGCGGGCCGATATCCGGAAGGTGGCTGAGAATCTCTTCGACTTCCCGGAGATGTCCCGGCGCGCGCTGGGTCCGACCTGGGATACCGTATCGCCGGCCGAGAAGCAGGAGTTCATCCGTCTCTTCACCAGCCTCATCGCCAACTCGTACATGGGCAAGATCGAGCAATACACCGGGGAGCCGATCAGGTACGAGAGCGAGCAGGTGGACGGCACCGACGCGTCGGTCCTCTCCCGCGTGGTGACGCCCAAGGGCGCCGAAATCGGGATAGAGTACCGCCTCTATCTGGTCGAGAATCGCTGGGCCGTGTACGACGTGAGGGTCGACGGCATCAGCCTCGTGAACAGCTACAAGGCCCAGTTCAACCGTCTCCTCCAGCGCGGCTCCTTCGCCGAGCTATTGAAGCAGCTCAGACAAAAGGCCGGCTCCTAGTCTTCCGCGAATCCTGCGGGCTTGAGCCATAATGGCGCGAGCCCATGGCCGAGTCGTTAGGATATGCGCTCACGTGGCCCGACTTCGCCATCCTGGCGGCGTCGCTGGCCGCTCTGGTCCTCATCGGCGGCGCCTTCAGTCGTGAGCAGCAAGGGACGGAAGACTTCTTCCTCGCGCGCCGCCGCATTCCGTGGTGGGCCGCCTGCCTGTCGTTTCTCGCCACGGAGATCAGCGCCGTCACCATCATCGCGGTGCCCGCCACCGCCTACAGCGAGAACTGGGAGTACGGGCAGTTCTTCGTAGGATCGAGTCTGGCCAAGTTTGCCGTGGCGTTTCTCTTCATCCCGGCCTTCTATCGCTACGACTGCACCACCATCTACGAGTTCCTCCTCTTCCGGTTCGGGCAGGCGAGCCAGGTCACCGGCTCGGTGTTCTTCTTCATCACGCGCCTGCTCGGCTCCGGGGTGCGCCTGATGGCCGCCGCCCTCGCCGTCGCGGTGCTGGTCGGCTGGCCGCTCTGGGCCACCATCACCCTCTTCACCATCGTGTCCATCGCCTACATCGCGTTGGGCGGGGTCAAGGCCGTGGTCTGGACCAACGTTTTCCAGGCCGCCGCCTTTCTCGTGGGGGGCGCCCTCACCGTTGCTTTCCTCGCCTGGCGGATCGATGGCGGCGTGGGCGCCATGCTCGGCACGGCCGCGGAGGCCGGCCGACTCAGCGTCATCAACTGGGGCCCCGCGCCGGGCGCGCCGGACTTCTGGCATCGCGTGCTGACCGACCCCAACATCTTTTGGCTGGCCATTCTCAATGGGTTCATCGGCTCCATGGCCGCCTTCGGCACGGATCACGACTTGATGCAGCGGCTCCTCACCGTGGAGACGCGGGGGGAGAGCCAGCGCACACTCTCCCTCACCCCGATCGGCACGCTGGTGACCCTGCTCCTCTATCTCGCCATCGGCGCCGGTCTCTTCACCTTCTACGCCCAGCATCCTGGGGTGACGCTGCCCCGGCCCGACGAGATCTTTCCCTTCTTCATCCGCACGGCCATGCCCGTGATCCTGCGCGGAATCATGCTCACGGCCATCGTGCTCGCGTCGATCGACTCTCCCCTCGGCTCGCTCTCCGCCTCGTTCGTGACCGACATCTACCGGCCGCTCCTCGTGCCGGGACGAAGCGAGGGCCATTATCTTTGGGTCTCGCGGGTGGCCGTGGTCGGCTTCGGCCTGGCCTTGGCCGCGCTCGCCTGGGGCTTCTCCTTTTTCGACAAGATTCTCTGGCTCGCGTTCAAGATCGCAGGGGTGACGTTTGGCTCGCTGCTCGGCGTCTTTCTGCTCGGGCTCATCACCCGCCTGCGCGCGAACCACGCGAATGTGGCAGCCATGGTCATCATGGGGGCGGTCAACCTGACCCTGCTCGTCTTGTCCGAGATGGGCGTCATCATCTTTGCCTGGTCGTGGCTGGTCATCCTGGGCACGGCCGGCACCATGCTGCTCGCCCCCCTCCTCGCCCCCTTGCTCGATCGGCACCCCCAATCTCCAGTGGAGCGGCGGCCCCCGCGGTAGAATCAGGGTGTGAGTGCCGAGCTTTCCGTCGTCGAGGACGCCCGTGTCCGCCTCCGCGCGGCTCTCCTCTCCCTTGTGGTCGCCACCTTGATATTGGCCGCCAAGTACCAGGCCTATCGCATGACCGGCTCCACCGCCGTGCTGTCCGATGCCCTCGAGTCCATCGTCAACGTGCTCGCCGCCGTCTTCGCCCTGGGCGGCCTGATCTTCGCCGGTCGCCCCGCCGATCGCAATCACCCGTACGGGCACGGAAAGATCGAGTTCTTCTCGGCGGCCTTCGAGGGCGGCCTGATCGCCTTTGCCTCCATCCTCATCGTCTACGAGGCGGTTCGCAGCCTGGTCAGCGGACCCGACGTCCACCAGATCGGCACCGGGCTCCTGATCGTCCTCGGGTCCGGGCTCGTGAATCTGGCCCTCGGCATCTATCTCGTGCGCACGGGGCGCCGCTTCCTCTCGCTCACCCTGGTCGCCGACGGCCAGCACGTGCTCGCGGATGTCTGGACCAGCGCGGGCGTCATCGTCGGTCTGGGACTCGTTCAGCTGACGGGCCGGGCCTGGCTCGATCCCCTGGTGGCCTTGCTGGTGGCGTTGTGGCTCATGTTGACCGGCGTCCGGCTGGTGCGACACGCTGCGGGGGGGCTGCTCGACGAGGAAGACCCGCTCCTCCTGAAACGGGTCCTCGACGCGCTCCAGAAGTACGTGGGTGGCGGGGTCATCCGCGTTCACCACCTGCGCGCCATTCGCTCGGGCCGGTTTCAGCACGTCGAGGCGCATCTGGTTGTGCCGGAGTTCTGGAGCGTGGAGCGGGCTCACGATCTGTCCGAAGACGTGGCGGCGCGGGTCATTCGAGACCTCGGGGCCGAAGGCGAGATGGTTTTCCACACCGACCCCTGCCATCGCGTCTACTGCGTCACGTGCGATCTCGAGGATTGCCCCATTCGCCGGGAGCCTTTCCTCAAGTTGATGCCCCTCACCCTGGAGGAGGTGGTGCAGCCCGATATGCCCGAAAGCGCGGCACCGGCGTAGCCAAATTTTACGATCTGAGCCCGCTCCCGAAGGAGGCGGCCCGTAATGCCTGATGATTCAAGCAATCGTGCCGACGGTACGGAAGATGCTTCTTTTTCCACCCGGAGCAGGGAACTGTCGAAAGAACTATCGGATGAACTCGGGGAGGAAGCCATGAAGCGGACGGGGCTGACAACGCGACGCGGCGCGATGGACGAGCTCGACATCCATCTGCTCACCAATCTCGAAGAGCGGCACGATCGGCTCTACGCGATCCTGAGCAAGACCACGCGCTATCGGAACATCCTGGGCGGCGAGATCAAGAAGCTCCGTGCGGGAAGTGCCCCGGAGATGATCCGCCCTCTGGTCGCCCAGTGGGACCACCTACGCCGGGAGATCAAGCGACTGGCGCAAGAGCTGTAGCCGGCGGCGTCCCGAGGGGCCCTCCGAGCCATTCGCAAGCGGAATGTGGCGCGCGGCCTGTTTGAGCTGCCGGTGAGTTAGTCTTGCGGCGTGGACCCGCTGCTCGGCATCCCGGTTGGTCTCGCTCTCAGCACGGCGGCCGGTCTGCGCGTCTTCGTTCCGCTCCTCCTGACATCTCTCGCCGCGCGATACGGTTATCTCACGCTCGCCCCGGGCATGAGCTGGATCGCCTCCGACGCGGCCCTCATCGCCTTCGCCACGGCGGCGATCGTGGAGATCGTCGCCTACTACGTGCCCTGGCTCGACAATGTCGCGGACGCGGTTGCCGTCCCCGCTGCGATCACCGCGGGGATCATCGAGATGGCGGCCGTCACGCCCGAGTTGCCACCACTCCTGCGCTGGACGGTTGCGATCATTGCCGGGGGCGGGATCGCCGGCTTCGCCCAGCTCGGCACGACACTCCTGCGACTCAAGTCCTCGGCGCTGACGGCGGGGGTCGGCAATCCGGCCGTGGCCACCGGCGAGCTGATGGGCTCACTCGCTCTCGCCGTACTCGGCCTCCTCGCTCCCCTCGTCGCTGCCCTTATCGTGATCGTCCTGCTGGTTCTTCTCGCGCGCCGAGTGATTCACCGCCGGGCGCATCTGTCGCCGCGATAGAGCCTTGCGGTTGATCCACGGGCGGGGCTGGGGGGCTTCCCTCCCCGGACCACCCTGAGTCGCATTCCTCGGGGCCACTCTGGCCCGCCACGAGATGGTGGCTCTTGCCTTCGAGAATCCCCGCAGAAGATAGGGGTCCGGGGAGGGAAGCCCCCCAGCCCCGCCCTCTCCGCTCCGCCGCCGACTCTTCGAGCCGTTGGCCCTACTTCGGAATTTGCCGCGCGCGGAGCCGGGTGGGGGAGGGGGGCACCTCCGTAGACCCGTATCTTCTGGGGAGCTTTTCAACGCCAGAAACCAAGATCTCGTGGCGGGCCCGAGAGGTCACAACGGAATGCGACTCAGCGTGGTCTACGGAGGTGCCCCCCTCCCCCAGCCGGCGCTGACTACGTCGCTACCGCACGACTTCGAGGGATACTTCGCCGAGGCCGTCGATGGCGAAGCGTATCCGGTCGCCGCGGGCGGGAAACTTGGTGGTGATGCTGCTCCCCGTCATCACGATCATGTCTCGGCTGAGCATGCGGCCGCGGCCATTGAGGAGATTGGCCAGCCACGCCACCGCCTCGAGGGGATGGCCGAGCGCGTCACCGGTCTTGCCCTGGCCGCCCGGCTCATCATTGATCCAGCAGCGCGTCACCGCGTTCTCGAGATCGACCTGTCGCCACGACGTCACGGGCGCGCCGAGCACGACGCCCCCGTTCCACGTGTTCTGCGCCACGAGGGTGAAGGCGTCGAGCGTCTTGTAGTCGGCATCGCCGTCTTCTACCAACTCGAAAGCGGGCAGGCAGGCGGCCACGCGGTCGGCCACCGACGCGCGCGTCCAGGGCCCGCTTCCCGCGGGCAGATCGCCGGCGAGTCGCACCGCCACCTCGAACTCCACCCCGAGATGGTGATAGGCGGCAAGGTCCACGCGCGCGCCCGAGGCGAGCACCACCGTGGAGAAGATGGCCCCCGCCGCGGGCTGGTCGACGCCGGTCATCTGCTGCATCGCCTTCGAGGTGAGGGCGATCTTCCAGCCCGCGATCGTGCCGCGACCCGCCGCGATCATGAGCCGGTGGAGCGTGTCCTGGATGCGATAGGCGTCCTCGAGGGGCGCCGTGCGGACGGCGGCATCGAGCGGACGATACCGGGTCCGCGTGCGGTACATGTCGAGAGAGGTGCGCGCGGCGGCGTCGATGGTGTCGGTGGTCAGCATGGTGTCCCTCTCAGAAGCCAGGGGTAAGGAGGCGGGCGAGGGCCGCCTCGAGCTGGCAGCGCCGCCAGCCATAGGCGGTAACCCCGGTCACGCCGGGAGCGAGATACTCCGCGTCCCAGGGATCACGCATCAGGATGACGCCGAGCGCGGGCACGGCCGTCTGCAGCGCGTCGAGCAGGGTGCGGTTCGACGGGTAGAGGTGCGCGTCGTAGAGAAAGAGGACGGTCGCGTCGGCCCGTCGCGCTGCCTCGACCGCCCGGGCGATCTCCGCTTCGCCGGGCTCGACGCCGACCACCTCCACCGTGGGCTCGATGCCGTAAGGGACATGGGCCTGTGAGAGGAAGCCCGACTCGTCGAGCACGGCGTCCTCGATGGTGATCCGGTCGGCCAGCGAGGAGAGCCGCGGGAAGACGACCACCACCTTGCCGTTGAGGGCGCGCCCGAACGCCGCCCGGGGTGGCGCGACGGACGTCACGGCGCGGGTCGCGAGCGCCTTGGCCAGCGGCTCGCCGTCGCGCTCCGGTCGCGGCGCGCCCCCGTCGAAGCGGGCGGGCCGCTTCGCTTGGAGCGCGTCGAGCCGCGCCACGCTCTGCTCGAGCCCGCGTACGGGCAGCGCGCCTGTGCGATGGGCCTCGAGGAGAGCGGCGTGCGCCTCGCGCTGGCGCGCGGGGGTGTGGCAGACGAGGAGGAGATCGTGGCCGGCCTCGGCCGCGCGCACCGTGGCCTCCCCGATGGGGCAGAGCTCGCCGATGGCGCCCATCTCGAGATCGTCGGAGACGATGACGCCACGATAGCCCATCTCGCCGCGCAGATACTCCTCGACGAGGAGGCGCGAGAAGGTGGCGGGCGTGCGGGGCAGAGGGTCGAGGCGCGGATAGAGCGGGTGTGAGGTCATGATGCAGTCCACGCCGGCTTCCACCGCGGCGAGGAACGGCGGCAGGTGACTGCCCTGCATCTCCGACCAGTCCGAGTCGATGACGGGCAGTCCCAGATGTGCGTCCACGGGCGCATGCCCCTTGCCGGGGAAGTGCTTGGCGCAGGCCGATATTCCTGCCGACTGCAGCCCTCGGATGCGCGCGGCGCCGTAGCGCGCCACGAGGGCCGGGTCCTTGCCGTAGGAGCGGATGCCGATATTCGGGCTATAGCGCTCCGTGAGGACATCGAGCACCGGCGAGAAGTTCACGTCCACCCCGAGCCGGCGGAGCTCGCGCCCCTCGATGAGACCCTGGCGATGCACGAAGTTGACCTCGCCCGCCGAGCCCGCGGCGAGGTTGTCGGGGAAAATGGTGACGGCTCGCCCCAGCATGATGATGCGCCCGCCTTCGTGATCGGTGGCGACGAGGATCCGGCGCCCCACCGCCTCTTCGAGCCCGGTCACGAGCCGCGCGAGGCGCTCCGGCGTCTCGAAGTTGCGCCGGTACAACATGATGCCTGCCGCCCGCGTCTCGCGGAACAGCCGCACGTCGTCGTCGGTCAAATCGGGCCCGGGCAGCCCGAACATGAGCCGGCTTCCCACCATCGCCTCGAGGCTCACCGCGCGCTCCCGGATCCCACCCCGACCGTGGCCGCGGCGACGAGGGGGAGCCCGACACCCGCGCTAGCGAGCACGAGGTTGTCGAGCCCGGCGTCCACGAGCCGTCCCAGCACGGCGATGCCCGCGACGAGGCTGGCGCCGAAGAGCGAGAAGGCCTTCCCCCCCGCCCGCGGGCTGATCCCGGTGCCGCGCAGCTGGAGGGTCGAGGGCAAACCCACGAAGCCCAGCCCGAGCTTCAGCATGGCGGCGTCATCCGTAGAGGAGAAAGGGCCGGCGCGCGCGTGTGAATCGCGCGAGGTCGCGGCGCCATGATGCCTCGAGGCGCTTCTGCGACGCGCCGAGCTCGACGGCCCGACGCATGGACGGACCGCCGCCGAGCAGATCGATGGGCAGCGTCCTCCATTCGAACTCATAGGGCGGCTTCCGCCACTTGAAGTGGCGCGGAGCCTGCCGGCGGGCCTCGGCGAGCAGGGCGAGGTAGGTCGACACGGGCTTGAAGCGGTCGGGGTCGGTCACGTGCACCTGGACGCCACCGCAGCGTCGGCTTTTCCACTTGTGGAAGGCGGGCTCGAAACCGATGGCGCGGAAGCGCGCTCCCGGCAGGCCGCGCCGCTCGAGGGCGCGCGCGAGGCGGGGCCCATCGAGATAGGGCGCGCCGATCCACTCGAAGGGGTGCGTGGTGCCGCGGCCCTCGGACAGATTGGTGCCCTCGATGAGGCAGCCGCCCGGGTACACGCGCGCCGTGTCGATCGTAGGCATATTCGGCGAAGGGGCGACGAATGGCAGCTCCGTCGCCTCCCAGAGCATGGCGCGACGCCAGCCGAGCATGGGGACCACGGTCAGGTCGGAGCCGAGCCCGTGCGTGTCGTTCAGGTAGCCTGCGAGCTCGCCGATGGTCATGCCGTGGCGCGTGGGCAGGGGATAGAGCCCCACGAAGGACGTGAAGCGCGGATCCGGCATATTGCCCTCGAGCCTCTGTCCCCCGAGCGGATTCGGCCGATCGAGGACGACCACGGGCAGACCAACCCGCGCGGCCGCGCGCATGGCCAGCGCCATGGTCCACACGAACGTGTAGTAGCGCGAGCCGACGTCCTGGAGATCGACGACGAGCGTGTCGAGCCCGTCCAGGGAGTCCGGCGCGGGCTCGAGCCGCTTGCCGTAGAGGCTCACCACGGGCAGTCCGGTCAGCGCATCGCGCTCGGCGCCGATGCGCGCATGATCCTGGGCCGCGCCCGTGAGCCCGTGCTCGGGCGCGAAGAGGCGGCGAAGCTTCACCCCTTTTATCGACCGGAGCGCCTCCGCCGCCGGCGTCAGGTCGCGGGTGACCGAGGCCTGGTGGCAGAGCAGCCCCACGGAGAGCCCGCGAAGGAGAGAGGGAAGGCGTGACACGAGCACGTCGAGACCCGGGAGGACCGCGGCCATGGATCCTTATAGTAGGGTAGGCTCTGACGCCATGGCGAGGATTCGCTTCGACCGGCTGCCCACCGAGCGCGCCAACCCTCGAAGCCGAGCCCTCGATCGCCTCGCGCCCGGCGCTATCGCGCGGCTCATGAATCGCGCCGATCGGGCCGCGCTGAGAGCGGTGGGGCGTGTGGCTCCGTCCATCGGGCGCGTGGTCACGGCGATCGTGGAGCGCCTCGCCGGTGGTGGGCGGATCATATTCGTGGGCGCCGGCACCAGCGGCCGGCTGGGGGTGATCGAGGCTGCGGAGTGCCCTCCCACCTTTAATACGGCTCCGCGGCAGGTCCAGGCGGTTATGGCGGGCGGACGGGGGGCGGTGTTCCGGTCGGTGGAAGGCTCCGAGGATGATGCGCGGGCGGGCGCTCGCGCGATGAGGCGCCGCGCCCGGCGCGGCGACGCGGTGGTAGGCATCGCGGCGAGCGGCGTGACGCCGTTCGTGAGGGCGGCGCTCGCCGAGGCCCGCACGCGCGGCGCGCTCACCGTGCTGGTCACCTGCAACCCCGCGCCCCCTCGCGGCTCAGCGCGCCTGGTGATCGCGCTCCGGGTCGGACCAGAAGTGCTCGCGGGCTCCACGAGGCTCAAAGCGGGGACGGCCACCAAGCTCGCGCTCAACACGATCACCACCGCCGCCTTCACTCGACTCGGCAAGGTCTACGGCAACCGGATGGTGGACCTCCAGCCCAAGTCCGCCAAGCTTCGCGCCCGCGCCGAGCGTCTGGTCGCCGAGCTGGGGCGCGTGAGCAGGTCACATGCTCGGCGTTTGCTCGTCGAAGCGGGCGGGAGCGCCAAGGTTGCCATCGTGATGGCGCGCCGCGGAGAGTCCGCTGTCTCGGCGCGGCGACGGCTCAGCGCTGCGCGTGGATTCTTGGGCCTCGCCCTCGAGAGCTAGCCCTCTTCGGTGGTTACACGGGCGGGGCTGGGGGGCTTCCCTCCCCAGACCACGCTGAGTCGCATTCCGCGTGGCCACTCGAGCCCGCCACGAGAGAGTAGTTGTTGGCTTCGAGAATCACCGCAGAAGATACGGGTCTGGGGAGGGAAGCCCCCCAACCCCACCCTCCCCGCTACGCCAACGGCACATCGACGTTTGTTTTGCGATTCTCCACACGTGGAGCCGGGTGGGGGAGGGGGGCACCTCCGTAGACCCGTATCTTCTGCGTGTGGTCGAAGCCGCAGACGTGAGTCTCGTGGCGGGCCAGAGACTTCACAACGGCATGCGACTCAGCGTGGTCTACGGAGGTGCCCCCCTCCCCCACCCGGCGTGTTGAAACCGAGAAGTGGTCTCAGCGCGACGGTATAGAATGTCGTTCGCGATGGAGATAGAGCGTGTCCGGAACTATCACTGGGGGCTCGCCGCGAAGCCGGTGTCTCTCGCGCTCCTGCTCGTTCTTCTCGCCCTGCCTGCCTCGGCCCAGCCGGCCCGGTCTGCCCCGAAGGAGGCGACGGAGCCCGTCATGAAGCAACTCGAGGCCTTCCGTCGTGGCGACTTCGACACCGCATACACCTTCGCCTCGGCGGACATCCAGCAGCAGTTCGACCGCCCCGCCTTCGAGCAGATGGTGAAGGGGGGCTATCCTGAGATCGCGGAGTCCACCTTCGCCGCCATCGTGGGGTCGGCCCTCGCGGCCGACGGTCACGCGTATGTCGCGGTCAAGGTGCGCGGTGCCAACGGCAACAACATCGAGGCATTCTACGACCTTGTGCTCGAGCGCGGCCAGTGGAAGATCAATGGTGTCTCGGCCAAGCCCGACCCGGGCGTGGTTCTCTCCCCTCTCCCCTCTGGGGAGAGGGCAGGGTGAGGGGAGCAGAGGTGAGGGGACCAGAGGTGAGGGGAGCGCAACATGGATTTTGACTTCACGCCCGAGCAGCAACGCTTCAGGGCCGAGGCGCGCGCCTGGCTCGCGGAGAACGTGCCGGCCGATCTCAAGGGCCGGGCCTTTGCCGCCTCACGCGCGGATCGGCACGAAGTAGATCGTCTGCGCGAATGGCAGCGCACGCTGCACAAGGCCGGCTATGTCGGCATCGACTGGCCCGCAGAGTACGGGGGCCGCGGCGTCTCCATCATGGAGCAGATCATGCTCTACGAAGAGATGTCGCGCGCGGAGGCGCCGCAGCCCGTGAACCGCGGCGGCATCTCCATGCTCGGGCCCACCCTGATGAAGCACGGGACCGCCGCCCAGAAGGCGCGGCATCTCGGCAAGATCCTCAACGCGGACGAGCTCTGGTGCCAGGGATTCTCCGAGCCGAACGCGGGCAGCGACCTCGCCAATCTCCAGACCCGGGCCGTGCTCGACGGCGACTCGTACGTGCTGAACGGGCAGAAGGTCTGGACGAGCATGGCCCATGTCGCCGACTGGGGATTTTTCCTCGTCCGCACCGATCCGTCTGCGGCCAAGCACAAGGGCATCACCTTCCTCCTCGTAGACATGAAGACGCCGGGCATCACCATCCGGCCGCTGCGGCAGATCACCGGCGAGGCCGAGTTCAACGAAGTGTTCCTCGAGAACGTGCGGGTTTCCGCCGCGAACGTGGTGGGCAAGATCAACGAGGGATGGGGCGTGGCCATCACCACCTTGGCCCACGAGCGCGACGTGCTGACCATGATCCGCCACATCAGCCTGCGCACCGCCCTCGAGCGCCTGGTCGCGCTGGCCAAGCGCACGGTGAAGGACGGGCGCCCCGCCTCCCAGGATCGCGTGCTGCGCCAGAAAATCGCGAATCTCCAGGTCGCCGAGCGCTGCCTCCAGCTCAACGGTTACCGCAGCCTCACGAGAATTCTCCAGGGCGCGCACCCGGGGCCCGAGGGGTCGACCTCCAAGCTCTTCTGGAGCCAGGTGGACCAGGATCTGGCCGACGTCGCCACCGACATCATCGGCCCGTACTCACAGATCGCCGCCCCGAGCCCTCTCGCCCCCGACGACGGTCAGTGGGAATTCTACGTTCTCCTCGCGCGGGGCAGCGGCATCCGCGCCGGCACCTCGGAGATTCTCCGCAACATCCTCGGCGAGCGCGTGCTCGGGCTGCCCAAGGACTGAGGCTCCGATGACCATCCGCTCCGTTCCCGTCATCGACATCGCGCCGTTTCTCTCCGGCTCGCCCGAGGGGCGGCGCGGGGTCGCCGCCGAAGTGGGTCGAGCCTGCGAGGAGATAGGCTTCCTCATCGTCACGGGGCACGGCGTCCCGCGCGAGCTGGTGGGCCGGATGTACGACGTCTCGAAGCGCTTCTTCGACCTGCCTCTCGACGAGAAGATGAAGACGCATGGGCGCGAGCGGAGCCGCGGCTACGGCCCCCTCGGCGAGGAAGCGCTCTCCTACGGCTTGGGCAAGGCGGCCCCCGCCGACGTCAAGGAGGGCCTCTACGAGGGCCCCATGGACGTGCCGGACACGCCGTACTTCCGCGGCCCGGAGGGCGCGCCGCACTTCGTGCCGAATGTCTGGCCCGCGCGTCCTCCCGAGCTGCCCGAGGTGTGGCGCGCCTACTACCGTCAGATGGAGCGCCTCGCCCGCGACATCATGCGCACCTTCGCGGTCGCCCTCGACCTGCCCGAGCATTTCTTCGCCGACAAGATCGACAAGCACGTGAGCCGGGTGCGCGCCATCAATTATCCCGAGCAGCGCGAGGCGCCCTTGCCCGGCCAGCTCCGCGCGGGCGAGCACACCGACTACGGCACCATGACCATCCTGAAGATCGAGGAGGCGCCGGGTGGGCTCCAGGTCAAGACGCGTCAGGACGAGTGGCTGGACGTGGAAGCGGTTCCGGACGCCTTCGTGGTCAATATCGGCGACCTCATGATGCACTGGAGCAACGACCGGTGGATCTCCACCCTCCATCGCGTGCTCAATCCGCCCCGCCACGCGGAGTTGGGGACCAGGCGCATGTCGCTCGCCTTCTTCCACCAGCCGAATTACGATGCCCTCATCGAATGCCTGCCGAGCTGCCAGGGGCCGGGCCACCCTCCCAAGTATCCGCCCGTCACCTCGGGCGAGCACCGCAACCGCAAGTTCACCGCCACCACCCTCGCCTCCTAGACCAGCCGCGCGAAGCCGTATTCGCGCGTCCCGTTCACATCGTCGGGAAGATCCCGTTCCCCGGTCTGCCCGAACCCCATGCGCGCGTAGAGGCGGTGGGCCCGGTCGAAGCGCGTATCCGACCACAAAATGATTCGCGGGATCTCGTGGGCCCGGCACCAGTCGAGCACCACCTCGACGAGCGCGCGGCCGAGACGGCGCCCTCTGAGCTCTGCGTCGAGGTAGAGGCGATGGAGCTCCGCCGTGTCCGCGTCGAGCCGCTCGACGCCCACGGAGCCGACGATCAGGCCCCCGCTTCGAACGACGAAGAAGGCTCCGCGCGGCGGCTCGTAGTGGGCGCCGAAGCGCAAGAGGTCCGCGACCTCCACCGCGGGATCGTAGACGAAGCCGTACTCGGCGAACACGCGGCCGATGAGCGCGATGACGCCGGCTGCCTCAGCGGCCGTGGCCGCCGTCACCATCAGTTCGCCGTCGGCCATGTCGGGCACCGTAGCACAGCCTTCGGGTCGATGCGTTCGCCGCGCGAGGGATTGCCTTTGCCGAGGCGCGCGTCTACGATAGCCGCCACACCCGCCCTGGTGCGGGCCACGAAAAGAGGCGGCCATCACACTCTCCGACCGCATCATCATCATGAGCGGGCGCCCGGGGCGGGCGAAAGCCCCCGACGCGATCACCATTCCGCGGCCGCGCGACGTCATCAAAATCAGGGACAGTGAGGAGTACCTCGAGGATTTCCGCGAGATCTGGCGCATCCTGGGCGAAGAATTCGTGTGAGGAGGCCCGTATGACGGACGAGCAGAAGCGGATCAAGAGCTATCTCGAAGCGCAGGGAGCGAAGCTTTCGCCTCCCGCTATCGTCGACAAGGTCCGCGCGGCCATGGCCGACCTCGGCACGGCGGCGCTCGCCGTGCCCGCGGCGCGCTTCGGCGAGCGCCCGGAGCCCGAGGAGTGGTCCGCCAACGAGGTGATGGCCCATGTCGTGGCCGCCGGCACCTATTTCGGGAGCGGAATCGTGAGCGCCCTCGACGGGACGCCGCCGCCCCCGCGCATGAAGGATCCAGGAGTGACGGGAGCGACCAGTCGCTCCGCTTCCGAGTGGACGGGTCTCCTCTCGCGCGACCGCGAGGTCCTGTTCGAGCGCGTGCTGCGCGCCGATCCTCTCGCCAATCTCGAGCGCCCCATCGAGCATGGGATGTTCGGGCCGCTCAACTGGCGCGAGGCGCTTCTGTTCATGCGCCTGCACGATCTCGACCACGCGGGCCAGCTGCAGAAGATCGCCGCTGCTCTGGCCGCGTCTCGGCCTGCCTGATGCAGGTTGCCATCTCCCTACGCCTGGCCAGCGAGGACTGGGGGCAGGCGAGCGCCTATGTGGTGGAGGCGGAGCGAATGGGGGTGGACTGCCTCTGGTCCGCGGAGGCGTGGGGGCACGACGCGGTCACCCCGCTCGCCTTCATAGCCGCGCGCACCTCGCGCATCCGCCTCGGCACCGGGATCATGCAGGCGGGCACACGCACCCCGGCGCTGGTGGCCATGACGGCCATGAGCCTGGCCGCGATGTCGGGGGGGAGATTCCTCCTCGGCTTCGGGGTGAGTGGGCCTCAGGTCATCGAGGGCTGGCACGGCATCCGCTTCGAGCGACCCATCCAGCGCCTGCGCGAGATGGTGGAGATCGTGCGGCGCGCGACGAGGGGCGAGCGGCTCGAGTTCAAGGGCAGCGTCTATGAGCTGCCACTCCCGGGCGGGGAAGGGAAGGCGCTGCGCTCGGCCGCCAAGCCTCAGCCGAACATCCCCATCTATCTCGCCACCCTCTCGCCGAAGAGCCTCGAGATGACGGGAGAGATCGCCGACGGCTGGCTCGGTACCTCTTTCATGCCCGAACACGCGCGCGTGTTCTTCGATCACCTCGAAACGGGCGCGAGGCGGACCGGCCGCTCCCTCGCGAGTCTCGACCTCCAGGCAGGGGGTGTGGTCGCCTTTTCCTCCGACGTCGACCGGCTCATCGCTCCCCGCAAGCCCGGGCTCGCCTTCTCGCTCGGCGCCATGGGCTCGCGCCGGCACAACTTCTACAACGACGCCTACAAGCGCGCCGGCTACACCGACGTCGCGCTCGAGGTGCAGCGCCTGTGGCTCGACGGGCACCGCGACGAAGCGGCGGCCCGCGTGCCCGACGAGCTGGTGCTCAAGACGAATCTCCTCGGGACAGACGCCATGGTGCGCCGTCGCCTCGGGCTTTATCGCGACGCCGGGGTGACCACGCTTCGCGTCGAGCCCGCGGGAGACACCCTCGACGCGCGCCTCACCACCCTCGGGCGCCTGCTGGACCTGGTCCGGGCCCTCTAGCAGGCCGCTGAGCGGCCTGCGAGTCTTCCAGTCTTCCAGCATCTTGCGAGCAGGCGGTCGTACCGGCTCGGTCTCCGCGGCCCGTCGGCCCGAGCCTCCAGAAAAAATCGAGATGGTAGAGTCGGTATGAGGCCTGACCGTTCACATGAGCCCGGCCAATCTGCGCGCGAGAGTCGGGACGCTCGTCTTCCTCGTCACGAGCGCCATCGCCGTGCTGGTCGCCTCCGCGGCCACGGGGCAGGGGAAGGCTCTGCCCGGTGCTCCCGCCCCGCGCCACGTCGTCTTCGAGCTCCAGCAGGAGCTGTCGCACGCGACGGGACGACTGCAGGCCATGGATGAGGCCGGGGTGCTGAGCCACGTGTCCGACCGGTATCGCTCCGACTCCTTCACCAAGGCCGCCGTCCGCGAGCAGCTGCGCCTGCTCTTTTCGCTCTACGACACGCTCCGGCCGAACGTTCGGATCGACGACGTGCGAACGGTGGGCGAAGAGGCGTGGGTCTACTCGACGGGCGAACTGTCGGGACGGCTGCGGGGCGTGGGCATGTGGATGCCCGTTCTCTCCTGGAAGCACGAGCCGGAAGTGGCCCGACGGGAGCAGGGAGTCTGGCGACTGTACGGCAACCAGCAGTGAGCCGATGAAGATCTGGGTGGACGCCGACGCGTGCCCGCAGGTGATCAAGGACATCTTGTACCGGGCCGCCGAGCGCGCCCACGTCCTGACCACGCTGGTCGCCAATACTCCGCTTCGCATTCCCTCGTCGGACTACATCAGGACCGTGCGGGTGGCCAAGGGCTTCGACGTGGCCGATCACCGCATCGTGCAGGAGCTGGAGCGGGGAGACCTCGTGATCACCGCCGACATCCCCCTCGCCGCCGAGGTGATCACGCGCGGGGCGCACGCCCTGGACCCGCGGGGGGAACTGTATTCCGAAGACAATGTCCGCGAGCGCCTCGCCATACGCAATCTGATGCAAGACCTTCGTTCCGTGGGAGCCCTCCTCGGCGGTCCCGCGCCGTTCGGCCAGGGCGACCGGCACCTCTTCGCCAACCAGCTCGACCGCTTCCTCGCCCGGTCTCGAGACAAGGACCGGGAATGAGCCTGGGGTCCAGCGGCCATGGCGCCCCAACAGGCGAACCTCATCTACGCTCTCGACGACGCGGGGGGCGTGTGGTTCTATCGCGACACGAAGAAGGAGTGGGTGCGCGTACCTGACGATCGCGAATAGCCCGTCCCGCGCTGCTGCGCGAGCCGACAACCTGGTTTAGAATCGCCCCATGGCTGACAGCTTTGGGGAACTGGAGGCGTCGAGCCTCTTCTGCCCGCGTTGCAAGCAGGCAAACCCGGTACGAAAGAGACTTCTGCTCGTCCTCCCGAGCGGCAACAAGTACGACTACGCCTGTAGCGTGTGCGGCACCCAGGTCGGTGGGAAGACCGATTCGAACAGCAGCGACTTCCACCGTATAGCCCGAGCCGCCACGGCGCCCCCGCCCCCTCCGCCCGGAAACCCACCGAGGCGTCCGACTGAGGGGCGCGGCCGCTAGATCTGCTTCCGGAGGAATTCGGCTTTGTCCATACGCGAGCGGATCGACGCCACGTAGCGCTGATAGGCGGAGCTCCGGCTACCCGGATGCCACGATCCCGGCCGCGGAAGTGAGGCGGCGAGGCGCGCCGATTCCTCCTCGCCGAGGTCGGCCGCGGGCCTGCCGAAGTAGGTCTGGGCGGCCCGGCCCACGCCGTAGATCCCGGGACCGAACTCGACCACGTTGAGATAGAGCTCGAGGATCCGGCGCTTCGGCAGGGTGCGCTCGACCTGCCAGGTCAGCATCGCCTCCTTGGCCTTTCGCAGCGGGCTCCGACCCGGGGAGAGCCAGAGGTTCTTGACGAGCTGCTGGCTGATGGTGGAGGCGCCGCGCGCCGTTTCCCGCTCGCCCAGGCTCTCCTCGAGCGCGCTCCTGATCTCTCCCCAGTCGAAGCCATGATGGGAGAAGAAATTGATGTCTTCGGCCACGAGGACCGCCCGCTTCACATTGGGCGAGATGGCCGAGTAGGGTGTCCAGACGATCGCCACCTGCGGCCGGCGTCCGGCCACGCGCTCGCGCTCCTTGTAGCGCTCGATGAAGGCGGTGGTGGTGGGTGGTCGCCGGGCGAGCCCCGCCACGTCGGGCCAGGTCGCGGCCTCCCAGACTATCCAGCCGGCGATGCCCAGGACACACAGGAGTAGAATCCAGCGCAGGAGTCGTCCGGCGAAGGAGCGGCGGGCCACCGTCAGACGGGCTTGACCCCGGCGCGATGTCGCTGGGCGAGGGCCTGATAGCCGGCAGGATTCCTCGCCACCCACCCCTCGGCGGCGGTGCCGGCGAGCGGGCCTCTGACCTTGCACGGTGACCCGAGGGCCAGCACACCATCGGGGATCTCGGTGCCGGGCGTGACGAGGGAGCCTGCGCCGATCATGGCGCGTCCGCCGATGCGCGCACCGTCGAGCACGGTGGAGCCGTTGCCCACGAGACACTCGTCGCCGAGGGTGGCCGCGTGGACCAGGCACAGGTGACCGACGGTCGCGCCCGCCCCCACGTCGACGCCGCCCATGGGGGTGACGTGGACGACCGCGCAGTCCTGGACGTTGGCCCCGCGCCTGATGATGATGGGCGAGAAGTCCGCGCGCACGACGGCGTTGTACCAGACGGAGGCGTTTTCCTCCACGGTGACGTCGCCGATGAGACACGCGGTGGGGGCGATGAACGCCGTAGGATGCACGCGCGGTGATTTGCCTTCGAACGAGAAGAGGGGCATGGACGGCTCCTTTCGAAATGAACTGCCCGTTGATAGCACCCGTTCGGTGGACATGGCAAGAGGCCGGGTGTAGCCTTCGCCCATGGGCGGGCCGAGAATCGTCGCCGTCGCCACTGCCACGCCGCCCCATCGCTTCGATCAGGCGACCCTCCTCCGCATCGCGGGCTACCATGACACGCTCCGCGCGGGATTCTTCCGTCACAGCCAGATCGACGGCCGCCATCTCTACCTCGATCCCGAGACGTTCACGCCCAACGAGAGCGTGGACCAGCTCGGCGAGCGCTTCCGGCGCGGCGCCATCGAGCTGGGAGCGCAGGCGGCGCGGCGCGTGGTGGAGCGCGCGGGGTGGGATCTGGCCGAGGTGGATTTCCTCGCCACCACCACCTGCACGGGACGCCTGTGTCCGAGCCTCGACGCGCACCTCATCGCCGCCCTCGGGCTCAAGCCCTCCATCCAGCGCGTGCACGTGGGCGACACGGGCTGCGCGAGCGCTCTCGTCGCTCTCCAGCAGGCCGCCAATCACGTGCACGCCTTTCCGTTTCACCGCGCGGTGGTGGTGGCGGCGGAGATCTGCTCGGCCGCGTATTTTCTCGACGACCGCCTCGAGAGCGCGGTGGCCCACGCCATCTTCGCCGACGGTGCGGGTGCCCTCGCGGTGAGCGGCCACGGCGAGGGGCCGGCCATCGTCGATCACCAGAGCCTCTTTCGATCGGAGCATCTGCCCGCCATGGGCTTCGAGTTTCCCGGCGGCCGGCCGCGCGTGGTGCTGTCGAAAGAAGTCCGGCGCATCGGCGCATCCATGATGAAGGAGATGGCGGACCGCCTCATGGAATCGCAGGGTCTCAAGAAGGAAGACGTCCGTCACTTCGTGCTCCACTCCGCGGGCCGGCGGGTGATCGAGGAGGCGCGCCGTCTCCTCGACCTCGACGACGTACAGATCGCCCACTCGCGCCACGTGCTGAAGCACTTCGGCAATATGTCGTCGGCCACCGTGCTCTTCGTGCTCGAGGAGGCCCTGCAGTCCGGCGGGCCGGTGGCGGGCGACTGGGGGCTGATGATCGCGCTCGGCCCGGGCTTCGCGGCCGAGGGCGCGCTGCTGAGATGGTGACGTGCCGCGGCTGACTCCTCTCGAGCGCGATCACCACGCGACGGAGATGATCGACCGGCCGGCGTCCCCCGAGGCGATCGCGGGCTGCCTCGACGTCATCACGCGGCTCAATGGACTCTTCGGCGGTCGGTGGATCACCCTGCGCCACGTCCGCCGTCTCCTTCGCGCCCGCCCCGCCCACCGGCCCGTCATCGTGCTCGACGTGGGCGCGGGGGCAGCGGACATCCCGGTGACCCTCGTGCGCTGGGCGCGTCGGCGCGGGCGCGCTCTGCGCGTGTTCGCGCTCGACCGGGGCCGCGCCACTCTCACGTACGCCCGCGCCTACACCGCTGCCTACCCGGAGATCACGCTGATCGAGGGGGATGCGTTGGCCCTGCCCGTGCGACCGGAGTCCGTGGACATCGTGATCTCGGCCATGACCCTTCATCACCTGGGTCCCGAGGAGGCGGTGCGCTATCTCGCGGAGATCGACGGGGCGGCCCGACGCGGCTGGGTCGTCAACGATCTCGTGCGCGGTCGGATCGCGCATGGGCTCGTGTGGCTGCTCACGCGCCTCACCCGCAGCGTGATGGCTCGCCACGACGGGCCCCTGTCCATCCTGCGCTCCTACACCCCGTCCGAGGTCACCGCGCTCTGCGAGAAGGCGGGCCTCTTCGACGTGCGCGTGGTGCATCACCTCACCCTCATCCGGCAATGCGCGGTGCGGACGAAGCGATGAAGGGCGTCGACGTGGTGGTGGTCGGGGCCGGGCCGGCGGGTGCCGCCACCGCCATCCTGCTCGCCGAGCGCGGCTGGTCGGTGACGCTCCTCGACAAGGCCGCGTTCCCTCGTCCGAAGATCTGCGGCGAGTATCTCTCGCCCGAGGCCGCGCGCGTGTTGGACAGGCTGGCCGTCCTCAAGGCGGTGGACCAGGCGGGGGCACAGCCCCTGCGAGGCATGAAGATCGTCGCCCCCGACGGCACGACCTTGGAGGGATTCTATCCAACCTCGGGTCCGTGGCGTGGCTATCGCGATCACGCCGTAGCCATTCCCCGCGAAGTGCTGGACCGCATTCTCGTCGATCGGGCGCGGGGTCTCCCCGTGGACGTGCGCGAGCGCCACCGTGTGACCGGACTCCTGCAGCCGGCGGGGTCGGTGGCGGGGGTGGCGGCGCAGGACGAGGATGGACGCGATCTGAAGATCCCTGCGCGCCTCGTGATCGGCGCGGACGGTCGAGCCTCCGCCGTCGCGTCGAGCCTCGGCCTCGTGCGACCGCACCGCCTGCGCCGCATGGCTCTCATCCAGTACGTGAGCGGCCTCGAGGGCCTCGAGGACTGCGGCGAGATCTACCTCGATCCTCCCGACTACGCCATCCTGAATCCGGTGGCGCCCGGCCTGGTGAACCTGGGCCTCGTGGTGCCGCTCGGCCATGCGCGCCCCTTCGCGCGACGCCTCGAGACGTTCTTCGGCGCGCGGCTCAAGCAGCTCCGCCATCTCGCCCCGCGTCTGGAAGGCATGAAGGCCGAAGGCCGCCTCACCGCGATGGGACCGCTGGCCTACCGGGTGAACGAGCCGCGGGTGGGCGGGGTCATGCTCGTGGGGGACGCGGCAGGCTTCTACGATCCGTTCACGGGTGAAGGACTCTTCACCGCGCTGCGGTCGGCGGAGCTCCTCACGGAGACGGCCCATGCCGCGCTCACCCGTGACGATCTTTCGGTGGACGCCCTGGGCATGTATGCGACCCGGCGCCGGGGCGAGCTCGCGGCCAAGTCGCGCGTGACGCGGGGCCTCCAGTTCCTGATCGCCCGCCGGCGGCTCTCCAATCTTGCCGCGCGATTCCTCGCGCGACGCCCCGACCTCTTGCATACGCTTCTCGGCGTATTCGGCGATTTCGTCCCGCCTCGCGCACTCCTCGGCGCGCTCCTCTCCCGGCGCGGCTAAAAACCTCCCGCATAAAAACCTCCCGCGGTTGACACAATCATGGTCGGCGTGTCAATCTGCGGTTCGTCGTTTCGACCTGCGTTCACAAATGCGAACATCAATCGAGCCGCCATCGATCGTTGCCCTCTCGCGGGCTCACAGCCGCGACGCGGGCCCCCGTGCTCTTGGCCGCGCCCTCGAGGTCCTGGAGGCTCTCGCCCGACGGTCCGACGGCGCCACGCTGTCGGCCCTCTCGCAGCGGCTGGGGTCGCCCAAGAGCAGCCTCCTCTACCTGCTTCGCCCCATGACCCGTCTGGGCTATCTGGTGCGCAATGCCGACGGGCGCTATCGACTCGGCCCGGCCGCCTTCACCTTGGCCATGGCCGCGCTGGCGAACCGCGAGCTGCCCGACCTGGCTCGGCCGTTCCTCGAGGACCTCGCCGCCAAGAGTGGGGAGACGGCATTGCTGGCCACCATGGCCGGAGACGCGCCGGCCGCCGTCTACATCGACAAGGTCGAAAGCCAGAACCCGATCCGCTACACGGCGCGTATCGGTGAGCGCCGGCCCCTGTACTGCTCGGCCATCGGCAAGCTCCTCCTGGCCTATCTCGAGCCGGCCCGACGCCAGGAGTATCTCAAGACGACCCGGCTCAAGGCCTTCACGCCGCAGACGCCCGTGACGCGGGCGGCCCTGCGCCGCGTGCTCGACGAGATCCGGAGCACGGGGCTGTCCGTGTCGGTGGACGAGATCGCGGAGGGCGCCGCAGGCATCGCCGCCCCGGTCTTCGATCGTCACGGCGTGGTCATGGCGGGCCTCGTACTCGGGGCCACCAGCCAGCGCGTGCAGACGGAGCAGGCCCGCCTCGCCGCGCTCGTGGTCGACGGCGCCCACGAGCTCTCCCGCGTCCTGGGCTTCGGAGGCGAGCCGCCGGCATGAAGCTCGTGTCGGAGTCGTTGTCCCTCGACGACTACGACGAGGCCCTCTGAGAGGAGACGTCGATGAAGACGGTCAACCTGGCGGTGCTCGCGGCCCTCGCGGCAGCTCTGGTGGCGGGCGGCGCCTCGATGGTCCCCGCGCCCGTACGAGCTCAGGCCAAGCCCATCGTGTGGAACCTGCCCACGGTGGCCGCGCCCACGTATTACCACACCGTCAACTACAATGCGTGGGCGGCCAAGGTGAAGGAGAAGACGCAGGGCCGCATGGAGATCCGCGTCCACCCCGCCTCCTCGCTCTACCCGGGGCCCGAGCTGATTCCCGCCGTGCTCGACGGGCGCTCGGAAGTGGGCACCGTTCTCGCGTCGTATCTCACCGACGTGCTGCTCGAGATGGGCCCCCTCGAGCTGCCCTTCATGACGAGCAACATCGCCGAGCACAAGAAGGCGGCTCTGCAGCTCCGGCCTTTCTACACGGAGATGCTCGCGAAGAAGGGCCTCAAGCTCCTCTCCATCAACACGTGGCCGTCGCAGCAGATCTTCTCCACCGTGCCCATCCGCACCGTGGACGACTGGAAGGGGAAGAAGATCCGCGTCTACGGCGCCGACTCCGCCAACGTCACGCGCCTCCTCGGCGGCTCACCCGTCAACATCGCCTTCGGCGAGGTCTACTCCGCCCTCGAGAAGAAGACGGTGGACGGCGCCATGACCTCCGCCACCAACGCCGAGCCCATGAAGTTCTTCGAGGTGGCGAAGTTCCTCGACTACTGGTATCTGGCGGGCGCCGCCCAGGAGTGGCTGGTGGCGAACCAGAAGGCGTGGGACGCGCTCCCCAAGGACCTGCAGCAGGCGGTGCTCGACTCCATCAAGGAGACGAACCTCGAGGAGAAGGAGTGGGCCGACGCCGAGGCGGCGGAAGGGCGGACGCGCAAGCGGCTGCCTGAGCTCGGCATGACCATCGTGGACCCGTCCAAGGAAGAGCTCGAGAAGGCGCGCAAGGTCGCCAAGAGCTCGTGGGACACCTGGCTTCAGCGCACGGGCCCCGACGGCAAGCGCGGGCTCGACCTCGCGCTGAAGGCGCTTGGCCGCTAAGCCTGTCAGTGTGATCGGAAGGGCGTCGCGGGTCGCCGCGTGGCTGTCGGGCCTCGCCACGCTGATCCTGGCCGTGATCATTTCCTTCGACGTCCTCATGCGCTACTTCTTCAACCAGCCCCAGCTCATCGTGGACGAGGTGGGGCCCTATCTCCTCCTCGTCGTCATCTTCGGGGCGGCCGCGCGGACCTTCCGCGTGGGCGGCCACGTCCGCGTGGACCTCGTCACGACTTGCCTGCCGCGCCCCGCGCGGGCGTGGCTGCGGATGGTCAATCTCACCCTGGGCATCATCTTCCTCGCCGTGGTCATCTGGGTCACCACGCAATCGGCGCTCACCGCCTTCCGCTACGGCCGGGTCTCCGCCGTCCTCCTCTACCCGCTCTGGATACCCATGCTCCTGATCCCCGCCGGCCTCTTCCTCATGGCCTTGTCCATGGTCGAGACCCTGGGCCGACAGATCCGGGCCGCCCTCGGCCCGCGACCCGGGCGGGATGAAGTGCCTCCGTCGCCGGAGGTGGGGTGAGCGAAGCCGCGCTCGGAGGTCTCCTCATCGCGCTGATGTTCCTGCTCTTCGCGATGGGGCTCGAGATCTCCATCTCCATGGGCATCGTGGGCGTGCTGGGCCTGCTCTATCTCAAGGGGTGGACGGTCGGCCTGGGCGTGGTCGGCTCCATCGCGTGGTCCAATGCCACGAGCTTCTCCTTCATCGCCGTCCCCCTCTTCGTGTTCATGAGCGGTATCCTCCTGCACTCGGGCATCGGCAAGGGGCTCTTCACGGCCGTGGCGCGCTGGGTCGGCTTCCTGCCCGGCGGACTGGCGGTGGCGAGCATCTTCTCCTGCGCGATCTTCGCCGCCGTCTCCGGCTCGAGCGTGGCCACCGCTGCCACCATCGGCATGATCGCCATCCCGGAGATGGAGCGGCGCGGGTACGCGCGGTCGCTCATCATCGGCTCGCTCGCCGCGGGCGGCACCCTGGGTATCCTCATCCCCCCTTCCATCCCCATGATCATCTACGGGGTGATGACGGAAACCTCCGTTGGCCACCTCTACATGGCCGGCATCATTCCAGGGGTCGTCCTCGCGCTGATGTTCGCGGCGTATGTGATCGGCTACGCGATGATCTGGCCGCATGCCGCGCCGCGCGTGGCCGAGGACCGCGGATCTTTCCGCGACAAGCTGCGCTCCTTCGGCGAGGTGGCGCCGGTGGCCATCCTGATCTTCGTGGTGCTGGGCTCGATGTACCTCGGCATCGTGACGCCCACGGAAGCGGCGGCCCTCGGCTCCGTGGTGAGCCTCGTGCTCGCACGCTGGTACGGCAACCTCAGCTGGACGACGCTGAATCAGGCCTTCCATGAGACGGTGCGTACGACCTCCATGGTCATGCTCATCATTGTCTTCGCCGCGATCTTCAGCCACGTGATCGCCCTCATCGGGGCCCCCAAGGCGCTCCTGAACACCGTGCTCACCCTCGGCCTGCCCAAGTGGACGCTCTTCACCGTCATCTTCAGCTTCCTCCTCGTGATCGCGTACGCGCTCGAAGAGCTGTCGGTGATGATCATCCTCCTCCCCATACTCTTCCCCCTCATCACGGGGCTCGGCTTCGACCCGGTGTGGTTCGGCGTGATCATGGTGGTCTGGCTCGAGATCGGCTTCATCACGCCGCCCGTCGGGCTCAACCTCTTCGTGATCCAGGGCCTCATGCCGGGCACGGGGGCGCGTGAGATCACGATAGGCACCACGCCCTACGTGGTGCTGATGATCATTCTCGTGGCCGTCCTCTTCCTCTTCCCCGGCCTGGCGTTGTGGCTGCCTGCCCAGATGATGCCGGGCCGCCGCTAGCAGGCGGGCGATAAGGGCCCATCTGCTTCGTTGCCGTCCTCCAGGCGGGCGATAAGGGCCCATCTGCTTCGGTGGCTCGGTCGCTCCTCGCTCAACGTACGAAGAGTACGCCTCGCTCGTCGCATCCCTCGCCGCCTCGCATCTGGACCCTTCTCGCCCGCCTGCGGCGTCTCGCGGTCGGGCCTTATCAGATCCGTGCGCCGGCCGCCGCTAGCAGGCGGGCGATACGGGCCCGTCTGCTTCGTTGGCTCGGTCGCTCCTCGCATCTGGACTCTTCTCGCCCGCCGGCGGCGTCTCACGGTTGGGCCTTATTTGATCCGTGCGCGGGATTTCCGGCCGTAGACTGCGCGACGGGGAGGGTTCTGATGAGGCTCGCGAGGTGGTGGCGGCAGCGGCGGCCGCGGCTGCTGCAGCTGTGGGTGGTGGGGCTGCTGGCCGCGTGCGCGGTCACCGGGGCCTCCGCCATGGGCTATCTCGAGTCGCTCCAGGCGCGTGCCCTCGACCTCCTCATCTATCTCCAGAGCCCACGCCAGCCTTCCGGCCTCGTCATCGTGGCCATCGACGACGCGGCGTTCGACGCCCTCCGCCGGCGCCAGCCCCTGCCGCGCGACTACCTCGCGCGCGTCCTCCGTGGCGTCACGCGGGCGGGGGCGGTGGTGATCTGGCTCGACATCTCGTTGCGCACGGCGTCGGTTCGGAGTGTCCGGCCGCCCCGCGTCGTCCAGCTCCAGCCGCGCGCCACCAAGCTCCTGCCGGGTCCCGTCACCTTCGAATGGTCCGGCTCGGACACGCTCCGCTACAAGGTTCGCGTGCTCGGACCCCAGGGCCTTCTCTGGGAGCAGGGGGATCTCCCCCGCCAGCCGATCGCTGATCCTTCCTCGGTCCCCGCCCTCGAGTCCGGGGTTCGCTACGCGTGGCAGCTCGAAACGGCGGGGCAGCCGAGGCAGCAGGTCGAATTCGAGATCCTGCCCGCGGGCGCGGCGGCTCGCGTACGCGAATCGCTCGATAGCCTCGTGGCCGGAGCGCTGCCGGGCTATCCGCCGTCGAGCATCGCGCTCATACGCGCGGGCTATGTGCTGCGCGACGGGCTCTATGTCGATGCGCGGCGCGAGCTCTTGACCGCGCTCGCCAAGGACCCCGACGAGCCGACCCTGCATTTACTGTTGGGGCAGGTGTACGAGACCATGGGCTTGGGCGAGCTGGCGCAGCGGGAGTTCATCGAAGCCCGCGACCTCTCCCCCCGGGCAGGCGGGTGAGCGGTCTCGCCGACTAGCGGGCGCGGGCCCGGCGCCGTCGGGCGGCCGGCGAGCCCGACTCATCCTTGTCGGCGGTGGGCGTGATCGACTCGAGCAGCGGCACGCTCGCCTCGCGGAGCGGCCGACCGACGTGGTCACGGATCCAGCGGGCGTCCCACCATTCGAGCGGCGTCACCGACACGCCGTTGATCAGCACTTCGTAATGCAGATGATCGCCCAAGGCGAGTCCGGTGCTCCCGCTCTTGCCGAGCTCCTGTCCCTTGGTGATCTGGTCGCCCTCCTTCACGTCGATCGACGAGAGGTGTCCGTAGAGCGTCTGGAGCCCGAGGCCGTGATCCACCACCACCGCATTGCCGTAGATGGACAAGGGGCCGGCGAAGACGACCACGCCCGAATTGGCCGCGGGCACCGGACCGTGCCGCACGGCGGCGAGGTCGTAGCCGAAGTGGATCTGGGTGTCGACGTCCTGGCCGTGGTAGCGATAGGTCCGCGTCTCGGCGAAGTTGGAGAAGACCTTGGTGTTGCGGGGCTGGACGAAGGCGCCTTCCCACAGGGGGCGCGGCTGCGTCTTGGCCGCGAGCACGCGCTTGGTATCCTCCGCCTGCTTGCGCCGGTCGCGATTGACGATGAGGAAGGCGGGGAGCAGCTCGCCCTGGGGGATGGCGCCCCCGCGCTCGGGCAGAAGCTCGGGCAGCTTGCGCTCGAGGAAGTCGTCCTTGATCTCGATGGTGTCCGTCTTGAAGCGGCGCGGCTTCACCTCGATCGACACGGCCCGCGTGGTGGAGTTTCCCGCCTCGTCCTGCGCCACGGCGGTGAGGGGCGCCCCCTGATAGTTCCAGGGCAGAGCGACGAGGTCGATGTAGAGATTGGATTCCGGAGATCCGGTCGGATAAGCGGGGAAGGCGAGACCCCCGATATTGACGGCCACCCGCGAGGCGCCCTTGGAGCGGAGCACGACGAGGCCGCCTCCGCCCTGCGCCCAGTAGCGCGTGGCGCCCACGATCTCGAGCGAGGGCGGGGCGAAGTCGAGACTCACCTGTGCGGTGAGGATGGGACGATCGTCCACGCGGATGGGCCGCCAGAAGCCGTCGCGCGCCAGCACTTCGAGGGTGGCCGCGCCTTCGCGAAGCCCGAGGGTTCCCCCCGCCACCTGCAGCTCAACGTGCTGCTCGTTCGCGGGCGGCCCCGTGAAGGCCTGCTTCGTGATCACCACCTTGGCCGAGCCCTGACGCAGACGGATCTCCACGGAGCGGATGCCACCCCGGGACGCCCGCAGGTCCACCACGAGCGGCGTCTTGACGCCGATCCACTTCGGGGGGGAAGCGAAGGAGGCGCGAACGCCGGACACGCTCTGGCGCCACGCGAGGTAGCCGAGAGCGCCGATGACGAACAGGGCAGGGATGACGATGATCGTGAACCAGAAGCGGAATGCAGAGCGCGGCACGGGCCCATCATAGCAAGGCCGCTCGCTCCGCCCACCAGATTGTGCTAGCAGAGAGGAGTCATGCGTGTCTCGTGTCTCGTGCTGGCCGCGGTCGGTTTCGTGGTGAGCGCCACACTGCACCTTCTCTCCTTCACGCGGTGGGCGGGCGTGGCGGGCGAGCGCGCCATCTGGGCGCTGGGCGTCGTCGCCTTCCTCCTCGCCCTCGCCATGCTCGCCCGGCTCAGGCGCTCCGCCACGCTGGGCCGCCGTCGCTGGGGTCGCGTGGCCCTCCTGGACTGGCGCGGCATGCTCCGCTCCGTGCCTCCGGGACTCCGCTTCCTGATCGTGGGCGCCGCGCTCTACGCGTGGATGAACTTCGCGCTGTGCGTGATGCTCGACGCACCCGCTTCCACGCAGGCCGCCATCACCCTCCGCATGGCCACCGGCCACCTGATTTTCTTCTTTCTCGTTCCCCTCGTGTTTTTCCGCTTCGTGCCCGAGGGTCTGGAGGCGGCGCGCGCGCCCGACGGGCCCTCGCGTCCTTGACACCCCCCAGCCCTTCCGCTAGAGTGTTGCGGGTTTGCAACTGAAAGCACAATGTCACGACTCGTCTGGCTGATTCCGCTCTTCCCGCTCGTGGGCGCCCTCGCCAACGCGCTCTTCGGGCGGCGCACCGGACACCTCGCACACTGGGTGGCCGTTCCCGCGCTGGGCCTGGGTTTCCTCGCGTCGTGCCTCGTCTTCGCGCGCGTGCTCCACGGCGAGACGTACGTGGGCCAGCTCTTCCCGTGGATCAACGCGGGCGCGTTCACCACCGCGGTGGCCGTGCAGGTGGACCAGCTCACCGCCATCATGCTGCTCGTGGTCACCGGCGTGGGGTTCCTGATCCATCTCTACTCGGCCGGCTACATGCACGACGATCCGAGCTTCGCGCGCTTCTTCACCTATCTCAACCTCTTCGTCTTCTCGATGGTGATGCTGGTTCTCGCGGGCGACTTCCTCCTCCTCTATGTCTTCTGGGAGGCGGTGGGGCTCTGCTCGTACCTGCTCATCGGCTTCTGGTACGAGAAGAAGTCGGCCACCGACGCGGGCAAGAAGGCCTTCATCGTCAACCGCGTGGGCGACTTCGGCTTCGGCCTCGGCATCATGCTGATCTGGACCACCTTCGGCACCCTCAGCTACGGGGAGGTCTTCAGCAAGGCCACGGATGCGGTGGGGGCGGGCACCTATCTCGCCATCGCGCTCCTCCTCTTCACCGGGGCGTGCGGCAAGTCGGCGCAGCTGCCCCTGTTCACCTGGCTGCCCGACGCCATGGAGGGGCCCACGCCCGTCTCCGCGCTGATCCACGCCGCGACCATGGTGACGGCAGGCGTGTACATGGTCGCGCGCTGCCACAAGCTCTTCGAGATGGCCCCCCTCTCGCTGGAGATCGTGGCCTGGGTGGGCGGCCTCACCGCCCTCTTCGCCGCCACCATCGGTCTCGCCCAGACCGACATCAAGCGCGTGCTCGCGTACTCCACCATCAGCCAGCTCGGCTACATGTTCGTGGGCGTCGGGGTGGGCGCGTACGCGGCAGGCATCTTTCACCTCGTGACCCACGCCTTCTTCAAGGCTCTCCTCTTCCTGGGCGCGGGCAGCGTCATCCACGGCCTCCACGGCGAGCAGGACCTGCGCAAGATGGGCGGGATCGCTCCGCGCATGCTCGTCACCACCGTGACCTTTCTCGTGGGCGCGGTCGGGCTGGCCGGCCTCCCCCCTTTCGCGGGATTTTTCTCCAAGGACGAGATTCTCGCGGCGACCTTCCACCACGAGGGACACCGGTTGCTGTGGGCCATTCTCCTCGCCGGCGTATTTCTCACCGCGCTCTACACGGCCCGGCTCGTCCTCCTCGCCTTCTTCGGCAGCCCGCGCATGTCCAGGGAGCAGGCGCATCACATCCACGAGTCGCCCGCGGTGATGACGCTACCCCTCGGCGTGCTCGCCCTGCTCACCGCGGTGGCGGGCTTCGTGGGCGTGCCCTCTTCCCACGGCACGGCCTTCGTGCGCTTCCTCGCCCCCGTGCTGCCCTTCAAGGAGGTGGAGCACGGGGGCGTGGCCTCGCTCGCCCTCGCCGCGGTGTCGGTCATCGCGGCCCTCGCGGGGGTCTTCGTGGCGTGGCTCGCGTATGGACGAGGCCAGGTGGACGCCTCGAAGATCGGGGTGCCCACCAACCCCCTCCACAAGCTCCTCCTGAACAAGTACTACGTGGACGAGATCTACGACGCGCTCATCGTCAAGCCCATCTATCGCCTCTGTCTCTGGTGCGCGCAGATCTTCGACGTGAAGGTCATCGACGGACTCGTCAATGGTGTGGCGACCGCCGTGGTGGCCTGGGCCCTCGGTCTCCGCCGCCTCCAGACGGGCTACGTGATGAACTACGCGCTCGGCATGCTCGTGGGCGCCGTCGCCCTCGTCGCCTTCCTGCTCGTGGCGCGCCCGTGAGCTCGGTCCTCTCCTGGGTGACCTTCCTGCCCGTGCTGGGCGCGCTCGGGGTCTTTCTCCTTCCGCGGCGGGCGGAAGGACTGGTCAAGGTCACGGCCCTCGTGACCAGCCTCGCGACCTTTCTCCTCTCCGTGCCGCTCTTCACACGCTTCGACGCCGGCACACCCGACTACCAGTTCGTCGAGCAGCGCGCATGGATGCCGTCGTTCGGAATCTCCTACCACCTGGGCGTGGACGGGATCAGCCTCCTCCTCGTGCTCCTCACCACCTTCCTCATGCCCCTCACCCTCCTCGCCTCGTGGCATTCGGTGGAGCGGCGCTGGAAGGAGTTCGCCATCACCATGCTCCTCCTCGAGACGGGCATGCTCGGTGTCTTCGTGGCCCTCGACCTCTTCCTCTTCTATGTCTTCTGGGAGGCCATGCTCATCCCGATGTACCTCATCATCGGGATCTGGGGCGGACCCCACCGCGTGTACGCCGCCGTCAAGTTCGTCCTCTACACCCTGGTGGGCTCTCTCCTCATGCTGGTGGCCATCCTCGTCCTGTACTTCCAGCACGGCGCGGCCACCGGCGTGTACACGTACGACCTGCCCGCGATCGCGCGCTGGGTCGTGCCGGGGGGGCGGGGCCAGAGTCTCCTCTTTCTCGCCTTTGCCCTCGCCTTCGCCATCAAGGTGCCCATGTGGCCGTTTCACACCTGGCTGCCCGACGCGCACGTGGAGGCGCCCACCCCGGGCAGCGTCATCCTCGCCGGCGTGCTCCTGAAGATGGGCACCTACGGTTTCCTGCGCTTCTGTCTGCCGCTCTTCCCGCAGGCGGCGCTCGCCTTCGCTCCCGGGATGTTCACGCTGGCCGTGATCGGCATCCTCTACGGGGCGTGGGTCTCCACCGTGCAGCCCGACATCAAGAAGCTCGTCGCGTATTCCAGCGTCAGCCACCTGGGCTTCGTCGTGCTCGGGCTCTTCACCCTCAACGAGCAGGGCATGGTGGGCGGCATCATTCAGATGATCAACCACGGTCTTTCCACCGGCGCCCTCTTCCTGATCGTGGGCATGCTCTACGAGCGGCGGCACACCCGGCTCATCGCCGACTTCGGTGGCCTGTGGAAGGTGGTGCCCGCCCTGTCGGCGCTCTTTCTCATCGTCACCCTCTCCTCCATCGGGTTGCCGGGGCTCAACGGCTTCGTGGGCGAGTTCCTCATCCTGGTGGGCGCGTTCCAGATCAGCCGGCCCCTCGCCGCCATCGCCACGAGCGGGATCATCTTCGCCGCCGTCTACATGCTCTGGATGTACCAGCGCGTGATCTTCGGCGAGGTGACGCGCGAGGAGAACCGGCGGCTGACCGATCTCTCGGTCCGGGAATGGACGATTCTCGTGCCCGTGCTCGCCTTCATCTTCTGGATCGGCATCTACCCGCTCTCGTTCACGGGCAAGACGGAGGCGAGCGTGCGCGCGCTCATCACCCAGGTGCAGACCAAGGCGGCGGCCACCGTCGCCCTCGCCGCGAGATGAGATGACGGACGCCATCACCCTGCCCGTGGTCAGCCTGCGCGTCATCGCGCCCGCCGCGGTGCTCGCGATCACCGGCTTCGTCCTCATGCTCCTCGACCTCCTGCCCCCGCGCGGCCGGCGGGAGCACATGGCCTTCGTGGGACTGGCGGGGGTGGTCGTGGCGCTCATCGTCGCCATTCTGCTCTGGGGCTCGGACGTGACGGGCTTCCAGGGCATGGCGGTGCTCGACAACCTCTCCCTCTTCGCCACCCTCGTCATCGGCTACGCCACGGGTCTCGTGCTCCTCGAGTCCATCGACTATCTGAAGCGTCGCGGCATGGAGTCGGGCGAGTTTTACATCCTCGTGCTCTTCGCGGCCGCGGGCATGGTCATCATGGCCGGGGCCAACGATTTGATCGTGGTGTTCCTGGGCCTCGAGACGATGTCGCTCGCCCTGTACGTGCTCGCCGGCTTCTTCCGCACCGAGATCCAGGCCGGCGAGGCCTCCATGAAGTACTTTCTCCTCGGCGCCTTCGCCTCCGGTTTCTTCCTTTATGGCATCGCCCTCATCTACGGGGCGACCGCCTCCACCAACCTCGACAAGATCGGGGCGGCGGTGAAGGCGGGCGCGGGCCGGGATCCGCTCCTCCTCATCGGCTTCGCTCTCCTGCTCGTGGGCTTTGGATTCAAGATCTCCGCGGTGCCCTTCCACATGTGGACGGCCGACGTCTACGAGGGCGCGCCCACCTCCGTGACCGCGTTCATCGCCACCGGCTCCAAGGCCGCCGCCTTCGCCGCCCTCCTGCGTCTGCTCCTCGAGTCGCTCCGCCCGTTGCAGGGGGAGTGGACGTGGCTCTTCTGGGCGCTCGCGGTGCTGAGCATGACCCTCGGGAATATCGTGGCCATCGCCCAGCAGAATCTCAAGCGCATGCTCGCCTATTCCTCCATCGCCCACGTGGGCTACATGCTCGTGGGCATCGTGGCCGGGGGCGGCCTCGGAGGCGGCAGCGTGCTCTTCTATCTGCTCGTCTACACGTTCACCACCGCGGGTGCTTTCGGCGTCATCCTGCTCCTCGAGCGGGGCGGCGAGGAAGCGGTGGGGATCGGCGATACCGCGGGACTCGCCACCCGGCACCCCCTGGCCGCCCTCGCCTTGGCCCTGTTCCTCCTCTCTCTGGTCGGCATCCCGCCCACCGCGGGCTTCGTGGGAAAGTTCTACCTCTTCGGCGCGGCCGTACGCTCGGGCTTCGTGTGGCTGGCCGTGATCGGCGTGCTGAACTCGGCCGCGGCCGCCTATTACTACCTGCGCATCATCGTCAACATGTACATGCGCGAGCCCGAGGGGACGCCCGCGGTGGTCATGCCCTCCTTCGCAGGCGCCCTCGCCGTGGTGGTCGCCCTGTGGGGCGTCATACAACTGGGTATCTTCCCCGCGCCTCTCTTCGATCTGGCTCAGTCGGCGGTCTTGCCTCTCCTTCGCTAGTTGGCCATCCGGTTTCCGTACCGCGGCTGGCTCTTCGATCTCGACGGCACCGTATACCTCGGGGAGGCGCTCCTTCCCGGGGCGGCCGAGGCCATCAGCGCCCTGCGCGCGGCGGGCCGGCGCGTGGGCTTCCTCTCCAACAAGCCCCTCCAGACGCGCGAGGACTACGCGGCCAAGCTCGAGCGCCTCGGCGTGCCCGCGACCGCGGATGACGTCATCAACTCCTCGCTCGTCCTCGCCCGCCATCTCCGCGCCCTCGACCCGGGGGCCCCCGTCTTCGTCATCGGGGAGTCACCAATGCTCGCGGAAATGGCCGCCCACGGCTTCGAGGTGCGCGACGACGAGCACGTGCGCTGGGTGGTGATCGCCTTCGATCGAACGTTCACGTATGCCAAGCTCAACACGGCGCTCCAGGCCGTGCTGAGGGGCGCGCGTCTCATCGCGACCAATCCCGATCGCACCTGCCCCGTGGAAGGCGGCCAGATCCCCGACTGCGCGGGCATGATCGCGGCCGTGGAAGCGGTGACGGACACGAAGGTGGAGATGATCGTGGGCAAGCCCTCCCCGATCATTCTCGAGGTGGCGCTCGCCGCCCTCGGCTGCGCCGCCCACGAGTCGGTCATCGTGGGCGACCGGATCGAGACCGACATGGTCATGGGAAAGCGGCAGGGGCTCGCCACCATCCTCGTCTTGTCCGGCGTCACGCGTCCCGGCGACCCGCGAATCGACGTCCTCGCTCCGGACCACGTGCTACGATCGATTCAGGAGCTGATCGGGTGACCCGCCTGAACGGAATCGACTCTGCGAGGTTCGACGCGGTGGTGATCGGCGGCGGCATGGCCGGGGCGGGCGTGGCCCGCGACCTCGTCCTCCGCGGCGCCTCCGTCGCTCTCTTCGAGAAGGGCGACTTCGCTTCGGGCACGTCCTCGAAGTCCTCCAAGCTGATCCACGGCGGCCTGCGCTATCTCGAGCTCTTCGACGTCAAGCTCGTCCGCGAGTCCCTCCGCGAGAAGAAGACCCTCGAGCGTCTCGCCCCGCACCTCGTGCGCCCGCTGCCCTTCCTCGTGCCCGTGTACCGCGGCTCCAAGCGCGGGCTCATCACCGTGCGCATCGGCATGTGGCTCTACAACCTCCTGACCCCGGGCCGCGAGCGGGAGCGTTTCCGCGTCCTCCGCCCCCTCGACGCCCTGACGCTCGAGTCCTCCATCCGGGTCGACGACCTGCGCGGCGCCGGCTACTACTTCGACGACCTCTTGCTCTTTCCCGAGCGCCTCTGCCTCGAGAACGCGCTCTCCGCCGCCCGCCACGGCGCCCGCGTGCACAACTACTGCGAGGTGGAGGCGGTCACGCGCGGGGCCGGCGGCATCGACGGCGTGCGGGTGCGCGATCTCCTGACGGGTCGGGTGCACACGGTCCGCGCCTCCGTCGTCGTCAATTGCGCCGGTCCGTGGGTCGACCGGCTGCGTGAGCTGGCGGGGGTGAGCGACGCGGGAAAGCGGGTGCTGCGGACGACCAAGGGCATTCACTGCATGCTCCCGCGCATGACGGAGCGGGCCGTCTATCTGTCCACCGCCGACGACCGGATGATCTTCGTGATCCCATGGCGGGAATTCTCCATGGTGGGCACCACCGACACCGATTTCGACGGGGATCCCGATCGCCTCTCCGCCACGCGGGAGGAGGTCGAGTATCTGCTCGACGCCGTGCGGCCGGCCTTGTCCGACCCGCGCGTGGCTTTCGACCAGGTGGTCTACACCTATGCGGGAGTGCGGCCGCTCGCCTTCGAAGAGGGCGCCCCCGCCTCGAAGGTCTCCCGCGATCACAAGATGGTGGTGGAAGGACCGGAGGGGCGCTTCCTGTCCATCACGGGCACCAAGCTGACGTGCTTTCGCAGCCTGGCGGAGCAGGTCGGTGATCGCGTGATGAGCGTCCTCGGGCGCGGGGAGCCATCGCGGACGGCCACCCTCACCCTCGACGGGCTCGACGAGGAGACGGACAAGATCGAAGCGCGGGCCTGGATGGACGTCTCGGCGGACATGACGGCCACCGGCCTCTCGAGAGAGACCTTGCAGACTCTGGTCGAAATCTACGGCCGCGCCTACCCGCGCGTGCTCGATCTGGCGGGGAAGCTGCCCGACGGCACGGCCCGGCTCTGTCCCAGCAATCCGGATATCGTGGCCCAGCTCCATCATGCCCTCGCCGAGGAGATGACCGTCTCGCTCCAGGACTTCCTCCTCCGCCGCACGGCCATCGGCCAGAGCGCCTGTCTCGGGCTCGATTGCTTTGAGGCCATCGGCCGCCGGATGAGCGCGCTGGCCGGCTGGTCGTCGCGTCGGCTCGACGCGGAGCTCGAGGCCTATCACGCCTCGGTCGAGCGGAGCCTGCGCTTCCGACGCGCGTGATCCGTGCTATAGTCCGTTCCGCTTGGCGCGGCGATGCGCAAATGTCACGAGCCCGCAACCCGACAGCAATTCGCCTCCGGTAGCGTCACCGGCGTCGGCATACCCATGGACCCATCTCGACGAGGAGGACTACTATGCCCCGCCCCACGACCATGATGCGATCGGCCGCCTGGGCCTGCGCCCTCCTCGTCGCCGCCATCCTGGCGCCCACGTCCGCCCTCGCAAAAACTGACATCCAGTTCTGGCACGCCATGACCGGCCAGCTCAACGACGCCACCAACGAGCTGGTGAAGCAGTTCAACGAGAGCCAGTCCGAATACGAGGTGAAGCCGCTTCGCAAGGGCACCTATCCGGAGACCCTGACCGCGGCCATCGCCGCCTACCGGCAGCGCCAGGCGCCGCACATCGTCCAGGTCTTCGAGGTCGGCACCCAGACCATGCTCCTCTCCGGCGCGGTCAACCCCGTCTACCTGCTCATGAAGGAGCAGGAGATCGCGGTGGACTGGAAGGACTTCATCGCGCCGGTGGCCGGCTACTACTCGAAGGACGGCCATCTCTACTCCATGCCCTTCAACTCCTCGACGCCGATCCTCTACTACAACAGAGACGCGTTCCAGAAGGCCGGGCTCGATCCGTCGAAGCCGCCCCAGACCTGGAAGCAGGTCGAGGACTATTCGAAGAAGATCATCGCATCCGGGGCGGCGAAATGCGGCTTCTCGACGGGGTGGCCATCGTGGACCATGGTCGAGAACATGCACGCCTGGCACGATCAGCCCTTCGCCACCAAGCGAAACGGCTTTGACGGCCTCGACGCGCAGCTCCTGATCAACAAGGAATTCGGGGTCATGCACCTGAGCCGGCTCACGGAATGGCAGAAGGGCAATATCTACTCCTACGGTGGGCGCCAGGGCACGGCCGATCCCAAGTTCATCAACGGTGAGTGCGCCATGTACGTACAGTCCTCGGCGCTCATCGGGGGGTTCACCCGCGGGGTCAAGTTCCAGTGGGGCACCGGGCCGCTGCCGTTCTGGGGCCCGCCCTACACCAAGGCGACCTCCATCATCGGCGGCGCCACCCTCTGGGTGATGAAGGGCAAGCCGGCCGGCGAGAATCGCGGCACGGCCAAGTTCCTGAAGTTCATCTCAGAGCCCAACCAGCAGATGTGGTGGCACGTCACCACCGGCTATCTCGCGATCTCCAACACCGCGGTCAAGAACCTCGAGGCCGGATACCATTTCAAGAAGTTTCCGGACCAGTACACCGCGTTCGCCGAGCTGACCAAGGGCAAGGCCACCGCGAACAGCCAGGGCATCCGGCTCGGCAACTTCGTGCAGATCCGTGACGTCATCGAGGGCGAGATGGAGAACATCTTCGGGGGCAAGAAGACGCCGAAGCAGGGGCTGGACGACGCGGTGGCCAAGTCCAACGACATCCTGAAGGAGTTCGCGGCGGCCAACAAGCAGTAGCGGGACGCCGGCATGCAGCGGACGGTCTTCCGGAACCGGTATCTCCCCTATCTGCTCGTCTTCCCGCAGATGGCGGTCACCGTGCTCTTCTTCTTCTGGCCCGCCCTGAAGTCGCTCCAGCTCTCCCTCTACCGCGTCTCTCCCTTCGGAGACAGCATGACCTTCGTGGGGCTCGCCAACTTCGCCAAGCTATTGGGTGATGCCGAGTACTACCGGAGCGTGCTCAACTCTTTCGTGTTCGCGGGCGGCGTCACCGTCCTCGCGGTGGGGAGCTCGCTCTTCATGGCCGCCCTCGCCACCCAGAAGATCCGCGGGCTGTCGGCGTACCGGACCCTCCTCCTCTGGTCCTACGGCATCGCGCCGCCGGTGGCGGGCATCATCTTCCTGTTCATCTTTCACCCGACGTACGGCATCCTGCCGTACTTCCTCTCCTTCATCACCGCCTACGAGTTCAATTGGCTCCTCAAGGGCTGGGTGGCCATGACCCTGGTCATCGTGTCCACCGCGTGGACGCATCTGGGATACAACATCGCCTTCTACGTGGCCGGGCTCCTCGCCATTCCCGGCGCCGTGCTCGAGGCGGCCGACGTGGACGGGGCGGGGCCGCTGCGCCGTTTCGCTTCCATCGTCTTCCCCCTCATCTCGCCCATCACCTTCTACCTCGTGACCCTCAACATGGTCTTCGCCTTTTTCGAGTCCTTCGGGGTCATCGACGCGGTGACGAAGGGCGGGCCGGGCGACGCCACCATGATCATGGTGTACAAGCTCTACAAAGACGGCTTCATCGGCCTCAACCTGGGCTCCTCCGGTGCGCAGTCGGTCATCCTCATGGCCCTCGTCATCGGCCTCACCATGCTCCAGTTCAGGTACGCCGAGAAAAAGGTCACCTACCGTTGAGTCAGACGCGCCGGCTCCGCCAGGTTGGACGGCCCCACCGCGTCGCTCCAACCCATCCGGCCCGCGGTCAGGAATGGCCCCAGCGCATCGCTCTAACCAGTCTCGCCCACGGTCAAGAGTGGCCCCAGCGCATCGCTCTAACCCACCCGGCCCACGGTCAAGAGTGGCCCCAGCGCATCGCTCTAACCAGTCTCGCCCACGGTCAACATGCCCAAAGGCATGTTGAGGTTAAATGATCGGCGCGGGCCAGCTCGAGCAGGCGCGGGTGGGCGTGGGCACGGTGGCGGGGGCGCGGCGCCGGCCGCCCGTCTCCTGGAATACGGTGGTGATCCACGTCCTCCTCATCGCGTGCATCGCGGTGGTCGCCTTTCCTCTCTACTTCGCATTCGTCATCTCGACGCAGGACATCCAGCGGGTCGTCCAGCGTCCGCCGCGCCTCCTCCCCTCCCTCCATGCCCCGGAGAACTACGTCGAGGCGTGGCACAAGGCGCACATGGGACGGATGCTCTTCAACAGTCTCGTGATGGCGGTCACGGTGGCCGTCGGCAAGATCATCATCTCCATGCTCTCCGCCTTCGCCGTCGTGTACTTCGACTTCCGCGGGCGCATGGTGTGCTTCTGGATGATCTTCGTCACCCTCATGCTGCCCGTGCCCGTGCGCTTGATGTCCACCTACGAGGTCATCGGCACGCTCGGCTGGATCAATACCTACCAGGGGCTGACCGTGCCCCTCATGGCCTCGGCCACCGCGACCTTTCTCTTCCGCCAGTTCTACCTGACCATTCCCAACGAGCTCGCGGAGGCGGCCCAGCTCGACGGCGCCGGGCCCATGCGCTTCCTCTTCCAATTCCTGCTCCCGTTGTCGTGGGCGAATATCGCCGCCCTCTTCGTGGTGCTCTTCATCTTCGGCTGGAACCAGTACCTCTGGCCGCTCCTCATCACCAATACCGAGACCATGCGGACGGTGGTGATCGGACTCGAGGAGCTGATCCCGCGCAGCGGCACCGAGCTGCCCACGTGGAACCTCATCATGGCGGGGGCAGTGATGGCGCTCCTGCCCCCCGTGGCCATCATCATCTTCATGCAGCGCTGGTTCGTGAAGGGCCTCGTGGAGAGCGAGAAGTGAGATCGCTCCTCGTGTTCGGCTGGGTGGCAGGCTCGGTGGGGATCCTCGCCGCCATGCTCGGGGCGGAGGCGGCCCCGACCGCGCCCACCCTCCTCGCCGCGCATCGGGGCGGGTCGCTCCTCTGGCCGGAGAACAGCCCGCTCGCCTTCCGGAACGCCCTCGCCCTCGGAGCGGACTTCATCGAGTTCGACGTGCACCTCGCCCGTGACGGAGAGGTCGTGGTGATCCACGACGCCACCCTCGACCGCACGACCACCGGCTCGGGGCCGGTGCGGGACCGCACGGTGGCGGAGCTCAAGGCCCTTCGCCTCACGGACAGATCGGGCGCGGTGACGCCGGAGACGGTGCCGACCCTCGATGAGGTGGTGGAGGTGGCGGCGCAGGCCAAGGGCCGCATGCTCCTCGAGATCAAGGTGGACGCGTCGAAGACGCGCTACCCGGGCATCGAGGAAAAGGTGCTGGCCATCCTCGATCGCCACGCCATGACCAGCTCCACCGTGATCATGTCTTTCGAGGCGTCGACCTGGCGCCGCGTGCGCGAGCTGCGCTCCGACGTGGCGACCTGCGCCCTGTATTCCGCGCGCACCCTCGGGCGCTCGAGCCTCACCGCCGAGCTCGACGCGCTGCGGGCGGCGGGGGTGCGCTTCATCGGCGTGGAGCACACCGTAGTGGACGCGGCGGCGGTGGCGCAGGCGCAGCGGGCCGGCATCGGTCTCGGGGCGTGGACCGTCAATGACCCTGCCGACATGACGCGGGTGATCGGCGCGGGGGTGACCATACTCATCACGGACCAGCCGGACGTGGCGAAGACCCTCCTCAAGCGATGACGGGGCGGCGCTTCGTCCTCGCCCTCGACCAGGGCACCACGGGCTCCCGGGCCGTGGTGGTCGATCCCGACGGTGCGGTGCGGGGGAGCGGCTACGTCGAGCTGACCCAGCACTATCCCCAGCCGGGCTGGGTCGAGCACGACGCCGAGGAGATCTGGAGCTCCACCGTCCGCGCCATCGGCGAAGCGCTCGGAGCCGCGGGCGTCGCCGCCACCGAGATCGCGGCCATCGGCATCACGAATCAGCGCGAGACCGCGCTGCTCTGGGAGCGCGCCTCGGGCCGCCCCGTGCACCGCGCCATCGTCTGGCAGTGTCGCCGGACGGCCCCGTTGTGCGAGCGCCTCAAGACCGAGGGCGCCGAGCCCGCCTTCAGGGACAAGACCGGTCTCATCCTCGATCCGTACTTCTCCGGGACCAAGATCCGCTGGTTGCTCGACGAAGTGCCGGGAGCGCGCGGCCGGGCGGAGCGCGGCGAGCTGGCCTTCGGCACCGTGGATTCGTGGCTGCTCTGGCGTCTCACCGGGGGAGGCGTGCACGCCACTGATCCATCCAATGCCTCGCGCACCCTCTGCTTCGACATTCGCGCCCTCCGCTGGGACGAAGAGCTGTGCCGGATGCTCGGGGTGCCCCTGGCCATCCTTCCCACGGTGAAGCCGTCCGCCGGCGCGTTCGGCGAGACGGCGAAGGGCGACCTGCCGTCGGGCATACCCGTGACCGGCATAGCGGGAGACCAGCAGGCGGCGCTCTTCGGGCAATGCTGTATCGAGCCGGGGATGGCGAAGAACACCTATGGCACCGGCTGTTTTCTCCTCCTCAATACGGGCGGCGCCCCCATCGCATCCGAGCGCGGCCTCCTCACCACCGTCGCCTGGCAGATCGACGGCGCGGTCACCTACGCCCTCGAGGGCAGCGTCTTCGTCGCGGGCGCGCTGGTCCAGTGGCTCCGCGACGGCCTCGGCGTCATCGCCACCGCCGCCGAGAGCGAGGCGCTGGCTACCTCGGTCGCCGATACGGGCGGCGTCTATCTGGTGCCGGCCTTCACCGGCCTCGGCGCGCCGTACTGGGATCCGTACGCCCGCGGCCTCCTCGTCGGCCTGACCCGGGGCACCACGCGCGCACACATCGCGCGCGCCGCCCTCGAAGCCATCGCCTACCAGAACCGCGACGTGCTCGACGCCATGGCCGCGGAGGCGGGCGCGACCCTTCGCGCCCTGCGGGTGGACGGGGGGGCGGCCGCCAACAACTTTCTCTGCCAGTTCCAGGCCGACGTGCTAAACGTCGAGGTGCTGCGCCCGGTGATCACGGAGACCACGGCCATGGGCGCGGCGTTTCTGGCCGGGGTGGGCGCGGGAATGTGGAAGTTGGACGCGCTCTCTTCCCGGTGGCGTCTGGAGCGTCGCTTTGCCCCGTCCGCCGATCCCGCCCTCCGCGTGGCCGGCTACGCGGGATGGCATCGGGCTGTCGAACGCGCGCGCGGCTGGGCGGCGCCGTAGTCGACCCTTTCTTCATCGCGAACTCTTCGAGGAGGCATGCATGCTGCGATTGACGGTGGCTCTGGCAATGACGGCGGCGCTGTTGGCACAGGGGTCGCCGGCCCAGGCCCAGGGCCAGGCGCCCATCGAGGGCGAGCTCAACCTGATCACCCCCGTCTCCAAGTTCATCCACGACGCCGCCCTCAAGGCCTTCGCCGACTACGCCAAGGAGAAGTGGAACCTCACGGTCAAGGTCAGCGCGATTCCCGCGGGCACCCCGGTGGCCTACGGTCGGATCGTGGAGTGGAAAGGCAAGCCGGAAGTGGACATCTTCTGGGGCGGAGAGTCCGCGCTCTTCGAGAAGCTCGCCGAGCAGAAGCTCCTGCAAAAGGTCGAGGTCTCCAAGGCGGTATGGGATTCCGTTCCCGCCTCCATCGGCAAGCCCAAGCCCATTCCCCTCAAGGACAAGGACGGCTACTGGATCGGCACCGCCCTCGAGCCCTACGGCCTCGTGTACAACCCCAGGCGCATCCAGCGGCTCGGGGTTTCCGAGCCGAAGGAATGGGATGACCTCCTCAATCCCAAGCTCAAGGGCGAGGTCGCCCAGTGCGCGCCCACGCGCTCCTCGTCGTCGAACGCGACGTACGAAGTCATCCTGTCGCTCTACGGCGAAGAGAAGGGCTGGGAATGGCTCATGCGTCTCGCCGCCAATACCGGCCACTTCACCGCGCGCAGCCGTGACGTGCCCACCGTGGTGGCCAAGGGCGAGTTCGCGGCCGGCTTCGCGGTGCCCTCCTACATGGCCTTCGAGGAGAAGCTGGCCGGCTTCGACATCAAGTTCGTGGCTCCCAAGTACGCCTTCGTCACCCCGGAGCCCATGGCCATTCTCGCCGGGGCGCGCAATCCGAAGGCGGCGCGGGCTTTCATCGAGTTCCTCATGACCGAGCGCGGGCAGAAGGTGTTCATGGAGCGCGGGCTCTTCCCCATCACCCCGAAGTTCAAGGTTCAGGGCGCGCCCGGCTCGACGGCGGAGCTGGCGGTGGAGTTCACGGGTGGCGTGCGCTCGTACTTCGACCGCGATGTCGCCAACGTCTACGACGAGGGGGTGGCCGCCAAGCGCTCCGAGGCGCTCAAGACGCGCTTCCGCAACGACGTCGAGGCGAAGTGGGAGGAGCTGAAGAAGAAGTAGGCCGTGGAGATCACGATCCGCAAGGTCGTCAAGCGGTTCGGTACCGTCACCGCGGTGGACAGGGCGGACCTGTCCGTCCGCGACGGCGAGCTCTTCACTCTCCTCGGCCCCTCCGGCTGCGGCAAGACCTCGCTCCTGCGGCTCCTCGCCGGCTTCTATCAGCCGGACGAGGGCGACATCCGCTTCGGCGAGCGGGTGGTGAGCGGGCTCCCACCCTACGAGCGCAACATCGGCATGGTGTTCCAGAACTACGCTCTGTGGCCCCACATGACGGTGACGGGCAATGTCGCCTACGGGCTCAAGCTGCGGAAGCTCGGACGGGCGGAGATCGCGACGCGCCTCGCCGAGGGCCTGCGCAAGGTCAATCTGACCGGCTACGAGTCGCGCTATCCGGGGCAGCTCTCGGGTGGTCAGCAGCAGCGCGTGGCCCTCGCCCGGGCCCTCGTGCTCAATCCCGACATCCTGCTGCTCGACGAGCCCCTGTCCAATCTCGACGCCAAGATCCGTGTCCAGGTCCGCGCGGAGATCCGCAAGCTCCAGCAGGAGCTCGGCATCACCACCATCTACGTCACCCACGATCAGGAGGAGGCGCTCTCCCTCTCCGACCGCGTGGCCGTCATGAAAGACGGTCGCGTCCTCCAGGTGGGCAAGCCCAAGGAGCTCTACGAGCGGCCGCGCACGCGCTTCGTCGCGGATTTCGTGGGCACCAACAACCTCCTGCCGGGGCGGGTGAGCCGGCGCGCCGGCGCCGATCTGGAAGTCGACACCGCGGTGGGCACGTTGCGGGCCGTCTCGGACGGCCCGGTGGGAGAACGCTGCGTGCTCGCCATCCGGCCGGAGAACGTCGCGGTCGACGCGGGAGCGGCGGGCGCCTCCGGCAATGTCGTGCGCGGGCGGGTGAGCTTCGTGTCCTACCTGGGCAGCGCGCTTCGCTACGACGTGGAGGCGGGCCATGGGCAGGTCCTCAAGGCCGATATCCGCGATCCTTGGCACCACGAGCCGCTGTCCATCGGCCGGGAAGTCGCGGTGAGCTTTCCCGCCTCCGTCACCCTCGCCGTAGCCGAGGATGACTGAACTCCGTCGGCGTCCGGCGCTCTGGGCCGCGGTGGGGGTGGGGCTGATCTGGCTCTTCCTCGGGGTCTTTCTCGTCTACCCGCTGACTCGCATCTTCTACGACGCCGTCACCGACGAGGGGGGACGAATCACCCTGGCCAACTTCTCCGCCTTCTTCAACGACGGCTTCTATCTGCGCGCCCTGTGGAAGTCGCTCGTGCTGGGCGCGGCCACGGTGGCCGCCTCGTCGGTCATCGGCATCGCGGTGGCCGTCCTCCTCGTGCGCCACGATTTCGCGGGCCGCGGGCTTTTCAGCTACCTCACCCTGATTCCCATCATCTCGCCGCCGCTCGTGGGGACGCTGGGCTTCACCTTCATCCTGGGGCGGGCGGGCTCGATCAATGTCTTGCTCATGGACATCTTCGACATGCTCACGCCAATCAACTTCCTCTACGGGATCCACGGCGTCGTGCTCGTGGAGACGCTCCACCTCTTCCCCATGATCACCCTCAACGTGGTGGATGCCCTCGGCAAGATCGATCCCGCGCTCGAGGAGGCGGCGGAGAGCGTGGGCGCCCGCGGCTGGAGGAAGTTCCGGACGGTGACCCTGCCCCTCATGACGCCGGGCTATGTCGCGGGTGCCCTCCTCGTCTTCATCTGGACCTTCTCCGATTTCGCCACGCCGCTCATTCTGGGCGTCCAGGACCTGCTCGCCGCCCAAGCCTATCTCAACATCGTGCAGTTCGTGGACCGGCGCATCTTTCGCATGGGCATCGTCATTTCCGCGCTCATGGTCATCCTCGCCATCGTCTTCCTCCTCGTGGCCCGCCGCTGGGTCGGCCTCAAAGACTACTCCACCCTCTCCTATTCCGTGATCGAGCGCCGGCGCCTCTCCGGGGCCGGCCAGGCGGGCGCGGTGGGCTTTCTCTCCCTCGTGCTGCTCCTGTCCTTCATCCCGTATGTGGGACTGGCGCTGGCCGCGTGCAGCCGGGGATGGTCGCTGACGCCGCTCCCCGTAGCCTATACCCTCCAGCACTTCGAGCGCGTGATCGTGGAGACGCCGAAGTACATCGTGAACAGCTTCCTCTACTCCGGACTGGCCGTCGTCCTCTGCATCGTGGTGGGAGTGCCCATCGCCTGGATACTCGGCCGCTCGACCATGCGGGGGCGCGGAGCGCTCGATTCCCTCAATACGCTCATCCTCGCCGTGCCGGGTACCGCCCTCGGCATCGCGTACATCCGCGCCTTCCACTTCGATCTCCCCGGCTTCGACCGTGGCCTCACCTCGTTCTGGATCGTCATGCCCCTGATCCTCGCCGTTCGACGCCTGCCCTATACGGTGCGGGGCGCCTTCTCCTCCCTCCTCCTCGTGCACCGTTCCATGGAGGAGGCGGCGGCGAGCGTGGGCGCTTCGGGGGCGCGGGCCTTCCGCGACGTGACGCTGCCCCTGATATGGAAAGGCATCGTGGTGGGGGGGCTCTTCTCCTTCATGACCTCACTGCAGGAGGCCTCGGCCGTGCTCTTCCTGGCCCTCGGGGGCTGGGAGATGATCACCAATGGTATCTTCGCCTTCTACATCGCCGGCTCCTCGAGCGAAGCCGCCGCCCTCGGCGTCATCCTCATCGCGGTGGCCGCCATCAGCGTCGTCATCATCAATCGGCTGGCCGCCGGCCGCATGGGAGGAGTCTTTGGCTAGCGACGTGTACCGCACGCCGGAAGATCGATTCGCGGGACTGCCGGATTTCCCGTTCGCGCCGCACTACGTCGAGATCGACGAGCTGCGCACGCACTATCTCGACGAGGGGCGGGGAGAGCCCATGCTCCTTCTCCACGGCGAGCCGACCTGGAGCTTCCTCTATCGCCGGATGGTTCCCGCGCTCCGCGCGCGCTTCCGCTGCATCGCGCCGGACTACATCGGGTTCGGCCGGTCGGACAAGTTGCTGAAGATCGGATCGTATTCGTTCGCCTCTCACTACGAGCGCCTCGAGCGCTTCGCGGATGCCCTCGGCCTCACCGGGCTCACCATGGTCGTGCAGGACTGGGGCGGGCCCCTCGGCCTTCGCTACGCGACCACGCATCGCGATCGTGTCGCCCGGCTGGTCATCCTCAACACGGGGCTCATGTCGGGCGAGGCGGTGACGCTGTCGCCGGGACTCCTGAAATGGCGGGCCTACGCGCTGCGCACTCCCGACCTGCCCATCGGGCAGATCATCAAGCGATCCGTGGTGGACCGCGCCGCCCTCTCCGATGCCGTGGTCGCTGCCTACGACGCGCCCTTCCCCACCCTCGAGTGCGCCGGGCGCCGCCGCGATTCTGGCCACACGGGCGGCATTGGCGTCCTGGGACAAGCCCGCGCTGGTCTGCTTCAGTGACTCGGATCCCGTCTTTCCGCCCGCGGTGGGGCAGGGACTGGCCCAGCTGATACCGGGGTCCCGCTTCTCCATCATCCGTGGCGCCGGCCATTTTCTTCAGGAGGAAAAGGGCCCGGAAATCTCGGCAGAGATCCTTGCCTTTGTGCGTAACTGACAAAAGTGATCATCGTTATTCCCCTTTGGAATGAGTGATTTGCAGCGTCTTGTCTTCCCCAAAACGGTGTGCTAGTGTTCCTATTCACATGGCGGGAGGCAGTGGAAAGCCGTCATCCGGACACACCGCGCAGCTCGTCAGTCTCGGCACCATGCTCTTCGCGTGTGTCGCGGTCGGGCTGGGCGTGG
>WNGB01000283.1_pt1 | contig 75671 bp, 68 predicted proteins | sample 5400681 | NCBI WGS metagenome assembly WNGB01 (sample SAMN13153367, study PRJNA577476) | soil metagenome | isolation source: 115 cm soil or saprolite under grassland replicate 2 | place: USA:California | collected 2016-06-15 | reverse complement strand
TCCCAGTCGCGCTCGAAGATCGAGACTCCCCGCTCCCAATCGCGCTCCATGAACGGGACAAGCACAGCAAGCGGCAGGCCGCAGGCGACCTGCTGGGTGGCAACCTCGAGCGCATGCACGACTCCCGACGGCATCAGCTCGGGTGGCCGAGCCCGCCAGGGCAGCCCTCGGCTCCGTAATTCCCGGCTGCCTTCCGCGGCGACTGCATAGCGCATTGGGGTCTCCTGTTATCAGGCTCCGCCGGCGAGCCAGGCAGCCACCGCCTAGGTGGCGTGCCGGTCGAGCGAGTGTCGGGCGCGGTCGTATCGGCGGGTGGTTCGCGGGTCGGCGTGGCCAGCCGCATCCTGGACGTCTCGCAGCTCACGCCGGCGTCCAGGGCGGTGGTCACGAACGAATGGCTTCTTTCCGCACTCGTCGTGTGCGCACGGACTCGTGTGGCGATTGGCCGGGGCGGCTTCCCGAGCTGCGTTCGCCACCGTCGCGGCAGGGTGTGTTGCATTACCAACCCCGCCGAGCGACGAGGATCACAGCATCCGGCATGGTTGCGGGAACCCGCCGACGCATGGTGTGGAAGATGCTGAGCACGGTCAGGGTGCAGGAGGGACCCGGATGCGCGGGAGCGGGAACCGCGGGCGTGGAGTGGCCACGTGCTGCGTGCTCGGGCTGGGCATGGTGCTCCTGGTGGGCGCCTGTACCTCCTCTGGGCGCGCTCGGCCGCCTATCTTCACCACCCAGATCAATGGGACGGTCGCGGTGCCCACCACCACCACCACCATGCCGATCGCGTGGCATGGCTGCCGACCGTCGTCCCCGGCGGCGCCGTGGGCCAAGGGCACCGGGCTGATCGAGGTGCACGGCACCGCCACGCCAGGCGCGAGCCTGTGGGCGCTGGTGTTCGACCGGGTGCCGGTCCCCGTGGGCAAGCAGGTGAAGATCGTCTGGCGGATGACCGCCGCGGGTGCGTTCACGGTGGCCGCCAGGGATGCCAGGGGGCCAGCACGGCTGCTCGATGGGCCGGGTCGGCACGGCAGCTCGACCTGGGACCGCCCCGGCGAGGAGTGGGGCACGGTGTTTGTGTTCCCACGGCCTGGCTGCTGGCACCTGCTCGCCAGCCGCAGCACGGCCAGCGGCGACGTCTGGCTGCGGGCGAGCTAGCCGCGCCCGGGCGTAGGTCACCGGCGGGTCGCCAGGTGCGGGCGTTGTCGGCGTTGGTGTCATGTCAGCTGCAGGGTCCGATGGTGGCGCCTGGACTGGCAAGCCGTGTGACCCGGCCGCCGCCACCGGCCGCGGTGCGCAGGCGGGTGATCTCGTCGTGCTGGGCGGCCAGGCGCGCCAGGGCCTGGGTGCGGAAGGCGGTCAGCTCGCTGATCGTGCTGTCGGCGCGGGCCAGTCGCTGCTGAGCGCGGCGATCTCGCGCTTGAGCCGGGCGATCTGCGCGTCCCGCGGCTCGGGGATCTCGCCGGCCTGCTGGAGGGCTTGGAGTCGTTGCTCGAACTCCTCCCGGAGGTGGGCGTAGGGCCGGGTGCCGTAGAAGGCGGTCGGTCGACGCCGGCCTCGCGGGCCGGGGTCTTGACGTCGCAGCGGCCCCGGTGCGGGAGCTCGCCGCGCAGCAGCCGGTCCATGGCGGCGCAGATCCGCTGCTGGTTCGCGTGGCGCTGGGCGGCGCTGATGCGCATGTCAGGTCTGCTCCTGCTGGTGGCCGGTGGCGGCGGCGTCGATCGCGGCCAGGACGCGCTGGGCCCGGTCGTGGTCGGCCTGCAGGCGGGCGCGGAGAGGCCGGGACGATCCGGCCCCTCCTGGCTTGGGTCGGTCAGGCGCTGACCAGACCGTGGGGGTCGAGGATGAACTTCTTTGCTGCCCCCTTGTCGAAGTCGGCGTACCCCTGGGGCGCCTGGTCCAGCGGGATCACGGTCGCGTTCACGTTGCGGGCGATCTGCACCTTGTCGTGCAGGATCGCCATCATCAGCCGCCGGTTGTAGCGCATCACCGGACACTGCCCGGTGGTGAACGAGTGCGACTTGGCCCAGCCGAGCCCGATGCGGATGCCGAGCGTCCCGACCTTGGCGTCCTCGGTGGCCGCACCGGGGTCACCGGTCACGTACAGCCCGGGGATGCCGAGCTTGCCGGCGGCGCGGGTGATCGTCATCAGCGAGTTCAGCACCGTGGCCGGCTGCTCCTGCTGCGACCCCTCGGCGCCCTGGCCGCGCGCCTCGAAGCCCACGCAGTCCACGGCCGCGTCCACCTCGGGAACGCCCAGGATCTGCTCGATCTGCTCGGAGAGGTTGTCGTGCTGGGACAGGTCGATCGTCTCGCAGCCGAAGCTGCGCGCCTGCTGGAGCCGCTCGGCGTTCACGTCACCAACGATCGTCACCGCGGCGCCGAGCAGTTGGCAGGAGGTGGCGCACGCCAGGCCCACCGGGCCGGCGCCGGCCACGTAGACGGTCGAGCCGGTGCCCACCCCCGCGCTGTAGGCGCCGTGGTAGCCGGTCGGGAAGATGTCCGACAGCATCGCCAGGTCGCGGATCTTGGCCATCGCCTGGTCGCGGTCTGGGAACTTCAGCAGGTTCCAGTCGGCGTAGGGCACGGTCACGTAGCGAGCCTGGCCACCAAGCCAGCCGCCCATGTCGACGTAGCCGTAGGCGGCGCCGGCGCGGGCGGGGTTGACGTTCTCGCAGACGCCGGTGTTGCCCTCCTTGCAGTTGCGGCAGCGGCCGCAGGCGATGTTGAACGGTACGCTGACGAGGTCGCCCTGCCTGATGAACTCGACGTCGCGGCCGACCTCGGCGACCTCGCCGGTGATCTCGTGGCCGAGGGTCTGCCCCTCGGGTGCGGTGGTGCGGCCTCTGACCATGTGCTGGTCGGAGCCACAGATGTTGGTCGCCACGACACGCAGGATGACGCCGTGCTGCAGCTGGCGGTTGTTCTGTTCGGCGAGCTCGAGCTTGGGGTAGTCGAGGTCGTGCACCTCGACCTGGCCAGGACCGGTGTAGACCACGCCCTGGTTAGTGTCCGCCACGGTTGCTCCCCCTCCCTGGGCGGAACGTGGGTGCGGGGTGAGTGGCGAAGCTGACCGGGAGGGGCGCGCGCGTGGCGGCCGGTTCGTGCGAGTCGCCTGCAAGCTCGCATCGCACTCACCCCCGATCGCAGGGCGTCAAGCTACGCTCATGGGCTCGGTAGTCAAGACCGCAAACCGGGATGTATCGAGCGGCCTCATACGTCCAGGGTCGGGGGTGGAGCGTTCGCGCCCTGCGACCGCCCGGCGGCGGCCACCGGGCGGGTTGACGGGCGGTCACGGTTGTGCTGCCGGCGGCCTGCCCGGACTGCTGCGGGGGTTGATGCTGGAGCGGGTCGCGCACCAGACCGCCCCGGGGCCTCGCGGCGGGTCAGGCCACCCAGGTGGTCTCGCACGGCCGGCAACACCACAACCGCTTGAGCGTCGTGAGCGTGCCCTGGTCCAGCGTCTTGAACGCCCCCGCCGGCTCGCCGCAGAACAGGCACTCCGGGCCGCCGCCCGCGGGGCCCTCGATCTACGTGGGCGGCGCGCTCAACGACCGGTCGTCGGGCGCGCCGCTGGCTGGGCTCCTGGCGTCGCGCTTCACCGTGATCTCCTACGACCGTCGGGGTCGCGGCGCCAGCGGGGACACTCAGCCGTATGCGGTCGAGCGCGAGGTGGAGGATCTCGAGGCGGTCATCGCCGCGGCTGGTGGGCCGGCGTTCGTGTATGGCATGTCGTCCGGTGGCGTCCTGGCCCTGGAGGCGGCGGCGCAAGGGCTGGCCATCACGAAGCTGGCGATCTACGAGCCGCCGTTCATGGCCGACGACAGTCAGCGACAAGGGGCGCGGGAGTACGCGACCAAGCTCACCGAGCGGCTGTCGGCGGATCGCCGCGGCGATGCGCTCGAGCTGTTCATGACCAGGACCGGGGTGCCGGCCGAGATGATCGGCCAGATGCGCGGTGCGCCGATGTGGCCGGCGCTGGAGGCGCTGGCGCCGTCGCTCGCCCATGACGCCGCCGTGATGGGAGACGGCACCCGGGGCGGCTCGGTGCCGACCGACCGGCTGGCCGACCTGGCGGTGCCCACGCTCGTTCTGGACGGCGGGGCGAGCCCGGCGTGGATGCGCGAGGTGGCGCAGAGGGTCGCGAACACGCTCCCTGCGGGCCAGCACCGCTGCCTGGAGGGTCAGACACACGACGTGGCTCCACAGGCCCTCGCTCCCGTGCTGGAGGAGTTCTTCGCCGGCTGAGTCGGCAGCGACAACCACACCGACGGCCAGGGCTTCTAGGCTTCTAGTGGCGGGTCGCGCCACGCGCACGTTCGGTACGGCCCGCCACGAGAGTTCCTGCTGGGGAAGGGTCGTAGCGCTGGAGCTCCCAGGGGTCGTGAGCGGAGAAGACCTCGACCTGGTCGCCGTGGAGGCCGACGAGCTCGCGGAGCCGGGCCTGGTTGGCGATCCGTAGAGGACGGTCCACCTCGGTGGCTTCTTCGAGGGCGTCCAGGCCGGGGATCGACCAGCGGTGCGCCTGGTCGAGCTGGCCGTGGTGGTAGTACGCGTCGCCGGCGTGCAGCAGCCACCGCTCGCCATCGTGCACGGCCACGGTGCTGTGGCCCTGGGTGTGGCCGGCCAGGGGGATCAGCAGGATTTCCGGCGGCAGCCCCTCGAGCTGGATGGCATCGAAGCCGAACCACGAGTCGCCCTTGCGTGACGCGTAGGTGACCCAGTGGGGGCGGTGGGCCCAGTGGGCGGGGCGGTAGCGGGTGCGGTGCTCGGGGTGGGGACTGGTGGTGGCCATGGCCGCGCGGTACTCGGCTTCGTGGACGTGCACCTTGGCGTAGGGGAAGTCGGGCAGCCCGCCGGTGTGATCCAGGTCCAGGTGGGTGACCACGATGTGGCGCACGTCGGCTTGCCGGTAGCCAAGGCGAGTGAGCTGGCCGATGGCGGTCTGCTCGGGGTCCAGCACCGGTTGCACGCGGCCGAGGAAGACCTCGCCGAGGGTCTCCTGAGGGCGGTCGATGTCGTTTTGGCCGAACCCGGTTTCGACCAGGACCAGCCCGTCGTTGTCGGTCTCGACCAGCAGCATGTGGTTGACCGCGCGGGCGGGCTTCAGGCCACCTTCCGCGGGTGGGGGAATCTCCCGCATCGACCCACCGTTGAGATGCCGCACTCGCATGGTTTCCCCTTCCTGAGCATGTCGGGGTTGACGAGGTTGTGAGACAAGCGGTCAGGATCGGGTGGCCTGGCCGACCAGGTCGGCCAGCTGCTGGGTGATCGTGTGGACGACGGCGGTGTCACGCTGGACCCGGGCCAGCAGCAGCGCGCCCTGGAGCGCGGACAGCACCATCGACGCCAGTGGCCCTGCCTGGATCTCACTGACGCCATGGCCGCGCAGGTAGTTGGTCAGGCCTTGCAGCCACACGCTGTAGGTGGTGTCGCAGGCGGAGCGGACGGGTTCGCTGTCGGCGGCTGCCTCCAGCGCGACGGTTGCGACGGGGCAGCCTTCGCGGAACTCGGAGTCTTCCAGGATCCGCGCGAACAGCTCACCGAGCCGGACGATACCGGTCTGAGCGTCGGGGGCGCCGGCCAGTGCCGCCACCATGCGCGTGCTTAGCTCCCTGCCAGCAAGGGTGATCGATTCGCTGGCCAGCTGCTGCTTACCGCCGGGGTAGTGGAAGTACAGCACGCCCCTTGGCGCGCTGCTGTGGGCCAGGATCTGGTTGAGGCCGGTGCCGTTGTAGCCCTGCTGCCGGAACAGCGTTGCGGCTGCCCGCAGGATGCGTTGGCGGGTGTCGGTTCCTCGTGTCATGAACCCTAGAATAGACCGACCGGTCTATAGATTCCACTCCCACTCAAGAGACCATTTGCGAGGTCGAGCGGCTCTGGCATGACCAATGCGCGGGCCTCATCGGAGGCTAGCGGCCGTCGGGTGGATGGGGTGCGACGAAAACCGTGCTTCCCGTCCAGACCACGCCGCTCGGCGGCGCGCGGGGCGGCCGGAGCAGCCTGATGTCGAGCCGCCAGCCGGCCAGGCGCTCCTGGCTGCCGCAGACGTAGGCGGGCGTGAGCATGAAGGTCCACACCGCGTCGTCGACACACGCCCGCAGGCCTTCCCGATGGGCGGCGAGCACGAATCCGGCCACCTCTGGCCAGGCGTCGTGGGAGAAGCGCACCACCGTCACGGGGCGCCCAGCCCGAGCCGGCGCGTCGCGCAACGTGGCGACCATGCCTGGCAGCTCCGGATCGCCCCGGTAGCCGTTGGCGAACGTGTGACCGGCGACGCCGGCGGCGACCGCCACCGCACACGCCAGGCCCAGCACCGCTCCGGCCGCGACCCGACCGGCTCGGTCGAGCAGGCGTCCGGCCGCAAGCCCTGTCGCCAGGAGCAGCGTCAGCGGCACCGCACCGTAGAAGATCCCGATGTAGGTCTGCCGTAGGTTGTCCACCCCGCGGACGGCGTACAGGACGAACAGCAGCGTCAGCAGGCCCACGGCGCCCAGGAGCCGTAGGACGAACGCTCCTCGGGGGCGCTCCGGGTCGGTCGCGGCGAGACCGATGCAGGCTGCTCCGGCCAGCGCCAGGGCGGCGCCCCAACCGCTGGACGGCGACCAGAAGCCGGCCGCGTACCTGAGCGCGGCGGGGATCGGGTTCGGGCTGCCGCTCCTGCTTCGCAGGTAGTCCAGGTACAGCGACCACTGGCCGGGCCAGTGCAGGACGAGCTCGAGCACGATCGGGAGCAGGAACAGCGTGAGCAGGAGTCCCGCCCCGGCAACGGCGTGCCAGTGCTTGCCGAGCTCGAGGCGCCATCGGCCGCGAACCGACCACCACCAGGCGCACAGCCCGACGACGGCGCTCACGCCCACGAACATCGTGAACGCGACGTGCCCGTGCACGAGCAGCCCGCCAGCCAGTATGAACGCCGGCATGTCCTCGGTCGTCCCGCCGGCGACCGAGGCGCCGGCCACCGCGAGCAGCAGGAACGGCGCGAAGTACATGTGAGGGAACCACACCGAGCTGAGCGGGACGTGGCCGGCCGTCCAGGCCAGGATGATGGCAAGGGCAACGGCGGCGACCGCGGCCGAGGCTCCGTGCCGGAAGACGATCCTCACGGTCAGCCCGACCAGCAGCGCGTTCAGCACGAAGACGGCAAGCAGCTCGCCGTTGTACGGCGTGGGGACCAGGTGCAGGAGGTCGTGGAAGAGCGCCTTGCCGCCGGCTTCGACGTACAGCAGGGCCGGGCCCGGATGGTGGAAGTGCACGCGCGAGTAGTTGCCCACCAGCAGCCGCAGTTGCTGCGCCTGGTCCACCAGGATCGAGTTCGCCGCGAAGTCGCTGTCCTCGTGGATCGGGGTCGTGAACAGGTATGAGTTCCTGGCGACGAGCGCGAGGAAGGTGCCGGCGGCCGCGGCTGCGGCAACCGCGACGCCGCCTCGAGAGCGGCGCGGGCGGGACTGCGCGGCACGCCGGCCTTCATCCTCCGGCTCGACCTGAGGGCGGGCCGCCGGAGGCGTCGTCGCTTCGCGGGCGGGCCGGACGCGGTTGAGCCAAAGCATCGGAGGTCGAGGATACCTCGGCTCGCGTGTGACCACTGGTGATAGTGTCCCTCGCGCTCGAGTTCCGACGCGGGGTTGGCGCATGACCGCCTGTCGGCCCGGCTCGCTCGCGGGAGGAGAGACTATAGATGACGGACCAGGCGGCGGCGAACCCTCCGGAAGCCCTCGCGGTCGGTGGCAGGGTCGAACACGTGCTGTCGCGGCTGCAACGGCCCATGGCCTTGGCGATGTTGGAGCTTTTCGCGCTTTCGGGCTTCGCGATCGCACAGCCGGTGCTCGGAGTCGTGGGAAGCACGCCCGACTTCTTCGTGTACCGCCATGCCGGCCGAGCCCAGATCCTGCTCCTGGTGGCCGCGATCGTGCTGCTGCCCACCATTGGGCTGTGGCTCGCCGAGGTGGCCGCCCGCCTGCTCGCGGGCGAGCGGGTCCGGCGCCTGGTCCATCTGACGCTGGTAGCGGGGCTGTCCACCCTGCTCGCCTTGGGCGTGGGCAAGCAACTGCTGCCGATCCGGGGCAGGCGGCTGGCCCTGGCGGCCCTGCTGGCCGGCGGGGCGTTCGCTCTCATGCATCACAAGTGGCGGGCGGTGCAGGTCTGGCTGCGCTACCTTGCGCCGGCTCCGCTGGCCTTCGCGTTGCTGTTCGCCACGGCAACGCCGACCTCCCAGCTGATCCTGCCGGGCAGGTCCTCCACGCCTTCGGGTGTGCCGGTGCGGATCCACACCGGCAGGCCGCTGCCGCCGGTGGTGATGATCTTCCTCGACGAGTTCCCGTTGCAGTCGCTGCTCGACAGCGGCGGCCAGATCGACGCCAGGGTCTATCCCAACTTCGCCAGGTTCGCGGGAGACGCGACCTGGTACCGCAACGCCACCGGCATTGCCGGTTGGACTCCCAATGCGGTGCCTGGAATGCTGCGCGGGATGTACCCGGGCGACGAGCTCAAAGGTCTCGCGCCCGATATTCACAGTTACCCGAACAACCTGTTCACCATGTTCGGGCACTACTACAACCTGAAGGTCTTCGAGACGGTCACGCAGCTCTGCCAGCCGGGCAAATGCGGGCAGACCCGGCTGTCCACCACGTTCACCGACCTGGCCGAGGAGACGGCGAAGCTGTACAAGAGCATCACCTGGCCGGCCGACCTCCCACCGATGCCCGCCTCCATCGGCGAGGATCCCGTGGTGGGCGCAGCGGCGAAGAAGAAGGGTCCGACGGCCTACTTCGGCAACCTCAAGTACGACCAGGTCAAGCGGGTCAAGACCTTCGCGCAGTCGATCAGCGCCGACGACCCGCAGCCGACGCTGTACTTCCTGCACCTGCTGCTGCCCCATGCGCCCTGGAGGTACCTGCCCGACGGGCGCGTCTACAACGCGGAGTCCCTCCCAACTCCGATGATCGAGCGGGGCGTCTGGCCAACCAGCGTCCAGCAGCTCAACCAGAAGCGGCACCTGTTGCAGTTGGCGTACACGGACAAGCTGATCGGCACGGTGATCGACCGGCTCCAGCAGCAGGGGCTCTACGACAGGTCGGTGGTGCTGATGACCGCCGACCACGGCGAGGGGTTCACGGCGGGGGACAGGACCCGAGGACTCGGGGCCAGGAACGCGGCCCAGCTGATGTGGGTGCCGATGCTGCTCAAGGCCCCGCACCAGACCGAGGGCCGGGTGGACGACCGCAACTGGGAGCACGTCGACCTGCTCCCGACCCTTGCGGACCTCGCCGGCCTCACCGTCCCCTGGAAGGTCGACGGCTTCTCCGAGCTCGCCGAGCCGCGCCGCGCGCGGACCGACAAGACCTTCTACAACCACCCGGGGGACCTCCTGGTCCGCCCGGGGCCGCCCAACTTCGCCCAGGTGCTGCACGGGGTGACCGACACGCTGGTCAAGGCCAGCCAGAACGGCGAACGGGGCTTCTACCAGTTCGGCGCCACCGCGGACTGGATCTACCAGCCGCCGAGCGCGATCGGCCGGATCGGCGGCGCGCCGACCGCCGCCAAGATGGCCGACTGGGACCTCTTCGAGAACCTCGATCCGAAGGCCTCCCTCGTTCCGTCGCTGATCGCCGGCAAGCTGTCATCCGGGTCGCCACCCCCGGGTTCCATCATGGTGATCGCCGTCAACGGCCAGGTCGGCGCCACCTCGGGCTTCTACTCCCCCAAGCTTGGAGGGCCGCCGAGCACCTTCGCGGCCCTGGTACCCGACTTCCTGTTCAAGGCCGGGGACGGCCGGCGACAGATCCAGCTCTACCTGGCGACCAGGCGGGGCGGGAGCTACCGGCTCCAGCCCGTGACCGCCTCGGGGGACGACTGAGGGCCGGGTCAGATCATCCCTTCGGCGAGGCTCTTCTCGATCCAGGGGACGACCTCGTCCAGCATGTCGTCCAGGGAGGTCGTGGCCTGGAAGCCGAGCATCCGCGCGGCCTTGTCCGTGGAGGGCACCCGCCGCTGCACGTCGTGCTCGAACGGCGGGTCGCTCACCAGCCGTAGCGGGACGCCCGGCCCCTTGATCTTTCGCCAGATCAGCGCCGCGAGATCCCGCACGGTCGTCGGCTCGGGCGTGGAGATGTTGAAGTCCTCGTTCAGCGCATTCGGATGCTCCATCGCCGTGACGATCCCGCGGGCGATGTCGCCCCCGTAGGTGTAGTGGCGAACCTGGGAGCCGTCGCCGAGGATGTGCAGCGGGTCCTGGCCCTTGAGGACCTTCTGGACCAGGTCCGGGACCACGTGGCTCATGGCCAGCCTGACGTTGCCGCTGAGCACCTCGACGTCGCCGGACGCGCGCGCCTCACCGATGCCGACGCAGTTGAACGGCCGCACGATCGTGTAGGGAAGCTGGTACTGGTCCCAGGCCGCCCGCGCGTAGTACTCCACCGCCAGCTTCTGGAAGCCGTACGAGGACCGCGGCGGCGGGACCACTCGCTCCTGGCCCTCGTAGGACGGCCAGTCCTGCGCGGACTCGAAGACCATCGACGAGCTGACGTAGGTGGCCTTCTGGAGCCGGCCGTCACGGTTCGCCTTGATGGCCGCATCGCACGACGACGCCGTGATGCGCTCGTTGGTGGCGAGCAGGTCGTAGGCGTAGGTGTGAAAGTACGAGATCCCGCCGATCATGGCCGCGCCGGCGACGAAGTGGTCGCAGTCGGCCAGGAGCTCGGTCATGAGCTCGGCGTCACGGGCGTCGCCGGCGACCAGGCGGTAGCCAGGGTGATGGTCGTACGACCTGGAGACACTCCCGTACTTCGAGAAGTTGTCGATGCCGACGACCTCGTAGCCGCGCGCAAGCAGCTCCTGCACGAGATAGCCGCCGATGAAGCCCGAGGATCCGCTGACGAGAACCTTTCCCATATGGCTATCCGTTCATGTCGGACGAAGCGAGGGCGCGAAGCTCCTCGACCGTGAGGCGCCGGCCGAACGCGAACCGATACCAGCGCAGGTAGCTCGGAATCCAGGCGGCGAGCTTGAAATTCGACTCGCCGGTCTGCCGATCGAGCCAGATCGTCGGGATCTCCGCAACCGGTAGTCTGAGGCGCTTCGCCTTGGCGGTGAGCTCCAGTCCGATCTCGAAGCCGACGCGGCTGTCGATACCCACCTGGCGGACGAATTCGGTGGAGTACGCCTTGAACGAGTTGGTCGCGTCGCGGGTGCCGATGTGCGTGAGCACATGGAGCGAGCGACCCGCCAGCCGCGACAGCAGCCCCTTCAGCCGTGGCCCGCCGACCTGCTGGCCACCCGGCATGTACCGGGAGGCCGCCGCCACCACCACCCCCCGGTCGACCAGGCGTGCCAGGTCATCGATCTGCCGAGGGTCGTCGCTGCCATCGGCCATGGTCACCACCACGCACGGCGCCGCCGCCGCATGGATGCCGAAGCGGATGGCGTTGGCGGGACCGCGGCCGTAGCTGTTGACCACCGGCCGGAGCCGCGGTTCCGCGACCGGGTAGCTCTCGACCACGGCGACGGTGGTGTCCTCGGGCATGTCGACCACCACCAGAATCTCGCACTCGAGCGTGATGGCCTCGAAGAGCCGGTCGAGGACAGGGACGATCCGCTGGCCCTCGTTGTAGGCGGGGATGACGACCGAGACCTGGGGGGTCACACGCGGACGCCCCCTTCGAGCAGGTTCCAGATGTCAGCGATAGGTTTGTCGGTTTGCAGGTCCCGGTACTCGGAGTGCGGCGCGGCGATGATGAGCAGGTCGGACCGCTCGAGCACCTCCGCGAGCGGCACCAGGGCCGGGTCCGAGGTGACCCGAGGATCGGTGCACAGCACCTCGGCGCACCGGAAAGCGAGGATGCGCCGAAGCTTGTAGGCCAGGCTGGAGCGGATGTCGTCGGAGCCGGCCTTGAACGCCATGCCGAGGATGCCGACCGTCATCCTGGACAGCTCGTACCGCTGCTCGAGCCGGCTCACCAGGTACAGCGGAAGGCCTTCGTTGACGAGCATGGCGGTGTGCCCGAGCATGAAGTTGTTGTTGCTGAAGGCCGCCAACTGCATGGTGTCCTTGAACAGGCACGGGCCCGCCGCAAAGCCGGCTCCGGGCATGTCCGCCGCCCGCGGGTACTGATAGCTCAGCGCCTGCCGGATCCGCTCGAAGTCGAGCCCGCGGTCGTTGGCCATCATGTAGAGCTGGTTGGCGGTTGCGAATTTGATGTAGCGCCAGGTGTTGGTGAACAGCTTGGCGAGCTCGGCCTCTTCCGGGCTCAGTTCCACGATGCTCGGAGTGAGGCGCGCGAACAGCCGGCTGGCACGCTCCCGGCCTCGCTGGCCGCGGCAGCCGACGATCTGCGGCAGCGAGAAGAGCTCGACCATCGCCTTGCCCTCGGCGATCCTCTCCGGGCAGAAGGCGACGTCGATATCGCGGCCGAGCTTGGCGACCATCTGCTCCACAAGCGCTGTGACGCCGGGATACACGGTGCTGCGCAGCACCAGGAGCTGCCCGTCCGCAAGGTAGTCACTGCACAGGCCCAGCGCGCCGGGGATGGCCTGCGGGTCGGGATTCAGGTGCTCGTCGACGGGCGTGCCGAGCACCACGATGACGTTCTCGGCCTCGCCTACCACCGACGGGTCGCTGCTGGCACGCAACCGCGAGCTCGCGACCGCGCGCTCGAGGAGGGGTGCGGCCCCCGGCTCCTCGAACGGCATGCCGCCGTCGTTGACCAGCTTGACCGCCCGCTCGCTGACGTCGTACAGGCAGACGGAGACGCCGCGATCCGCCAGCGCGATGCCGAGCGGCAGCCCGACCCGACCGCAGCCGCCAATCAGGACGACGTCCGTCGCGAAACGCTCGTGGGACATCATGATTTCCTTCCTGGAACGAGGGCGAGCTCCGCCTAGCCGGAGACGTCGACTGGCTGGAGCGTCACCCTTCCACCGGCCCTCGTGGCGAGATAGATCTGGATCTGGCGCTGTCCAGGGCCAGCGGTGAACAGGAAGTCGGGCACCATCGCGGCGAACGCCGTCGGTGGCTCGCCCTCGTGCGGCGGATAGAAGCCGCCGGTTCCGCCGATCTTGCCGTTGATGGCGACCACCATGGTCGACCCCGCGGGGGGTGTCCCCGAGGTCACCTGCCCGACCACCAGCGAGGGCGCCGGCGCGGATCCAGGCTTGACGGCCTTGAACTGGGACCAGCCCTTCATCTTCGCGGTGCGGGGGTCCGTGCTGATCTGCCCGATGTCCTGCGGTCGCTTGTAGACCCAGTCGGCGGTATCGCCGAACTGGTACAAGCCCTTGTCACCGTTCTGGTGTGCCCTGACCAGGGTATCGGTAACTCCTTGCAGGACCTGGTGGAAATTTTGTGGTCCGGGGACCACCCTGCGGTCTCCAGGGTGCTCGTACCACCACTTCTCGGTCCGCGTGCGCTTCGGCGCGCCCGTCCCGGAGAACCCGTCGACCTTCCAGGGGATGGTGAGGCCGGCGATGTCCGCGACGGTCGGGAGCAGGTCGACCTGCTCCCAGTTGCGGTCGTCGACGCGGCCTTTCGTCTGGTTCGGAGGCTTGATGAAGACCGGCACCCACACCAGGGTGGGGGCGTCGCCGCCCCCCAGCGCCCGTGAGCGCACGGCCGCGCTGAACCCCGAGCCGTGGTCGGCGGTCATCAGCACCAGCGACTTGTCGTAGAGTCCCCGCTCCTTGAGACGGTCGAGCAGCTTGCCGACCAGCGAGTCGGTGTAGGCGAGCTGCATGAGGTGCCGCTCGTGGTTGAGCTTGGTGACCGCGTCCGGCCATAGGCCCGATCCCGTCACGGGCCGGCCGACCGGGTCGCCATAGGTGCGCCCGTCCGGCAAATGCTTCCACGGCGCGTGGGGCATCAGCACGTGGAGGAAGTACAGCGTCGGCTGCGTGTCCGCTGGCTTGATCGAGTCCAGGAACCGGTCGAAGCGGGCGGCCTGGTCCTGGCCGAGATTGGAGAACAGCGCGCGCGGATCCTGTGGCGTCGCGGTCGAGGTCGCGAACGGGTTCTCGCCGATGGTGGCCGGGTCGACGGGGACGTCGATCGGCGAGGCGATGTCCTTGAAGAGCTTCGCCGTCTGCTTGGCCACCTCGGTGAACCCGCTTGGTGACCCGGTCTGCCCGCAACTCGCCGGCGGGCAGAGCTGCGTTACGGTCTCGGACACCTTGAGGTTGTAGTAATGCCCGAAGAGGGTGAAGAGGTTGTCAGGATAGACCTGCGCCATCGGCGCGGCGCCCACGAGGTTCTTGGTCGGGTACCTGCCGGTGAGCATCGCCGGCACGGCGGACGGGGTGAAGCCCGCGATGCCGGTGGCGTTGCGGTACCAGGTCGCGTCCCCAGCGAACCTGGCGAAGTTCGGGTAGACGTCCCCGTCGACCCGCCCCTTGCTGTCGAGGAGCGAATTCAGGGGGAACTCGTCGAAGAAGATCATCACCACCGGCGGTAGCGGCTTGATCGGATGGGTCCGCACCGGCACCGGCGCAGAGCTCTGGTGACTGGGCAGGATCAGCTTGGAGGTGGGCGAAATCGTGACGAACAGCAACGCGAACACCAGCGGCGCCGGCGCGAGATAGCGCAGCCAGAGCTTCAGGCCCGACCACTTGTGGTACAGGATCCCGATGGCCGCGCCTGCCAGCAGCGCCGCGAGCGCCAGCCGCTTGCCGCGCAGCGGGAGCAGTTTCTTGCCCGCCTCGAGCGCGAGCACCGCGAAGAGCCCGGCCAGCAGCGCCAGGTGCAGCAGCCGCCGCCCCCGCTCGCCGGACACCAGCGTGGCCGCCGCCTCGAAGACCCACAGCACCGCCGCCGGCACAAGCACGATCAGGGCGACCAGCGTCAGGATCTCGCCGCGGTCGGCGCGGTGGAAGAGGAAGAAGTCGGGGGCCTTGCCGGTCACGTCGAGCAGCGGCTGGGCGACGACGAACCCCGTAAGGACGAACAGCTCGAGCAGCGCCCACCACAGGGCGCTCGGGATCCGGCCCACCGACCGCTTGACTACCTCACCCCGGGGCTCACCGGCCCCCGACCTCTCCTCAGCCATCTTGCTCGTCATCGCCGCTGCACTCCGGACAGACCTGAATTGTGCGGGGCAACGTAGCACAGGCTCTGGAAGTTGGAGATGCGGTGGCGCCACGCCGCGGTCACGGCCCGGCGACCTGGTTGCCGCCGCCCGCCCGCTGGGGCGGGGTGAAGGTGCTCAGCCGTACGACCCAGACGTGCAGCCGTAGTGACCCGGCGGCGAGCACCTCTCTTCGGAGCGCGGTCGGATGGAACGAGGCATCCGACAGAGACCGCAGCGCGGCGGGGAACTCGCCGCCGGTCTCACTGAGCAGCAGGAGCAGCCCGGGCTTCCTGGTACGCAGCGTCTTGGCGTCGGCCCGCCGGAGCGCCGGCATGGTCTCCCGCAGCGAGTTGACGTGCCAGAGGTACTGCGCGGCCGGCTGGTTGACCCGCCCGCTCTGCCCGGGTGGGTACCACATCATCAGGTCGTCGCCCCGGAAGCGGGCCCGTGGCACCACCAGGTGCAGCTTGCTCGCGAGGCGATAGGCGTCGACCTCGCCACGCCCATTGCCGGATATCACGTCGGCGTACTTGACCTGCGGAAACTTCGCCTGACCGGGCAGCAGCGCGCCGGGCGCCCTTGGGGGGCTTGCGATCGTCAGCGCGAAGCCGCCCGCGACGACGAGCGCGGCCGCGATCGCCGCCGCGACCGCCTGCCGCGCCAGCAGCCGGCCGAGCAGGACGACCGCCACGAGCGCAACCAGCACCAGCACGCCCGCTGGAGCCAGACGGAACCGGACGTGGCCGCTGAACTGGCTCATCAGCAGTGGGACCGCGACCACCAGCGCAATCGGCGCCACGGCCGTGCTCGGGCTCTCCAGCAAGGGAGCGCAAAGCGCCACGAGCAGAAACGCTGTGACCAGGCACACTCCCGGCCAGAGCATCGAGGAGTACAGATAGTATTCGAGCGTCGCGGTGCTGCCGTAGAACTGCAGGCCCGCGTAGAACAGGCCTTGGAGGGCGACAGCCACGACCACCGCCAGCTCCGCGGGGGACGGGGGTCGGCCGCGGCCGAGCCGCGCGGCGCACCAGCCGGCCAGCGCCGCCGGCAGCGCGAGCAGGTAGGTGTCGCCCAGCACCCACCGCCAGGTGGTCGAGTGCCATTTGGCGAGCTGCTCCGGTGTGCGGAAGTGCTCGGACGCGGTGACTGTCGGGGCGATGATGTTGTGGGAGCCGAACACCAGCTGCGCCAAACCGGTCAGCGCCCCGGTGACCGCGGCCCCGCAGAGGACCAGGACGCCCAGGTGCGCCATGACGTGCAGCGGTTCGCGTCGGACATTCAACGCGACGTATCCGATAACGATCGCTCCCACCAGCGGCGCCGAGACGAACTGGCAGTGCAGCGCGAGGGCGAGGGCGATTCCGGCCAGGACAACCCAGCCCAGCCGGGCGCGCCGCGAGGCCGCCGGCATCACCAGGCAGGCGGCTCCCGCGAACAGGTACGAGACCGCGGCCGAGTCCGGGTAGTCGGTGCCCCAGGAGTGGAGCACGACCGGGCTCGAGAGCGCCACGGCGACCCCCAGCGCCCCTGCCGCGCGCCCATGCAAGCGCCGCAGGAGCAGGTAGACGGGGACCACCGCCACCAGAGCCAGCAGGTAGCGGAGGATATAGAACCCGGGCACCGCCCCGAACGCGAGGTAGGAAGCTCGAGCGGGGAGGATGAAGCCGAGACGCACCCAGTAGTAGAAGCCGTCTCCGTACCGCTCGATCAGGTCTCGGCCGTTCTGGGCGTACGCGGTGTAGAAATACGGATCGATCATGTCGGGCCGCACCATTCGGGCGACGCGCAAGCCGAAGAAGGCGACCAGCGGTGACAGCAGGACGGCGGCGACCTCGACCAACATCCAGGGGCGAGCCCGACGCGACCAGCCGCCCGCTGATGGCGCCGTGTCGTCAAGCGTCAGCGGAGTAGCGCTCAAATTGCGCACACCTCGACGGGGTCCGGACGAAGCCAGTATTCCATCCGACGCCGGGTTCCGAGGTAGCATCCCCGGCATGTCCCGCCCTTCCGTGCCGGAGCCCCTGGTGTCGCCAGCCTCTCCGCAGGAGCCCGCGCGGCCGGGGTTCGCGCCCGCCCCGGCGGCTCCACCGCTGGCGTTCAGGCTTCTGGAGTCGCTTTCGTTGCTGGTGCCCGCGCTGTTCGCCGGCTTCTCGCTGGTCGCGATGGTGCTGCTGCAGTTCGGCGCGTTTCGGCCGGTCCTGGTGCTCCCGCTCGGGCTCGTCGGCGCGGCCGTCGCGGCACGCGGCGTCGCGCTGACGCGCCAGGAGCCGCTGGCCGGACCGGGCTGGCTCGATGGGGCCGCGGTGCTCGCGGCGCTGGCCTTCGTCGCCTTCAACGCCCGGTACTCCGCACAGAACATCGACGTCTTTCGCGATCCGGCCATCTACGCAATCACCGGACAATGGCTCGCGCACCACGGTTCGCTGCCGATTCCGGTGCATCCGGAGGTGTTCGGCCCGGTCAAGGGCGTGTCGTTCTTCTCGCAGGGCTTCGACCCGGGCTCGACGCCGGGCTTCGTCCACCCGCAGTTCGGCAACCTGCTCCCGGGGCTGCTGGCGGTCGGTGGCTGGCTGGGGGGCGAGCACCTGCTGCTGAAGCTCAACGCGCTGATCTCCGGCGCCGCTCTGCTCGCCTTCTACGGCCTGGTCAGGCAGTACGCCGGGCGGTTCTGGGCGCTGGCGGCCGTCGGAGCGCTCGGCGTTTCCCTGCCGGCGCTCCACTTCAGCCGCAACTCCTACAGCGAGCCGGTCACGATGCTGTTCCTGGTCGGCGGGCTGGCGCTGCTGCGCGAGGCGCAGCGGCGCGGCAAGCTGACCGCCTACGGCCTGGCGGGGCTCGTACTCGGCTGCGCCGTCCTCGCCCGCGTCGACGGCTTCTTCTTCCTGCTGGCGGTGCCGGTGTTCGCGGCCACCGTCCTGGCGGCGGCGCCGCCCGAGCGGCGGCTCGAGGCGGCCCGCCAGGTTGGCGTGTTCGTGGTCGCGGTCGCCGTTCCCGCGACGGTCGCGATGGCCAACCTCGTCAAGCTGAGCCCTGATTACCTCCACAACCTGGGCAGCGAGCTCGGCATGATCGCCAAGGCCGCGCTGGCCGTCACGGCGCTCGGCGCCGCGGCCGTGGCGATCGCCTGGCGGACCACGCTGCTCCAGCGGATCGCCGCGGCCGTCGCGAGGTGGCTGCCGGCCGCGGGAGCGCTGGCCATCGTGGTGCTCGCGGCGGTAGCGGCCACCCGGCCGCTCTGGTACGTCGGCCGCACGCCGGGCGCCCCCGAGAGCCAGACCCACTACATCACCTTCCTGCAGAAGGCGAATCACCTGCCGCTCGACGGCACCCGCAGCTACGCCGAGCAGACCATGCAGTGGTTCTGGTGGTACTACGGACCGGTCACGCTCGCGCTGGGCGTGCTCGGCGTCGCGTTGGGAGCCCGCTGGCTCCTCAAGCGCGGCGACCTGCGGCTGGTGGCGCCGTTGGCGATGTTCCTGCCCGCGGCGCTGCTCTACGTCACCATCCCGAGCATCGTCCCCGACCAGGTGTGGGCGATGCGGCGCTACCTCCCGGTGGTGATCCCGGGGCTGCTGCTCGCGGCCGCGCTGGTGCTCAGCCTGATCGCGCGCCGCTCGCGCGCGGCGCTGGTGACCGCCCTGCTGCTGGCCTGCGTCATGGTCCTGTTCCCGGCCTACGTCAGCGCCCGCGTGGCCGGGGTGCGCGACGGCGTCCCGCAGCTCGTCGAGGCCGAGAACCTCTGCAACAACCTGCCGTCGGACGCCGCCCTGCTGCTGACCGGATCGCTCGCCAACTCCTATCAGCAGACGGCCCGGTCCTACTGCGACGGCGTGCCTGTCGCCGGGGTCCGGCAGCCGACCCAGGTGCTGCTCAGCCAGGTTCAGGCGGCTGCTTCGGCGCACGGCCGCACGCTGTACGTGGCCGTCACCGACCGGGCCGCCGTCCCCACGGGCGCCATGCCGGCCGGCGCATCCTGGAAGCCGATCAGCTGCGTCCGAGTGGCGCACCTGAACGCCACCCTGAACCGGGCCGCGTACGCCTGGGGCGCCGACAAGCGGACGATCCTGCTCGGGGTCGTCGATCCGGGAGGCTCGGTGACCCCCTCCGCTCCAGACGGGCCGGCGCTACTGGCCTGCTGAACCGGCCAGCCCCTGGTGCTCCTCGTCGTCGGGCTCCAGGGCCGGCGCGGCGGAGGCGATGACCGCGTACTCCTGCGGGCCGAACAGGACGGAGTTCAGCTTGGTGAACGCCTCGTTCACCTGCTTCGCCCACGGGTGCGCGTCCGGGTCCTCGATGAGCGGCAGGTGGTAGCCGGTGGCCGGGGCGTAGAACTGGAGCCGCACGTCGCGGAACCCGGCGCCTTCGCAGAGGAACGCGAGCAGCGACGGGTGGATCGGGCGAACGTGCGTCGGGTCGAGGATGTAGGAGTTCCCGAGCACGATCAGGGAGGCCGGATTGGGCGTCTCGGCGATGAACACGCCTCCCGGCCGCAGCCGGGTCGCCGCCAGCTCGAGCAGCTCGACCAGGTCGGAGAGCTCGATGTGCTCGACCACGTGCGTCGCGATGATCGAGCCGACCGAGGCCGGCTCGAGGCCGCGCAGGAAGCTCGCGCCGTCCATCAGGCGCGAGTCGAGCCCGCGGTCCCGGGCCTCGGCCACCATCGACGGGTCGGTGTCGACTCCGATCGCCTCCACTCCGCGCTTGGCCAGCAGCTCGACCAGCTCGCCGCGGCCGCAGCCGATGTCGATCACGGGTGGGTTGGCGCTCAGCAGCTCGAGGTAGCGCTTCGACAGCTCGGCGGCGATCAGCTCGGGGTCGCCGCGGAACCGGCGCTCGAAGCCGACGTAGTCGAACAGCGCCGATTCCGGCGCCGGAGCGGCGGCCGAGGCTCCATCCTGGCTGCCGGCGGCCGGGCCGCCCGGCGGCGTCAGCGCGGCCGAGACCATGACCCGCAGGCGGCGGTCGAGTCCGTTGACCCGCTCGCGCAGCTCGCTCAGGCGCACGCCGGCGCCGGCCAGCCCGGTGGCGGGCGCGATCGCCATGCCGAGGTCATCGAGGGCCTGCTCGACCGCGTGGACCTCGCCCTTGAGCAGCTCCAGGTTGATGGTGGCGGCGTGCGCCTCGACGCTGACGAGCTCGACATCCAGGGAACGGCGCTGCAACGAGGCCACCTGCTGCTCCAGCGCTTCGATCCGCCGCGTCGAGTCCTCGCTGCGGCGCAACGCCTCGCCCGCCATCTCCCGGGGCTGCACGACCTGCTCCCGCAGCCTCGTGGCGATACGGGGGCCGAGGACCCGGCGCGCCACGCGCCTCGACAGGCGATGGAGGAGGCTGCGCTGCGTGTCCGAGGCCGGGGGGGCTTCGACCGCCAGGGACTCGCTCGCCGCCTCTGGCTGCGGCACTCGCAGGCGATCGGTCTTGTCCGGGCTCAGTTCGGCGGGCAGGGCCAACGGTCTCACCTCACCTTGGTCACAGCCACGCGCGCCGTGGCTTCAGCAAACCTGCTCGCGATCTTCGCGTCGGTTGGCGTCCCGAGCCGGCCGAGCTGGAGGCCGACGTGGCCCAACGCGCTCTCGGGCGGGAATGGTCGTAGGTCGAGCAGCTCGGCGAGCCGCATGGCGGCCCAACCGGTGTCGTGGCGGCGCTCGACGAGCCTGCGACCGGCCCATGACAGCCTGGAGGCGAGCCCGTGGTCGGAGGACAGGCGCCCGCAGAGCTCCAGCCGCCCTCGGACGGTCCGATCGACCAGCACGTGCGTTCCGGCGACCGCGCCCACCCGCTCGGCGCAGCCGCTGTCGGTGACCGACGGCGCCGCCCAGGCGAGCGAGGAGAGCAACCGCTCCGGCTCACTGGTCGCCACCGCAGAGGCGCACGCCAAGGCGGTGGCCACCAGCTCCTCTTCGAGGGGCTCCTCCAGGCCGCACCAGCGCCAGCGGTCGTCGATCTGCTCGAGGACGGCGACCTCGGGCAGGTCCCTGGCCTGGCGGAGACGCTGGCGCACGAACGGGGACAGCGGGCGGCGGCCGCGGGCATGCGTACCCAGGGTCGCGAGCACCCCGCGGTCGCCGGCCGCCTCGACGATCTCGAGATCGTCCGAGACGATCGCGGCAGCCCGATCGCCGATGCCGGAGGCGGCCTCTTCGGACGATCGGGTCCACAGCGCCATGGGCAGGCCGTGCGGCACCCGCCAGGCCGATGCCGCCGTGGCCAGGATCGCGACCGGCGTGCCGGCCGCCGGGTCGAGGGTCGCCGGGACGCACCAGCGGTACATCGCCACGAGCAGCGGCACCAGCGACTCGGGGGGCCGGCGCTCGAGACAGAGGCCGAGCAGCGGAAGCGTCATGTGCCCAGCAGCTCCCTGACGACCGGCTCCCAGCTCAGGTCCCGCACACTCTCGCGCCCGGCGGCGCCCATTCGCTCGGCCAGTTCCCGGTCCTCGGCCAGGCGGTCGACCGCGGCCCCGATGCCCTCGGCCGAGCCGTCGGTGACGAACCCCGTGACGCCGTCCCGGACCCACTCCAGCACCCCGCCGGAGTCCTTGGCGGTGATGACCGGCTTGCCCGCGCGGAACGCCTGAAGGGTCACATAGCCGTAGTCCTCGTCCGAGGGAGCGTAGATCACCGCGAGCGCGCCGGCGTAGAGCTCGATCAGCTCCTGGTCGGTGACGAAGCCGCGCAGGTCGACGCGGGCCTCAAGGTCGCCCTGCCGTGCGCTGCGACGCAGGTCGTCCAGCAGCTCGCCGCGGCCGGCGACCACCGAGCGCACCTGTGGCCTGGTGTGGAGCAGGCTGTCGACCAGCAGGTGGGGGCGCTTGTTGGCCTCCAGCCGCGTGGCGCAGAAGACGTAGTCGCCGAACGGCCCTGGTCGGAGCCGGTCGTGCAGCGGTGGCGGATGGTACAGCGGCGTTGCCTCCAGCCCGTTGAAGCGGCGCAGCCGGCCGGCCACGGTGCTCGAGGTGGTGTACAGCCGCTCGGCCTCCTCGAGCGCGCGGTTGTCCCACTCGCTCAACAGGCGTTGCGTCTCCAGTGCATCGTCGTCCAACCCGAAGTCGGACCAGCTCGCGTCGGCGGCGTCGTAGGCGCCGCGGTGCTGGTGGAACAGCCACACGACCTTGCGCGGGTGGCGCACGAAGTACGAGGGGAAATTGGTCGCGATCACGATGTCCGCGTCGATCGGCAGGAGCCGCCATGCCAGCGGTGCGTCGAAGAGTCGCTCCTTTTCCCACGCAACGGGCACCCGCACCAGCTCAGCCCGGTGGCCCGCGGCGGCGATCGCTTCCACGAGGTTCTCCTGGTGCAGCTCGGCCCCACCGCGCACGAACGGCTTCTGGGCACCGCACACCACCACGTCCACTCCGTGTTCCTCCTGCTCCCTGCCCGCCTTGCGGCCTTCTCGACGCGCGCACGGTACTATACGGCCGGACGGCGGGGGTAGCATCCGGACACGACCCGACTCCCGGCCCGAGGGCTGCCCCGCCCTCCGGCCACCAACCGCAAAGGTTTCATGAGCGTTGACATCCGACCATCGACCGGCGGCGAGGAGCCGCTGGCGCCGATCGCCGCGCGCATCGCGGCAATCGAGCGGCTGCCGATGGAGCGGGTCAACCCGGCGGAGACGTTCTGGCGGGGCTTCGGCCGCGCCGCCCGCGAGGTGTACGACTACCGCGAACTGCTCACCAACCTCATCCGCAAGGAGCTGAAGGTCAAGTACAAGGACTCGATGCTCGGGTTCCTCTGGTCCCTGCTGCGTCCGATGTTCCTTCTGGCCGTCTACTACATCGCCATCGGGAAGTTCCTTGGGACGACCTTCGCCCTTTTCCCCATCTACCTGTTCTCGGGCCTGGTCGCGTGGTCGCTGTTCACCGACATCGTCGGAGGCTGCACCGGGACCATCGTGGGCAACGCCGGGCTCATCAAGAAGGTCTACTTCCCCCGCGAGCTGCTGCCGCTGTCCGTGGTCGGGGCGGCGCTGGTCAACTTCCTCATGCAGATGGTCGTGCTCGTGGCCGCGGTGCTCGTGTTCGGCGGGGGCCTGCACGGCCAGCAGCCATGGCTGCTCCCGCTGGCGTTCGTCGCCCTCGTGCTGTTCGCAGCGGCCTGCGGACTCGGCCTCGCCGCGGCCAACGTCTATCTCCGGGACCTGGAGCACCTGATCGAGATCATCCTGATGCTGTGGTTCTGGCTCACGCCGATCGTGTACGGCGTCGGCAGCGTGCTGAACAAGATGGGCGCCCGCGGGCTGCACTGGCTCGCCGAGATCTATCTCGCCAACCCGATGGCCAACGTGGTCATCGGGTTCCAGGAGGCCGCATACGGTAGCTACAATGACGGCACCACCCAGCAGACCTTCCAGGGCAGCATCGCCCCGCGGCTGCTGGTCGTCATCGCCGCGTCTTCCGCTCTTCTCTGGCTGGCGCAGCGCTACTTCGCCCGTGCACAGGGCAATTTCGCTCAGGAATTGTAGACGTGGCCGGTACCATCATCCGCGTGAACGACGTTGCCAAGAAGTTCACGATCAACAAAGAGAAGTCCCTCAAGGAACGGCTCGTCAACATGGGCCGCTCCAAGAAATACGTCAAGGATTTCTGGGCATTGAAGGACGTGTCGTTCGAGCTGGAGGCGTCTCAGACGCTCGGGCTCATCGGTGCCAACGGCTCCGGCAAGAGCACGATGCTCAAGATCATCGGCGGGATCCTGACGCCGGACGTCGGCTACGTCGAGCGTCGAGGCCGGTTGGCCGCGCTGCTGGAGCTCGGCGCCGGCTTCCACGGCGACCTGACCGGACGCGAGAACGTCTACCTGAACGCCTCGATCCTGGGGCTGACGCGCAAGCAGACGGAGGCCTACTTCGACGCCATCGTTGACTTCTCAGGTATCGAGCAGTTCATCGACACGCAGGTGAAGTTCTACTCCAGCGGCATGTACGTGCGCCTGGCCTTCGCGGTGGCGGTGCACGTCGACCCGGATATCCTCCTGGTCGACGAGGTGCTCGCCGTCGGCGACGAGCCGTTCCAGCGCAAGTGCATGGAGCGTATCAAGCAGTTCCAGCGCGAGGGCCGCACGATCGTGTTCGTGACCCACGGCCTCGACCAGATCCGGCAACTCTGCGACCGGGTGATCATGCTCGAGCACGGCGCGGTCGTGGTGGACGGGACGCCCGTGGACGCGCTTCGGGCCTTCCGCGAGCGCTACAACGTCCAGGCGGGCCAGGACCCTGAGCACGGTGACCGACGGGTCGAGATCATCAAGACGATCGTGACCGACGGCGACGGCCGGCCCAAGGATCGCTTCACCCCGGGCGACTCCCTGGGGATCGAGATGGAGGTGCTCGCGCACGAGCCGACCGACGACTGGGAGGTCGGGGTGGCGATCACCAACCACCTCGATCTGTTAGTGTACGGCACCAACACCAAGCTCCAGGCGATCGAGCTGCCGCCCATCTCGGGCCGGCGGCGCGTACGGTACCTGTTCGACGGCATTCCAATGGTGGAAGGTCAGTACTACGTCACCGTGGCGGTGCACCCGAAGTTCGGCCCCGAATACCACCGACTCGACCGGGCCGTCTCGTTCAAGGTCTTCAGCGAGGCCTCCGACGACGGTGTGCTCCATCTGGCGCCGCGGTTCGAGGTGTCCGAATGACATTGGCAACCAACCGCAGCGGGCGCCTCGCCCTCGTGCCGGCCCGCTTCGGCGTCGGCATGGTCGGAGGCGCGGAGATCGTCCTCGATCAGATGGCCAGGCGCCTGCACGCGCGCGGCTGGGAGGTCGAGATCCTCACGACCTGCGCGCTCGACCATTACACCTGGGAGAACGTGCTGCCAGCCGGCAAGGCCATGGATGACGGCCTGCTCGTGCGGCGCTTTCCCACCGTCAACGAGCCGAGCGCCGAGCGCGGTGAGCTCGAGCACGCCATCCTCAGCGGCGCGTCGCTCCGCCTCCTGGAGCAGCAGCGCTGGATGAACGGGGGGATGCGCTGCCCCGAGCTGTTCCACCACCTGCTCTACCACGCCGAGGAGTATCGGGCGATCGTCTTCGCCCCCTACCTCAACTGGATCACCTTCGCGTGCTCCCAGGTGGCGCCCGAGCGCAGCGTGCTGTGGACCTGCCTTCACGACGAGCCCTACGCCTACCTCGACCTGTTCGAGCCGCTGTTCACCGGGGTCGGCGGGCTGCTGTTCCAGACCCCTCCCGAGCACGAGCTGGCCCACCGGCTGGTGGGCAGGCCGGCGCCGCACGCGCTGGTCGGCTGCGGGGTCGAGGTCCCTGAGCGATACGACCCCGAGGGATTCCGCCGCCGTCATGGCATCGAGGGTCGCTTCCTGCTCTACGCCGGGCGGCGCGAGGGCGCCAAGGGCTGGGAGCTGCTCCTGGAGCAGCTCGCCAGGGCCACGGTCCGCCGCGGCCTGCCGTTCTCCCTGGTCACCATGGGCACCGGCGAGGTCAAGAGCCCGGCGGCGATCGCCGACCGGGTCATCGATCTGGGCTTTGCTCCCGATTCGGAGCGCGACGCCGCGTTCGCGGCGGCCGACGCTTACCTCCAGCCGAGCCGCTTCGAAGCCTTCTCCCGCACGATCATGGAGGCGTGGCTGGCCGGTACGCTGGTGATCGCAAACGGCGGTTCCGACGTCGTGCGGTACCACTGCGAGCGGTCCGGCGCCGGTCTGCTCTACGAGGACGAGTTCGAGCTCGAGGAGTGCCTGGCGTTCCTGGCCGAGGCGCCCGACGCGGCCGACGCGGTCGCGGCTAAAGGCAGACGCTACGTGCTCGACAATTACCAGTGGGACACCGTGCTCGACAACGTCGAGGCGGCCCTGTCCGCTTGGACTTCCTGAAGCCGAAAGGCGAGGTCGCATGCGAGTCCTCATGGTGTCGCCCTACCCGCCGCTCCGTGACGGGATCGCGGCGTATACGGTGCAGGTGGTGTCGGCGCTGCACGGCCAGGGGCATGAGGTCGAGGTGCTCTCGCCCGGGCCTTCCGCGGCGCACCATCACCTCGACCTCCAAGGCCCGCGCGGGCCGCTGGCGCTGGCCCGCCGGGTGGGCCGCTACGACAAGGTCGTCATCCAGTTCCACCCCGACATGTTCTACCCGGTCCCCTCCACGCCGTTGCGCCACGCCGCGGTGAGCATGGCCCTGCTGGTGGCGATCCGGGCCATGCGCCAGAGCGAGGTGGTCGTCCACGAGATCGACTACCGGATCGGACGCCGGCGCGGGGTCGACGGCTTCGCGGCGCGGCGGCTGTGGCGAAGGGTCGACTCCATCCTGCTGCACACGGAGCTGGAGCGACGGGACTTCATCGAGGCATTCGGCGTGCGTCCGGAGCGCGTCGCGGTGACCGCGCACGGCGCGCACTTCGTCCGCCGCACCTCCATGACCAGGGAGGAGGCCCGGCGCTCCCTTGGCATCCCCCAGGACGAACTGGTCTTCCTCGCCATCGGCTTCATCCAGCCGCACAAGGGTTTCGACCGGGCCGTCGGGGCGTTCGGAAGCGGCCTTGCCGCGCACGGGTGCTCTCTACACGTGGTGGGCTCGGTCCGGGTGGACGAGCCGGAGCACCTGGCCTACCTGGCCGAGCTGGAGGCGCTCGTGGAGGCGACGCCAGGTGCCCACCTGCACAACCAGTACGTGAGCGACGAGCTGTTCGACCGCTGGCTGGTCGCCAGTGACGTCGTGGTGCTGCCATACCGGAACATCTGGAGCTCCGGCGTCCTCGAGCGGGCGCTGCTGTACGAGCGCAGGGTGATCGCGACCGCCGTGGGCGGGCTGCGGCACCAGGCCAGTGCACGCGATGGGATCACGCTGGTGGACCAGGCGGAGCTGGTGTCCGCGATGTGGCGCGCGAAGAGCCAGGACGGGAAGCTCCCAGCGCCGTCGGCCCGGGCGTGGCCGGACGGCGGCGAGAGGCTCGGTGCGCGAGTCCAGGAGCAGGTGGTGGCTCGGGCGACCGCCGCTCGTGGCCTGCCGGTGCGCGCCGGTCAGGCGCCCTCCGCCAGCAGCGGGCAGGCGAGCCTGCCGCTGCGTCGGCTGCCGCCCCTCGGCGTGCCGGCGCCGACCTCGGCCAGACCTGGCGCGTCCCTGCTGAAGCGACTCGTCCGGCGAGCGACCGCCTGGCAGATCGACCCGCTCGTCGCCCAGGTCAACACGCTGCGGGAGGCCGCCATCCAGGCCCTCGAGCGCGCGGCCCAGGCCGAGCGGGACCAGCCGAGCGAGCAGGATCGGCCGGTCGGCCACACGCCCGCCGCCAAGCTCGAAACGGCGGCTGACCGAGAGCAGTGGGTCGGCTGAAGGCTGCCCATGACGGTCGAGGGGGGACGTGAGCGGCGCACCGACCGCCGCGACCTGGTGCTCGCCGCGCTGGTCGCTTCCGGTCTGCTGGCGCTGTACTTTGCGGTGCAGAGAGGCCGCGTCCCTTCCTATGACGGCAAGATCGCGTACGCGACGGCACGGGCGATCTCGAACGGGCGGCTCCACCTGCTGCCTGAGGACGACTTCTACAGAGCGAACCTGCCCTACTCCCATTACGGCATCGGAATGCCACTGGTGATCCTCCCGCTGTACCTGCTCCAGCGGGCGCTGGGCTCCACGCCTGACCTGGTCGTGACCCTCGCCTGCCCCTTGTTGCTCGCCGCCACCGGCGCCGTGGTCTGTCTGTGCGCCCGCGAGCTGGGATGGAGCCGCCGCGTTGCGCTCGCCGGGGCACTGGCCGCCACGCTCCTCACGCAGGCCGTGGAGGTCAGCCAGGAGCTGTTCAGCGAGCCGGGAATCTCGCTGAGCACCGCGCTGCTGGTGCTCGGCATCTTGCGGTGGCGCAACGGCCGCTCCAGCGGCCCCTGGCTCGCCGGGATCGGCGTCGGCTCCGGCCTGCTGTTTCGCAGCGACTCGGCGGTGCTGCTCGGGATCGGTCTGCTCCTGCTGCCGGCGTTCGTCCCGTGGCGGCGGCTGCTTGCCGAGCCTCGAGCGTGGATCGGGCTCGCGCTCCCGATCCTCGCCGCGGCGGCGTGGACGGCCTGGTATGCCGAGCTGCGCGACGGGTCCCTCGTCCCGGCCGTCTACGGCGGAACCTTCACGACGCCATGGTTCCACGGCCTGTACGGGCTGCTGCTGTCCCACGGCAAGAGCCTGTTCGTCTACAACCCATTCCTGCTGCTCGCCATCCCCGGCGCTTTGGTCATGTGGCGGCGCGACCGGGCGACCACCGCGCTGCTGCTCGTGCTGGCCGTGGCGCGCCCGCTCTTCTACGCGCGTTGGAGCGCATGGTACGGCGGTGTCGCCTGGGGACCGCGGTTCCTCATGCCGACGGCCGTCCCGCTCTCGCTGCTCGCCATGTACGGGATCTCGCGGATGGGCCGGCTGCACCTCGCCGTGCGCGTGCCCGCGGCGCTGGTCGTGGCGGCTCTGGTTGTCGCCAGCGGGCTGGTGGGCGCGCTGTCGGTGCTGGTGCCCTACGGGTCCTCGTGGACGTCGGCCACCCGCGCCTCGCCGGAGCTGCACCTCAAAGGTGTCGCCCTGCGCAAACTCGTCGACCGGCAGCTCCACGCGTACTTCTACAGCTTCGGCGGCAACTCGATCGCTTACAATCTCAAGCGGGTGACCGGTCCCAATTACCAGGTCACGTCGCTCACCCATTTCCGGGGCGGCGCCGAGCCGAGCGGGATCATCGCGCTGATCGTGGCCGCGGCCGCGATGCTGATCGCCTGGATGCTGGGCCACGGTCAGGGCCGCGGGCCACCACCCCCGCCGGACGAGCGCTCCGAGCTGGAGATCTCACGAGCCGCTCCCAGCTCCGAGCCGGTCCCGGGTCACACCGACTTCGTGTGATCCAGAGGCGTCGAACCGGGTCGAGGGGGTACAAGCGCGTAAACATGGAAAGGGGAATCTGTGGCGTTCTGGAAGCGTGCATTCCATGCGATTTTGCGTCGCGTACGACCGCCCTCGCCAGGGGACCGGCGCTTCGTGGCCAACGCCTACCGGCAACTGCTCGGGCGCGAGCCCGACCCGGATGGCAGGAAAGCCCATCTACGGTTTCTGCGGCGCGGCGGGACACGCGCCGAGGTGCTGCGCCACATCACGCTCAGCGAGGAATACCTCGACCGCACGGCCGCGCGTGTGGACCAGCGGCCGGAGGTAACGGACGAGGTCTTCGTGGCGAGCGCGTACCAGCGTCTGCTCGGGCGCGACGCTGACCCGGAGGGCCTGCGGTTCTATCAGGAGCTACTGGCAGGGGGCGCCGGCCGTAGCGACGTCGCCCGCCAGCTGGTGCAGTCGGACGAGCACGTCAACCGGGCGACGGCGAAGCTGTACGACCTGCCGAGTCTCCGTCAGCGGTGGCCGGACCGGTACGTCGAGGCCCGCTCCCGGAGCGACGGGCGCACGCTGGCGTTCCACGCTCCCACCCGGGAGTGGTTCGACCGGCTTGAAGCGGCGATCCTGGCCAGCGATTACTACGAGAAGCCCGGAATCTGGGAGTTCTCGCTCAATCGTGACAAGCGGTTGATGGCCGAGATCGTCGCCGCCCTCGAACCGAGCCGTGTGTTCGAGATCGGCTGCTCGAACGGGGCCGTGCTCCAGGCCCTCCAGAAGCGCGGTGTGGAGGTGCTGGGCCTGGACCTCAGCCCGTCGGCGGTCGCGCTCGCCGACCCGTCCGTGCGCGACCGGATCCAGGTGGGAGATCTGCTGACCAGCGCGCCATCCGCCAGCTACGACGTGGTCTTCGGCCTTGACGTCTTCGAGCACTTGAACCCCAACAAGCTCGGGGCCTACCTCGACCGGGTGCGGAGTCTGACCAGACCTGGCGGGTTCGCGTTCACCAACCTGCCCGCGTTTGGCGACGACGTGGAGTTCGGCACGGTGTTCCCGATGGACCTGGAGGATTGGGACCACGACGCCGCGGCGGGGCGGCCGTTCTCCCTGCTGCCGGTCGACGACGACGGCTACCCGTTCCATGGGCACCTCGTGTGGGCGGACAGCGACTGGTGGGTCCGGCAGTTCGAGCGCGCCGGGCTGCGCCGCGAGCGAGCGGTCGAGCGGGCGCTTCACGAGCGCTACGACGAGTACATGCGGCGGAGCTCGCCGGCCCGGCGTTCGTTCTACGTCTTCTCCCGCGATGCGGACGATCCTTCGGTCGCGGCTCTCGCGCAACGGATCAGGCAGGCCGGATCCGAAATTCTCAGCGAGGAGTGGGACCCGGCCGTCGAGGGACTTCGCTAGCGCGACGCCAGCTGTGCCGCGGTTTGGTGGAGAAGGGGGGGCGCTTCGTTCAGGTGAGCCAGCGGCGGCCTGTACCGGGGAGTACTCGTCCGAATCGGAGTTCGGGGAAGTGTGAGCCGGCTCCGATGGTTTGGTCGTTCTCGAGCTCGCGCCAGAGACGTTCGCGGGTGCGGTCGGCGAGGGCGGGGTCGACGTCTCCGATGGAGTGCCAGGTCGGTTCGTCGAGCTGGACGGGGCAGGTGACGGCGTCGCCGAGGAGCAGGGCGCGTTCCTGCCCTGAGGAGATGACGACGCAGAGGTGGCCCGGGGTGTGTCCGGGGGTGAGCAGGGCGGTGATGCCAGGGGCGATGGTGGTGTCGCGGTCGATCGGTCGCAGCCGGGTCTCGCTGCCGGGCTCTGTGAAGCCCTGCCGGATGTGGGACGACATGGCCCCGGCGCCGGTGACGAAATGGCGGAAGTCGCCTGCGCCGTACCAGATCGTCGCGCGGGGGAAGATCGGGTTCGCCGCGAGGTCGAAGAGCCATCCGACGTGGTCGGCGTGGAGGTGGCTACAGATGACGTCGGTCACCTGGGAGGTGGTGACGCCGTGGGCGCGAAGGCCGGTGAGGAGTTGACCGCCGACGAGGAGGTGCATGCCCTCCTGGATTTCAGGCCCGAGTCCGGCATCGACGAGGACGACCTGTTCGCCTGAACGGATCAGGAAGCAGCCGAGCGGTAGCCAGGCCGTACCGTGCCGGTCGAACAGTTCCGGGTGGGAGTCCGGCGCCACGTGGCTTCCGAAGTACATCGGCCGGGCGACGAAGGTGCCGTCGGAAATGGGGTGCAGGTGCAGGTCTCCGATGCGCATAGGGGTATTGTCCCGTGCGGCTGACGTCCCGGTCAGAACGAGCTGAATGAGATTCCCGGCGGGGAGTGGCTGCTCCATCAACCGTTCGTCACCAGGTGGAGGTGGGAGGGCTGATGCGACAGGTCGGTTTGATCGGCGACCACGGCGATCTGCCCTGCGTCCGGTTCCAACCGGACCCACAGCACCGCAGGGCTCAGAACCTCGGGGCCGACCCGGAGGGCATCCTCGACTCGATGGGGGTGGCCTACTTCGGCCGGGATCAGGGCGAACCCGATGATCCGCGCTTGCCCAGGGGATCGCCGACGTGATGGCGCTGGGCGGGTAGATGTTCAGGCGCCCTCGCTATCGAGCTGGGGGTTCCACATGACCTCCCACAGGTGGCCGTCGGGATCACGGAAGTACCCGGAGTAGATCCCCCAGGGACGGTCGTGGGGCTGCTGGGTCAGCGTTGCACCGGCCGCCTCGGCCTCGGCGAGCAATGCGTCCACGTCTGCCTTGCCGGGGACTGCGTGACCGATGCTGAACTCGCCGGTCTTCGGCGGTTCGAACGCGACGTTGGCGTCCTTGGCGAGCTCGGTGCGCGGGTACAGGGCCAGGATGAGGCCGCCTTGCAGTTGGAACATCGCGGCGGCCCCGGCGGGATTGGCGTCGTCACCAGCGAACTCGGTGCCGATCACACCAGGTGACTGCAACCCCAGACCGTCGCGGTAGAACTCCAGCGACCGCTCGAGGTCGCTCACGGCCAGGGTGATGACATGTATGCGGGCCTGCATCTGTTCTCCTGCCAGGTGAGTGCGGGTCGACTCTGCGGAGTGTAGCGAGGACTCGCGACGCCGGCGCTCCAGATCACCAGGGTCGATCGCCCCGCGCGATCCTCCGATGCGTTCCAGGTGTGCCGGACCTGCGGGACCACACGGCTACCCGTTCGCCGTCGCTGAGTGGGCCTCCCGGTGGTCGGCGTGGTGGCCGGCGGCGTCCAGGCGTTTGCGGACGTCCTGATCCAACCGTTGGACGCCGAGCTGGCGCACCCGACCAGCGAAGGCGGAGCGCAGGCGCGGGATCGAGATGCTGGCGGGTCGGCCAACCCCCAGTAGTGTCGTGTCGTTCATGGGAGATCCTCTGGGTGCCGGGTGCCGGGTGCCGGGCTCACTTGTTGCGGTACAGGTGCATGGTGAGCGGCGCGAACACGGCTGTCAGCGCGGCCGACGCCAGCAGCACCCAGCCGACCTGCGTGGCTGTGGCGGTGCCGGCCATCAGGCCGCGTTCGGCGGTCACCAGATGGCTGATCGGGTTGACGCGGATGAAGGCCTGCAGCCAGCCCGGCATGGTCCGCGGGTCCGCGAAGACGTTGCTCGCCAGGGTCAGCGGGAACAGCACCAGCAGCGCCACGTTGCTGACCGCGCTTGGGGCTCGCAGAACCAGCCCGAGCGTGGTCCAGACCCACGACACGCCGAACGCGAACCCCAGCAGCAGCGCCACCGCCGCCAGCACACCGGCCACGCCGCCGTCGGGGCGAAAGCCGAGCGCCAGGCCGAGCGCGACGACCAGGGTGGAGGCGAGCAGGTAGCGCCCCGTGTCGCCGAGCAGGGCGCCGACGATGGGGGCCGGCCGCCAGTTCGGCAGCGACCGGAAGCGGTCGAAGACCCCGGTGATGAGGTCGGTGTTGAGGGTGACCCCGCTGTAGGTGGTGACCAGCGCCACGGTCATGGCCAGGCTGCCGGGCAGCAGGAACTGGAGGTACTGGCGGGTCGACCCGGCCAGTGCGCCGCCGAACAGGTAGGTGAAGCCCAGCGTGAAGATGACCGGGATCCCGATGACGTCGATCAGCTGCTCGGGGACGTGCTTGATCTTGAGGAGCGCCCGCCAGGCGAAGGTGAGTGAGGCGGACAGTGCGCTTGGGCGCGGCGGCCGGCCGCGGGCCGACAGCGCCGCGCGCACGGGCGCATCCAGGGCAGGTGTGGTCGGGGTGGTGGTCATGCGGCATCCTCCTCGGCGGTTGCGGGACGGTCCTCGGTTGGGTGGCCGGTCAGGGCGAGGAACACCTCGTCAAGGCTCGGCTGGCCGAGCGCGAAGTCGGTGACCGCGACCCCGGCGCGGGACAGCTCCGTGAGCGCGAGAGCGGCGCGTTCGGGGTCAGAGACCCGCGCCGACAGCGCCGCCTCGTCGGAGTCCAGGTGGACGGGCACGCCGAGGGGCTGCGAGAGCACCCGTTCGGCCTCGACGCGCTGGTCAGGGTCGCGCAGCCTGACCTTGAAGGTGCCGGCGCCGACCGAGGCCTTGAGCTGGCCGGGGGTGCCCTCGGCGATGAGGCTGCCGTGGTCGATGACCGCGATCCGGTCGGCGAGCTGGTCGGCCTCGTCCAGGTACTGGGTGGTGAGCAGGACCGTGGCGCCGCCATCGGCCAGCGCCCGGACGAGCTCCCAGACCTGGGTGCGGCTGCGCGGGTCCAGCCCGGTGGTCGGCTCGTCCAGGAACAGCAGCTCGGGGGTGACCACGAGGCTGGCGGCGATGTCCAGCCGGCGGCGCATCCCCCCGGAATAGGTGCTGACCAGCCGCCTGGCCGCCTCGGCCAGCCCGAACGCGGCCAGCAGCTCGCCCGCCCGCGTCCTGGCCTGCCTCCGCCGGAGGCCCAGCAGCCGGCCAAGCAGCACCAGGTTCTCCCAGCCGGTGAGGTCCTTGTCGACCGAGGCGTACTGCCCGGTGAGGCTCACCCGGCTGCGCACCGCGTCGGCCTCATCCACCACGTCGTGCCCGAGGACCCGGGCGGTGCCGGCGTCGGGCCGCAGCAGGGTGGCCAGCATGCGGATCGTGGTGGTCTTGCCGGCGCCGTTGGGCCCGAGGAAGCCGTACACCGACCCGGTGGGGACCGCCAGGTCGACCCCGTCGACCGCCCGGGTCTCCCCGAAGGTCTTGACCAGGTCTGAAGCCTCGACGGCCAGCGCGGACCGCGGCTCCACCGCTGCCTCCAGGGAGGTTGTGCTCCGTATGGTCATTGCTGCCTCCTTGCGCGTCGGACTGCTGCATCGTGTGCCTGCATATCGGTGGTCAGTCGGGGTCGGCGCGGCGTACCGCAAGCAGCTCCAGGCCCAGGTCGCGGACCTTGGTGAGCAGGCCGTGCAGGGCCGCCTGGTCGGCTACCGGCCCGGAGATGACCGTCTCGCCGCGGTCGTCGCCGGCCACCCGCAGCCCGTCGAACCAGACCGACCAGTCGCTATCCAGGACACCCTTGACGCGGATCTCGTAGTGTGCACTGGCGCCTTCGTCCTTCATCCCGTCGCTCGGCGCTGATCTCGCCACGACGCTACGAGCGGGCCGTTCCGCAGGCATCACCCCAAGGTGCACACCATCGGTGCAGTCTTGGGCGGCAGCCGGCGCCCGGTGGTACACCTTGGTGCCATCCAGGCGGACGTCGCTCGGCGGGTGCGCCCGCAGTCACGGTCGCGCGGCGGTCGGCCGGTCCGGCGTACGGCCGCGGCGGCGGACCTACCCGAGCAGACCCAGCTCGCGGGCGACGGCTTGGGTGCGGTTGGCCGCAAAATCCACGTCGGCGCCGACCGCGAATTCGCTCGCGAAGGTTTCCTCGCCCAGGGCCGTCCGTACCGTGGCCGTGATCCGATCGACGTCGCCCTGCTCGGCCGGCGGCAGCGGCGCTCCCGCCGACCTTCTCGACGCGTCCGCCATGCCCAGTAGCCGGGCGGCCTGGACGTGGTGGCCGGCCAGCGCCCTGGCACCGGCCAGGCCCTCCAGCGCAAGCGCCATCGCGCGTGGATCACCGAGCTTGCGGGAGGCAGCGAAGCTCTCGAGGTGCAGCGTCTGTGCCGCGGCGGCGTCGCCGCGCTGCTCGGCGACGAAGCCGAGCTCCGCCAGGCTCAGTGTCACCGCCACGCCCGGCACGACGTCCATCGGGCGATTCCGCTCCAGCACGCTGCGTAGGTGCGCCTCGGCGGCGTCCAGTCGACCTTCCCGGCGCGCGACCAGCCCGAGACCGATCTCGGCGAAGGTCTCCCCGGGCTTGTAGCTCTGCCGTGCGGCCAGACGCCTGGCTCGTTGGTGGAGGTCCCGCGCCTTTGCATGGTCGCCGAGATGCATCGCGATACGGCCCAGCCAGGACAGCTGATCGGCGGCCTGCGGCCACAATCCGAGCTCTTCGGCCATACGCAGAGCGTCCCGGTGGAGACGGGTGGCCCGCTCATAGTCACCGCGGATCCTGGCCAGTGCGCCGAGCCACTCCGTGCTCTGTAGCTGGCCCCAGCGGTCTCCGAGCTCACGGAACATCTCCAGGCTCTGCTCGCCGCTGCGCTCGACCTCGCCAAGGTCACCTCGGAGCATCGCCTGCTTGGCCCTGGCGCTCAGCGCCGTCGCGATGCACCAGCTATCCCCGACGGCGCGGGCGGCGAGCAGCGCCCGGTTCACCAGCTCCTCGCTGACCTGCAGGTCTCCTTGATCGCATTCGACGAAGCCGAGGAACCACTCCGCCCTGGCACGCGCGCCCGCATCGCCGATGTCCTGGCACAGCTCGAGGACCGACGTCCTGGGCAGCGCCTGCCGATCGATTTCCCCCACCAGTGCCGCGATGCCGGTCCGCCACGCCAGGGCCCTGGCGTGGGCGGCGGCGTCAGATCCGCCCGCAACGGCCAGCGCCATGTTCAGCGACCTGTGCGCCTCCCCGAGCCGGCCCCTGAGGAACCAGTACCAGGCCATGGAGTTGACCACCCGCAGCGCTCGGTCCGGCTGCCGGCCCCGAACCGCACCTTCGAGCGCCCGGCGGATATTGGGTGCCTCCCGGTCGAGCCGCTCCAGCCATTGTCGCTGCGCGCGGCCATATAGGTGCGCCACGGCCCGTTCGGCGAGCTCGGTGTAGTAGCGGTCGTGACGCTGTCGTGCGCGAGCCGACTCCCCAGCCTCGTCGAGGCGCTCCAGGCAGTAGTCCGCGACGGACTCGAGCAGCCGGTACCGGGTCCCGCTCCGATCACTGGCCGTGACCACCAGCGAGCGGTCTACCAGGCGGACCAGCAGGGCGAGAACGTCCTCGGCCTGCACGCCGTCCCCGGCACAGATGGATTCGGCAGCCTGGAGGGCGAAGCTCTCGGCGTGCACCGCCAGCCGCCGCAGCACCATGCGTTCGGGCTCGGTCAACAGGTCCCAGCTCCAGTCGATCGTTGCCCGGAGCGTCTGCTGTCGCGGCGGGACGCCACGGTGCCCGGCCGCCAGCAGGCGGAACCGGTCGTCCAGCCGCGCCACCAGTTCGTGCACGCTCAGTGCCCGCACGCGGGAGGCCGCGAGCTCCAGGGGCAGCGGAAGGCCATCCAGCCGCCGGCAGAGCACGGCCACGGCGCCGGCGTCGCCGGAACCGAGCGTGAACCCTGGCGCCGCCGCTGTTGCTCGTGCGACGAAGAGCTGGACGGCACTGGACGGCTCCAGCGGTGGGACCGCGGAGACGACCTCGCCGGTGAGCCCGAGCGGCTCCCGGCTGGTCGCCAGGATGCGAAGTTCGGGGGCCGTCCGTAGCAGCGCAGCCGCCAAGTCGGCGGCCGGCTCGACCACGTGCTCGCAGTTGTCCAGCACCAGCAGCAGACGCTCGCTCCGTAGCGCATCGGCGAGCCGTTCGGTCAGGTCCATCTGTCGATTCCCCCGCGGGCCGGGCGGCGCGTCCTCCCGGATGCCCAGGACCGTCATGACCGCCTCAGCCGGCGAGCCCGTCACGTGCTCTTTGCCCGGTCGCCCGAGCCCGGCCAGCTCGACCAGCCACACCCCATCTGGGAACCTGTCGACCAGCTGCGCGGCCGTCTCCAACGCGAGCCGGGTCTTGCCGACCCCGCCGGGGCCGGTGAGCGTGACCAGCCGTCCTGAGCCGAGCAAGCGGCGTGCCTCGGTGATCGCTTCCGCCCGGCCCACCAGGTCGGTGAGCGGCACGGGCAGATTCGTGCGGAGCCGCTTGGCAGAGGGGGCAGGGGCGGACGGCCGGGCCAGCGTCGGGTCCTGCTTCAGGATCGCCAGGTGGAGGGCGGCCAGCTCGGGGCTGGGATCCAGGCCGAGCTCCCTCGCCAGGTCGTTCCGCAGGTCGCCGTAGGTCGCCAGCGCCTCGCTCTGTCGCCCGGCACGGTAGAGGGCAAGCATGTGCGCGGCGCGCAGTCTCTCTCGCAGCGGATTTCGGGCCACCAGCTCACCCAGCTCGTTGGCCAGCAGGCTGTGCTGGCCCAGCTCGAGACGAGCCTCAGCATGGTGTTCCAGCGCCGTCAGCCGCTGCTCCTCCAGCCGGGCGATGGTGGCCCGGGCGAATTCCTCGTCGCCGAAGTCGGCCAGCGCCGGGCCGCGCCACAGTTCCAGCGCCTCGAACAGCAGCGCCGCCCTGGCCTGGGGGTCTTCGGTCTCGTGCGCGAGCGTCACCAGGTCCCGGAACCGCTGCGCATCGACCGCGTCGTGGCCGGCCCGCAGAAGGTAGCCCGGTGGCTGGTACACCACCAGGTCTCGCCCGCCCGGCTCGGCCTCCTCCAGCGCCCGCCGCAGCGCAGACACCTTGGTCTGGAGCGTGTTGACCGGATTGCCGGGCGGCTTCCCACGCCACAGGTCCTCGGCCAGCCGGTCAACCGACACCGCCCGCCCCTCCTGCACCAGCAGATCGGCCAGCAGAGCACGGACCTTCAGCTCCGGGATCTTGATCGCCGTACCGTCGGCGCTCCACACCGCCAGCGGACCGAGCACTCCAAAACGCATAGCTCCCCAACCCGTACTCGAGGCCGACGGCAGCCGTGACGCCGCGGGCACGGCGCTTACCGTGCGCCGACCCCCAGCAGACCGTGCGCGCCTCCCCTCAGGCTCGACCGCCGATGTCGTGTGTCGAACGATAGGGGAACATCTCTGCTCCAAGCCAACGCGCCCTCCCGCCTCCTGGCCGGTCCAGGTGAGTGGGTCGGGCTGGGGGTGATCGCCCTCCCCTGCCTGCTCTACTCCATGGACCTGACGGTGCTGAACCTGGCGATCCCCGGCTCACCCATAGTTCAGAAGGGCTTTCCGGACGGGGAGGTCCGGGACGCCTGCGGCGGCCCTCACCACGCCCCCCGATCGATTGACATTGACCAGGTCGTGGAGCACAGCCTGCGCCACCTCAGCTGGCTTGCGGCGGACGACACTGTCATCAGGGATGCCCTGGGGCCTGAGTGACTCCAGGCGGTGGCCGCTTATCGCCCCGAGCCGTTCCGGATGCTCTGACGACCCCAACAAATCGGTTGTCCTTGGGGAGGCCGTCTGCTGTACTCCCAACCACAGCCGATCGACCAAGGAGACGGAAGTGCGCGCAGCGTTCATGTCCACCCAGAAGGGGACTGCTACCTGTCTCGAGGATATGACGCGTCGTGCGAACGTTGAACTTGGGGATTTTGGCGCATGTAGACGCCGGTAAGACGAGCCTGACCGAGCGGCTGCTGTATGCCGCCGGTGTGATCGACGAGATCGGCAGCGTCGACGAGGGCAGCACCCAGACCGACTCCTTGGAGCTGGAACGGCAACGCGGCATTACGATCAAGTCCGCCGTCGTGTCCTTCGTCGTCGACGGCGTCACGGTGAACCTGGTCGACACGCCCGGCCATCCCGATTTCATCGCCGAGGTGGAACGGGTGTTGAGCGTGCTCGACGGCGCCGTGCTGGTCATCTCCGCGGTGGAGGGCGTCCAGGCGCAGACCCGCGTGCTGATGCGGGCGCTGCGGCGGCTGCACGTTCCCACCCTCATGTTCGTGAACAAGATCGACCGCGGCGGCGCTCACGATCAACGCGTGCTACAGGGCATTTCCGAGAAGCTGACGCCGGCCATCATCCCCATGGGATCGGCGCGCGACCTCGGCACGCGCAGCGCCGATTTCAAGTCCTACGACGGGGCCGACGCAGCCTTTACCGCCGCGCTGGCCGATCTGCTTGCCAGCCAGGACGATGCGATCCTGGCCACCTACGTCGACGAGGAGACGACGGTTCCCTATCGCCGGCTCCGCGGCGAGCTTGCGGCGCAGACCGGGCGGGCGCTGGTGCATCCGGTGTTCTTCGGCTCGGCGATCACGGGTGCGGGCGTGGATGCGCTGACCGCCGGTATCACCGAGTTGCTGCCCGCGGCCGAAGGCGAGGTCGATGGGCCGGTCTCGGGCACCGTGTTCAAGGTCGAACGGGGCCCGGCGGGGGAGAAGATTTCGCCCCACCGACCCTGGAGACGGTCATCGTTCCCCATCGCCCCGCCGACAAGGGCGCGCTCCAGGTTGCGCTGGCCCAGCTCGCCGAACAGGACCCGCTGATCAACCTGCGGCAGGACGACGTTCGCCACGAACTGTTCGTCTCGCTCTACGGTGAGGTGCAGAAACAGGTCATCCAGGCAACGCTGGCGAACGACTTCGACCTCGACGTCGACTTCCGCGAGACGACGACGATCTGCATCGAACGGCCGATCGGCACCGGTGTGGCCGTCGAGACCATCGGCAAGCCGCCCAACCCTTTCCTCGCAACCGTCGGGCTGCGCATCGAGCCGGCCGCTATCGATTCCGGCGTGGAGTTCCGGCTGGACCTCAAGGTCGGGTCGATTCCGCTCTTTTTGTACAAGGCAGTCGAGGATTTCCGGAAGGCGGTCGAGGATACGGTGCAGGCAACGCTGCGCCAGGGCCTCCGCGGATGGCAGGTCACCGACTGCACGGTCACCATGACGCAGTCCGGCTATGTGTCCCCGGGGAGCACCGCGAGAGACTTCCGCCTCTTGACGCCGCTGGTGCTGATGAGCGCGCTGAGGCAGGCCGGCACCAGCGTGTGCGAGCCGATCCACCACTTCCACCTCGAGGCCCCGGCAGACACGGTCGGACCGATCCTGCCGGTGCTGGCGCGGCTGCGTGCCGTTCCCGGAACACCGGCGATACGGGGTTCGACGTCCACGCTGGAGGGTGAAATCCCGGCGGCTCGGGTGCACGAGTTGCAGCAACAGCTGCGCGCGCTGACTCGCGGCGAAGGCGTGCTGGAGTTCGCCTTCGACCACTACCAACCGGTCCCCGGCGCGATCCCGACCCGGCCGCGGACCGACCACAATCCGCTCAACCGCATGGAGTACCTGTTGCACGTCAGGCGGCGGGTCTAGCCGAGGTCTAGCCGATGGCCATCTCGACCCGGATGGCGCGGCGGCTGACTCGCAACGGCGCCTACCAGGGCAGGTCAGGCGCGGGCAAGGGACTCGGCCAGCTTGTCGAAGGAGCTCGACCAGCCGGCGATGGCCCCGTCTCCGCCGGTCTCGCCGACCGCATGGACGGTCATCCTGGTCTTGTCGCCGAGGTCGGTGAGCGTGACGGTCACCACCAGGTCGACGTCGCGGTCCCGGAAGACCAGCCGCTCGGGTTCCACCACCTCCAGATAGGTCCCGCCGTTGGGATACTCGGTGCCGTCGTCGGAGACCATGACGAACTCGCACCTGCCACCTGGCCGGACGTCCATGGTGACCGTGGACGGCGGCACGGTGAAGCCGCGCGGACCGAACCAGCGCGCGAACTGCTCCGGGTTCGTCCAGGCCTTCCACACCAGCTGGCGTGGCGCGTCGAGCACGCGGGTGATCGTGAACTCCCGGTCGCTGCCACCGGCGGTGGGCGAGCGCTCAGGCATCGTCGTGGTCCTCTTGTCGGATGCTGCTCAGGTGCTGGTCGAGGCGGTCGAAGCTTTCCTCGAGGACCTCACGGTAGCGCGCCAGCCAGTCGGCGGCGTCGGCCAGCGGAAGCCCTCGCAGCCGCGCCGGCCGCTGCTGCGCCACCCGGCCACGCGTGATGAGCCCGGCCCGCTCCAGGACTTTCAGGTGCTTGGAGACCGCCTGCAGGGACACGGGGAACGGCTCGGCCAGCTGATTGACCGTCGCCTCCCCGTTGGCGAGCCGCTCCAGGATCGCACGGCGCGTGGGGTCCGCGAGGGCGAAGAACGTGCTGCTCAGCTGATCGACTGCCACGCGTGGCTCACCTGCTTTGTGGATGACTCCTCCGGTGACCTTCCCAGTCGCCTGCAAAGATCGCGGCGTCCAGCGGCCGCCATCGCCGGGCTCACCGCCGTTGCCACGCCTGGGTCAGCTCAGCGTGCCGGCTCGTAGACGAGAGCGACGACTCCCGAGCTGAACGTCACCGTGTCGGTGAGCTTCAGCGTGGAGGCATCGCGGATGCCGTCGAACAGCCGCTTCCCACTGCCCACGACTACCGGATGAACCATCAGCCGGTACTCGTCGATGAGGTCGTGCTCAGTCAGCGTGCGGACGAGCTCGCCGCTGCCATAGATCAGGATGTCCTGGCCGGGCTGCTGCTTCAGCTTGGTCACCGCCGCGGGAACGTCCCCCTCGATCAGGCTGGCGTTCCACTCCAGTTGTTGCAGCGTGGTCGAGGCGACGTACTTGGGGAGCGTGTTCATCCGCACCGCAAAGTCGCCCTCAGTCGCTTCCATGGACGGCCAGGACGCGGCAAAGCCCTGGTAGGTGACCCGTCCGAGCAGCAGTGCGTCCGACCTGAACAGCTGGGCGTGCTGGTAGGTCCCCAGCTCGTCGCTCCAGAACGGCGCGGTCCACGACGGCTCTTCCATGACGCCGTCCACCGACACGAACTCCGCTGCGACCACTCGTCTCATGGAAGCCTCCTCGATCGTGATGTCCAGCAGGGCTACTCATCTGAACGGTTGATTAACCGGACGGTTGAATATATCACTCGTTGCCGCGGCGTCAAACTCGGGACATCAGCGCTCGGTGGCGGCCCAGTCGAATGAGATAGGTGGAGGAACAAGCGATGAGCACGGGAGGATTGTCCAAGGAACGGCTCGACCGTATGCACGACGTCATGGCGGGCTATGTCGAGCGGGGTGAGGTGCCCGGTCTCGTGACGCTGGTCAGCCGGCGCGGCGAGGTGCACGTCGATGCGATCGGCGCCAAGGCGGTCGGCCCCAGCGACCCGGTCGGTCACGACACGATTTTCCGCATCTCATCGATGGCCAAGCCGATCACGGCCGCGGCGACGATGGTCCTGGTCGAGGAATGCAAGCTGCGGCTGGACGAGCCGGTGGATCGCCTGCTGCCCGAACTGGCCGGCCATAAGGTCCTGAGGCGGCTCGACGGGCCGCTCGACGACACCGTGCCCGCGAACCGGCCGATCACCGTGCGCGACCTGCTGACCTTCCGGATGGGCTTCGGCCAGATGATGGCGCCGCCGGACGCGTATCCGATCCTCAGGGCCGCCAACGAGCAGCAGATCGGCATGGGGCCGCCAGCCCCGTCCGCGCAGCCCGCGCCGGATGAGTGGATCCGCCGCTTGGGAACGCTGCCGCTCATGTACCAGCCGGGCGAGAAGTGGCTGTACCACACGGGCTCTGACGTGCTGGGCGTGCTGATCGCGCGCGCCTCAGGCCAGCCGCTGGAGACGTTCTTGCGCGAGCGGGTCTTCGAGCCGCTCGGGATGAAGGACACCGCGTTCAGCGTGCCCCCTACCAAGCTCGACCGGCTGGCGACCAGCTACAGCGTCAATCCCGAAACCGGAGCGCTGGAGCTGTATGACGAGGCCGAGGGCGGCCAGTGGAGCCGGCCGCCCGCATTCCCGTCCGCCGGCGGCGGGCTGGTCTCGACCATCGACGACTACCTGGCCTTCGGCCAGATGATGCTGAACAAGGGCAGATACGGGAGCGAGCGTCTCCTGTCCAGGCCGTCGGTGGAGACCATGACGACCGACCAGCTGACGCCCGAGCAGAAGTCGGTGTCCGGCTTCTTTCCAGGCTACTTCGACAGCCGCGGCTGGGGGTTCGGCGTGTCGGTGATCACCCGGCGCGACGACCTGGCGGCGGTTCCTGGACGGTTCGGCTGGGACGGCGGTTTGGGCACCTCCTGGTACTCAGATCCGAGCGAGGGCATGGTCGCCATCCTGATGACCCAGCGCTTGGCCTTTCCCCTGTTCTCGGAGGTCTATCTCGATTTCTGGACCTTGGCCTACCAGGCGATCGACGACTGATCGAGCGTCACGGCGAACGACGAGAGCAGCTTGTGGACTGACGGGCCAGCCCACGGTACGACCGCGGTCACGGTGGGCCGCCCAGGCTGTCGGCCAGGGCGGCGGCGAGGCGGTCGACGTCCTGGTCGGTGGTCCACAGGTGCGGTGACACGCGCAGGGACTGCCCTCGCATGCCCGCGTAGACGCCTGCCTCGGCGAGCGCCGATGCCATGCGCTGCCGTGCCGGCGCGGGCAGCCGGATCCCAAGGATGTGCGGCCCGCGGTCGGATGAGGTGAGCGTCAGGCCGTGGGCTCGTACCGCCTCCTCGATGCGCCCGGTGACCTGCCCAAGGGTCGCGGCGATGCGCGCGACGCCCCAGTCGAGCAGCTGGCGCAGCGCGGCGATCGCTGCCGTCGTGGTCTCGAAGTTGGTGCGCTGACCCACGTCGAACCGGCGCGCGCCCGGCTGGTAGCGCTCCTGGTAGGCCACGAGCCCCGAGAAGTCCTCCGAGCCGAGCCGGGAGATCCAGTTCTCCTCGAGGGGGACGCCCTCGCGGTGCTGTGGGGCAACGTAGAGGTATCCCAGGCCGAAGGGGCCGAGCAGCCACTTGTACCCGACGGTGACGAGGTAGTCGGGCTGGATGACGCCCAGGTCCAGCGGCATGGCGCCTACCGACTGGCTGGCGTCCACCACCAGGGCGGCGCCGACCGCCCTGGCCCCGGCGCCGACCGCCGCGAGGTCGACCGCCGCGCCGTCGGTCCAGTGCACCGCCGGCACCGCGACGACGGCGGCGCGTTCGTCGAGCGAGCCCAGGACCGCATCCGCCCATGCCTGCCCCGCCTGGCGCGCAACGACGGTGACGGCCGCGCCGGTGCGCTGGGCGAAGCGCTGCCAGGTGTGGTAGTTGGAGGGGTACTCCTCGGCCAGGACCAGGACGCGCTGGCCCGGCTCGGCCCGCAGGTTGGAAGCGGCGACCGCGAGCCCATAGCTGGTCGCGGGTACCAGCGCGACGCCATCGGCATCGACGCCGGCGAGCCGTGCGAACAGGCCCCGCCGCTGCTCCACCTCTGTGAACCAGTCGTCGCCGCGGATCAGCCACGGGTGGGCGCGGCGTTCGAAGGCCCCCTCTGCCGCCTGGCGGGCCGCCTTGAGCTGTGGCGCCAGGCTGGCGCAGTTGAAGTAGGCGACGTCGTCGGGGATCTCGAACAGGTTGCGCTGCACCGCAAGCGGTCGCGCTTCCCCCGAGGCCGTGGTGCCCCTGTCCGCTGCTGGCATACAGGTCCCTCCTGGTCGGTGGTCCGCCTCCCACCGGAGGCCTCGCGCACACCCACGGGCCAGCATAGACGTCCGCCGCGCCCCCACCCTACGGGCCGCGCTCCAGTACCTGTGCGGCTACCTATGGGTGACGGATTCCGCCCTCCGGGCCGCCGGGTAGAGTCGTGAGCCGCACCAGCCCGACCGGAGGGATGCCCGTGCCCGCACTGCCGTGGACGTCGAGCCGGACCGCCGAGCCGGACCGACGAGTGGCTCGTGCTCGCCGGGGCGCTGCCGCTGCGCCGGTTCCGGGCCACGCCGGGCTTCCCGCGGATGGTCCTGCGGGTCCGCGGGTAGCTGGCGGGCACGCCGGGACTGGTCGGTGATTCGCTGGACGCCCGGCCGCTCGCCCGCCGCTACTGGACACTGTCGGCGTCTGACCCGCTTCACGACCTGGCATCTCCCGGGGCCGCGATGCCGCTGTGCCGGTCGAATGGAACAACTCAACCATCAACGCGAACGTCGCGGGCGGGGTGCGTGGAGAGAGCGATGAGAAGGTTCACAGGCATTCCTCCAGCACGTCCGAGACTGGCAGTACCTCGTTGACGCGGCGTTCTCACCTGAGGACTGATCGGAGAACGACCTCCTGGAGGAGTGGTGGAAGGCCCGATGCAAAGGAGGAGCATGGCCGAGCGGCCGGCTGATACAGCCGCGGGGGACGAGGTGGACTTTGGTGGGCTGCTGCGCGCTCGCCGGGAGCGCGGGTTCCTGTCACAGGAGCGGCTGGCCGAGCGGTCCGGGCTGAGCGCACGGACGATTCGGGACCTCGAGACTGGAAAGGTTCGCCGCCCGCGTGTTGCTTCAGTGCGCCTGCTGGCTGACGCGCTGAGGCTGGAAGGGTGGGAGCGCGAGCGGTTCGAGGAGGCCGCGCGCCCTTCCTCGGCTGGACAGCTCGCTGGCCAACCGGTGCCGCGCCTGGCCGAGGGCGCCGCCCCAGGCCAGCCGCCGCCGGACGATGCCGACGTCGTCGGCCGCCGCGAGCTGGTGCGCCAGCTCCGGGTCCCGCTCAGGCAGCGGGTGGACGGCATGGCTGCGGAGCCCGACGTGGCCGCGGTGGTCATCTCCGTGGTCATCGACAGGACCGGTGTCGGCAGGGACGTCCCCGCGGTCCATGTCGCCATCAGCTGGCGGTCGAGTTCCCGGACGGGCAGCTGTACGTCAGCTTTCGTGGTACCGGCACCGGCGCCGGGGGCGTCTCGCCGTTGCACCCGGCGGAAGTCCTGAGTCGGTTCCTCCGCGGTTGGCCAGGTTCCGGCTGGGGCTCAACACCGAGAAGGCGCGACTGATCCGGTTCGGACGGTACCGCTGCCAGGCGGGCTGCCCGCGCGGGTGAAGCAGTCGATCGCCGACTGCGCCCACGAGTTGACCGGTGGTTGCGTAGACTCAGCTGGATGAGCACCCGCGAGGCCGCGACCGATCGCGCCCGGCTGCGTCGCATTCCGACCCACGAGCTCACAGCACCGGAGATCCGGGCGATCCGGGAGCTGTTGTGGGCGGCGTTCCCATCCGGCGACGAAGGGTTCACCGAGGACGACTGGCAGCACGCGATCGGCGGCCTGCATTTCGTGCTCGAGTTCGACGCCAGGATCCTCGCCCACGCGTCGGTGGTCGAACGCGAGCTGCACGTCGGCGGGCGGCCGGTGCGAACCGGCTATGTCGAAGCCGTCGCGACGGACCCGGACCGGCAGGGGAGGGGCCTCGGCACCCGGGTGATGCGCGACGTCGCCTCCTACATCCAGGAGCGCTTCGAGCTCGGCGCCCTCGGCACCGGCAGCCACCATTTCTACGAGCGTCTGGGCTGGCTGAGGTGGCGAGGCCCCACGTCCGTCCGGACCGATGACGGCACCCACCGCACGCCCGACGAGGACGGCTACATCCTTGTCCTGCCGACGGCGTCTGCGCCTGGGCTGGATCTCACGGTGCCCATAACCTGCGAGTGGCGGCCAGGTGACGTCTGGTGACGGATCTTGGGAACGGGAAGCTCGGACGGGAGGCGTCAGCTGATGAGCGAGGTCCGGCACGGGTTCCATGAGGAGCTGCGCGATCTCGAGGGCGCCGTCCAGCGGACGGGCGCCGAGGCCCGGAGCCTACTCGAGAAGGCGTTGCGGGCTCTCGCGGGCGGCGACCCGGCACTCTGCGACGAGGTGATCATCGGCGACGACGTGGTCGACAGGCTCTACCTGGATATCGAGCGGCGCATCCTCAACCTGTTCGCGCTGCAGACTCCGGTCGCGTCCGACCTGCGGCTCCTGACGGCTCTCCTGCACATCAACCTTCACCTCGAGCGGATCGCCGATCAGGCGGTGAACTTGGCGAAGATCGCCAAGCTCACCGGTGGCCTGCCACGGAACCCCAACGTGCTCCAGCGTCTGGAGGAGATGGGAGCGATCGCGCTGCGGATGTTGGCGACGGCGATGGATGCGCTCGCGCGCCGCGACCTCGCCCTCGCGCGGCGGCTCCCCGGGATGGATGACCCGATCGACCGGTTGAACCGTGGCATGCTCGAGGAGGTGCTGGAGGGCTCCGTCGACCGGCCCGTGCTCGAGTGGGGAATCCGGATGCACCTGGTGTCACGCCAGATCGAGCGGATCGGCGACAATGCGGTCGACATCGGCGAGCAGGTGGCGTTCCTCGTCACAGGGGAGTTCCAGGAGTTCACCGACGCCTCCCACCCGGAGATCGAGCACTCAGAGTCGCTCGAGCGCGGAGGATCTCCGAACGAGTGACCAGGCGCCCGCTGTGGCCCCCGTCCTGACCGGCAGGGACCCGCCAGCCTCGGCTGGGTCGACCCTCGGACGGTCACGAGGGTGTGGCGGAGAGGTTGGTGCAGGACCGCAAGGCGGCCAAGCGCGAGCGCGCCAGGGTGGCTGGCGTGCCCACGAGGGGGATCGGAGCGCCTTGGCGGATGACCGCCGGGGTCCACGCCGTGTGCGTCACGCGTCCATTCGCCACCGTCAGGGTCAGCACGCCGGTGGTGCGGTTGGAGGCCGAGAACCAGTTCCACCAGTAGAAGTTGCCGAGCCCGTAGGCGACATAGGTCTTGCCGAGCCAGCCGCTGCCTTGGAGGGTGTGCGCGTGGGAGCCGACCACGATGTCGGCTCCGGCCCTGGCCAGCAGGTGCGCGATCTGGCGCTGTGAACCGGTCGGGCAGGGGTTGCCCTCCTCACCCCAGTGGAGGTAGACGACCACGGTGTCGGCCAGTGCGCGCGCCCGCCGTACCGCCGCGAGCAGCCGCCGCTCCTCGTGGGTGGCTGCAAGGCCTGGCTTGCTGGGACCTGCCGTCCACGATGCTTGCAAGCCTGGCTCGAGCACCTGGGTGGCGCCGAGGATGGCGATGCGCTGCCCGCCGACCCTGACCACCCAGGGCGCGTAGGCCTGGGCGGCGTCTCGCCCGATGCCCACGACCGGGAAGCGCGCCGCGGCCGCCGCGTCCAGGGAGTCCCGCAGTCCGACCAGCCCATAGTCCATGCCGTGGTTGTTGGCCATCGTGACGACGTCGACGCCGGCCGCCCGCAGCGCCCGGAAGCCACTGGGTGGGGCGCGGAACACGTAGTGCTTGTGCTGTGGGGTACCTCGGGTGGTCACGGTCGTCTCGAGGTTGACCATCGCCACATCGGCTCTGCGCAGCACCGCGGCGACCGGCCCGAGCGCGGTGTCCGGGTCGTGGGCCAGCCGGGCTCCTGGCACCTTCATGAAATGGACGTCGCCCCCAAAGGCGAGCGTCACCGGTCGCCGGACGCTCTGGCCCTGGGTGGGATTCACCCGGCCGGTGCCTGGAACGGCGGCTGTCGGTGTCGCGGCCGGGCGGTGGTCACCGCCCTGGCAGGCGGCCGCGGCCAGGGTGGCCACGATCAGGAACGCGGCGGAGCGTGCCCACAACGGGACCTTCCGTGCCGTCATGGCTCTCGCGCCACCTCCCCCGTCAATGACCAGGGAGCGTACTTCGGCTGATGGTGCGTGGGCCACCGCCTGCCGTACCGGCCGTAGGATGCACCGCTCGGCGCGCTGCCGCCGGGCTCTCCCGCCGACCCAGCCGGGCTGATCGATCGTGACCCGGTCAGACCAGGTCGTACGGGCACGGATAGCCCACGGATCTCGCGGTTGGGCGCGAGCCCGGGTTCAGGCCCGTCAGTGGACACTCCCGGTGCCGCGGATCTTCTTGGTGGGATGAGCTGCGACCCGGTCGGCGGGGGACAGGAGCGTCAGCGGCCGCGCGTCACCGTCGTCCCGCGCAGGCAGGGGACAGCCGTTGTCGATCCAGTCGATGGCGATGGTCACCCACGTGACGCCATCGGTACCGGGCGCTGGCGCGCCGAGCGCCCTTGCCATGGCGTTCTTCCCGTGCAACAGATCCTTCACGAAGTTGCTGCGTTGGGCGTCGCCGCGAACGATCCAGCCATTGTCCTCGTGTGCCAGCGCCCGCATGAAGGCCTCGGTCGGCTGGCGGAACCACCACGCCACCGGTTGGGTCGTGAGCTTGCTGGGGTCGGAAGGATCCGGGCCGGCCAGCGTCATCGCCTGGTGGGCTGGCTGGCCCTCCTGGCGACTGCGCATCGTGTCGATCAGGTGGACCATCCGCTCGGCCGGCGAGACCGGGAACGGGTCAGCCCGGCCGGCCTCGACGCCGGGCAGTGAGCGGGCCCAGGTCCTCCAGGTCTCGATCTCCGCGTCGGTGAACACCTTGTACATCGGCCCGTCGGAGGTGAGCAGGCTGAAGAAAGGGCTGTTGTCGGGGTCGCTGGCGACGACCATCCCACCGTCGACAAGTGCCGCCATGACGTTGGCCGGCTCGGCGAACAGGTCGTTGAGCAGCTTTCCGGCGAGCCGCTTCTGCCCGTGGTTGACCCGAGCCCTCGGCGCTCGCTCCCGCACCATGGCGGTGACTCTGTCCGCCGCGGTTGGCGGATGGAGGCGCTTCTCGAGCATGTCCTCCGCCAGCGTGCCGGTCGTCGCGAACGCGACGTACCCGGTCCAGACGCGCTCCCATTGGGCCTGCATCGCCTCCTCACCCAGCTCGGCGCGCGTCCGCTCCAGATGAAGCTCGACCGCCCGCCTCGCCATGGCCCCATGGCCGGTGGCGGCGTTGTCGATCGCCACGTGCATCTCGTAGAAGTGGGGGTCCAGATCGAAATGCTCGTTGAGCAGCACCATGTTCTTGAGCTCGACAGAGCTCCATTCCAGGTACTGGGTCATCCCCAGGAGCTCCGGGAAAAAGGCCTGGGAGAACTCCGAGACGACCAACTGGAACAGGGGCACGGTGAAGGCCGAATCCAGGAGGTCGGGGTTCTCCGCGTACTCCCGCGTACGGACGTCCGGTAGATAGATATCAACGCTGTGCAGCAACGACGTATAGATGTTGGCGTGATTGAGCTCGGGGTCGCCAGCACCCACCTCGTCCATGAGGATGTTCACCAGCAGGCAGCGCACCTCGTCGATCGGTCCGACAGGCACGATGTTCCTCAGCCATGCGCCGTCCGTCTGGTTGAACGGTGCCATCTGGCGAATCCACTCCACGACGTCGTCGCGCGTCCGCAGCGTCCAGCTGTGCTGGGCCTCGTAGCGGTTCACGTCGTCGACCAGGCCCTGGTAGATCTGATCGAGGCGAGCCTCGAAGGCTGCCTTGCTGTAGCGGAACGGCCGGAGCTCGGACTCGAGGCGTGGGTCCGTCTGGAGCTTTCTGGCTTCGTCGAGGAAATGATTGGCGAGCGACCAGGCCGTCGGGAGGAAATCCTGGTGGGAGTCGAGGTTCAGCATCATGTGGAAGTAGTCCCGGTCCCGTAGCCCCACATACGGCCCCTGCCCGGTTGGCTGCTCGGTCACGTGCATCACCTCGCCGGAAATATGGCGCGAGAAAGCGCGGAGCCACGCTCGATCACGCCGAGTGGTCGAGCCTACCTGCGCAGACCACGCCCCGCTACCCCAAACGACGCATCGGGACCGGCTCCCGTCGCTGGGCGAGTTGGGGAATGCGGCGGCGTTCCTGAGTGTGGATGGTCCGCTCGGAGTCCTTGGCGCAATGCCGTAGTATCGGGGCAAAGTGAGCGTCGCGCGATCCCCCGCCGCGCGCATGAGACCGATTGCATCTGGAGGCTGGTATGCCAGGCAGACGCTTGGTCGCCGCACTGGCCACCCTCGCGTTGACCGCGACGGCGTGTCACGGGCCGAGCCGATCAGACCAGGGATCGTCGCGCCCATCCACATCCGCGCCGAGAACGGCGCCGGCGCCGGCGGTGCCCAGCTACGCTGCCGGGCGATCGCAACCGGTCGCCGACCCGGTGTATCCCGACTTCGGCAACCCCGCCATCGACGTCCTCCACTACGCGCTGGCCCTGCGCTGGGCGCCTTCGACCAGGACGCTGTCCGGCACCGCGACACTCACGATCCGCGCCACGAGAGACATCGACAAGATCCGGCTCGATTTCGCCCACCCACTGCGGGCCGACAAGGTCACCGTGGACGGCAAGGCGGCAACAGCGACCCACCGCGGCCACGATCTGGTCATCGGCGCCGGGCGGCTGGCCAGAGATGCCCGCGTGGTCGTCGCCGTCCGGTATCGCGGCCGGCCGAGACCCTTGACGGGTCCCATGGTGCGCAAGGACATCAGCGCGGTCGGGTTCACCGTGCGGCCCGACGGCTCCGTCTTCGCGCTGCAGGAACCGTACGGGGCCCTGACCTGGTACCCGGTCAACGACCATCCCTCCGACGAGGCGTTGTACGACGTCGCCCTCACCGTGCCACGCGGCTGGGCCGGCGTGTCCAACGGAGTGCTGCGCGGCACGTTAAAAGGGGGCGGCAAAGTCACCTACAACTGGCACGCCGCCGACCCGATCGCCAGCTACCTGGTCGCCCTGGGGATCGACCGATACCGGAGGTATGCGGCCACCGGCCCGCACGGGATTCCCGTCAGCTACTGGATCCGGCCCCAGGACCGGGCCCGGGCACTGCCCCTGCTGCGCAAGACCCCACGGATGCTGGCCTGGCTGGAGAAGCGTTTCGGGCGGTACCCGTTCGCCAGCGCCGGGGTGCTCGCCATCCGGGAAGGCACCGCCATGGAGACGCAGACGATGGTGACGTTCGGGAACGTCCCGGAGGAGGCGCTGCTGCACGAGCTGTCCCACCAGTGGTTTGGGGACTCGGTGGGTCCTCGTACCTGGAAGGACATCTGGCTCAACGAGGGGTTCGCCACCTACGTGGAGTTTCTGCTGTACGACATAGAGGTGCTGGGACGCTCCCAGACCCAGACGCTGGCGGCCCTGCGCCGGGTCGACGGCCAGCTGCGGAGAGACCATGGCCCGCCCGGCCGTTACAAGCCCGGCCACTTCGCATCGTCGAACGTGTACTTCCCGCCGGCGCTCATGCTGCACGAGATCCGCAAGGAGATCGGCGACAAGAAGTTCTTTGCGATGATGCGCGACTGGGCGAAGCAGCACCGCAACGTCGAGGTCAACCGGGCGGTTTTCACCTCGTGGCTCAATCGCTACACCGGCCGCAACCTGACTCCCCTGGTCAACCGCTGGCTCGACTCGTCGACGACCCCCGCCGCCACCGGGGGGTGAGATTCCGGCCACGCCACCACGTCGGGTTCAGCTGGCCTTGAAGTGCTCGACGAGCGCGTCGGCGTAGTAGTCCTCCCAGCGCTCGGCGGGGCCGCGGTCGGCATATTCCTGGTCGAGGCGGACGAGCATGTAGGTCAGCTCGCTCCTCACGGGCTTGGTGTCGAGCAGCTCGGGCAGCTCCGAAAGCGTGGTCAGCCACTGTGAGTACCAGGACGCCCAGTCGTCGTCGGCGCCATCGGTGATCCGGAACACGCGGTGATGCGTCTCAGCCGCTTCATGCAGCAGCTCACTCACCCTCGCGGCCGCCTCCTCCATGGAACGCTCCTTCCCCCCCCGCGATTGCCGTCGTGGGGATTGTCGTCCCGACCGCGCGGCCGGTACACCGGCGGGCGCGCTCAGCGGCCGGCGCGCTGGCGGCTCCTGGCGGCCTGGCGCGCGGCCGCGCCGGCCATGGCGGCGGGCGGATCGACCTGGAAGGGCAGGCCGACGTCCATGCCCTCGTGCCGCAGCAGCCAACTCTTGACGTCCAGACCGTAGTAGTAGTCGCCGAGCGAGCCGCCGGTGCGGACGATCCGGTGGCACGGGACCACGAGCACGATCCGGTTCCTGGCGCACGCGAAGCCGGCGACCCTGGCGTTGCTGGGATCGCTCACGCCGGCGGCGAGCTCCCGATACGTCAGCGTGGACCCGGCGGGGACCTCGCGCATCACCTTCCAGGCGGATTGGAACCAGCCGTTGCCGGGCTGCTCGGCCGGCAGGCTGTCGATGGCGGTGACCTCGCCGTCGAAGTAGGCGCGCAGCGCCTCGGTGATCGGGCCGAGGTCGTCCGTGCGGTGGAGCTCCTCGTTGCGGGCGGTGGCGTCGAGTCGCGCGTGGACCTCGCCGGGCTCGTCGGTGAAGGAGGCGGCCCGCAGGACGCCGTCGGAGGCGACCAGGGTGAGCGGTCCGATCGGGGTGGTCATCGTGCTGGTCAGCAGGCTCATGCCGCGGACTCCTCTGCGGTCGGGGTCGAGCCGAGGCTGGTCCACAGGTGCTGGATGGCGTAGGCACGCCATGGGCGCCAGCGCTCGGCGCGCTCGGTGACGTCGGTCGGGTCGGTGGGTAGGCCATGCGCGCTGAGCGCGTGGAGCAGGCCGAGGTCGGTGGCTGGGAAGGCGTCGGGGTCGCCCAGCGCGCGCATGGCCACGTAGGCGACGGTCCACGGCCCCACGCCCGGCAGGGCGAGCAGCCCCACGGTGGTGCGGGCGCGGTCGGCGCCGCGGTCCAGCTCGATGTCGCCCTTGACCACTGCTCTGGCCAGGGCGCGCAAAGCGGTCACGCGGGTCCTGGTCACGCCGAGCGTGTCGAGGTCGGCCTCGGCGAGCCGCTCCGGCGTCGGGAAGCGCCGCGTCAGGCCGCCGTCGGGCGTGCCGAGCGGCTTGCCCAGCGCGGCGACCAGCCGCCCGGTGAGGGTGGTGGCGCCGGCCACCGAGATGCGCTGGCCGATGATGGCGCGCACGGCCATCTCGAACCCGTCGACGGCGCCGGGCACGCGCAGCCCCGGGCGGGCGGCGACCAGCGGGGCCAGCACCGGGTCGGCCCCGAGCGTCTCGGTCACGGCGGCGGGCTCGGCGTCCAGGTCGAGCCACTGGCGGCAGCGCTGGACCGCGACGCCGAGGTCGCGGAGGTCCTCCAGGCGCAGGCGGAGCTGCACCTGGTTGGCTCGTGCCAGCGGCTCCAGCTCGGCGACGGCGGCGCTGTTGGGCAGCGAGAGCACGCGCCGCAGGCGGCCGCCGCCGATCTCCTCGATCCCCGCGACCGCGCGCCTGCCGAGGAAGTCGAGCAACGCCGGCGCGTCCAGCGGCGGCCGGTATGCCAGCCGCAGGGTCAGCACGCCGCTGGAGTCCAGCGGCGGTGCGGCCGGCCGGCGGGCGCGGCGGCGCAGCTCGGTCGGGGTGCGGCCGAAGGCGGCCCGCATGGAGTCGTTGAACTGCCGGATGCTCGAGAAGCCGGCGGCGAAGGCGACCTCGGTCAATGGCAGGCCGGTCTGCTCGACGAGCACCCGAGCGGTCTGCGCGCGGCGGGTTCGCGCCAGCGCGAGCGGGCCGGTGCCGACCTCGGCGACGAGCTGGCGGTTCAGGTGGCGCTCGCTGACCGCCAGCCGGGAGGCCAGTCCCCCCACCCCCTCGGCGTCGACGACGCCCTCGGCGATCAGGCGCAGCGCCCGTGCCACCAGGTCGGCGCGCACGTTCCATTCCGCCGAGCCGGGGCTCGCGTCCGGGCGGCAGCGCCGGCACGCCCGGAAGCCCGCGGCCACCGCCGCCGCGGCGAACCGGTAGAAGCGAACGTTCTCGGGTTTTGGCGTCTGCGCCGGGCAGATGGGCCGGCAGTAGACGCCCGTCGACGTCACCGCGATGAAGAAATGGCCGTCGAAGCGGGGGTCCCGGCTCGCCGCCGCGCGACGGTACGTCTCGAAGTCGGTGTCCATGAGGGCGATTGTGGCAGCGGACCGCGACAGCCGCTGGCGGTTTTCGGACACGCTGGTGCCGGTGCGCGGCACCCGCAAGTGGATGCGGCCCGGCTCTGCCTGCTACGGTGCTGGCATATCCGTCACCCGATTCGGGAGCGTCTGCCTGAAGTTTCCCTAGGCAATCCATGGCAGCACCGTTCCCTGACGCCGCACCCGTGATCGACGTCCACGCCCACCTGGTCCCCCAGCGCGCCTTCGAGCGCGTGCCGGCTGGGATGCGCGCGGAGCGGGTCGAGGGCGCCGACGAGATCCGCTTGGCCGTGCCAGGGCCGCGCGGCGCCGGTCGCGGCGCGCCGCCGGAGCTGCGCAACCTGGAGCTGCACCGCCAGCACCAGGCGCGGCGGGGGATCGGGCTGTCGCTGCTGGGGCCGTGGATCGACATGGTCGAGGCCCCCGACGAGGCCGCGCTCCAGCAGGCCTGGTGCCGGGTGCTGAACGAGGAGCTGGCCGCGGCGACCGGCGGTACCGGCCACTCGCGATGGCTGGCGGCCCTGCCGGATCTGGACGGCGCCCGCGCCGCCCACGAGCTGGAGTGGGCGGGGTCCGCCGGCGCGGTCGGAGGGATGCTGGCAGCCAACCCGGAGCACGGCACGCTGGCGCGCACTGACCTGGAGTGGCTGTGGCGGGCGGCGGAGCGGCTGCGCCTGCCGCTGGTGCTGCATCCCGGCGACTTCAAGCCACCGCCCCGCCTTGCGGAGCACTTCATGGTCAACCTGGTGGGCAATCCCTTCGAGACCACGCTGGCGGTCGGGTCGCTGCTGGCGGCCGGCGTTCCGGAGCGCCATCCCAACCTGGACCTGCTGCTGGTGCACGGTGGCGGTTTCTTCCCCTACCAGTATGGCCGCATGGCCGCGGGGTTCGATCGCTGGCCGCGCCTGCGCGAGCTGCAGCGGCGCTCCCCCGCCGAGCTGCTGCGCTGGTTCCATTACGACACTGTGCTGTTCGACGACCCGCCCACCCGCTACCTGCTGGAGCTGGTCGGAGACGACCGGGTGCTGGCCGGCAGCGACTGCCCGTTCACGATGACCGACCCCCGGCCGTTCGAGGCGCCGGAGCGGCTCGGCCTCGACCCGGCCGGTCGCGACCGCGTGCTCGGCGGCAACGCCGCGCGGCTGTTCCGGCTGGACGAGCCGGCTGGAGCTGGGAGGTGACGGGGCGGTCCCTCCGGGGCTCAGGCCCCGGAGGGACCGCCGGGACCGATGAAGGCGAGCATGCGCCGCCAGGCGTCGTCGCTCGCCTCGCGGTGCTGGGCGGCGGAACGGTCGAAGAAGGAGTGCGGCGCGCCGTCGTAGCTCACGATCTCGTTGCCGACGCCGGCCGCGTCGAGCGTCTGTCGGAACCGGTCGACCTCCTCCGTGGGGATCGCCTGGTCCGCTCCTCCGAACAGCCCGAGGACCCGGCACCGGTAGCCGGGTGCCAGCAGGATCGGCGCGTAGTCGTCGTCCGGCTCGCGCTGCTGCACGGCCCCGTAGAAGCCGATCACGCCGGCGAGGCCGATGTCCTGGGCCGCCTGGTTGAACGAGTGGCGGCCGCCGAAGCAGAAGCCCACCGTGTAGATGGCCCGCGCGCCGCCGCCCGCCTCGGAGCGTACGTGGGCGACGGTGGCGGCGACGTCCTGAGCCACCTGGTCCGGGGTGGTCTTCATCACGTGCGGCCGGTACTCGAAGTCCTGGTCCCGCGGGCCGAGCCCTGCTGTCCTGCCGAAGTAGTCCATGGCGGTGGCGTGGGCTCCCGCCTCGGCGAAGCGCACCGCCAGGTCCCGGTAGAACGGGTGCAGCCCACGCACGTCCGGCAGGATCACCACGCCGGGAGCGCCCGGCTCGTCGGTCCTGGTGCTGAAGGCGGAGAAGCGGGTGCCATCCGCGGCCTCCAGGATGATCTCCTCGCTTCCGGCCAGGCCGGACCCTCCGGCGATTGGTGGAAGGGGAGGGCGGGCAGTGGGCTCATAGCACATGGGCGGTTCCTCCGATCGGCGCGGCCGAAACCCTGGTCTCAGCCGTCAGAAGGTACCGCGGGGAGCCCCAGCGGGCTTTCGCCGCCCATCCTCGCGCTGGTCAGCGCGGCCACGGTCGGAGCGATGGTGGCCAGAGGCCGACGCGCCACCAGACCATGCAGCCGACCCGGCGTCGCTGTGGCTGCGACCGCGATAATCGATTGAGGCGCACCCCTCCGCCTTCTACCCTGAGGGCATGGCGATCTTGCAGTCAGTCAACATCGGCCGCATCCGGCCGGCCGAATCGGACACCGGCGTCTCCGCGATCGACAAGCGGCCGGTCGACCGCCCGGTGATGGTGCGCGACCCTGGCCCCAAGGGGAGCGGGGACGCCGGCCTGGAGGGCGACAGCATCGGCGACCCGCGTCACCATGGGGGCCACGACCAGGCCCTCTACGCCTACGCTCGCGAGGACCTCGACTCCTGGCAGGCAGATCTGGGGGTGCCGCTGCCGTCCGGTGTGTTCGGCGAGAATCTCACCACCGTGGGGCTGGACGTGACCGCAGCGCGCACCGGCGAGCGGTGGCGGATCGGCGAGCAGGTGCTGCTCCAGGTAACCGCGCCGCGCATCCCGTGCCGCACGTTCGCGGGATGGATGCGGCGCTCGGGCTGGGTGAAGACATTCACCGAGCGCGGCGTGCCCGGCGCCTACCTGCGGGTGCTCGAGCCCGGCTGGGTCGGCGCCGGCGACCCGGTCGTGGTCGAGCACCGGCCCGACCACGAGGTCACCATCGGGCTGATCTTCCGCGCCCTCACCACCGAGCCGGACCTGCTCCCGCTCCTGCTTGAAGCCGACGATCTGCCCGAGGAAGCCAAGGACCGGGCCCGGCGCCGGCTCACGTTCCACGTGCTCCCGTAGGCGCAACCGCCCCTCCATCCGAGGGTTGCCTGGCCTTTGGCGTCGGCTGACAGCCCATTCTCGACAGACTAGGATGGTCACCGCCAAATCGGCTCGGATGTGCGCAGGCAGGGAGGTCGACGACCTGCTTGATGGGAGGCATGAATTCATGGGTGAGGAGCCGCGCGTCCCGCCGGAGATCAACACCAGCGTGGCGCACCCTGCGCGGGTCTACGACTACTGGCTCGGCGGCAAGGACAATTTCCCCGCCGACCAGGCGGCGGCCGAGCACGCCATCGAGGCCATGCCCAACATCGCCCTGTTCGCCCGCACCAACCGGGCGTTCCTGCGGCGGGCGGTGCGCTTCCTGGTCGCCGAGGCGGGCATCCGTCAGTTCCTGGACATCGGCACCGGCCTGCCCACCAGCCCCAACGTCCACCAGGTCGCGCAGGCCATCGCGCCGGCCTCCCGCGTCGTCTACGCCGACAACGACCCGATCGTGCTGGTCCACGCCCGCGCCCTGCTGACCAGCAGCCCTGAGGGCGCGACCGACTACCTCGAGGCGGACGCGCGCGACCCGGACAAGATCCTCCAGGCCGCGGCGCGCATCCTGGACTTCGACCGGCCGGTCGCGGTGCTGGTGCTGGCGACCCTGCAACTGGTCCGCGACGAGGACGACCCCTACGGCATCGTGGCGCGGCTGGTGGACGCGGTGTGCTCGGGCAGCTACCTGGCGATCTCCCATCCGGCCAAGGACGTCCAGGTCGAGGGGGCTGCCGAGGCCGGGGAGCGGCTCGGCCGGCTCCAGGTCGGCGGGCTCACCCTGCGGACCCGTGCGGAGGTGGCCCGGTTCTTCGACGGCTTGGAGCTGGTGGAGCCTGGCCTGGTCCAGCCCCAGCGGTGGCGGCCCGACCCGGGCGAGAAGGGTCCCGACGGCGAGGTGACCATCTGGTGCGGCGTGGCGCGCAAGCCATGACCGACCGCCACCGTCCACAGTAGGCGGGTAGGCAGCTGACGGCGGCACTGGCGGCCTTGCTCTGGCCTGCGCCCGGGGTTACGGCTCGGTGTAGAGGAGCTGCTTCTCCAGCGACACGACTGTGCCGCGCTCGTCGAGCGCGGCGAACCCGACGCGGTCGACCAGCGCCCGCATCAGCAGCAGACCGCGGCCGTGCTCGACCTCTCCGCCGGGAGGCTCACTCGGGATGTCCAGGTCCACCCGACGCGGTCGGCCGACGTCGACCACACGGAGCACGCAGCGGTCGTCGTCGACCCGCAGGCGGACCTCGTACTCGTCCGACGCGCCGGCGTGCTGAAGGACGTTGGTGCACGCCTCGCTCAGCGCGACCTCGATGTCGTGGACGCAGGTGGCGGTGACGCCCAGGTTCGCCATGGCGGCGCGGACGATATGCCTGGCGACCGACACTGACCGCCGCTCGTGGGGGAGAGCCACCGACAGCTCGAGCCGCATGGACCGGTCCTGTTCCGCGCGGGCCGGACCCCGGACGCCGCGCCGTCGCGGTTCACACGCCGACGACCGACCCGCGGTAGCAGGCTGGCTCGGCACCCCCCGGCACCCGCGGGGGTCCGGGCGGGCCCGGCAGGGGGCGCCAGGCGTCATACCCACCCGCCAGCATGCCAACCGCTCGCATGCGCGCAGGGCGGACCACGCGATCGCCGGTCTGCTGATCCAGCGCCTCGACGAGGGGTCAGCGGCGGTCCAGGTCGGCGTCCTCGCGGTCGAGGTCCTCGATCAACTCGCTGTCGGGGTCACGCCGCGCGAGCCAGCGCAGCGGGACCGCGAACCACAAGACCGCGAACCAGAGCCCGCTCGCCACCGCGGCCGCCACCCCGGGCCCGTTTCCGTAGAGCACGTCGGTGATGAACCAGAGCACGCCCACCAGCGCCAGCCAGAGGGCGATCAGCCCACCCAGCGCGAGCCGGTTGGCGACCGTGACCACCCGCCGCTTCTGGTGCCGGCGGAACAGCAGGCGGTGCAGCGAGACCGGCGCGATCAGCATGCTCGTCGCCAGGGCCGCGGCCACGAGGGTGGCGTAGTACAGGCCACGCTGGAAGCCGGTGACCGAGCCGAAGCGCTCGGTGAAGGCCAGCGTGAGCAGGAACGCGAACAGGATCTGCACCCCTGTCTGGGCGACGCGCAATTCCTGCAGCAGCTCGTTGAAGTTCCGGTCGAGCCGTTGCAGCTCACTTTCGTGGCGCTCGCGACGGTTCCATTCAGCGTCTGGTTCGCGCATCTCGCGCCTCCTCCACGGGCGGCTCGACGCTGCACCGTGCGAGAGTACCCCGCGGTCAGCGGAGATCGTCGAGCTGGCGGGGCGGTAGGAAGGTCGCCTTGGTGATGGCGCCATCCACCGCCTCGACCAGCCACACGGAGCCCTTCGGCCAGGACACCTGGTCGCCGAGGGGGGCGCCGAGCTCGCGGAGCCTGCCCAGCAACGGCCTGATCAGCTCTCCGTGCGTGCACAGGACGACGTCGTCGGCCTGGGAGTCCAGCAGCAGGGCGACCGCGCGGTCGACGTCCCCGTCGACCGCCAGCGCGGCATCGGTGCGGATCGCCAGGTGGCGCTGCTCGGCCAGCGGCTGCACCGTCTGCCGGCAACGCACCGCCGGGCTGGACATGATCCTGGCGATCGGGTGGCTGGCGAGCTGGGCGATCAGCCCTTCGGCCTCGCGGTATCCCGCGTCAGAGAGCGGGCGGTCATCGTCGGGCCCGGTCCATTCGCGCTTGTTCCCGGCGTCGGCATGGCGGACCAGGTAGCGCACTCGGGCCTCCTCTCGAAGCGTGCGGCGGGCGGCACGTGCGGCGGGCCGCCACCCGGGCCGGCGCGCGGGTGGCGGGTGGCGGGCGGCGGGGCGGCGGGCGGCGTCAAGCCTACCTGAGGCGCCGGGGAGCGATGGGAATCACCCCGCCCACCAGGAGTGGTGGGCGGGGTCGACCTCACCGCCCCGCCGCCGGAGCGTGGGTGGACCGCCAGGCCATGGCGGCGGCGAGCAGTGCGGCGGCCGGTGAACGCGGCGGTGACCACGGCGAAGGCATGGCTCGCCCGCGCCGCGACCGCCCGTGCGGCGACACCGTGCCGCGCTCCCCCAGGTAAGTGATCTGACCTCCGAGCTCGATTGACGGGAGCCTCATCCGTCTCATACCGTTTTAGGGATTCCAAAGATCAGATCTATCGCTTGGCCTGGTCTCCTACAGGGCGGTTGGGAGGTGCCAATGGGTGGCCTGCGTGCATGGAGCTGGCGGCGCGGACGTCCCGCGCGTGGAGTGGGCAGGGGTGGAGGCCGGCAGAGGCCGCTACCGGGCCGGACCGGGCGGACGGCGCTCGGCGCCGCCGTGGTGGCGGTGGCGCTGGTGGTGAGCATGACCGCCGCGACCCCCGCGCGAGCCGAGTTGCTCCATCCGCGCCAGGACTGGCTCCGGAACTCCACGACGGGTCTGTTCCTGCACTGGGGCATGTTCACCGCGCCCAGGCACCTGGACTGCCAGGCGTGGGAGCGCGACGTCACCGGCGGCGGCTGGACGCCCGACTACTGGGTCGACGAGGCGCGCAAGCTGCACGCCAGCTACATCGTGCTGGCCACCTTCCACAGCCGTCTCGGCTATGCGCGTCCCTGGCCATCCAAGATCCCCGGCAGCTGCGCGACCCAGCGGGACTTCCTCGGCGAGTTGGTCGCCGCGGCCAAGGCGCAGGGCCTCAAGGTCATCCTCTACATAACCGACGACCCCCAGTGGCACGACGAGCAGGGCGTCGAGACGCTCGACTCGGCCGCCTACTCGGCCTACAAGGGTCATCAGGTGGACCTGACCACCCGCGACGGGTTCGGAGAGTACAGCTACGACCTCTTCTTCGAGGTGATGAACGACTACCCGGACCTGGCGGGCTTCTGGATCGACAACGACAACGCCTACTGGGAGCGCAACCACCTCTACGAGCAGGTCCGTGCGCTGCGGCCGTCCTTCCTGTTGAGCAACAACAACGAGGACACGCCGATCATGGACACCGTCAGCCATGAGCAGAAGACGGGCATGACGCCCCCCTACGACTACCCGGCGGCGGTGTGGACGCCGATGCCACGACTGACCGAAGGCGAGTGGAAGCTCCCGGACGGCGGCCAATGGTGGTACGACGGCGGCGACCGCAACGTGAACTACCAGCTCAACATCGGCCGGGTGATCGCCAACGCCGGCTCCTCCATCAAGTCGCTGATCGACGAGACGGCCCAGGTGAACGGGCGGCTCCCGTCGAGGCAGGCGGCGTTCAACGACTTCATGACGGGATACCTCGACCAGATCTGGGAGTCGATCGGGGAAACCGAGGGCGGCGGCTACATGTTCGGCGGCATGCAGCCGGGCGCGTTCAACGACGGCGCCTACGGCGTGATCACTGTCAGGAAGGGCGACCCCGACCTCCAGTACGTCCACGTGATCACCAGGCCGACGTCCGGCGACATGGTCCGGGTCAGGGACAACGGCTACAAGATCACCGCGGTGTCCGACCTCCGGACCGGCAAGCCGATGCCCTTCAACCAGTCCGGCGGCTACGTCTCGATCATGGGGATCACCGACTGGGATCCCTACGACACCGTCTTCAAGGTCGAGGCCGACGGTCGCCAGCTCCTCTACCCGCAGGACTCGATCACGGCCACGGCGTCCGCGTCGGCGGCCGGGTATCCGGCCAGCAACCTGGTGGACGGGAGCTACCTGAACTGGTGGGACGCCAACCGCACCGTGCCGGCCACAATCGATCTCGACCTCGGCGACCGCAAGCCGGTCTCGTACCTGGCCATCAACCAGCGCGAGTGGTCCCCGACCCACAACCGCCAGACGTTCGGCAGGCAGGAGGACTCCACCCGCATCAGGGACTACCGGGTCTTCGTCAGCGACGACGGCGTCGACTGGGGTGACCCGGTCCGGACCGGGGTGATGCCCAGCGCCCGCGGGGTCCAGTTCATCGACGTCGGGCGGCAGATGGCGCGTCACGTCCGCCTGGAGGTCCTGAGCACGTGGGGCTCGCCGTCGGTACCGGGCTTCTTCAACAAGCTGGCGATCGACGAGCTGTACGTGGCCCACGGCTACCCGTTCCGGGCGGCCAACCCGCTCCCCGGCGAGGCCGAGTCGTCCCAGAACCTGCTCACCGGCGGGGCCAAGGCCGTCCGCTGCGAGGCCTGCTCGGGCGCGGCCAGGGTCGATCTCGCCGGCCCCGGTGACGCCGTGACGCTGCCGGACGTCCAGGCGACGGAGAGCGGCGACTACCGCCTCACGATCGCGTACACGGCCGCCGGAGCGCGCTCGCTGTCGGTCGGCGTCAACGGCGACGAGCCACGCGACGTGCCGGTCACCGGGCAGAGCGCGGACGTACCCGAGACCACCAGGGTGGTGGTGCCACTGAACGCCGGTGCGAACAGCGTGCGGTTCTCAGGAGGCAGCGCCGGCGCGGTCGGCGTGGACCGGATCTCGGTGAGCAAGCTGCCGCCGCCGGTGTTCGAGGCGGAGGCGCCGGACAACACCTTCAGCGGCACTGCCAGAGCCGACAGCTGCTCGGCCTGCTCCGGTGGCGGGAAGGTGCGCTTCATCGGCAACAGCCCGAGCAACTGGCTCCGCTTCAACAACGTCGAGGTGGGCCAGGGCCGTGACTACCAGCTCACAATCGACTCCACCGTCAGCGGCACGCGCTCATTCTTCATCAGCGTCAACGGCGGCGACGGGATCGAGGTGCCGGTCACCGGGACGAGCTTCAACCTCGTCACCAGCACCGCGATCACCGTGCCGCTGAACGCCGGCGTCAACACCATCAGGTTCTACAACGACACCGGCAACGCGCCCGACCTCGACAGGATCGCCCTGGCGTGAGCGCTCCAGGTCATCGGGGTGGTGGCCGCCTCCACGTCCTTGGCGGGGAGGCGGCCGAGCGCTGCTCGCCCCCGATGTAGCTGACGATGTGGTGCAGGACCCGCCGCGGTCCCAGCGGTTCCGCCGGGCGAGCCCGGAACGCGAGTTGGGATGTCGTTGGCTGCGGGAGGCATGGTCATACAACGGTTGCCCAGTTGCAACTGGCATGCAACTATTACCCGGTCGCCGTCGGGCAGAAGAGGAGGCATCCAGCACATGGCCGTCGACGCGCCGCACCGCGCCGCCTCGCAGCCGCCGCTGACCAGGGCAAAGGCCCTCTTCACCCCACGTGAGTGGGGCAAGCTCGGCGCTATGTTCAGCTTCGTCGCCCTGCTGCACGTGCTCGGCTGGGGCCTGTTCGTCGGCGTCGCCTCCCGCTACCCGGCGTTCGCGGGCGCCGGCGTGCTGGCCTACACCTTCGGCCTGCGCCATGCCTTCGACGCCGACCACATCTCCGCCATCGACGACACCACCCGCTTCATGCTCCAGAAGGGCAAGCGCCCGCTCGGGACGGGGTTCTTCTTCTCGCTGGGCCACTCCAGCGTCGTGTTCTCACTGGCATTCGGCCTGGCGTTCGCCGCCAAGGCGGTCCAGTCGCGCATCCCCCAGTGGCAGGACTTCGGGGGCACCGTCGGCGCCAGCGTGTCGGGCGTGTTCCTGTGGGTCATCGGAGTGCTCAACCTGGTCGTGCTGCTGGAGATCATCCGCATCTGGGGGCAGATGAAGCAGGGCAGCTACCACCGCGAGCACCTCGAGGACCTCCTGCTGCAGCGCGGCTTCGTCAACCGCATCCTCGGCGGACGCGCGCAGAAGCTGATCAACCACTCCTGGCAGATGTACCCGCTGGGGCTGCTGTTCGGCCTTGGCTTCGACACCGCCAGCGAGGTCGGCCTGCTGGCGCTCACCGCCGGGGTCGCCACCGGCAAGGTGTCGTTCTGGGCGGTGATCTCGCTGCCGCTGCTGTTCGCCGCCGGCATGAGCCTGATGGACACCACCGACGGCGCGCTGATGAGCAAGGCTTACGGGTGGGCGTTCGCCAGCCCGCTGCGCAAGATCTGGTACAACATCACCACCACCGGCCTGTCGGTAGCGGTCGCCCTGCTCATCGGCTCCATCGAGATCCTCCAGGTGGTCAGCGCCAAGCTCGGCTGGAAGGGCGGGTTCTTCGAGTTCCTCAACGAGAAGCTGGACTTCGGCGTGCTCGGCTACATCATCGTCGGCATGTTCCTGCTCGCCTGGATCGGCTCGGTCCTGATCTGGAAGTTCCGCCGCGTCGAGGAGCGCTACGGCGACCGGGTCGCCGAGGCATAGAGCCCGCTCCACGGTCGCCGACTCGCTCCGGCTCCGCCGCTTCGGCCGCTGACGCGCCGACCGTCGGGGCAGGGCCCCGTGGACGTCCGGTTCTAGAATTTCATCAGTACCGTTGGATGCATCCCGTTTCGCCGTCCCGGCCCGCGGCGCCGGATGGGAAGGACGCGCGATGGTCGATTTCTCCCTGACCGACGAGGAACGGCAGATCCGCGACACCGTGCGGGCGTTCATCCAGAAGGAGGTCATGCCGCTGGAGCCCGAGGTGCTGCGCGACGAGCGCGCCGGCGGGCGGGGCGTGGACCCCGGGGTGCTCCGGGAGCTGCGCCTGAAGGCCCGCAAGGCAGGCTTCTGGGGGGTCAACACTCCGGAGGAGTACGGCGGCATGAACCTCGGGCCGATCATGTCCGCGATCCTGGAGATGGAGGTCGGGCGCACGTACGTGCCGTTCAGCTTCGGCGGCCGCGCCGACAACATCCTCTACGTGGGCACCGAGGAGCAGAAGCGCCGCTATCTGGCCCCAACCATCGAGGGCGAGCGCCGCTCCTGCTTCGCCATCACCGAGCCGGACGCCGGCTCGGATGCGCGCAACATCCGCACCCGCGCCCGGCGCGACGGCGACGAATGGGTGGTCAACGGCGAGAAGACCTTCATCACCGGCGGGAACGAAGCCGATTTCGTGATCGTGTTCGCGGTCACCGACCCCGAGAAGGGCGCTGACGGCGGGATCACCTGTTTCCTTGTGGACCGCGACATGGGGTGGAAGTCCGAGCCGATCGCGACCATGGGGCAGTGGGGGCCGGCGGCGCTGGTCTTCGACGACGTGCGCGTGCCCGGGTCCAACGTGCTCGGTGAGGTGGGGCAGGGATTCGAGCTGGCGATGCGCTGGATCGGCCAGGGCCGCTACATGATCCCGGCCAGGGCGGTCGGGTCGGCCGAGCGGATGCTGGGGATGGCCCTCCACTATGCAAGGACGCGGCGGTCGATGGGCCACCCGATCGCCGACTACCAGGCGATCCAGTGGATGCTCGCGGACTCGCAGGTGGAGATCGAGTCGGTCAAGTGGCTCACGCTGTACGCCGCATGGCGGGCGGAGAAGGGCCTGGACACCCGGCACGCCTCCTCGATCGCCAAGCTCTCGGGCGCGACCATGGCCAACCAGGTGGTCGATCGGGTGCTCCAGATCCACGGTGGCATGGGCTACACCAAGGAGCTGCCGATCGAGCGGTGGTACCGGGAGCTGCGGCTGCTCCGCATCTACGAGGGCACCGACGAGATCCAGCGCCGCACGATCGCCCGCAACCTGCTCAAGGGGTACGTCAAGCTGGGCGAGATCGGCGCGTGAGCCGTCCGGCCAGCTCGAGGCCGTCGTAGGCCAGCGAGGCGGACACCCCGCGCTCGCGTCCCATCGCCTCCACCAGCGCGGCGGTGTGCGCCTCCGCGCGGAGGACCTGCGAGCCGCAGTGGGTGAAGATGGCATGCCGCAGCCCCGCCTCGGCGCACCAGTCGAGCTGCATCCGGATTGAAGCATGGCCGATCGCTGTGCCCTCCCGGCGGCGGATGATCGGGCGGGTGGGGCTCGCGCCGTCGCCGATGTAGAGCGAGACGCGCGCGAGCTCCTGCTCGTGCCGGGGGATGGCGACCACGTCAGGGGCGTAGAGGACGGTGGTCGCGCCGGCCGTGACGCGGAAGGCGACGGCCGGTGCGCGCAGCGAGTGCTCGACCGGGACGGCCTCAAACGCGATCGCTCCGACCGAGTAGGTCGTGCGGGGTCGCAGCGTCTCCCGCTCGGCGATCGGGAAGCGGCCGATCAGTTGCCACGTTGCCTCGGTCGCGTACACCGGGCAGGGGGCACCCTGCCTGAGCCCGCCCGCGTGGTCCGGATGGCCGTGCGTGACCAGGACCGCCGGCGGCTCCAGCGTCGCCAGCTCGCCGAGCCAGTCGAGGCCGCAGTCGACGAGCACCCGGTCGTGCCGATGGCTGATCAGCAGCGAGCTGTGGCGCTGGTGCAGCGGAGTGCGTGCCTCGATCTCGCCGCGGGTGCCCAGGAACCGGAGCCGCATCCCCGAAGGCTATCGCCACCCGCCGCTCCGCGCCGGCTTCCCGCACGCCCGCCGGCTATCAGCGCTCCACGAGCCCACGGACGAAAGCGGCCTGGCCGGCGTGCTGGAGGTCATCGGCGATCACGCTCACCAGCCGCACGCCGAGCGACACCGGCGGGTCCCATGACCGGTCGACGATCCGGTCCAGGTCGGCATCGGCGAGACCCTCCACATAGCTGGTGGTCCGCTGGTGGACCGCGTCGTGATAGCCGGCCAGGAGCTCGCCCGACTCCACCTGGACGGCCTCGACCTCGGCGGGCCGGTGTCCGTAGCCGGTGTCGAACGGCTCGAGCGGCAGCCCGAAGCGCTCGGCCCAGCCATCCGAGGTCCAGACCTGCTCGGCCTTCGCCGCGTCCGCCACGTAGTCGTCCTGGACCCGGGTCAGATGCCACACCAACCAGGCGATCGAGTTCGCCCGGCGGTCGGCGCGGAAGGCCAGCTGCTCCGGCGTCAGACCGTCGATTACCTCGTGGACGGCCTCGCGGATCCTGCCGAACGCATCGAGGAGAAGCTCAGCGCTGGTCATCGGGTGACTCCTGTGCCATCAGAGACAAGGCTTGGGTGGGCAGCCCGACAAGGCTACCGGTTACTGCGTCACCCAGGTGGTCTCGCACGGCGGGCACCACCACAGGCGCCCTGGGAAGCCACGAGGGCCCCGGTCGAGCGGTTTGAAGAGCCCGGCGGGCTGATCGCAGAAGTAGCATGCCGGGCCCGTACCCGAGGCCTCGATCCAACCGACGGTGCTGGCGGTGGCGGCGTGCATGCCTTGCAGGCTGATGATGCTGCTCATGTCACCTCGGCAGCGGCTTGGGGGGAAGCTGCCGGAGCGAGCATAGCGACGCCAGGTCGCAGTCGTGCTTCACGATGAGCACGGTTCGGCATCCGAGCGGCGCGGCGGGAGGCGGGGCGCAGCCTCGCCGCCCCGCCCCGCACGCGTCATCGCAGTGGCTGCGCCGTCGGCGTCTCCGTCGTGTCGAGGTCGTCCTGCTCGTAGACCAGACGGTCGTTGACGGCGACGACACCGTCCACCAGGCTGGCCAGCTCCGCGAGCGCGATCGCCCGGCTGCGGCGGCCGAGCCTGCCCGCCAGCGTGACGACGCCGCCGGCCACGGTGATGTCGAGCCGGTCGGCTGGCAGCCGCAGCAGGCGCCCGGCGATGTCGTCGAGCAGCTCGAAGCGGATCTCCTCGTCGGAACGGAGGAAGACCTTGAGCACGTCGGCGCGGCTGATGATCCCGACCAGGACGCCGGCGCGGTCGACCACCGGAAGCTGGTCGAGCTTCCAGGCGTGCAGGCGGCGGGCGGCGTCGGCGACCAGCTCTTCGGGGTAGACGGTCACGACCGGAGCGGTCATGACTTCCCGGGCGGTGGTGCCCGCCGCCTTGGCCCGTTCGACGCGGTTCCGTGTGGTCAGCTCGTGGGGCCGGAACGGACCCTTGAGCGCTTGGACCTCCTTGAGGACCAGGTCGCTGTCGCACACGATGCCGAGCACGTGGCGCGCGTCGTCGACCACCGGCAACGCCCGCACGTGATGCCGGCTGAGGAGCTCGACCAGCTCATGGAAGGGGGTCGACTCGTGGGCGACCACGACGTCTCTGGTCATTACGTCCTGCACGGTGCGTTGCATGGTGGCCTCCTCCGCGGCGCCGTCCACCCTGACGGTAGTGCCCTCGCCGCCCCGCTCCCATGGGCCGTTGGCCCGCCCTCGCCGGGACGTCGACCCGGGGCCCGGGTCGGGGTGGCCCGCTCCGGGTGGGACGTTCAGCCCTGACGATGGCCGGGTCGGCGGTGGAGCATCTGTAGTGGCATGCCTGGTCCGCCATCGGGGGGGGAGGCGGACCTGGAGTGGGCGAGGGGAGGGGAGCCTGGGATGGATCTTGGGACGGTGTACCTGGGGCTGCGGCTGCGGTCTCCGCTGGTGGCATCGGCGTCGCCATTGACGGGGTCCTTGGATGGTCTGCGGCGCCTGGAGCAGGCGGGGGCCGGGGCGGTGGTGCTGCCCTCGCTGTTCGAGGAGCAGGTCTCGCACGAGCTGCGCGAGACCCAGCCGCCGCCACGCGGTGGGCCCGGCGGCCGTCCCGGGGCGGTCTCGTTGCTGTCGGAGCTGGACGGCTACAACTCCGGGGCGTGGGCGTACCTCGGGATGGTGGAGAAGGCCGCCAATATGCTCGGTATCCCGGTGATCGCCAGTCTCAACGGGGTCACGCCTGGTGGCTGGACCGCGCATGCCCGCTGGTTGGAGGAGGCGGGGGCCGACGCGGTGGAGCTGAACCTGTACGGGGTGGCCAGTGACCCGCAGGTGTGCGGCGCCGAGGTGGAGGCGGGCTGCCTGGAGGTGATCGGCGCGGTCCGGGCGGCCGTCCGGATCCCGGTGGCGGTCAAGCTCGGGCCGTTCTTCTCGGCGATGGCCAACCTGGCCGTGCGGATGGTGGAGGCTGGCGCCCAGGGCCTGGTGTTGTTCAACCGGTTCTTCCAGCCGGACGTGGACCTCGACACGATGCGGGCGGTGCCCCGGGTGGTCCTGTCGACCCCGGAGGAGCTGGGGCTGCGGTTGCGGTGGATCGCGATGCTGCGGGACCGCATCCCAGTGTCGCTGGCGGCCTCCGGTGGGGTCCACAGCGGCCGCGACGCGGCAAAGGCGCTGGCCGTGGGTGCGGACGTGGCGATGACGACCTCGGCCTTGCTGGCGCACGGCCCGGAGCACCTGGCGCGGATGGAGCGGCAGCTGGTCGCGTGCCTGGTCCAGCGGGAGCTGGCCAGCGTGGCGGAGTTGCGCGGCAGCCTGCGCCAGCCGCCGGAGGCGGACCCGGCGACGGCCGAGCGCGCCAACTACATGCGCACCCTCGTGTCCTGGACCACCCCGACCCCGTAGCCCCCTCAGCCCCCGCGGACCGATAGCACCCCGGGCACGGTGTTGGCCAGCAGCTCGGCGATCCGCCGGTCGCGCGGGCCCAGCCAGCTGCGGAAGCGCAGGGTCACCATCCCCTCCGCGACCGCCACGGTCACCGTGTGGTCGGGTAGCTCGTCGGCCAGCAGCGCCACCAGCTCCCGGCGGATGTCCTCGTCGCTGCGGGCCAGCACCCGCAGCAGGTCCCGCCGGGTGACGATGCCGACCACCCCGCTGTCGTCGGTGATCGGGATCGACCGCAGGCCACGCTCCAGCATCGCCTGCGCCGCCCGTGCGGCGTCGGCCTCCGGCGGCAAGGTGAAGACCTTGCCGGTCATCACTTCGGCAACCGTGTGCGGGACCGGGCCGCTATCGGCGGGCACCGGCCGCATGTGGCTGCGTGGGTCGGGTCTGGACTCCAGCGGCACCAGATCGGCCTCGGTGACGATCCCGACCAGCTCGCCGCCGTCCACCACCGGCAGCGCGTTGAAGCCGCGGTCCACGAGCAGGGCGGCCGCTTCCTTGACGGTGGTGGTCGGATCGACCGTGACCACCGGGCTCGACATGACGTCCCGGGTCTGCATCGCCCCCTCCTTTCGCTGTGACGCCGCTGAGGCAGCGGCGTCCCACCCTCTCGTCCGCCGCCGCGGGTCCCAGGCGGTTGGTATGGCCCGCCTTCGGTCGTCAGCGTTGGTCGCGAGGGTGGCGGATGACCACGACCGGGCATGTGGCGTGGTGGACACAGTGCTCGCTGACGGAGCCGAGCAGCATCCCCGCGAACGCGCCGTGCCCGCGGCTGCCGACGACCAGCAGATCGGCGTCCTCAGCGGCCCGCAGCAGCATCAGCGCCGGAGGTCCTTCCACCACGTGAGTCTGGATCGTGACCGGCCCCTCGGCGCCGACCACCTGCTCGAGGGTCTCCTTGAGTGCCTGGCGGGCGTCGCCTTCCAGGTCCATCTCCGGGATGGCCGTAGTCGGCGCCCAGCCGAAGCTCGCGGGGTAATGCCACACGGTCACCGCGCGCACGGTGGCGCCGGTCATTCGCGCGTAGCGCACCGCCCAGCGGAGCGCGTCCGCGGAGGCCTCGGATCCATCCACGCCGACGACCACATCGCCACCAACGGCATTCCTGGTCATGTCGACCTCCGTCGCTCGTCGTTCTTCATGCCGGCTCGGGGCCAGGCGGCATCGCCCGCCCCAGGCGACCCCTCTCGAGCCTGACGCTGTCCGGATGCCGTGGCACCGGCCGGAGGCCCATCTCGGGGCGGGACCTTCGTCCCTCCGCTCAGTCCCCCTGATGGCGGGACCTTCTCCCGTACCGCCGCACCCGGCTTCGCGAAAGGCTGGTTGGGCGCCCGTGGTGACCAGGACGGGTCGCGACCGGGCGGCGATGACGACTGATGGCACAGGAGGCGTCCTCATGAGCGAGCAGGAAGGCCGGCAGCCCGGCACCCTCCGAGAGGCGGCGATCCAGCGGCTGAAGAAGAAGAGCGACTTCCATGTCCACCTGATGGTCTATCTCGTGATCAACGGTGGGCTCGTCCTGCTCTGGGCGCTCACCGGGCAAGGCTTCTTCTGGCCCGTGTTCCCGATCCTCGGATGGGGTATCGGGCTGATCTTCCACGCGTGGGACACCTACCGCCGGCCGGAGCCCACCGAGGATCAGATCGGGCGGGAGATGCGGCGGTTGTCGGTGCACTGACAGCGAGCCTGCACCCGGTGGTGAGCGAGCGGGCTCGGCGGGTTCAGCCCGAGGGTGGCAGGTACAGGCCCCCGTCGGTGCTGACGTGCACGGTCAAGCTGGGCAGCGGGGTGCTGGCGGGGCCGGTGACCACCGCGGCGCCTCGCGCGGGGTCGAACTCGGCGCCGTGGCAGGGGCAGGCCAGCAGCCGCGTGCCGGCGTCGTAGCCCACCGTGCAGCCGGCGTGCGTGCACACCGCGCTGAAGGCCACGACGCGCCGCTGGCCGAGCCGCACCGCCACCGCCGGCTTGCCGCCCGGGGTGGTGAACGCGGCGGCCTGACTCACGGGGATGTCGCTGAGACTGCCGATGCGCGTGCCCTGAGGATGCCTGCGGCTGGGCGTGGCCTGGCGGGCGGGCGCGTGGGTGGCCGGCGGTGGGAGCGGGCGAAGCCCGTCGGCGGCGGCCGTGTCCGACCCGAGGAGCCGTTCGACGCCCGCGATGGCGCCGCCGAACACGCCGGTGACCACTACGGCCACCCCGGCGAGCCCTCCTCGGACGAGCAGCGTGCGACGGCTGGCGTCGAAGGCCACGGGCCCAGGTGCTCGAGGGGTGAGGGGGCACTGCTGCCCGCGGCAGGCACGTCCCGCGGCCGCCCTACAGCCACCCTGGGAGGCGGCGGCAGCGCACAACTGCTGCACGCGGTCGAGCGGGACGGCTACCTCGTGGTCGTCTCCGAGCCCGGCCAGCCCCCGCTGCCGGCGCGCCAGCCGGCGGTCCAGGCTGGGCAGGCCGGCGTCGCCCGCGAGCAGCAGGACCAGCCAGGCAACGGCGAACGGCAGGTCCGCACCGTAGAAGAACGGGCGCGTGTGCCAGCTTGCGGTCAGGAAGAACATGAACGAGAGAGCCAGTCCGCCCGCGGCCGCCGCCCTGGAGGTCAGCCCGACGAGCGTGAGCAGCCCGACGGCGAGCTCCGCGACGGCCAAGAGCAGACCGGCTGGCGTGGGATGGCGAACGGCGGCCGCTCGGACCAGCCCGCCGATCGGGCTGCCGTGCGCGAAGCCGCGAGCCTGCGCGGCGAACCCCTGCGGGCCGGAGCCGAGGTAGGCGGCGGACAGCAGCTTTCCGAGCCCCGCGTCGACGAAGGTCGCACCCAGGAACAGGCGCAGGGGCAGGATGGCGATCGCGCGCGTGGCCGGCCGGCCGGCCGAGGTCGAGGTCGAGCTCGAGGTGGAGGTCGACCTCGAGGTGGAGGTGGCGGTGGTCATGGCCGGCACGCTACTGGCCGATTCTTAGTGGTTCCTTGGCACCGATGGGAGGCGCACCCGGAAGGTCGCGCCGTTTCCGGGTGTGCTCTCAGCTTCCACCCGGCCGCCGTGCGCGGCGACGACGTCCCGGACGAGCGCGAGACCGAGCCCGAACCGACGGCGGCCTCCAGCGTCGGGTCCACGGGCGAACCGGTCGAACAGGCGCTCGGTCAGCTTCTGGTCGAAGCCGGAGCCGTTGTCGCTGATCTCCAGCACCGCCTCGGTACGGTCGCGCGACACCGCCACACGCACCTCGCCGTCAGGGCGGGCGGCGTGCGCGACCGCGTTGTCCAGCAGGCTCAGCACGACTCGCCGGAGCGCGGTCGGCGCGCCCTCGACCCACACCTGCTCCAGCCGCGACACGATTTGCACACCGGTACCGGCGGCGTACCCCTCGACCGCGGTTGCCGCATCAGCCGTGAGCGCACCCACGTCGACCACGGCGCGCTCCACCCCTCCCCCACCGAGCTCGGCGCTGAGCAGGAGGTCCTCGATGACCTCCCCCATGCGGCCCGCGTCGCGCTCCAGCGCCGCGACCTCCTCGCGCACCCGTCCCAGATCGCCGGCGCGCAGGTCCCGCCGAACCATCTGCGCTCGCGTGTGCAGCAGCGTCAGTGGCGTGCGCAGCTCATGCGACGCATCCGCGACGAAACGCCCCTGCCGTTCGATCGCCTCGCCCAGCGGCGCGATCGCCCGCCTGGCAAGGACCAGGCCCATCGCCCCGGCCGCGAGCACGCCGATCACGCCGGCCGTCAGCCCGACCCCGAGGACCCGCCGGCGCTCCGCGTCGCGGCCGCTGAGGTCGAGCGCCGCCTGCACCCAGCCGCTCCCGTCGGCCACCGTGAGGACGCGGTAGCGGGTGCCGGCCGCCGTACGGCTGCTCCAGGCCGGCCTGGAGGGCTCCGCGCGCAGGCCACTCGGGTCGAGCAGCGCGAGCCGCGTGCCGGGGGTGGTCCCGACGACGCGGCGGCTGCGATCGACCGCGAACATGGCGACCCCCGGCGGCGGATCGGTGAGGTCGTCGCGGGCGGCGGGCCGCACAGCCTGCGCCAGCAGCCCGTCCTCCGAGGCGCGCTCCTCGTGGAGGAGGAGCAGCCAGGCGACGCCTCCGGCGATCACCAGCACGACCGCGAGCGCCAGCGCGGACTGGGCCGCCAAAGTCAGCCATGCCCGTCGCACCGCCGCCGCCTCGGGTGGGATCACGCCGAGCCCATCCGGTAGCCCGTGCCGCGGACAGTCCGCACCGCCCCGCGGCCCAGCTTGCGACGCAGGTAGTGGACGTAGGTGTCGACCACGGCGGCCCCGTCAGCGCCGTCGAAGACCAGACCGAGCAGCTCCTGCCGGGTGAAGATCCTGCCGGGGCGACGCGCGAGGGTCGTGAGCAGCGCCGCCTCCCGCTCGGTCAGCTCCACCGGCGCGCCGCGGCCGCCCTCCACGGCCCGGCTGCCGAGATCGAGGAAGCGCTCGCCGAGGTCCAGTCGCCCGGCGGTGTCCTCGTGACGGCGCAGCAGGGCTCGGAGGCGCGCCAGCAGCTCCTCGACGGCGAACGGCTTGGTCAGGTAGTCGTCCGCCCCGGCGTCCAACCCGGCGACACGATCGCTGACCGACCCGCGGGCGGTCAGCACCAGCGCCCGCGCGGTCACTCCCTGTGCGCGCAGCCGTCCGAGCAGGTCGAGCCCCTCGATCGCCGGCAGCCCCCGGTCGATCAGCAACAGCTGGTACTGGCGGGTCAGCCCCCGATGCAGGGCCGTCTGGCCGTCCTCCGCCAGGTCGACCGCGAACCCCTCCGCCTGGAGCAGCCGCACCAGCATCTCGCCCAGTTCCCGCTCGTCCTCCACCACCAGGACCCGTGGGCGATCCACCCGCTCTTCCCCAGTCCCGATGGCCGCCTCCGGATCCATCAGCCTCCTCAATGGCACTGCTGCGCAACGGCATTCCCGTGTCACTCTACGGTTGACGACTCCCGAGGGGGAAAGGAATCAGCGATGGGCAACCATGAGCTTGACGCGACCGCCCGGGCGCTGGTCGCGCCGGGTAAGGGCATCCTGGCCGCTGACGAGAGCACCGGCACGATCCAGAAGCGGCTGGCATCGATCCAGGTCGACTCGAGCGAGCAGAACCGCCGTGCCTACCGCGAGTTGCTGTTCACCACAGAGGGGGCTGGGGAGTTCATCGGCGGAGTGATCCTGTTCGACGAGACGATCCGCCAGCGCGCCGGCGATGGCACCCCCTTCCCGGAGGTCCTGGATCGGCAGGGCATCCTCCCCGGAATCAAGGTCGACAAGGGCACCGTGGCGCTGGCGGGGTTCCCTGGAGAGAAGGTCACCGAGGGGCTGGACGGGCTGCGGGGGCGGCTGGGGGAGTATGTGGAGTTGGGGGCCAGGTTCACCAAGTGGCGTGCGGTGATCACCATCGGCGCCGGGCTTCCCAGCCGGACGTGCATATCGGCCAACGCGGAGCTGCTGGCCCGGTTCGCGGCGTTGTCGCAGGAGGCGGGGCTGGTCCCGATCGTGGAGCCGGAGGTACTGATGGACGGCGACCACACCATCGGGCGGTGCTACGAGGTCACCAGGGAGACCCTGGCCGCGGTGTTCGACGCGTTGCGGACGCATCGGGTGCGGCTGGAAGGGATGCTCCTGAAGCCGAACATGGTGCTGGCTGGCAGTGACTGCCCGGTGCAGGCAGGCGTGGACGAGGTCGCCGAGGCGTCGGTTGGGTGCCTGCGGGAGACGGTGCCGGCGGCGGTGCCGGGGATCGTGTTCCTGTCCGGGGGGCAGAGCGATGAGGCGGCGACCGCGCATCTGAGCGCGATGAACCGCCTCGACCGGCAGCCGTGGCAGCTGAGCTTCTCGTATGGGCGGGCGTTGCAGGCGCCGGTGCTGGAGGCATGGAAGGGGGAGCCGGGCAACGGTCCGGCGGCGCAGCGGGCGTTCGCCCGTCGCGCCCGGCTCAACGGTGCGGCCCGGACCGGCGAGTACCGCCCGGAGATGGAGCACACCGCCTAGACCAGGGGGCTCGCGCTCGACTCCACAACCCAGCCTCAGGTGCCCGCGGACCGCCCCGCCGGAGGGTCCGGCATTGCCTCCTGGCCGTCGAGGCTGGGCTGTGGGGTTTGGAGGGTGCTGGCGAGGCGGTCGAGGAAGTCCTTGATGGTGGCTTCGGCGATGCGGTGGAGGGCGAGCCGGTCGATGGTGCGGCCGACGGTGCCCAGT